>Ga0210394_10007744_pt1 | contig 11234 bp, 10 predicted proteins | sample IncBWC12MmetaG_FD_160121 | JGI IMG/M metagenome (GOLD analysis project Ga0210394, IMG submission 160121) | Forest soil microbial communities from Barre Woods Harvard Forest LTER site, Petersham, Massachusetts, United States - Inc-BW-C-12-M | ecosystem: Environmental > Terrestrial > Soil >... | reverse complement strand
TGATGGTGAGCACCGGACTATCCGTGCCCGGCGACTTCCTCAAATTGGTCTCGGCGGTGGTAGCGATGGGTTTGGCCGTCGCGCAAACGGCTGACAGAAGGGTGAAGACGGCGGCCGATGCCGCGATCCGTACGACGCTCATGGCTCTCCTCGTTTTCCTTCTCTCGACCTCGTCGTTCCCGCGTTGCGCGGATATTCAAGCGCGGCGCCGGCGCTGCCTCCGAGGCGTACGCCACAGGATAGCACGCTGCCGCAGCCTTTCAATTCGTCGCGAATGGCGGGGTTGAAGGAAGACCCGCGTAACCGGGCCCGTTTTCGCTGACGTCGCAAGAATCCGGCTCGCCTGGAGACAGGCTGGCTCTGTCTTGCGCAAGCAAGACGATCGTCGATGCTATCGCGATGACGGAAGGTCCGGTCGTCCGCTCAAATCAGCGAGGCGACCTTCTCGAGGCCGATCAGGCGGGCGAGCTGGCGCACCTCGCGCTTCTGGTCCTCGCGTAATTGAAACAACAGCGGCATCGCGGCCGATTTGAGCTGCTGAACTTCTTCGGCGTCGGGATCGATCGGCACGCTGGTCCCGCTCGGGTCGGCCTGCCGGGTGGCGTGGATTTTCCGGGCCACGGCGCGCAATGCGTTCTCCACCGCCGGCCAGTAATATTCCTGCGACGACGAAAGCCTCAAGCGCTCCTTGATGCCGGCGATCTGCGCGTCGCTCAGGAGCGCGTAGGGTTTCTGCGGCGGCGGCTTGTTGACGGCTTTCTGCTTCGGCGTCGCGGGTGGTGGTGCTGCGGGCTCCGCAATCCTCAGACCTTCGATGTCCGACGAAGGACTGGCCGCGAAGGCCTGCCGCAGCGGCTGATTTGGGATCGCGTTCGGGATCGCGCCCGTTTGCTGCGGCTCGAACGGGGCTGGCGCAACCGAAGCCGCGGTCAGTCTGTCGCCCTTGCTCTCCCGATTGGAAACCGGACCCTGGACGGTGGCGGTTACCATCGCCGCTCCGGCCGCGGGCACGCTGTCGCGGCCCAGAATGCTGGTTGCGGCCGCCCCGACGACCAAGAAAGATATCAGGGCGATCATGGTCATTGCTTTGGTCAAGCAATACTCCGGTTTTTCGGTCCACGGTGACTTTCCCGACAAGTGCGCAATAATTAAGGCCTAACCGTGCCCACGGTGGCCTCATTTGCGGTCCACCGAAGACCTGCCGGGAACGGGCGAAACATCAGGCCATGGCGGCGAGTTCGTAGGCGTCCTGGATGTCGGCGATGATGTCGGAGGCCTCCCACAGCGCGTCGGGGGCGACCGCTTGCAGGCTGATGGTCCAGTTGCCGCCCCTGCTCGAGCGGGGCATGCTGACGACGTCGAATTGCACGTCGCGACAGAGCGGATGGCGATCGAGAGCATAAGCGACCCGGCGCTTGATCTCGTCGAGGGTTGCCGGCGTCTTGGCAAACGACGTCTCGAAATCCATGTCGATCCCCCTCAACCGCGGTTCCGGCGCCGCGCCAACAAGCGGCCTCGGACATGATCTTCGGGCGGATTTGGTTAACGGCGCGTTAAGACGGAGAACCGCGCGGAACTAGGGGGCGGGCATATCGACGGCGTGGAATTCCGGCCGCGCGGGATGGTCGGATAAGTGCGGTTTCCGCTCGCGCCAAGGCGGCGCTATTCCCGCTGGAAGAAATCGGGCCACATCGCCCGCCATTTCTCGGCCAGCGGCCGGAAGTCCTCCGGCTGCTTCTCGTAGCATTCGGCCCCTGCCGCGGGCTGGACCCAGACCAGCGCGCTTTTCATGAAGATGTGCCCTGCCGGCACCAGCCATCCGGTGTCATCGAGCGTGCCGGCGCGAACATTGATCGATTCCGGACGGCTCTTCCGGTCGCCATAAATGCGCGCACCGCATTCGCCGCAGAACCAGGACGTGACATCCGCGCCTGACGGCGATTTGTGATGCCACCCTCTTGGCTCGCCTTGCGTGATCCGGAAGCCCCTGGTCGCCACCGGCATGTTCAGCGCGAACGCGCTGCCGGACGCGGGCTGGCAATTCGTGCAATTGCAGGCGTAGAGCAACAGCGGAAACGACGTGATCTCGTAACGGATCGCCCCGCACGAGCAACCGCCGGTCATGGGAAGCACGGGCCGCGCCGAACGCATGATCATTCCCCGATTATCGCGACGCGAAAGATTATCAGGAAGATAGTCCGGCAGCGACACGCTGGCCGAGACCACCGCATGCATCGGAAGCATGATCTCGCACTTCCGACCTCACAGCGGCGGATCGGCGGCTTCGTCATATTCCCTCTTGAAGCGCGCGATCAGCTCAGTGGCCGCCACGATCTGGCCGACGCTGCCGACGCCCTGGCCGCTGCCCCAGATTTCCTTCCAGGCCTTCGGCTTGGCGCGCTCGCCCGAGGCATCGGTTCCGAAACTCATCTTCGATGCATCGGACTGCGGAAGATTGTCGGGGTCCATGCCGGCGGCGACGATCGACGGCTTCAGGTAGTTGCCGTGCACGCCGGTGAACAGGTTGGAATAGACGATGTCTTCCGCGCTCGCTGCCGTGATCATCTGCTTGTAACCTTCCACCGCATTGGCCTCGATCGTGGCGATGAAGGCGGAGCCGACATAGGCGAAGTCGGCGCCCAAAAGACGCGCGGCACGAATGGCGCGGCCGTTGCCGATGGCGCCCGACAGCGCGATCGGTCCGTCGAACCATTGCCGGGTCTCGGCCACGAAGGCGAACGGCGAGATCACGCCGGCATGGCCGCCGGCGCCGGCGGAGACCAGGATCAGGCCGTCGGCGCCCTTCTCGATCGCCTTGTGCGCGAATTTCTGGTTGATCACGTCGTGAAAAACGATGCCGCCCCAGCGATGGGCGGCCTGGTTGAGCTCCTCGCGCGCGCCGAGCGAGGTGATGATGATCGGCACCTTGTGCTTTTCGCAGAGCGCAAGGTCCTGTTCGAGCCGGTTGTTCGAGCGGTGCACGATCTGATTGACGGCAAACGGCGCCGACGGAGAATCGGGATGGGCCGCATCATGCGCGGCAAGCTCCTGGCTGATCCGTGCCAGCCACTCGTCGAGCAGCGCCGGCGGCCGCGCGTTCAGCGCCGGAAATGCCCCGACGATTCCCGCCTTGCACTGCGCGATCACGAGATCAGGCACCGAGATGATGAACAGCGGCGCCCCGATCACCGGAAGCGACAGACGGCCCTTGAACAAGGCAGGCATGGACATTCGTCAAAATCCTTTACACGATCAGGGTGGCATCATGCATCTGACATAGAATGCCAGACATCATACCAAGAAGGCAATCGCGCTTGGCGAAGCGGCACAGACGCTTTTTTGGCTATTGGCACAGCGCGCGGGTGACGTAATAGTCGGTGCGGCAATCGCCCGGCTTGCGGGCGCGTCCGGGAATCAGCACCTTCGCCGAACAGGCTTCCACCGAATCGGTGTTGAGACTCTTGCCCTCCTTGAAGCCCTTGGTCTGGCAAAGCTTGTCGGTGCCGGCCTTGCAGTCCGGAGCGCCGTTGGTGGAAACCGGGCAGATCACCCGTCCCGTCACCATCGAGGGCGGCTTGGCCAGCCGCGACAGGCTCTCGCTGGCGTCCTTGGCTGCATCCTTGGCTCGCGCGTTGAGGTCGTCGATCGCCTCGCCGGTGCTCTTCAGGGATGGCAAGGCCGACAGGGATTTCTCGAGCACCTTTCCCATTTCATTGATGAGACCCGGATTTTCCTCACGCGGTTTTGCGGCTTGCGGCGGGGCAGGCCCGCTCTGCTGCGGCGCCGGCTGATCCGGCACCACTTGCTGGGCCGACGCGGACGACGGCGACGAGGCGGCCTGCGGCCAGCCGGCGCCCGCAGCGAACATCCATACCGATAGCGCAACCCCTGCGGTGGCAACGGGCGTCCTGGATAGCGCAATCAGGTTGCCGGATCGGTCAGGCATCGCCTCAAGGGTAGCCCGAAGCGGCGAACCGGCAAAGCGCTCAACGCCGCCTTCAGATCATTTTGAATGCGACAATAAAGCCCGCCACCAACACGCCGGCGCCCAGCGACACCCACAGGCCGAGATGCTGCTCGATCCTGACCCGGATCCATTCGCCGTAACGGTTGAGCAGGATTGCGACCACAAAGAAGCGGCCGCCGCGCGCGATGACCGAGAGCGCGACAAACAGCCAGATGTTGAAATTGGCAAAGCCCGACGTGATGGTCACGAGCTTGTAGGGGATCGGCGTCAAACCCTTCAGCAGGATGATCCACGCGCCATATTCGGCGTAGCCGGCGCGGAAAGCCTCGACCTTGTCGCCGAGGCCATAGATGCTGATCAGCCAGTGTCCGACCGAATCGTAAAGCAGCGCGCCGATCGCATAGCCGAGAATGCCGCCGAGCACCGAGGCCGCGGTGCAGACCGAAGCGTAGACCCAGGCCCGCGCCGGCCGCGCCAGCGACATCGGGATCAGCATCACATCCGGCGGCACCGGAAAGAAGGAGCTTTCCGCAAACGCCACCGCCGCCATGATCCACAGGGCGTAGGGCTTATGCGCGGCGTCGATGCACCAATCGTAAATCCGTCTGAGCATGCCGCGATGAACCATCATGCGACGGATTTGTCCATGCGGGAGGCCAGGGAATTTGGGGGTGGCTCAGTGCCGCTTGCGCAGGCCGCGGCTCTCAAGCGCGACAATTGGTCGCCGCGCGACCCGGGGCGACGCAACCTTGGGCAATTTGACCGGCGATTTCGGCATCTTCTCGGCAATCCCGAGCAGATGCTCGCGCCGTTCCATTTCGCGCCACACGTCTTCGGGCCGCACGCCCGCCGCCGCCCACAACACCGTGAGATTGTAGAGCAGGTCGGCGCTTTCGCGGATGACGGCGTCGGTCTTGCCGTTGACGGCGTCGATCACGACCTCGATGGCTTCTTCGGCGAGTTTCTTCGCCATCTTGGCAGGACCGCGCTGAAACAGCCGTGCCGTTCGCGAAACCGCCGGATCGAGATCCTTGGCCGCGATCACCGCCAGATAAAGTCGTTCGAGCGAATCACTCATGTCTTTAAGATAATCCAAACGCGTCGTGAGCGTGTTAACGAACGGCGCCCGTAAGCCGAAAACCGCGGGCCAGAGTGACCAGCGGATTAATCCAGTCGAAAAACTTGCAGCTACCGGCAGGCAGGCGGCCTTGGGGAAAATGCGGCATGCCCCGTCGCCGAGAGCCGTATCCGGCGCATCGGCCGGCGTCATCGCCGTAGTAATACGGACCAGCGGGGTCCGATCCGGGCCAAGAGATGGTCCCCAGCGGCCAACCTGCGAAGCCCGTGCCCAGACCAGTCGCGCACGGGCATGTGAACGGCGGTTGCGGGTGCTCATCGACTGTTCAGATTACATCCGGCACAATGCGCGGGGCGCCGAGATGGTGTGTCATGAAACAGACATATCCGGCGTGGCAACTGACGTCCGGTCCCGGTGTGATGCTGATGCGTACAGTTCAGACAATCCTTGTCCGCTGCCTTTTGGCTTTGCTGCTCAGCCTGACCGGACTTGTGTGTCTGGGCGGACTGGCCGGCCGTGCGACAGAAGAAAACCACCAGCCGCTCGCGATCGAGTTTTCCTTCGATCGTCCGGTCAACGCCAGCGCCGCGCCAGTTATATTGGCGATGACCGACGGCTTGTTCGCCGCCGAGGGACTGGCGGTAACGACCAACATCGCGGCGGGATCGCCGGAGGCGATCGCGCGCGTTGCCGCCGGCACCAGCGAATTCGCAATCGTCGACATCAACGCGCTGATCCGCTTTCGTGACCAGGGTGCGCCGCCGGTCAAGGCGGTGTTCGTGCTGTTCAACAAATCGCCCTACGCCATCGTGGCCCGCAAGAGCCGGGGCATCCATTCGCTGTCCGATATCGAGGGCAAGACGCTCGGCGTCGCCGACGGCGATCTGTCGGTGCGGCTATGGCCGGCGCTGGCACGTCAGAACGGAATCAAGACCGCCAGCGTCAAGCGGGCCCGCATCAGCGCCGCCGTGCGCGAACCGATGCTGTCGGCGGGTCAGGTCGATGCCGTGGTCGGCTTCTCCTACCAGTCTGCGGTGAATCTGAGGGACCGCGGCGTTCCTGCCGACGACCTCGCGGTGTTGCGATTTTCCGACTATGGCTGCGATGCCTATGGCTTTGCGGTGATCGTCAACCCGGCCTTCGCCGCCAAGCGGCCCGAGGCGGTGAAAGGTTTCGTGCGGGCGCTGATCGCCGGCACCAATCTCGCGATCAAGGATCCCGGCCATGCGGTGGATGAAGTCTTAAGTCGCATGGAGGACGGCTCGCGCGACCTCGAACTGGAGCGCCTGCAGACGGTGATCAACGACAATATCCTGACTGCCGAAGTGAAACGCAACGGCATCGGCGGGGTCGATCCAGCGCGGCTCGACCGCTCGATCGGCGACGTCGCCGAGGACTTCAAATTCACCAAGCGGCCATCCGCGGCCGACATTTTCGACGATAGTTTTTTGCCCCCGCGCGGCGACCGCCTGATCAATTGAGCAAAAACTGATCGGACGCTGTATCTCGCCTGCAATCCCTGATTAGATGCGCATTCCGACGATGGTTCGTCCCGTCGGGCCCTTTTTGGTGCTGGAGCCGCATGTCCCTGCTTCGCCTCTATACCCGCGTCCTCAATCTACTCGGCAAAGAGGCACGGCTAGGCTGGATCCTGGCCGGCGCCAATCTGCTGCTCGCCGGCGCACAATTCGCAGAGCCGGTGCTGTTCGGCCGCATCGTCGATGTTCTCTCCGGAAAGCCGTCGGGCGGGTCGCTGGGATCGTCCCCGGCATGGTCGCTGCTCGCGGCCTGGGCGGCCTTCGGGCTGTTCACCATTTTGTGCAGCGCCGCCGTAGCCCTCCACGCCGACCGGCTCGCGCACCGCCAGCGTCAGGCAGTGCTGACGGATTATTTCGAACATATTCTGCAATTGCCGCTGACCTTCCACACCGGCACCCATTCGGGGCGCCTGATGAAGGTGATGCTGAACGGCACCGACTCGCTGTGGCGGCTGTGGCTTGGATTCTTCCGCGAGCATTTCGCCGCGATCATGTCGCTGGTAGTGCTGCTGCCCCTGGCGCTCTACATCAACTGGCGGCTGGCGATCCTGCTGTTCATTCTCTGCGTGGTGTTCACGGTGCTGACCACGCTTGTGGTGCGCAAGACCTACGGCATGCAGAACGAAGTCGAGGCGCATTACAGCGATCTTTCGGCGCGCGCTTCGGACGCGCTCGGCAATGTCGCGCTGGTGCAAAGCTTCGTGCGCATCGACGCCGAGGTGCAGGGGGTACGCTTCGTCGCCGACAAGCTGCTGGCGGCGCAGATGCCGGTCTTGTCGTGGTGGGCGCTGGTCACCGTGATCACCCGGGCGTCTACCACCATCACCGTGCTGGCGATCTTCACCGTCGGCATCATCCTGCACGAACAGGGCCTGACCTCGGTCGGCCAGATCGTGATGTTCGTCAGTTTCGCCACCCTGCTGATCCAGAAGCTCGAGCAGGTGGTCAGCTTCATCAACAATGTTTTCATGGAGGCGCCGCGCCTGCAGGAATTCTTCAACGTGCTCGACGCTGTGCCCGCCGTCCGCGACCGGCCCGATGCGATCGACACCGGACGCCTTGCGGGCCTGGTCGAATTCAACGACGTCTCGTTTTCCTACGACGGCAAGCGGCCGGCGGTCGAAGACCTCTCCTTCATGGCCCTGCCCGGCCAAACCATCGCGATGGTCGGACCGACCGGCGCCGGCAAATCCACCGCGATCGCGTTGTTGCACCGGGCGTTCGATCCGCAATCGGGCTTCATCAAGATCGACGGCATGGACGTCCGCGGCCTGAAGCTTTCGGCGCTGCGGCGAAACATCGGCGTGGTGTTCCAGGAGGCCTTGCTGTTCGATCGTTCGATCGCGGACAATCTGCGGGTCGGCAAGCCCGACGCCAGCGACGAGGAGCTGCGGATCGCGGCGCGCCGGGCGCAGGCGCTCGAATTCATCGAGCGCAGCGAAAACGGATTCGACACCAATGCCGGCGAACGCGGGCGGATGTTGTCCGGCGGCGAGCGCCAGCGGCTGTCGATTGCGCGGGCGCTGCTGAAGGACCCGCCGATTCTGATCCTCGACGAGGCCACTAGCGCGCTCGATGCGGTGACGGAAGCCAAGGTCAACGCGGCGCTCGACGAGGTGATGAGGGGCCGCACGACCTTTGTCATCGCCCACCGGCTTTCGACCATTCGTAACGCCACGCGTATCCTGGTGTTCGACGGCGGCCGGATCATCGAAAGCGGAACTTTCGATGAACTCGTGGCGAAAGGCGGCCGTTTTGCGGAACTTGCGAGGGCCCAGTTCATGGTCCAAGAGAGCGCAAGGGCCAGTGTCAAGGCACCCCGATAGCGAAAAGCGTCGCGATCAAGATTTAAGTACCGCCGAAATTCGGCCCCTTTCATCGACGAATTAATCGCCCTTGCCTCTGTTCCGGATCGGCAAGCCGGTATAGGTTTGCGACAGCCGCTAGCGACGGTGCCGGACACGCTTGAAACCCGAATGTTAGATGGTGAGGACCTCCTTCCTGAAGGCGGGTCTCAAAGGACCGGAATCCGATAGTGCATTTTCTTCGCCCGTTGCTTTGCAAATCGTCGTTGAGCTGGATCGTGGTTCTCGCGGCTTTCGCGGTGGCCTCGCCGCGGGTGCCGCGCGCCGAAGCGCTGCTGGTCGTCGAAGCCGATAGCGGAAAGGTCCTGCAGGCCGAGAACGCCACCTATCCGTGGTATCCCGCATCGGTGACCAAGCTGATGACGGCCTATGTGACGCTCAAGGCCGTCAAGGAAGGGCGGATCACCCTGGATACGCTGTTTACGGTGTCTCCGGTTGCATCCTCGCAATCGCCATCGAAGATGGGCTTTAAGCCGGGGACGCAGGTCACCGTCGACAATGCGCTCAAGATGATGCTGGTGAAGTCGGCCAACGACATGGCCGTGGTGCTGGCCGAAGGTGTCGGTGGTTCGATCGACGGCTTTTCGGCGCTGATGAACCAGAATGCGCAACGCCTCGGCATGACGCAGACGAGCTACGTCAATCCGAACGGCCTGCCCGCCGACGGCCAGATCACCTCGGCGCGGGATCTTGCGATCCTTGCCCGCGCGATCATTCATGACCTGCCGGAGTATGAATATTTCGTCCATATTCCCTCGATCCGTTACGGCCGCAGGATCACGCAGAATTTCAACAAGCTGATCGGGCGCTATCCCGGCGCCGACGGCTTCAAGACCGGTTTCATCTGCGCTTCCGGCTATAACCTGGTGGCTTCGGCAACCCGCAACGGCAAACGGCTGATCGCGGTGGTGCTTGGTGCATCATCCGGTCAGGCACGCGCGGTAAAGGCCGCCCAATTGCTCGAGCGCGGCTTTAGCAACGACGCCCTGTCGTGGTTGCGCCCCTCGCTCGGCACCGTCGATAACCTGGTGCCGATCGATGCCTCGCCGCCGAACCTGCGCGACGAGATGTGCAACGGCAGGCGGCACAAGCCGGCCAGCGACGAGGACGAGGACACCGTTGCTAGCGGCGCATCGAACGGCAGTTCCGAGCCGGCGCTGGCCTTCTTCACCGCCGGGCTACAGCCGCCGGCGCTGAGGCCGTCGGAACTGCTGGCGGCAGCCCCCGCGGCGTCCGAACCCATCCCCGTCTATACTGGCCCGACCCGGACCGGGGCTGCCCTGATCGCCGCGGTTGCCGCAGATGCCGACGAACAGGCCACGCGCCATCGCGGAAGAAAGTCACGCCTCGCGGCGAAAAAGCCGGATGCGGCCGAGTCCGGGAGCGAAGCCAAGCCCGAAGCAAAATCGGGTGCGGGCAAACCTGCGAGGCATGCCAACGCCAAGCCGGCCGCCGCCGACAAGACGGATGCAAAGCCGGCCAAGCCCAAGGCTGCGGCAAAGCCAGCGGCCAAACCAGCGCCCAAGAGCACTACGGGTGACGCCGGCGCACCGGATCAGAAGCCGCGCTCGTAGCGGTTCCGGTCGGCCGGACCGGCACATTTCCGTGAGTCATACCCTCAAGGCGCGCCGCCGCTTGCCATCGGCCGCCGCTATGCTCAATACTGAGCGAAATAACATGTCCCGTACCGGCAAACGGGCCAAATTCAGAGGCAACGAACCAAGAGGGGAATAGCATGGAGCGCATCTGGCTAAAGCGATATCCGGCCGGCGTGCCTGCCGATATCGATGTGACCCAATACTCATCTCTGGTCGATCTGCTGGAAGAAAGCTTTGCGAAATTCAAGGATCGCAAGGCCTTCATCTGCATGGACAAGTCCATCAGCTACCACGACCTCGACGAGATGTCGCAGGCGCTTGGCGCCTATTTGCAGAGTCTCGGCCTGCAAAAGGGCGCCCGCGTCGCGCTGATGATGCCCAATGTGCTGCAATATCCGATCTCGACCGCCGCCGTGCTGCGCGCCGGTTTCGCGGTCGTGAACGTCAACCCGCTCTACACCCCGCGCGAACTCGAGCATCAGCTCAAGGATTCCGGCGCCGAGGCGATCATCGTATTGGAGAATTTCGCAACCACCGTGCAGCAGGTGATGGGCAAGACACCGCTCAAGCACGTCATCGTCGGCAGCATGGGCGACCTGCTCGGCCTGAAGGGCGTGATCGTCAACCTCGTGGTGCGGCGTGTGAGGAAGATGGTGCCGGCCTATTCGATCCCGCGCGCCATCGCCTTCAACGATGCGGTTGCCGCCGGCCGCGGCATGAAGCTCGCCAAGCCCAAACTGACGGCGGACGACGTCGCCTTCCTGCAATATACCGGCGGCACCACCGGCGTCTCCAAGGGAGCGACGCTGCTCCATCGCAACATCCTCGCCAACGTGCTGCAGAACGACGCCTGGCTGCAGCCGGCGCTGGAGAAGCCGCCGCATGTCGATCAGCTTCTGATCGTCTGCGCGTTGCCGCTCTATCATATCTTCGCGCTGACGGCGTGTTTCCTGCTGGGGACGCGTGCCGGCGGCACCAATCTGTTGATTCCCAATCCGCGCGACATGGCTGGTTTCGTCAAGGAGTTGATGAAGTACCAGGTCAGCTTCTTCCCGGGCGTCAACACGCTCTACAACGGCCTGTTGCATACGCCCGGTTTCGACAAGGTCGATTTCTCCAAGCTGAAGGTATCGAACGGCGGCGGCATGGCGACACAGAAGCCCGTCGCCGAGAAATGGCTGGCGGTGA
>Ga0210394_10007742_pt1 | contig 11236 bp, 7 predicted proteins | sample IncBWC12MmetaG_FD_160121 | JGI IMG/M metagenome (GOLD analysis project Ga0210394, IMG submission 160121) | Forest soil microbial communities from Barre Woods Harvard Forest LTER site, Petersham, Massachusetts, United States - Inc-BW-C-12-M | ecosystem: Environmental > Terrestrial > Soil >... | reverse complement strand
GTGTCAGGATCCACTCGGTGCTGATAGTAGAGATCAATCGTGTTCACGCCCAATCGCCGCAGGCTGCCCTCGCAAGACTGACGAACATATTCCGCCTTGCCGCTGACACCGCGTACGTTAGGATCCTTCGGGTCACGAACGATGCCGAATTTGGTGGCCAGCACAACCTGGTCCCGACGGCCAACAATGGCCTTGCCGACCAGCTCCTCATTAATAAACGGTCCATACACGTTGGCAGTGTCGAGAAAAGTGATGCCCAGTTCCAGAGACCGACGGATGGTCGCCAGAGATTCGTCGTCATCGCGTCCGCTATAGAACTCCGACATGCCCATGCAACCCAGGCCCATCGCGGAAACCGTGAGACCCGTACGTCCAAGTTTGCGAGTTTTCATAATGCCTCCTGGCAAGAAAATTAGAAGCGTGGAAAGAAGAACTCCTATCTGATCTACTAGTCCATAGATGCGCGTGGCGGTGGACAGGCATCAAAACCCGGTTGTCATTCCTACACCCAATTGTCATTCCGAGCGTAGCGAGGAATCTGCTTTTGCCTGGAACCGCGAAAACGCACTCGAAAAACGACACCGACAGCGGCCGCATTGGTGTCACAATATGAACCCATGCTCTCATTCTCCTCGATTTCGGTGCAGCCATGACTCAAGTCCCCAACTGGTTTGATCGAAAGTTCGAATTCTCGTTTCCGGCAGAGTTATTCCCGAACCTCTGTGCTCGCTTACGAGGCACGCCTGCAAGGCTCGAGGAGACGGTTCGCGCATGTCCCCACGACCAGCTAGCGAAAAAACCGCAAGAAAAGTGGTCCGCCCAGGAGCACGCCGGACATTTGGCTGACCTTGAGCCGTTGTGGCTGTCACGGGTTGACGATTACCTCGCGGGCGCTGCTGAACTCACCACCGCCGACCTGAGCAATCGGAAAACTCACGAGGCGGGCCATAACCAGCGCCGCATCGAGGATATTCTTGCCGAGTTCCGTAAGGCACGGTTACAACTCGTGAACCGAGTTGGCGGGCTTGAAGCCGATTTGTTCGCCCGCTCGATTCCCCATCCCCGGCTCAAGAAGCCGTTCCGGCTGGTCGACCATTTGTACTTCGTCGCCGAACACGACGATCACCACTTGGCACGCATTTGGGAAATCGTCTCCTATGAACGAGATTCTTAGCTTTCGAACATCCGCGGAATTTCGTAAGTGGCTGGCCGCGAATCATCGCCAATCCGATGGGATTTGGCTCCGCATCTTCAAGAAGGACTCGGGAGAACCCACCGTCACCTATGCCGAAGCGCTCGATGAAGCACTCTGTTTTGGATGGATCGACGGCCAAAAGCAAAGTCACGATGAGGTTTCGTGGCGGCAAAGATTCACCCCAAGACGGCCCAAGAGCGGTTGGTCCAAGCTCAATACCCAACACGCAGAAAGGCTGATAGAAGCAGGCCGGATGAAGGCGGCAGGCCAGGCTGAAATAGACACCGCAAAGAAAGACGGTCGCTGGACAGCTGCCTATGATTCCCCCAGCCAAGCAACCTTTCCTGAGGATTTTCTGGCGGCGTTGCGCAAAAACAAGAAAGCGAACTCTTTCTTCGAGTCGCTCAACAAAGCAAACCGTTATGCGATTGCATACCGCCTGCAAACCGCAAAGAAGCCAGAAACCAGGCAGCGGCGCATGGAAATGATTCTCGCCATGCTGGCCAGAGGCGAAGCCTTTCACTAGAATCGGTCTCATAAATGGTTCGCCGTGTTTTGTGCTTTGTTTTGGCGGGAATGCGAGAGATAGAGGAAGGCTCAGGCGCTTCTCCGCACGGCTGATCGGCGACCGGGCCTATGACTCGGATCCTCTGGACAAACGACGTTGGTGCGTCGAGAGGTTATTTGCCTGGTTGCAATGGTTCCGGCGACTGGTCACGCGCTACGAATATCACATCGAGAACTATCTCGGCATGGCCCGCCTCGGCGGCATGAGAATCATGCTGAGGTATTTGTGAGCGATTACTCGTATCGCAACGCGACCATGGGATCGACCTTCGCTGCACGCCGCGCCGGCACATAACCGGCCAATAAGGCGATGCCGCACAAAACCACCGCGACCAAGCCGAATGTAATCGGGTCGGTCGGCTTAACACCGAACAGCATGCTCGCCATCAGTCGGGTCAATCCCAGGGCGGCGACGATTCCAATCGCCGTGCCGGCCAGCGTCATGCGCGCTCCGTCTTGCAGCACCATGCGCAGCACATCAAGCCGCTGCGCCCCCAGCGCCATGCGCACACCGATTTCCCGTGTACGTTGCCCGACCAGGTACGACAGCACGCCATAGATTCCAGTGCCTGCCAGCAACAGCGCCAGCCCCGCGAATGCGCCCAGCAGGATGACAGAGAAACGCTGGCTTGCGATGGAGTCCGCCACCACTTGCTCCTCGGATTCGTTGTCGTAAACGATCGTGTCCCGGTTGCTCGCCAGGAGTTTCTGGCGAATCGACTCGAAAAGAGCTTCAGGGGCGAGCGCGGTCTTGGAGCGAACAAATACATTGAATCCTCGGGCGAGACTCTTCGTGTCGCGGACCCCACTTTGCATGATTGGCCAGTACATCTGGGCTTGCAGGGGATGGCTAGCGTCTTCGGCGAGTCCAAACTGATTCACGTGCCCAACCACACCAACAATCACCAGAGGTACAAAGACGCGTTGGTTGGAATCGCCGTCGAAGTCAAAAATGCGGATGTGTTTGCCGATCGGGTCTTGGCCAGCGAAATATTGTTGCGCGAAGCCTGCGTCAATCACCACCACGCGCGCAGCGTTCTCATTGTCCTCGTCGCTTAGGAAGCGGCCCCGAAGAAGGGGAATGCGCATGGTTTTCAGATACTCCGGTTCTACTGTGTGTTCCAGAGTCAGCTGAATATTCTCAGTTCGCTGCGTGGGCGGCTCTTGCCCTTCAAGCAAAAATCCCCTCTCACTGTCGCTTTCCATGAGAAGGGCGCCATCATGCAAGGACACGGCCTCAACTCCCGGCACGCTCTGGAGCGTCGCGCTGATTTGCCGAAGTGCAGCGTGGATCGCTTCCGAAGATTGATTTCTTAAAGAAGGCGGTGGCGTCACTGCAAAACGCGCCAGGTTGCGCGGATCGAATCCAGGATCGACTTTCCACAATTGCACCAAGCTGCGGCACATCAGCCCCGCGCCCACCAGCAGCACGAGCGCCATGGCCATTTCACCCATCACCAAGGCAGACTGCATGCGTGTCCGGGGGCCGGAGATGCCGCGCCCGCTGTCCTTGAGGCTTCCACTGATATCGGTCCGCGACATCCTTATGCCAGGCAGCAAACCAAACATGATTCCGGTAAGGACCGAAACAACGATGGTGAACAGCAACACAGGGAGGTGGATCCCGATTTCCTCGGCGCGCGGAACGGCTTCCGGCACAGCCGCAAGAGCCGCGGTTGTCCCCAACCTCGCCAGAATCAGTCCGAACCCGCCGCCCAGCGCCGACAGCAGAACGCTTTCGGTAAGCAGTTGGCGCAGAATTCGTATCTGCCCCGCACCGAGCGCGGCACGCACTGAGAACTCGCGCTGGCGCGACGTTGACCGGGCAAGCAGCAGATTGGCGACATTCACGCAGGCGATCAGTAAGACGAATCCCACCGCCCCCAGCAGCACCAGCAGGGCAGGTCGCATGTCACCAACGATATTGTCTTTCAAAGGGATGATGTTGGTCTTGATGTTGCCGTCAACATTGGGATAGGCATCAGCGAGGCCGGCATTCACTCGCTTCATATCCTCACGCGCCTGGGCAAGCGTGACCCCAGACTTCAACAAGCCAATAGCATCCATGCCCCGGTACGAATCCCGGAGGAAAAAGGTCGGATCGGTCTCTTCCCCCACGGCTTCATACACATCGGCGGTTCTGAAGTTGAAGACATGCAATCGAAACGAAGCTGGAATGATGCCGATGATCGTGCGCGGCTGCCCCGCCACGATGAGCCGTTGGCCAATCACGTTCCTGTCCGAAGCGAACTTTCGCTTCCACAACCCTTCCGAGATCAGGGCCGTGGGGCTGGCGCCACGCCGATCTTCTTCTGAAGTGAAATTGCGCCCCAGGATTGGGTTCACCCCGAGAATCGGAAAGAAGTTTGCCGACACGCGCTCTGCCTGCACATTCTCCGGCTGGCCCACGCCCGTGATGCTGCCATCTGTCGAGCGGTATGCGGCCATTGCCTCAAAGGAACGATTGTCGCGCTGCCAATCGAGAAAGTTGGGATAGGAGATCGACCCTTTGAAAAAATTCGGGTTGTCCTGAAACATGGAGACGATACGGCTGGCATTGTGGAACGGCAAGGGGTTTAGCAATACTCCGTTCACCACACTAAAGATGGCGGTATTAGCTCCGATACCGAGGGCTAAGGTGAGAACCGTGACCGTAGTGAAGCCAGGGCTCTTGCGCAACTGCCGCAGCGCGTAGCGAACGTCGTGTGCGAGGCCCGTCATCTCAGGTTCGTCCTCCTCAGGCAAGCTGATTCCGCGCGCCAATACAAGGCAAAACGGATCAAGTCCGCCGCAAAGCTGCGTGCAATGCTCTTACCAATATAGTGCAGGGCCTAAACCACTGATAGTACAGAGACAAGAGAACACCGCTCTCGTTCAAAGGTGTCCACAGTCGGACCGTGATGTCCGGAGGCGAACAGGCAGCCATGGGTCAGTCTGGGTTTATGAGACCGGTTGTAGTCTTTCCCCAACGGACAAACCAAGAACTGAGAACTGACAACTGACTGCTGGCTCTTCGCGATCTTGGTTGCCTTGAAGCTGCTCGGGTCCTCCCCGCTTTGACCGGCACCGGCCTTTTTTGGTTGACGCGCGCACCTCCAAGCGGATAAGATAATGGTGTATCCATTAGCTGTTTGATAACAGCGTGACTCTTTCAGCTCTTTGACAATTTCCAGGTTCCGGCGCAGGCGTGCACTCAAAACGAAATGCCCGCCGACCCTCCAAAATACCCCTCCGCTAAGTCCTTTAGAAGGGATATTTTAAAGGGTATCCCCAGCTCGCTGCCCGTTTTCATAGACTTATGAAGCAGAGAAGCTCTAGATATCTCCTCCTGTAAGTCCTTTAAAAGGGATATTTTGCGTGGGTATCTCCAAAACACTCCCTGTGTTTTCATAGATCTAGCGAGAAAACGCAAAATTTGAGGTATATACCCTTAACTACAAAGTTACCGCATGCCCTTCGATGTTTATATATGAGTACACATCGTGGGGTTAGGGTTCAACCGCGATCAGGGGTTTGGTTGCCGACAACACCTCGCCGATCTCTACCGCAGGGACCCCGGCCGCATTGAGAGCCTGCAAGAGTTCAGTCGCATCTTCGGACGCAACCGAGATCAGCAATCCCCCAGCGGTCTGCGGATCGAACAGAATCGTCTTCACTTCCTCGCCGATTCCATCCTCATAGCCCACCACGTACTCGGCGAATTCGCGGTTGGCTTTCAAACCTCCGGGAACGTGGCCTGCCCGCACGCTCTCCAAGGCGCCCTCAAGCAGAGGAATACGATTGGCATGGAGGCGAAGTGAAACGCTGGAGGCGAGTGCAATTTCACGAGCGTGACCGATCAGGCCGAAGCCGGTGACGTCCGTCATAGCGTGAACGATAAAACGGTCGTTAGCTGGGCCCGCGATGACCTCCGCGGCTTTCTTGTTCAACGTGGTCATGGAAGCGACAGCGTCGTCGATCCAGGATTGCTTCGCCGCTTTTTTCTTGATCGCGGTGGAGATGACGCCCGTCCCAAGCGCTTTGGTGAAAAGCAGACGATCACCCGGCTTCGCGCCGCCGTTGGTAAGCACTCTGGCGGGATCGATCACGCCGGTCACGGAATATCCAAACTTCATCTCTTCGTCGCGAACACTGTGCCCGCCAATCACGGAGCAGCCGGCTTCGATCATTTTGGAAAGTCCGCCGGCGAGAATGCGTTCGAGAATTGCGAGATCTGCTTTTTCCGGGAAACACACCAGCGCCAGTGAAGTGCGCGGCTGGCCGCCCATCGCGTACACGTCGCTTAACGAGTTGGTGGCAGCGATCTGGCCAAAGGTGTGAGGATCGTCCACCATCGGAGTGAAGAAGTCCACCGTTTGGACCAACGCTGTGCCTGGCCCGATTAAATACACTCCGGCGTCGTCGGCATGATCGAAACCGACCAGAACATTCGGGTCATGCTGCCGGGCTAATTTCCCAAGCACCGCGTCCAGCGCCGCCGGACTCAGCTTGGACGCTCAACCCGCAGCTTTCACCGACTCCGTCAAACGAATTGGCTTGGCATCGGCCACAAGGGTATTCTAACTCGCCACGGATTACACGGATCCCATTTGGCTTGCTTATCGATCCGTATAATCCGCGCGATCCGTGGCGCTCTTGGTTCCAGGTTTCTATTTCAACGAGACGTCGGTCACCTGCAGATCAGGATAGGCTTGATTCCAGTCGCTGCTGATGTGCTCGAACGTGAGACGGAATGGCTTGCCCTGACTTGGCGCCAAGGGCGAAAGCCTGAGATCGACCGCATCAGGGTAGGGTCCCGTGGTCTGCAGAACGTGCAGAGGAACATCTTCGGCTTGTGCAACTTCTCCGAGGGAATTTCTGAAGGCAACGTGGACGGCCGCGTGGGTGACAGTTTCCTCACCCGTGTTGGTGACGGTTCCGTCGATGTAGGTTACGCTAGCCCCAACAAAATTCTCCGCCGCACTCATTTTCAGATCAGAAAGCTTAAGGTTGGCCGCGTACGGATGGAGAGGCGTCGTACTTCTGGGCGTGCCGCGAGTGAGCACGGCAATGACGCCGACCACCACCACGACTAACGCCACACCCAACAGAATTGGACGCAGGTTGGAATCGCGCTGCTTTTCAGACAGCGGAGATGGCTCGATCAGACCGCCCATGCATAGGATTGTACTATCGGCGATCTGGAAAAAATTTCCAACTGCCTACTGTCAATCGAGACTGATCAGAGGAGATGAGGATAATTGGCAATCGCAAAGTCGAAATCTACAATATCCTACTCGCCGCCAACCATCAGGCCATCGATTCTAATTGTCGGACAGGCGACGGCCCCGCGGAACTCAAGGTCGTTGCCGATCTCCGAAATATTGAAGAACATCTCCTTCAAATTGCCCGCCACCGTGATTTCTTCCACGGGATAAGCAAGTTCTCCGCCAGAAATCCAGAGTCCCGAAGCTCCGCGGGAATAATCGCCCGTCACCAGGTTCGCTCCGTGTCCGAGAAATTCAGTCACGTAGAGACCATCCTTAATCTCCGAGATGATCTGCTGCGGCGTCTTCGTCCCCGGCTGCAAAAAGTAATTTCCCGGACCGATTCCCGGCGTTCCCGCCAATCCGCGAGAAGCATTCCCAGTAGTCTGGAGGCCGAGCTTCTTCGCCGTGTACGTGTTCAGCAAATATGACTTCAGCACGCCGTTCGCAATGACGATGGTCCGCCTTGAGGGAATGCCCTCTCCGTCAAACGGGCTGGTGCCAAAACCGCCGGGGATGGTGCCATCGTCGATTACGTTGACGCCATCTCCCGCGATCTTCTGTCCCAGCTTGCCTGCCAGGAATGACGCCCCGCGATAGATGGAGTCCCCATTCACTCCCTCAAAAATGTGCCCAAGGATTGAGTTGGACACCATGGGATCGAGAACCACCGGCACTTGCGCGGTCTTCGACTTTCGGGCGCCGAGGCGCCGCAACGCGCGCTGGGCGGCTGTTTTCCCCACGTGCTCGGGCGACTCAAGCCGGCTCAGGCTGCGCGCCACCGAAAACCAGTAATCGCGCTGCTTGGCGCCGTCCTCCGATTGCGCAATGGGCACAGCCGCGAGAGAACAATAGGAGCGCTGATATTCGCCCACGAATCCATGGGAGTTGGCCAGAATCTTGTGCCCGGTTGCGGCTTCGAAAGATCCGCCTTCGGAGTTCTTGATGCGCGGATCGTAATCGAGTGCGGCTTTCTCGGCACGGCGCGCATAGCTGATGCGTTCTTCTCCGGGAAGCGAGTAAACATCAGCCGAGTACAGATCCAAGTCGCTAGGGATCGAACCTAGTTGCGACCCTTCCGGTATTCCGCCAAATGGATCTTCGGACGTAATCCTGGCGAGTTCCAATGCTGACTTCACCATCCGGTCAAGGCCAGACGACGAGAAGTCGCTGGAATAAGTGCTGGCCGCGCGCTGGCCGTGGAAGACGCGCATGCCAATTGCCTTTGAGCCTGATTCTTTCAGAGTTTCCACTTGTCCTAAGCGGACAACTGTGGAGAATTCGTCACCTTCCCGGATGACACATTCAGCGGCGGTGGCTCCGCCGGACATGGCGCGCCGCACGATATCCTGAGCCAACTCGCGGAGATCAGTTTCAATTTGCCGGTTTCGCGTTTCAAGTTGAGTTTGCGACATAGAATTCATTCACAGAATTCCTTCGTGCACCTTCGTGTACTTTGTGGTTCACGCATTCTAAAGGCATCAACCACAAAGGACACTACGGTACACAAGGAAACAAGCTGCAGATTACTGCATGAAGCCGCCGGTATCTTTTCTGGCCGTCCCGCCCACGGTTAAGCGATCGATCTTGATGGTCGGAATGCCCACACCAACGGGTACGGCCTGTCCGTCCTTTCCGCACGTGCCAACGCCTTCGTCGAGTTTGAGGTCGTTGCCCACCATCGAAACGCGAGTGAGCACATCGGGGCCGTTTCCGATCAGGGTCGCTCCTTTGATGGGAGCTGTGATCTGGCCGTCTTCAATCAAATAAGCTTCCGATGCCGAAAAAACAAACTTCCCATTGGTAATGTCCACCTGGCCGCCGCCGAAGTTCACCGCGTACAGGCCACGCCGGACGGAACGGATAATGTCGTGCGGATCATCTTCGCCGGCGAGCATATAGGTGTTGGTCATGCGCGGCATGGGAATGTGCTCGTAGCTTTCGCGGCGTCCGTTGCCGGTGTCGGCCATTCCCATTAAACGCGCGGAGAGTTTGTCGCTCAGGTATCCCTTCAAGATTCCTTTTTCGATGAGCACCGTATTCTGCGTGGGTTCGCCCTCATCATCGACGTTCAGAGAGCCGCGACGCCACGGCATGGTACCGTTATCCACAACGGTGCACTTTTCGCTGGCCACTCGTTTTCCGATCAAGCCAGCGAACGCGGACGTCTGTTTGCGATTGAAGTCCGCTTCCAGGCCGTGGCCCACTGCTTCGTGCAGAAGCACGCCAGGCCAACCGGGACCGAGCACAACTTCCATCTCTCCGGCCGGTGCTTCGCGAGCGTCGAGCTGCAAGATTGCTTGGCGGGAGGCCTCTTTGGCAAAATACTCCGGAGTTTTTTCCCCGAAGAAAAAGTCCAGCGCTACACGTCCGCCACCACCGGAACTGCCCCGCGCGGAATTACCATCAGTTTTTGCGATGCAAGAGACGTTCACCCGCGCCAAGGGCTGAGAATCCTCGGCGAACGTGCCATCCGATCCGACTACCAGAATGTTGCGAAGCTCATCTCCGTAGCTGGCCCGCACTTCTTTAATACGCGGATCAAAGGCGCGCGCCGCCTTGTCGGCTCGCATTACCAATTCGACCTTGGCGGTGATTTCTGCATCCACGGAAGGCAATGTCACCGGATACAAGCTGCGAGCGGGTTTCTCCTGGAATCCAACCGACGGAGTCTTAGCCGGTCCGCTCGCGATCAAAGCAGCGGTGCGGGCGGCGTGCAGGATACGCTCGGACGAAAGATCGTCGGTATAGGCGTATCCGGTGCGTTCACCGGCGATCACGCGGACGCCACATCCCGCGGAAATGCCCTGGGAAGCGGACTTCACCATGGACTCGTCAACCATCAGCGAGGTCGAAGAAAGGTATTCAAAATACAGGTCGGCGTAGTCGCCCCCAGCCGAAAGGGCAGCTGCCAGATAATGCTCGAGATCGTGTTCAGTCAGGCCGTAATGCTGGAAAAAGAATTTATTTGTGTCCACGATAGTTAGATGCCCTCGGGCCCGGAAAAGCTCCGTGACTCATTATCCCATACGGCCCGTGGGGAGCGGACGTCACCGCCCGCGGGCTTGCAGGTACAGCTCTAACGGGTTCGCAAGGTCGTGTTCACTCGTCACAGACGAGTTGGCGGAACACCTGAAACAATTTCGCAGTGACTCCCGAATCTCTTGTTCGCACCGTCGAAGAATTCCTCACGTCTGCGCGCGATGCCGTGATCATTGAAGACGGCGCTGTTGTCTTCGATCTCGCTCAATCGAAGTACTCCATTTCCGGGGAACGGAACAAGTGCCTGTTACATTTGTGGTCGGAGGAACGGAATTTCGTGCGGCGAGTTTTGGAAGCCGAGGTTAAGAATGAAATCCTCCGGCTCGCAGTGCAACGTCTGGGACAGGTGAAACCAACCAAGCTGGAGATTTGCCGCGAACGCGACCGGCGAACGCCCACTGCGAAGCGCGCGGCGCGCGTGGCCTACCAGCGAGTGCTGCAACGGGTGCTGCAGCGTCGCTTTCCTGGCTTTACCGTGGACCAGCTGAGTACTTCGATGGATCTTGAGCGATCCTTCGGCCCCGTCTATGCGCGAGGCTTGTTACGCAGAGGGCAATCTGCTTTTGCCGTGCTGGGCGTCAACGGACAGGAGACGCAGGGTTCCATCGATGCGGCGTCGACGTTCGGCATTTTGTGGCTCGATGCCTGCCGGGTCGCGAAGGCCGGGAAGTTCGTGGTCGAAGGGCTGAAGCTGTTTCTGCCTTTTGGGGCTTCTGCCCTGACTCGGGAACGTATGGCACATTTGAACACGGAGGCGGCCAAGTGGCAGCTGTACGAACTGGAAGAACGCGACGATAACTTGAAGGAGTTGGATATCGCCGACTGCGGCAATGTGGCGACCCGGCTGGTACACTCGACCGACGAATCCGCAACACTGGCAAGGCTTGCGACCGGAATCACGCAGGTTCGGGAGTTGATGTCCGAAGCGGAACTTGCGACTTTATCGTCTGCGGAGATCGCTTTCCGTTGTCATGGTCTGGAGTTCGCGCGGGCACGGCTGGCTCACGAACCCGGGTCGTTCCTAAGCACATCCGAGATTGTTTTCGGGGTCGGCGCGCAGGAAAGAATTCTCAACGACACGAACTTCGCGGCGTTCGCGCAACTGGTGCGAAGTATCGGTGAAGTGCGCCATCCCGAGGGCCCGCGCGAGCATCCGCTCTGGCGCCTGCATCCGGAACGCTGGCTG
>Ga0210394_10007741_pt1 | contig 11236 bp, 13 predicted proteins | sample IncBWC12MmetaG_FD_160121 | JGI IMG/M metagenome (GOLD analysis project Ga0210394, IMG submission 160121) | Forest soil microbial communities from Barre Woods Harvard Forest LTER site, Petersham, Massachusetts, United States - Inc-BW-C-12-M | ecosystem: Environmental > Terrestrial > Soil >... | reverse complement strand
GCACGCCGCCGCCGTGAATTATTCCTTGGCGCTGGCGGGCCCCTCGGCCGCCTCGGTCGCCGCCTGGGCTGCGGTCGTCATGAATTGCGCCAGCCGGCCGCGATAATCCGCGATCACCGCCGGCGCGTCGGAGCGGCGCCAGTCGATGGCGAGGTCGTGGTCGTTGCCAAAAAGCGCGGCCACCACGCGGGCGTTGACCCCTCGCGAATAATGCGAGCCGTCATAGGTGTCCTTTTTGCTCTCGGTGATCGGGGAGGGGATCGAAAAATTGAGAAACTCGTCATAGGCCGCGGCGATCTGACCGATCGCGCCGAGGTAGGTATCCAATTGGCCGGTCAGGCTGAAGGCGGCGACGCGCCAGGCCGATTCCGGCGGGATGTAGCCGATGGCATGGGCCATCGGGAACTCCTGCCGCAGCTTTATGTAAAGCGCGGCGCGTTCGGGATGCACGTCGACGGGCGGCGGCATCGCGGTGATGGGCCCCGTCGGATTGTAACGGTGGCGCTTACTCCTCACCTCGAGGTTCACGGCAAAATTCTGGTCGTAGAAACGATGGTGCGGCGAATCCTGGCGCAACGTGCGGATCGAAAAATCGAGCGCATCGAGCGAGAGGTAGGTCGCGAAGATCGATGGCGGGGCATCGCCCGTGCGAATGAAGTCCGGTACGACGGGCGGCAGGACCGGGCCGACGAACTCTTCGCGTTTGACGTCGACGATTATCAGCCGCGGGGCAAAGCCACGCTGGCGCAGATATTCGGCATAGAGCAGGTATTCGCTCGCCTGCCCGTCCGAAAACGCCATATTGAAGCAACGGTAATCCTTTATTTTTTCTTCGGGCAGCAACGTGGCGCGTGAACTGCCGAAGATTATGCAATCGTAGTTCTGCATCCGCGGCAGGAACTGGTTGAGTTTCGCCAGCCGCTCGTTGAACGGGTAATTGATTTCAGTAAGCACATTTCCCCGCAGGTACCACAGCGGGTCGATGAGGCAGTTGACCGCGAAGGACGCCGCTACAATCACGCAGGCGCTCGCCAACAGCCAGCTGATGTAGGTACGGAGCCGGGCCGACGATTTTCCCATCGGAAGCGCTCAGCTTTGCTGCCTAGAATTTAAAATAGAGGAACTCGCTGACGTGGCGAAGACTGAGAAAGGCTAGGGCTGCGAGGACGCCGACATAAACTGCGCTGGCAACATCCGGGCGCCATTCGAGGCGCGGCGCGATCGGGCCGAACCGCGCGAGAAGCGGCAAGTCGCGCTGCCGCTCGGCCACCCCATAGTTGAACGCGGGATGCCAACGGGCCAGCAGCTGCTGTGTATTCGGCACGAACCACACCACCGCTATCCACACGATCAGCCACGCCACCAATTCGAGTTGATCGGCGGCGACCGGCGGTCCATCGAACCGCACCCCAAGCCACCCCATCGCCTCGCCGAGCGGGCCGAACGCATCTTGCCACGTGGCCGGCAGATTGACCATGCCCCGATACACCCTGAGCGCCACCTCGATCGAGGGCGCGCGGTAGAGCACCAAAAGCATGCCGAGCGCAAAGAAGGTCACGAGGCGCGCCACCGTGTGCGACCACCAGGAATGGATCGGCTGCCACACCAGCCGCCACGCGTGGTTCAAAATCATGCCGACCCCCTGCAGGCTGCCCCACAGGACGAAGTGCCACGCCGCGCCGTGCCACAGGCCGGACACCGCCATCGTGATCAACAGGTTCATGTAAAGCCGCGCGGTGCCGGTCCGGTTGCCGCCCAAGGGGATGTAGACGTAGTCGCGCAGCCAGCGCGACAGCGTCATGTGCCAGCGCCGCCAGTAATCGACGATGTTGAGGGCCCGGTACGGGGAGTTGAAGTTCAGCGGCAATTGCACCCCGAACAGCCGCGCGGCGCCGAGCGCCATTTCCGAATAGCCGCAAAAATCGAAATAAAGCTGAAACTTGAACGCCAGCACACCCTGCCAGGCGAAGAAGAAGTCAAGCGGCTGACCGGCCGCCGCCGCGTCGAACAGGGTGTTCGCCGACGGGGCGAAATTGTCGGCGAGCACCACCTTTTTGAACAGCCCGACGATGAAGATCGTCAGCCCGACGACAAAGTTGCTCGGCTTGACCGCGAACGCCCAAGGGCCTTTGATTTGCGAAAAGATCTCGTGGTGGCTGACGATCGGCCCGGCCAGTAATTGCGGGAAGAAGGAGACAAAGAAGCAGTATTCAAAAAAATCATGATCGGCAACCTCGCCGCGGCTGCTGTCGACGAGATAGGCGATTTTCTGAAAGGTGAAAAAGGAAATGCCGATCGGCAGAAGCACATGCTGGAGCGTAAAATCGGTTTGCAACAGCGTGTTGGCGGTATCGATCAGGAAATCGGTGTATTTGAAATAGCCGAGCGCCGCGAGGTCGCCGACGATGCCGAGGGTGAGGAGCCACGACACCCGATCGGGCCGCCCGGCCTGACGCTGTGCGGTCATTCCCCGGGCAACGATGAAATTGAATACCGCAAGGCTCCCGAGCAGCGGCACGTAGAGCGGGTTCCACCAGCCGTAAAACACCATCGAGACCGCGATCAGGAGCCCCAACACGGCGCGCGGACCGGCCAATTGCCGCAGCAGGAGGTAGGCGGCTACGGTCCCCGGTAGAAAGAGAAACAGAAAAACCGGCGAATTAAACAGCATTGGCGAGATCTAGCATATCCACCCGAGGTTGCTGAAGTGATTATCTCGGAATTGTCTTATGCAATAATGCGGTTCGTGATGCGCCGACCGGCCTAACCACGACCGTGCAGGCCAGCGGGGCCGGGAGGAATTCGATGTCGACGATGTATCGCTACACCTTGCCGGTCAAGCAGACCGAATGGAAATTCGACGGCCATACCGGCGTCGCCCTCACCTGGGAATACGACGCCGTTCCATTGGCTGCCAGGCTGGCCTAACCTATCAGCAATTCGCCCAAACAACGGAGAGACGCGCGATGCCCGGCTTTACCACGCGGCCCGAGATCCGCGGCACCTTCGGGGTCGTCGCGACGACCCATTGGCTCGCATCCTCGGTGGCGATGAGCGTCCTCGAAAAGGGCGGCAATGCGTTTGACGCGGCGGTGGCGGCCGGCTTCACCTTGCAGGTCGTCGAGCCGCATTTGAACGGCCCCTTCGGCGAGGCGCCGATCCTCGTCTACAGCACGAAGAACCGCCGCTGTGACATGATCTGCGGCCAGGGCGTCGCGCCCGCCGCGGCGACGATCGCCCATTTCAAGAGCCTCGGCCTCGACCTCATCCCCGGGACCGGCCTCCTCGCCGCCTCGGTCCCCGGCGCCTTCGATGCGTGGATGCGGCTGCTGCGCGATTATGGGACGTTGCCCCTTGCCGAGCTGATCGCCCCGGCGCTCGGGTATGCCGAAAACGGCTATCCGCTGGTCCCGCGCATCCGCGACACGATCATCAGCGTCGCCGAGCTCTTTCGCCGGGAGTGGACGAGTTCCGCCGCGGTCTATCTGCCGGGCGGCAACCCGCCGGTCCCCGGCCGCCTCTTCCGCAACAGGGCGCTGGCGGCGACCTACCGCCGCGTCCTCGCCGAGGCGGCCGCGGGCGCCCAGGGACCGAATGGTCGCGAGCGCCAGATCGATCGTGCCCGCGACGCTTGGTATCGCGGCTTTGTCGCCGATGCGGCCGACCGCTTCTGCCGTACCGAAAAGGTGTTCGACGCCTCCGGCCGGCGCCACGGCGGGCTATTGACCGCCGACGACATGGCGCGCTGGCAAGCTCCGGTCGAAGCGCCGGTGACTTATGATTACCGCGGCCATACGGTGGTGAAGGGGGGGCCCTGGAGCCAGGGGCCGGTCCTCCTCCAGCAACTCGCGCTGTTGGAGGGGTTCGACCTCGACGCTCTCGATCCCGTCGGGCCCGAGTTTGTCCATCTCGTTACCGAATGCGCCAAGCTCGCCTATGCCGACCGCGAGGCGTGGTATGGCGACCCGGATTTTGTCGACGTGCCGATGGCGACCCTCTTGAGCCCCGCCTACAACGACATGCGGCGGAAGCTCGTCGGCGATCACGCCTCGCTCGAGCTGCGCCCGGGGAGCCCCGACGGGCGGACGCCTTACGTGCTGGTCGGCGGCCTCGAGGTCGCGGCCGCGGCCGGTGTCGGCGAGCCGACGGTTGGTCCCATTGCCGGCATGTATGACGGCATCGGCGAGCCGACGACCAGCGAATTGGGCGTCGTTGCCGGCGACACCTGCCATCTCGACATCATCGACCGCTGGGGCAACATGGTGTCGGCGACGCCGAGCGGCGGCTGGCTGCAGAGTTCGCCGGTGATCCCAGCGCTCGGCTTCTGCCTCGGCACCAGGCAGCAGATCTCGTGGCTCGACGAAAAATCGGCATCGAGCTTGGTTCCGGGGAAGCGGCCACGCAGCACATTGTCGCCGACCCTCGCGCTGAAGGACGGCGAGCCGTGGATGGCGTTCGGGACGCCGGGCGGCGACGGGCAGGACCAATGGTCGGCGCAGCTCCTCCTGCATCATCTCCATCACGGGATGAATCTGCAGGAGGCGATCGACTGCCCCGAATTCAACAATTCGCACGCGCCCTCCTCGTTCTATCCGCGCGCCGCCGATCCGGGGGCCCTCGTACTCGAAGGCCGCTTCCCGGAAAAGACGCTGCGCGCATTGGAGGGGCGCGGCCACCGCGTGCGTTTCGGCGAGACCTGGTCGGGCGGGCGGCTCACCGCCTGCGCCCGCGAGGAGACCCCGGAAGGCACCGTCTTGAAGGCCGGCGCCAACCCGCGCGGGATGCAGACCTACGCCGTCGGGCGGTAGTGTCTCGCTTCGGAAATTCGCGGTATCTCCAATCTTGTCATCCCGGCGGAGGCCGGGACCCATTTCCGGCATGGGTACCGGCCTTCGCCGGTTTGACAAGACAGGAAAACGGTCGGCGCGCTTGAGCGACCGGCCGCTCCTTTCGGTGGAAGGGCTGTGCGTCGAGTTCGCGACCGAAGCCGGTCTCGTGCGTGCGGTCGACGGCGTCGATCTGGCGATCGAGCCGGGCGAGACGCTGGCCCTGGTCGGCGAGTCGGGCTGCGGCAAAACCATGACCGCGCTGGCGATCATGGGCCTCGTTCCCGAGCCGGCCGGCCGGATCGCGGCGGGCCATATCCGCTTTGACGGCGTCGATCTCATAACCCTCGGGGCGGCCGAGCGGCGGTCCTATCGCGGCGCCAAGATCGCGATGATCTTCCAGGAGCCGATGACCTCGCTCAACCCGGCCTTTACGATCGGCGACCAGATCGGCGAGGGGCTGATCCGCCATCACGGGCTCTCCCGCCCGGCGGCCCGCGCCGAGGCGGTCGAGATGCTGCGCCGGGTGCATTTGCCACAGCCGGAACGGCGCGCCCTTGACTACCCGCACCGCCTCTCGGGCGGGATGCGCCAGCGCGCGATGATCGCGATGGCGCGGCCTGCTCGCCGACGCTTCTGATCGCCGACGAGCCGACGACCGCGCTCGATGTGACGATCCAGGCGCAGATCCTCGAATTGCTGCGCGAGCTGCGCAGGGCGACCGGGACGGCGATCCTCCTGATCACCCACGATCTGGGGATCGTCGCGGAGACCGCCGACCGGGTGGCGGTCATGTATGCCGGCCGGATCGTCGAGGAGGCGCCGATCGCGCGGCTCTTCAGGGCGCCGCAGCATCCCTATACGATCGGCCTCCTCGGCGCAGTGCCGCGGCTGGTCGGCGGCCGGTCCCGGCTGGCGACGATCGAGGGCAACGTGCCCGATGCGGCTCGTCTGCCGGCGGGCTGCCGGTTCGCCCCGCGCTGCCCGTTCAGAGAAGTCGGCTGCCGGGCCGCAAACCCGCCGCTCGTCGAGCTTTCCCCGGGTCATCGCGCCGCCTGCCTGCGCGCGCCTCTCGACGTGAGCCTATTCGGGGGACGCGCGGCATGACCGAGCCGCTCCTCGTCGGAGAGGGGCTGGTCAAGCATTTCCGGGCGCGCGATTGGCTCGGCCGCCGGCGCGGCGCGGTGCGCGCACTCGACGGGGTCGGCCTCGCGGTCGGGCGCGGCGAGACCTTGGGCCTGGTCGGCGAGTCGGGATGCGGGAAATCGACGCTCGGCCGCGTGCTGTTGCGCCTTATCGAGCCCGACAGCGGCGCGCTCCATTTCGACGGACGCGATGTGCGGGCGATGGGCGGCGAGGCGCTGCGCCATTTGCGGGCCGAGATGCAGATGGTCTTCCAGGACCCTTATGCCTCGCTCAACCCGCGCATGACGATTGGCGATGCGCCGGTCGCCCCGCCCGCCGAACCTCACGCCGCCGATCAGCGCCTCCAGCGCCTGCAGGCCTATTTCGACTGGCCGCCACCGCCTGAAGCCGCGGCAGAATTCGGCGATCCCTGACCAGCTCCAAGGGTCACCCCGGCGCGTGCCCGGCGATTTGGGATCACCAATACCATCGTTAGTTCGGCGCTCCGTTACCCTTCCGCCTAGCGGTTTCCGTGCAGCGTGCCCCAACCGGCGCACCAGTTCCATGAAAGGTGGGCGATGCGTTCCATGTAAGACGGATTGTATTGATCGGCGATGCCGCAGGCGCCCGTGTCGATTTCGGTTACGTGCAGAGCCCGGTAAGGTTCGGAATAGATGGTGGCGAGTGCGGCGACGCTCGACGACGCGAAAACGCCGCTCGCGTTGAAGATGCCGGCGACGACAGGTGTCGCCAGGCTGGTCCCGCCGGCGATGCACCAGCCGCCGCACGTCGAGGTGCTGAAAATCCACACCCCGGTGGAGGGATCGGCGAGCGCGGCCAGATCGGGTGTTCCCCTACTGGAAGCGACGATGGCCGCAATGTGGTTTTGGTATGCGGGACGGGCTTCAACCGCGCTCGGTCCCCCACCGGTGCCAACGCCAATGCGGTCGTCATTCCAGGGAAGCTCGCCCTGGAAGACATCGGTCTCCCCGGGGAGCGAGCCGCCAAAGCTGAAGGTGGTGCCGCCGACCGCGATGACGTTCGGAGAGGCCGCCGGGTACGAGACCCCAGGAGCATCGCCGGCAGCAGCAAAGTATTCGACGTTCGCGGCGGTGAAAACGGGGTCGACGAAGGTTTCGCCGGAGAATTCGGCGAAGGCCCAGCTGTTCGAAACCTGGCCTCCCCCAGTGGCCTGGACGCAGAGCGATGCGACCGCATCGGCGGCCAACAGATCGAGCAGGGAATCCGAATTGGCCTCCACCAAATACAGTTTGGCCGAGGGCGCCATCGCGTGCGCCCATTCGGTGTCCAAGATCGTCTCGACATCCCAGCCGCTGCCGGCGCTGTTCGCAGGCGCTATGCCGCCGGGCGTGCAGGACCCCGTGGCAGCGTAAATGACCTGGAAATTTGCTGCGGGAAGCCCGAACTGGCTATTGAACGTTTGGAGGTCGCTTGCCGCGGACGGAGTGTCAAAGGCGTCGACAACCGCGATCGCATTCGAACCGCCGCTCGGGTTTGTTGTCACGATGTTCGGATTGCAGCCCGACGAGGCCACGACCAGCCGATAGGCACAGGCGACCGAAGCCGGCGTGTTGAACAGGAAGCCGAGAAACGGCGGGCCGCCCTGGGGCCCGGCGCCTGCTGTGGGGCCTAACCTGCCCTGCGGGGTGCCGGCGGGCACGAAGAGCTTGACATTGGTATGAGCTCGCAGACCGTAATCCTCGGGTCTTACGAGGCTCGAATCGGGGGTGATTATTTGGCCAGGGCCTGGCGTCGCCGCAATCTGGGCCGCGCCGTTGCCGGCCGGGAGCGTCATTGCCAGGGCCGCCACCGTCAACAACAAGCCGGCGCCTAGAGATGTTCCGGATAACATATCTGTCCCCCCATGTTCGTAACGGCCCAACCGGCGGATTATAGTGTTTTTCACGGTTGCCGGACGCTTTCGCTCGGTTATTTTATTGTGTAATTGATCTTTATTCCAGGTATCGGCAAATGGCCTCCTCGCGGTGATGTAGATTTGCTCAAGCAATCGGCATCGTCGCCCGTTTGGCGAAGCGCCATCTGTCGGCTCCGCGTCGCGAAGGCGTCGCTGCTGCGCATTCCGCCGAGCCGCTTAAGCCTATTGCGGCGTCACCCTGGCGATCGCGGCGCGGGCGAGCGCGTCGGCGCGCTCGTTTTCGGGGTGCCCGGCATGACCCTTTACCCAGTGCCAGCGGACCTCGTGCGGCGCGGCGGCGGTCTCGAGGCGCTGCCACAGATCGATGTTCTTCACCGGCTTCTTATCGGCGGTGCGCCAGCCGCGCGCCTTCCAGCCGGGCAGCCACAGGGTGATGCCGTCCTTCAGATATTTGCTGTCGGTGTAGAGGTCGACCCGGCACGGCCGCGACAACGCCTCGAGCCCGGCGATCGCGGCCATCAGTTCCATGCGGTTGTTGGTGGTCGGGGCGTCGCCCCCGGCGAGCTCCTTCTCGACCCCGCGGAAGCGCAGGACCGCGCCCCATCCGCCCGGGCCCGGGTTGCCGCTGCAGGCTCCATCGGTGAAGATCTCGACCGCCTGCCCGGCGCGGGGCCCCTTCTCAGGCGTCGATGCCATAAGCGGCGGGCTCCGCGATGCCGCGGTGAAAGCGCAGCCGTTTCAGATATTCGAGCGGATCCTTCGGGCGCACCAAGGCGCCCGGGGTCTGGTTCAGCCAGTCGTAGAGCCGGGTCAACAGGAACCGCAGCGCACTGCCGCGCGCCAACAGCGGCAATGCCGCGAGTTCGGCCGGGCCGAGCGGCCGGACGGCGCGGTAGCTCTGGACGAGGAGACGCGCCTTTGTCACGTTGAAGCTGATGTCCAATTCGAAGCACCAGGCGTTGAGGCAGACCGCGATGTCGTAGGCGAGAAAATCGGTGCAGGCGAAATAAAAGTCGATGAGGCCGGTGAGCGCACGGTCGCGAAAGAACACGTTGTCGGGAAAGAGATCGGCATGAATGACCCCGGTCGGGAGGTTGCCCGGCCACGCCGCTTCGAGGAAGGCGAGGTCGTCGCCCAGTTCGGCGGCAAGCCCCGGCTGCAATTCGCCGGCGCGCCCGCGGCAGCTTTCATAAAGCCGGCGCCAACCGGCAACGCCGAGGTCGTTGGGACGCACCATCCGAAGTGATTCGCCGGCGAGATGCAGGCGGGCCAGCGCGCTCCCCAGCGCGGCGCAGTGGTAGGGTTCGATGCGGCGCGGCCACATCCCGTTGAGAAAGGTGACGATTGCCGCCGGGCGGCCGCACAATTCGCGCAGCGCCTCGCCGTCGCGTCCCCGGACCGGCGTCGGACAGGCCACCCCCTGATGCGCCAGATGATCCATCAGAGCGATGAAGAACGGCAGATCGGAGCGCGCCACCCGCTTTTCATAGAGGGTCAGGATGAAGTTGGCGCGCTCGGTGGTCAGGAGGAAATTCGAGTTCTCGACGCCCTCCGCGATGCCCTTGCACGACAAGACTTCGCCGATGTCGTAGAGCTCGGTGAAGGCGCGCAGTTCGTCGTCGCCGATTTCGGTATAGACCGCCATGACTTAGGCTACGTGTCATGGCGAGCGAAGTGAAGCAATCTCGATTTGGAGAGCCCGGCGGTCGGAATTGCCGCGCCGCCGCGCTCCGCGCAATGGGAGCGGCTTGTGCGGCAGGCGAGGCTCGCCTAAAGTCGCGCCCGGCCCGATCCATGCGGGACATTAGCAAGGGCGAAGGCGGGGAACCAAAATGTCCGAACCAATCCCGGCGCAAAAGGCGCCCTATCAAACCACGGTCGAAGAAGGCAAGCGCTACTTCTGGTGCGCCTGCGGGCACAGCGCCAACCAACCCTTCTGCGACGGCTCGCACAAGGCCGTCGGCCTCGCTCCGCTCGCCTTCACCGCCGAGAAGAGCGGCACGGTCTATCTGTGCGGCTGCAAGGCGACCGGCGGCAAGCCCTTCTGCGACGGCACGCACAAATCCATCTGACCGCCGGTTCCCGGCGTTGGGTTCAGGATCGAGCCGCAAGCGGCGGCGTCGCACGGTGACGCGCGGGCGCATCGCGCTGATGCTTTTCGGGGCCCAGCTCCTCTCGGGGTGCGGCACGGTCGCCGCGCTCAATCCCTTTTCCTCCTCGTCCCCGCAGGCAACCGCACCTCAGGGGGCGCCCTGCCCGAGCGCCGTCGTGCTTCGTCCGCTCGCGCAAACCGCCGTCTTCGCCCCCGGTGCCGCACGCCAGCCGATCGGCGTCGCGTTCTATGGCCTCCTGAGCGATGTCGACGCCAGATGCGAAGGGGTGGGGGGTGCGGTGCACGCCTCCTTCGACGTCGTCGTCATCGGCGAGCGCGGTCCGGCAGCGGGCAAGGGCGACAGCGTCGACCTGCAATATTTCGTCGCGGTGACCGGCGCCGACCAGGCGATCCTCAGCAAGCGGTCCTTCCCGGTCCATATCGCGATCCCCGCCGACGCGAAGCGCGCCGGCGTCACCGATCACATCGAGGAAACGATCCCGCTCGGCGGGCGCTCCCCGGGCGACCTCAGCATCGTCGTGGGGTTTCAGCAGAGCCCCGAAATCGTCGACTTCTACCGGCACTACCGCGGACGCTAGTGGGTGCTGTCCTTATTCGGGGCACAGTGTCTTAAGATGCGGCGTCGAGTGTCCTAATCTCCCTTTTTCTCTCGTATTGCCTCGGAACAGCAAGCAGCTTAGGGAGGGCCGGATGAGCGGCGGTCAGATCGTAGCTCTGATCTTTGCCATTTTGCTGTTGCTGCCCGGAGGATGCTTCCTGTTCCTGCTCGCCGACCCGCCCGTCCCGGCAACACGCGAGGACTACCAGGTGATACTGCCCATCGTGGCCACGATCCTGTCGCTGGCCGGGCTGCTGTTCTGGCTCGCTTTCCGCCGCCGCTCGCCAGCCCCCGGCGAGGTTCCGCAAACACCTAGCGATCCGGAGGCTGGCGGCGGCGTGTCCTAGTTCGGATGTAGGTGTCCGAATCAGGGATGCGCGAGTGTGCGAATTAGGACAGCACCCGCTAGTGTAACGGCTGGCTTCGGCCCGCCGGCGGTGCTACAGAGGGCGCTGCCGTATGCACGCCCGCAGGAGAGGTCGCGCCCTGGCCTATCGGTCAGGGGGCGGCGCCGAAGGAGCAACCGCCCCGGAAACTCTCAGGCAAAAGGACTGCGGGGGGAAGGGCGCTCTGGAAAGCGGCGGGTGGGTCGCAAGACCCGGCCGCACACCGAAGGAGTAAGCCGCGGCCGGTTCGCGCGATGCGAGCCGGCCGGGTGAATCTCTCAGGGCCCACGA
>Ga0210394_10007740_pt1 | contig 11236 bp, 7 predicted proteins | sample IncBWC12MmetaG_FD_160121 | JGI IMG/M metagenome (GOLD analysis project Ga0210394, IMG submission 160121) | Forest soil microbial communities from Barre Woods Harvard Forest LTER site, Petersham, Massachusetts, United States - Inc-BW-C-12-M | ecosystem: Environmental > Terrestrial > Soil >... | reverse complement strand
ATCGAGGGCTGCGTGCTCTACAAGGGCAGCCTGGTCGCGATCCTGTATCGGCTGGCCGGCGGTCTGCGCGCCGCGATGGGCTACACCGGCAGCAACAACATCGAGCAGATGCGCACCCGGCCCACGTTCGTGCGCATCACCACCGCCGGCGTACGCGAGAGTCACGTGCATGACGTGACGGTCACCAAGGAGGCGCCCAATTACCGCACGTCCTGAGCTGCTCGCCAAGCGCTTGCTCGACGCCGTGGCGCCGCCGGCGGACATTCATGCGCATCGCATACTGATTGTTGATTTCGGCGCGCAATACACGCAATTGATCGCGCGCCGCGTGCGCGAAATCGGTGTGTACTGCGAAATTCATCCGTGGGATGTCAGCGATGCCGAGGTGCGCGCGTTCGGTGCGCGCGGCATCATCCTGTCGGGCGGTCCGGAATCGGTGACCGAGCTGGCGCCGCCGCGAGCGCCGCAGGCGGTGTTCGATCTTGGCATACCGGTACTTGGCATCTGCTACGGCATGCACACCATGGCGCAGCAGCTCGGCGGGCTGGTGGCCGGCGGCCACGCGCGCGAATTCGGTTATGCGGAAGTCCAGGTCGGCATTTCCAGCCGATTGCTCGAAGGCATCGTCGATCGCCAGCACGAGGGGCGGGCGCTGCTCGACGTCTGGATGAGCCACGGCGATCGCGTCGACGCGCTGCCGCCGGGCTTCAGCGCCGTCGCCAGGACACATGATGCGCCGTTCGCGGCAATGGCCGATGAGCAGCGCCGTTTCTACGGCCTGCAGTTTCACCCCGAGGTCACCCACACGCGCCAGGGGGCAGCGATTCTGGAGCGCTTCGTGCGCGAGATCTGCGGCTGCGAGGCGCGCTGGACCGCGAGCAGCATCATCGAGGACCTGGTGGCGCGCGTGCGCGCGCAGGTCGGGACCGGCCGGGTGCTGCTGGGCCTTTCCGGCGGCGTGGATTCCTCGGTGGTCGCGGTGCTGCTGCATCGGGCAATCGGCGCACAGCTCACCTGCGTGTTCGTCGATCACGGACTGCTGCGCCTGGGTGAAGGCGACCAGGTGATGCGAACCTTCGCCGACTCACTTGGCGTGCAGGTGATCCGGGTCGACGCCGAACAGCAATTTCTCGATGCGCTGCACGGGCAGGGAGAGCCTGAGGCCAAACGCAAGATCATCGGCGGCCTGTTCATCCAGCTGTTCGAGCAGCAGGCGCGCAAGCTGCGCGATACGCATTTTCTCGCACAGGGGACGATCTATCCCGACGTCATCGAGTCGGCCGGCACGCGCACCGGCAAGGCCCATGTCATCAAGTCGCATCACAACGTCGGCGGCCTGCCCGCGGCCATGAAGCTCGAGCTGGTCGAGCCGTTGCGCGAGCTGTTCAAGGACGAGGTACGCCGCATCGGCGTCGAGCTCGGCCTGCCGCACGACATGGTGTATCGGCATCCGTTCCCGGGCCCGGGCCTGGCGGTGCGCATTCTCGGCGAGGTCAAACGCGAATACGCCGAACTGCTGCGCCGCGCCGATCACATTTTTATCGAAGAACTGCGCCGTCACGATCTGTATGAGCGTACCAGCCAGGCATTTGCGGTATTCCTGCCGGTGCGCTCGGTCGGCGTCATGGGCGATGCGCGGCGCTACGACTTTGTGATCGCACTGCGCGCGGTCGAGACGATCGACTTCATGACCGCGCATTGGGCGCACCTGCCGTACCAGTTTCTCGATCTGGTGTCGCGGCGCATCGTCAATGAGGTGCCGGGCATCTCGCGCGTGGTGTACGACATCTCCGGCAAGCCGCCGGCGACGATCGAGTGGGAGTAGTAGTAAAGCTACTAATACGTTTATAAAACAACTAGTTATCTTAAATAAAAAGATACCCGCTAGATACCCGCTATCAACGATTTAGGTTATCCTCGTACCCGTAAACATACCCGCGAGGGTTCCGTGGTCAAACTATTCAAACGGGTATCTTCTAAAAGCCCTTCAGCACCCCTAAGTGCGGCGATCGCACTGAAATCGACCCCAAGTCGCGGGTATGTCGCAAAAAGGGACTACGGAACTCGTGGCGCCGAACGCGATAGGCAGCTTATTCGCTTCGGTCGCATCAAGGCGACGATCTACCGTCGGAGCGACATCGAGCACGGTAGCTGGTTCCTTCGCCTGTATCTGAAGGAGGAGAAGCGGCACTATCGAAAGTCCTTACAGACCCGCGATCAACGGGAAGCGGTCACGTTTGCGGAGCAAGAGATCGTCAACATTCTGGCGAAGGTTCAGACGGGGCAGCGCATACTCGCGGTGTCCCTTGCCGACCTTGTTCGCCAGTATCGAATTCATCTCGAAAGTCAGGTGACGTCTGGGGAGTTGGCGATTAACACAATGCGCCTAAATCACTACAGAATTGCGCATGGTTGTAAGTTTTTGGAATCCGTATACGAGGCGGGGATGGCGACCAAGGTTAGCGCCATAGCTGGACCCATATTTCAGGGCTATCTGCAGTGGCGCATTGATGCCCGAGCTGCGAAGTCCAAAGGCGCCACAATCCGGCGCGATGTCGTCCGCGACGAGCTCCTGAGCATCCGCAAAATGTTTCTATACGCAAAAAAGGAGCAACTTTGCTCCGAAAAGACGGTGCCCGAGTGGGATTTTGTGATTGAGAAACAAGCTCCGTCTCGCCGTCGAATGACCCAACGTAACTACACCGATGTTGTCAATTTGATGCGTGCCTGGGTCTTGGGTGCAAAGAACGAAAAGGAAGCCTACCAACGGCGGATGCTCCAGCATATTTTCTTACTCATTTCGAACTCTGGAATGCGCAGCGGAGAGGTCTTCGGGCTAAAGAACAGAGACGTGGAGGTTCGCCATAAAGCCACTGAATGTGTGCTCACCATTCGCCCGGAAACGTCCAAGGTTCGCAAAGGGCGGCGGATCACCGTGCTCAGCTCAAGTGGGGGGCGAACCGCATCTACAAAGAAACTGAACTATCTCATCCGTTGGATCGAGAAATATCAGCGACACAAGGAATCCGGCGATTTTGTTTTCTCTGCGTTCGACAAAGGCTCTACGAGCGCACGCGATACTTACTACCACGCCTACAAGTCATTAAGAACCGAACTAAAGAAGATTGATCTCGGTTGGTTTGATACATACCACTGCCGTCATTTCTGGATTACGAATAGGCTGCTCGCCGAAGAGTCAATACATCTAGTCGCGCAAGCCGCAGGCACATCTACGCGAGAAATCGAGAAGACCTATTCGCACGTCTTAACAGAAATGTCCACGCGCAAGTTCGGCAAGCGGCAGATTGTGTACAACTCCGATCAGTCCTGGGATGTCGTTAAGCAGAGCGACGAACGGCGCGACTGAGGCGCAAACTCTTGCATGCGGGAGGAAGTCCACGTGAATCACCACGGTACTTACACGCCAAGAGCGTCCGCTCAAGATAGTTGTTAATCGCATGCCTGCAAGAACCGCAAGACAATCTCTCAATAAGGCTTACTTAAAGGCGCCAGTACAGCTCGCCAGCTTTGAAGCCTTTAAGCATCATTTTGAGGAGTTCTCGAAGCGCCTAAGCGACTCAGCGAGCGAGGAATTCAATAAGAACGAGCTAGCCGAATTTCTGAAAACTACATACTACTCGCCTACCAACTACATCAATGTAAGCGAGAAGATAGATCTGGCTATCCACATTGACGATTCCGCGAAGTCGCCGATCGGCGTACTCATAGAAACTAAGCGCCGCGACAATGCCTCGGAAATGCCGAGAAAGGATATGCTGAATTCAAAGGCTTTGCAGGAACTGCTGCTCTATTACCTGAGGGAAAGAATCGACCAACAAAACATCCAAATTAGAAGCCTGATCATTACAAATTTCGAAGAGTGGTTCGTATTTGACGCTCACGAATTCGACAGGAGCTTCTTCCGAGGATCCGAGCTCCCGAAAAGATATAGGGACTTCTCGCAGGGGCGCTTGTCTAGCACAACAACGGACTTCTTTTATAGAGAGATCGCCGACCCGGCGATTGCAGCGGCAGAAAGCGACATTCAATTTACCTACTTCACAACTAGCGCGATAGCCTCGTTGCTTCACGGTCGCAGGGAAGCAGACTGGTCCCTCGTTTCCTATTACAAGATCTTCTCGCCCCAGCATCTCCTGAAGCTGCCGTTCGAGAACGACAATAACACTCTAAACCGACAATTCTACGACGAGTTGCTCCATATCATCGGCATCGAGGAGGTGAAGGATGGTTCGAAGAGGATTATACGGCGCAGGAAAGACGGCAAGCGAGACTCCGCTTCGTTGTTAGAAAACACGATTGCCCAGCTGCAAGGTCTCGACAAAATTGCATCGGTCGCTAATGCTTCCGATTTTGGCGACTCGAACGATGATCGGCTATTCGGGGTTGGTCTAGAGCTCGTCCTGACCTGGGTCAACCGGATTATCTTCTTGAAGCTGCTGGAAGCCCAGCTGCTTCGGTACAACGATGCCGATCCCACTTACGCATTCCTAAAGTTTGGAACCATACGAAATTACGGCGAACTGAACCAGCTGTTCTTTCAAGTGTTGGCGGAGCCGCACGCGTTAAGAATGGAGGGCGTAAAAGCGCGGTTTAAAAATGTACCATACCTAAACAGTTCGCTCTTTGAGATTAGCGACCTTGAGCGCCAAACGCTGGTAATCAGCAATCTTATTGATGGGATGGAATTACGAGCGCTGTCAAAAACGGTATTCAAAGACGCAAAAGGAAAAGCCTATAAGGGATGTAAGCCAGCGCTCGCTTATCTTTTTGAGTTTCTTGATGCTTACAACTTTGCGAGTGAAGGTGGCGAGGACATTCAGAGCGACAAAGCGCTAATCAGCTCTTCGGTACTCGGTCTGATATACGAGAAGATTAACGGCTACCGTGATGGAAGCTACTACACTCCTGGCTTCATTACGATGTCGATGACGCATGCCGCAGTAAGGCAAGCGGTCATCAAAAACTTCAGCGAGCAAAAAGGCTCAATATTTTCTTCCCTCACAGACGTCTATAATTCCATCGACAATCCGACGAAAGCCAGCCAGGTAATCGACGGCGTGCACATATGTGACCCAGCGGTCGGAAGTGGACACTTCTTGGTAAGTGCGCTTAATGAGTTGGTGGCGATCAAAAGTGAACTCGGCTTGCTGTTCGACAGCGATGGAAAGCGTCTAAAGAACTACGCTGTAACTGTCGAGAACGATGAGCTAGTCGTATGTGATGAGAATGGGGACGTTTTTCAATATAAGCCCAAAAGCCCTGAATCGCATCGGGTGCAAGAGGCGCTGTTTAATGAAAAAAGGAATCTTATTGAGTCATGTCTATTTGGCGTGGATATTAACAAAAATTCAGTCAATATCTGTCGCCTTCGTCTTTGGATCGAACTCCTTAAGCACTCATTCTACAAAGACGATGGCACTCTCGAGACCCTTCCAAACTTAGATATCAACATAAAATGCGGCAATTCACTGGTAAGCCGGTTCGCGCTGGAGTCTGATCTTAAGGCGTATCTCCGCAAGAATAATTCGAGCTTAGCGGAGTACAGAGCAGCTATTAGAAGGTATCAGAACGCTTCGGTTAAGGCGGAGAAGCGTGAGATGGCAGATTTAATCCAGAAGCTCAAGACAAACTTTCGCACGGAAATGCTCGCGAGCGATCCAATTCTTAGACGCCTGGACACAGCGAAAGTTGGCGTCAAGGTTTTGGAGGCGCCACAGTCCCTCTTTGACGAGACGGAGGCGGAGAAGAAGAATCGCCTGGCAAAAAGAAAGAAGCTGCAGGCGGAAATCGAAAGGCTCGAAACTAACGTCGCGGACATCGCTGCCAACAAGGTCTTTGAGCACTCGTTCGAGTGGCGTTTGGAGTTTCCTGAAATTCTGAACAACGAAGGAACGTTCGTTGGTTTTGACGTTGTTATTGGGAATCCGCCGTACGTCAGTGCTATTGCCTTGAAGAAGAGTCTTAAGGGGGATGAGTACAAATATCTCAAGGACGCATACAGTACAGCAAAGGGAACCGTAGATCTTTTCGTCTATTTCTTTGAGCTTGCAGGGCGAATTTCGGCAAATGGTGCGTCGATCTGCTACATCTGCCCCAATCGTTACCTGTCAGCGAACTACGGCGCAGCATTGCGTGCCTATTTGATCGAGTATTTTCAGTTTCTCGAGCTTTCGGACTATTCCGCAGAAGATGTATTTGAAGAGGCGGCTACCTACCCGGTAATAACCCATCTCAAGAAAGGTAGGTTGCCTAGGTATGACTTTCAGGTTTCCAAGAAGAGCGTAAGTGGCGTTTCGACCTCGACGATCTTTAGTTCGGAGCTTCTGGGCTTCGCTGCTGATAACAATCTAGGCTTTCTGCTTAGCGACAAGTACGAGATAACGAAGAAGATCTATGATGCTTCGGAATCGTTGACTTGTGTCGGAGAGATAAACGCAACCAGCACGGCAGCAGAGGCAGATGCGTTCGGTGCGCACATATCCGAAGCGGAGGTAGGGCTAAAGCTACTTAACACGGGAAATATAGATAGATACTGTGTCTCTTGGGGCGCTAAACAGCTAACGGATTCAGGCAAGAGATTTTTGAGACCGCGACTCCCTGAAGACGCTGGAATCTTGGGGAAGAGCCGACTTTCGCTATACAGGTCTCAAAAGATTGTGTTTGCGAAAATTGCGATTCGAGCGGAGGCATTCTTTGACGAGCTCGGTGAATATGCATCGATAAACACTAACTGCATTCACTCATTTAGGAATGGATACGATCCTTTGTACGTCCTTGGTTGGGTCAATTCGAGGCTGTTTCAATATGTGTATGAATGCTTCTTCGACGGATTGAGGATGGAGGGCAGGTATCTGTCGTTCGCTGCCCCGTATCTATCAAATATGTGTATACGACGTGCTTCTGCGGAATATCAAGCGACCGTAGCAGCCCTTGTCCGAAGGCTTATTGATGCTTACGCCAACAATAGCAGCGGGGACAGTGCCGCTTTGGAGGCAGCAGTAGATAGGGAGTTTTATCTGCTGTATGGGCTGCGCGATGACGAAATCTCCAAGGTTGAGGGAGCGATTAATTCAGGACCGACGGTCAATACCGGTTAAGGATGTGCGCGTCTGACGTTTATAGGGTTTCAGCAGGAGCTATGCAGGGCGGCTGCGGATGGGAGGTCTTCCAGCATGTATTTCTAATATTCTGCAAACCTTTAGTTCAGTTTCGCAGGCGCACAATTGACTGATTCCAATTGGACGGACTGCAGGATCGACGCGCGATGACGTTACTAATCACACTGGCAAGCACTAGCGCGATACACCAGTCGAGTGACTATCGTCTGTCGTACAAAGGAGTGCCGTTAGAGACAAGGAATGGAGTCAAGCAGGTACATTTCTCTGCTGTGAACTGGACGGGGTTCGTAACGTTTTCCGGAATTTCTAGCGATGACCAGGGCTATAACACCATCTCGTGGCTCACGGAACTTTCAAGTAGCCTTGATCCGGCGCTGAGCGTGGAAGCGTTTGTGTCTGCCGTTGCTGCGCGCGGTACTGTGAGACTCAATAGGGCGACGGGTGACAGGCGACTAACGCTACTCGTCGCTGCAGTTGCGAACTCCAGATGCCAGCTTTATGAGTTGACGAATTGGGAGCGGCAAGATGTTCGCGATCGATGTGGTGGACTTGGGGCTCTCTCCCATCGGCAGATCAACATCTCAGTCCCAACCGTTCTTGTGCATGGTGCGCGTCGTGCGTTACCGGCAGGGGCGAGAGAGGCACTGCTACGCCAATATAGAGCAACAGCCGATATAGGTAGAGTACGGGCGGCTTTGGAAGCTTGCAATCGGCTGGCGCACTCTAGAAATAGACAGGAGATAAGCCCACAGTGTTGGGTCCATTCCCTCTTTAAGGATGGTGGAACTGCGGGATTCAATAGCGGTCGTGCCCCGGGATCTCCCACGTTTCTTTGGCTAGGGACGGACGCGAGTCAGATAAGACTTCCCTCGGAGATTCAGCAATCGGCAAGGACATTGATCCAAATGGTTGGTGTCCGTGGAGCTGGGGTTCCAACGCCGCCTCCGGAAGGTCCTGAACGGGTAGCCGCAATAATATCCCCATCGGCGGAATGGCGCGAACCTAACTCTGCGCTGCCCCGCATCACCATGCTTCCATCCAACACACAACTGACGCTGAGGAAGAACCAGACTGTTACGTTCCCACTCTGCACTGCAGAGTTAGAAATTGACCCGGCAAGGAAATATAGCACCCCCATGGACTTGCCAGCGTATACGCGGATCGCGTGTCTGCCTAGCGTCGATGGTGCGAGCCCGCGTGACTGGCAGTACATTTGTGACTTCAAGATTATTGATGGTTCCTTAGAGGTTACTTTGAGGCAACTATCTGTGGCGCTACGCTCAAAGAATCTTGCGGCGCGCCTGCCCCTTCTTGCTGACGATGAGGAGCTGGTACTTGTCGCGCCAACCGGCTCGCTTGTGCTGGTTGCATCTCGGGAAAGTCCGCTCATACGCGCCGATTTACTAGCGCAGATACAGATTCGCGGGTTTCCGGAATTGAGAACCTCCGCAGGGGGTACGACAAAGGTGGATGCCGGCGTGCGAGATTAATGGGAACAAAGAGAGCGGACCACTCTTTGGCGGCGACGATCTGCGGGAACTTATAACCGGCAGCTGCTCCGTTCTAAATCTTCACTATTAGTTACAGCGAAAACCACGCATTACAGAATTAGACAACCGATTGATTCTATTGAAGGTTGTAGCTCTGAGTATTCTTGGGTTTTAGTACCCCAGTGCGCCTCTGCCTCAGGGCAGGGAATGGGCAGCTTCGGTCAACCCCATCAAAGTTAGACTTGGCGAATGAACTATTACCTAAAGCTGGTTACGCCGCACACATGGGACGCTTTCCGAGAGAACGGATGTGCAATCCCGAAGCAGCATAAACAGGATCGCCCCGATCTGACTGGTCGTTCTTTCCTTGATGCAGTATCAGCGAAGGCAAATGAGACCTTCCGTGTAGCCAAGTAACTCCGACACGAGCTAGCTGTACTTCAAATGGATGAAACCGGCAAGTTGGATGCTAAAACAGCCGACGACAAGCTATATGATGCGTTAGAGCAGCGTACGGTGAATTTCGAAACCGACGAGGGTGAGCTGCTTTGGCACTACACGACTTGGGAGGGACTGAAGGGAATCTTTACCAAGCAAGAGCTGTGGGCATCCAATGCACGTTGCCTAAATGACCATGGGGAACTGGAAGTCGCACGAGAGATATTGAGGTCGCATCTTGCTGATTCCCCCCACGATCACCTGAAGACTAATCTGGATGGAATCTTTGACCGCATGAAGCTGCCTGACGCAGCGCCATACATTGCGTGTCTGTCGGCTGCGTTCGATTCCCTAGGGCAGTGGCGAGGTTACGCAACTACTGCACCTAGCTTTGCCGTTGGGTTTAACAGAGTAAAGCTAGAAAAACTGGTCGAAATGACTTCCGGTTTCGAAGTACGGAAATGCGCATATTCCGACGAGGGTCATAGAATTGCCGTTAGAGCCTATCTGGACCCACTCGATAAATTGTACAGGGACCTAGAACGCCAAAACGAAGGAAAAGACCCTAGAGCAAGGAATGTGTGGATGGGATTCGGGAGAGTTCACAGCAAGGCGCAGGGCAGGACGTACCTCGTCCAAAGACTTGCTGCCCAAATCAAACATAGGAGATTTCAGCCTGAGCTAGAGTATCGATTGATCGGTCACTGGCAATCGCATCTGGTAAAAATGGATTGGTTTACGAGAGGAGCACTTGTAGTCCCATTTCTGAGACTTCCGATTGTAAGACTTGGCAATGGCGATAGAGTGGGCTTACCGATTGAGGCAGTGCTCGTAGGAGCTACACCGCATCCAGAAATGACTGTCAATGTCGTTCAGATGATGGTGGAACAATTGCGTGTTTTGCTAGCACCTATGCAACAGCTAATCAATGTCACAAATTCCAGGATACCATTCCGCAATTGGTGAGTAGCGGTTACAGCGGTGTCAATGATCATCTCAGCAGGATCTTCGCCGTGATGATGGCTGCGTCATCTTCATAAGCTCGCTTTGCAAGCGATGTCACCTTTGCTTTAATTTCTTCTGGCGACCAAAAGATAAAGCCCTTGGTTAGAAAAAGCTCTTGGATCGCTGCCGTCTGCCCCTTGTAGACTTTTGCCGCCGCAAGAACCAGCGATAGTTTTGTGACAGCATTTGCCATGCCATCGCCGCAAAGTTGAAGCAGGAGCCTTTTAAAAACTATCTTTCTGTATCGTTCTGATGTGAAAAGCTTGTAACGTCCCTCTGCAGTGTCGTGCTGCTGCTCCAGATCTTCAACACGGACCCCTGGTGAATCAAGAAACGACTTTGCTTCGACTACAAGGACTTCGTTTTGCTCGAAGTTCAGCGCAAGCAGATCTATTGCAGGACGAGGCATTGTTGCCTTTCCGATATGCCTCTTCTCGTCGAGAGTCAGGGCAACCTTGAAGGATGACTGCACCCAGAAATGATCAGCTTCAAGCAGTGTTCTGATAATGCCTTCAAAATGGTCCACGACAGGCTCTTGACGCGGTGAGGTAGCCTAAAGAATGGCATGAAGTTCGGTGTGTTGCACGCATGGATGGGGTTGATATAGCACTAGCATGAGAGTAAATGCGGCAGGAGGAGGGACAAATGAGCCGTGCAAGACTCCTGATTTCTATCGGTGCCGAAGGTGGCTCAATTGCGCTTTACGGTGATATTGCAAACCCGTCTCTTCCGAGATTCAGACTGTGTGTGGTCGACCAGACACCGATGTTCCTGAGCGATGACGAAGCAGGAACGGCGATACGTAGCGATAGCGGATGGCTTTCAAGTTGGGCTGATGCGATGGCGGCACTTGGTCGCTATCCGTGGGTAAACTTAGTGCCGTTGCACGTTGACGCTGCCATTTCCTCGGATGTATGGAAGGCACTCGAGGATTACATTGCGCGAACTAAGAGATCCGTTCGAGAGACTGCGCTGAGTCGCTGGCGTATTGCCTGTCGACAAGCAAACACTTGATGTAGGGCGCATAGGGATGAACTGTAAGCGTCCGGCGCGTACCGCATTGACACCTGGTGCGCTGGCTAGGCGGCTTGCTGCACCCGGGGTGTGAGCGATGCTGCTATATTCCACGGCAATAGTTCATCGATGCGATTGATTGGGTGCTCG
>Ga0210394_10007737_pt1 | contig 11239 bp, 10 predicted proteins | sample IncBWC12MmetaG_FD_160121 | JGI IMG/M metagenome (GOLD analysis project Ga0210394, IMG submission 160121) | Forest soil microbial communities from Barre Woods Harvard Forest LTER site, Petersham, Massachusetts, United States - Inc-BW-C-12-M | ecosystem: Environmental > Terrestrial > Soil >... | reverse complement strand
TCTGCGTCGGAAGTTTCGCGGGGGCGTGGGGCCATGCGAGATTAGATCGTGCCCTCATCACAATAACTGAACGGCGGTTTATTTTCCACTTGACATTACTGAATGGCCGTTTATTATTGAACTTTTTACGGGTGCGGCAGAAGACAGGAGAAAAAGATGACTCCAGAAGAATTAAGAGCATCGATCGCGCAAGCGGCCCCACACAACGGGCTAACGGCGCCGCTGGCCGCGCTTTGGTGGGATGCGAAAGGCGATTGGACGCGCGCCCACGCCCTGGTTGATGAACTGGAAACCGTGGAAGGCATGGCCGTTCATGCTTATCTGCACCGCAAAGAAGGATCGGCGTCGAATGCCGATTATTGGTATGCGCGGGCTGGACGGATGTTCCATCGACCAACACTCGAGGCCGAGTGGGCGGCGCTGGTCGAAGGTCTGTTGCCCGGTGACAAGAAGTCTTGAAGCGCGATTCGGGCGTTAGCGCGGAGGTAAAGTTCAATGATCGAATACTCGAGCAAGTCGCCTGCGAAAACGTTGCCAGGCAAGATCGCTCTAGTGGCCGGAGCCACGCGCGGAGCCGGACGCGGCATTGCCATTGCGCTCGGCGAAGCCGGAGCTACGGTTTACTGCACAGGACGAAGTTCGCGGCGAGGCGGTCTCACTAGTCTTTCTGGCAAGCCACGTGATTCCAAAGCTCGGCCTGAAACTATTGAAGAAACTGCTGAATTGGTAACGGCGGCAGGCGGGCACGGAATAGCCGTCCGCGTGGATCACACGGAGCCAACGCAGGTGAAAAAGCTGGTTGCTCGCATCAAGCGCCAACATAAAGGCTTGGACATTCTCGTCAACGATATCTGGGGCGGGGATGTCTTGACGGAGTTCGGAAAGACATTCTGGAAGGTGAACCTCGACAATGGACTGCAGATGCTAAAGCAGGCGGTTCACTCGCACATCATCACTTCCCATTACGCAGTGCCGCTGATGCTCGGCCGCACGGGCGCAATTATTTTCGAGATCACCGACGGTGATGCGTTCTACTACCGCGGAAATCTTTTTTATGATCTGGTGAAAATTTCCGTGATACGGCTGGCTTTCGCCATGTCCCGCGAGCTGCGCAAACGAAAAATTACGTCGGTGGCGTTGACTCCGGGATTTCTGCGTTCGGAAGCGGTACTCGATCACTTTGGAGCGAGTGAGGCTAATTGGAAAGAAGCGGGGAAGAAGAAAAATCGGGATAAGAACAGCGAAAACCAGAATGATGCTCCAGCGGATTTCATGGAGTCGGAATCGCCCAGGTACATCGGCCGCGCCATCGTCGCTCTGGCTACGGATCCGAAGGTGCAGGCTAAAAGCGGGCGGGTATTCAGTTCATGGGCGCTGGCGCGAGAATACGGATTTACCGACGTTGATGGGACGCGTCCAGACTGGGGCAAATATGCGCGGAAGACATACGGAAAGTACAAAATCTGCGATGAGCAGTTTTATTCTTATTGGGCTCCAGGATTGGTGGAGTTGGCCTTTCCGGATTGGTTCTGATGCCGGATTGCCTATGTGGTGACGGGCGCCCTCGCCCGTCAGGCGGAGCGAAGCTCCGCAGCGCATTTTCTTAGCTCGACCGGCACACTGGGCCCTTCAGTCCGCGGCTACGGCTGCCGGCACTGCGGCTTCACGGCGGCGGGTGGAGCGGTTGGGAGGCAAGCCGGCATCGCGAATTTTATACAGCAACGCGCGGTAGCTGATGCACAAAGCTCGGGCAGCCTGTTTGCGGTTCCAGTGGTGAGCTTGCAGAACTTTCAGGATAATCTTGCGCTCGAGTTCGCGGGTGGCCTTACGGGTAAGGACTTTTAGAGAAATGGGACCGTCCAGATTAATTTCGGGATTGAAAAACTCCTGCTCGTGGCGGGCGACGAGATCGTTGCTGATCACCTCTTCGCTGCCCAGGATCACGTAGCGCTTGATCAGGTTTTCCAATTCGCGAATGTTTCCCGGCCAATGATATTTCTGCAACACGCCCATGAGATCGAGAGAAAGGGCGCGGGCACGGCAGTTATATTTGCGGTTGTAATATTCCAGGAAGTAATGGACCAGGGCTTCGATATCGCCGCGGCGCTCCCGTAGCGGCGGCATGCGCAAATTCACGACGTTAATGCGGTAGTACAAATCCTGACGGAATGTGCCATTCTCAATTTCCGCTTCCAACTGACGGTTGGTGGCACAGACGATTCGAACTTCGACTTTCTTGTCTTCCTGCGCGCCGATGCGGCAAAACTGACCATCCTGCAAAAGCTGCAGGAGTTTCGACTGCAGGGCGAGGTCAAGTTCGGAAATTTCATCCAGGAAGAGTGTGCCCCGATGCGCCATCTCCACCCGGCCCGGCTTGGTCCCGTAAGCTCCCGTGAAAGCTCCCTTTTCGTACCCAAATAATTCGCTCTCGAGCAGGGTGCCCGGAATTGCGGGGCAGTTCACCTTAACGAATGGTCCCCCTTTCCAGGGAGACAATCCGTGGATCATGCGAGCGATAATGTCTTTACCAGTACCGCTCTCGCCATGAATTAATACCGGCACGTTAGCGCTGGCAACCTTGTCCATGCGAGCGCGGAGGGACTGCATCGCTTCTGACTTGCCAAATATGATTGCGTCGGGTGGAAACTCGCCTAACGGATGAACCAGGGAACTGACAGGATTTGTCGTTGGAATAGGCATTTTCTTGCGTGCGGCTCCTCTACCCAGCCATCAGTGTGCATCCCAAGAGCCAAATTCAGCAAGTACCCAGTTACCACTCTGAGGATTACTTTAGCGTCCGTTTTTCAATGAGTTAAGCAGATTCAGCACGCTAGCTTTGAGGCGCAAAAGACCGTGGAAGGAGGGCTCATAACCACCTTTTGATATAGGAAAAACTTTTCACACAGTAGAACTAAGTTTCCGTCGGCTGGGTGGCTTGACGGAGTGCGTCGCAAGTAGCAGAGGGCGGGAAAACTTTAGACCAAGAAGGTGATACCCGTCGACATGAGTTACGCGCACGGTTCGCGCACGGAGGATTCGGGACGCTTTGGGGAATGAATTACCGGAAACCAATGGGGCGCTGGGAATCTCGAGAGAAACCCGCGCCGAGAGCGGCAAGGAGCGGCGCACGGCGACAAGGGCGCCTCCTGCTGAAATATTCAGAGCTGTTGCGAATTCCAACAACTCCTTTCCATCCTCATCGCGGCTGCGGACAAAGATCGGAATTGCCAGCGGCAGGCGCGGCCACTTCCGGTTTTCGATCTCCGGGCTTCGTCGCTTCAACCGCCAACTCCCCACGAATGGATTTGACCGATGGTTTACCGCATCTTGGGGGCCAAACGGAGTCCAAAGTTGGGACAACTATACCGGCTAGAACCGTTTAGCCCCAATCCGTTATCAGAAATAAGGGCACAGGACCCGCCGGGAACCAATCATCTATTTGCTATTTATTCGCCAGCGAAGCACCTTTTCCAACATCGGTCAACTACCTTTGGCTGCAAGCTTTTTCCCTTCCGTGACTACTTCCTTGCGTTTTCCGTTGACACAGTCAGAAGCCATGTCATAGCATCACCAGAGTTAGCATTCACCTCAGCGAGTTGAGTGCCCCTCCCTCGTCGTACTAATCACTGGGTTCCAAGCAATGACCGCAACGCCTGAAAAGACTTGTCTGCCGCAAGGGAAGCAAACGAAAGCTGGCTACTCGGAGCTCTGTCCATCGAGGCCGGAGGGTCAGAGCAGTTGCCCTGACCCAGGTTGCAGCCAAGACCTGCTGCAACAGTTCAACCAGTTGCAAGAGCGGTTTCAGCGCACTACCAACGCGTTGGCCTCGGCTGCCCACGATCTTAAAACTCCGCTGGCCATTCTTAACGGCTACGTGGAACTCCTGCAAAGCGAAAAGCTGGGCGGACTGAATGATCGCCAGCGCGAGATTCTGGGCGACATGCGCATCAGCGGCCAGCGCCTGCAGCGCTTCATTCAAGATTTCCTGAGCTTCAGCGTCCTCGAAATCGGCGAGATGAAGATGCACTTCGAGCCGGCCGATCTCAACACTTGTCTTTCGGAAGTCTGCCGCTTGTGGTCGCATTCCTTCCAGGAAAAGGGGCTGGCGTTGTACTTCCTGGCCAACGACAAACTGACGGAGTTTGCTTTCGACGTCGCCAAGGTACAGCGGGTGGTTTCGAATCTTCTGGAGAATGCTGCCAAGTTCACACCCGCGGGAGGAACGGTATGGCTGCACGCCGAGCCGTATATGTGGGAGCGCCGCAGTGCGGTTAATCCAGACAACCCCCTGGAACGGCGGCGGCAGATTATTTCTCATCCAAATTCCGTAAAGATTAGCGTCTCGGATACAGGTCCGGGAATCCCGGCTGAATACCATATCGAAGTGTTCGACGACTTCTTTCAAATGCCGCAAAGTGACAGCCAGTCCGGAATGGGCCTGGGCCTCGCGATCGCGCGCCGCCTGGTTGCCGGCATGGGTGGCAAGATCTGGCTGGAGAGCGATCCCGGCGCAGGCTGTAAGTTTTCATTCATTATTCCGCTACTGCCTCCCTCATCTACAAACAACGACGTGATGCATTCAGAGAAAAGCAAATGAAAGCTGCCGCCCACAACATTCTGCTGGTCGACGATGAACCGGGAATGCTGCGTTACATCCGCACCCTGCTCGAAGTAGACGACTATAAAGTTGAGACTGCGAGCACTGGCGAAGAAGCGATCGAGCGAGTGCAAAAAGGCTTGCGTCCGGAACTGGTGCTGCTCGACCTGCTTATGCCGGGAATTGATGGCCTGCAGACACTCGAACAGTTGCGCAAGCTTCAGCCCGGAGTCAAAGTCGTGATGCTTTCTTGCGTCAGCGACACGCGCAAGGTCGTGCAGGCTATCCGGCTTGGGGCGCATGATTACCTGACCAAACCCTTCCAGAAAAGTGAATTGGACACCGTGATTGACCAGTGTCTCGGCACTAATAAACAGAACTATCCAGGTGAGATGGAAGAGGTCGGCGACGATGTCTTTTTTGTGGCCGCTAGTCCGGTAATGCGCAAGCTGCGATCCCAGGCTGCCTTGGTCGCGAATGTTGACATTCCTGTGCTGATGCTGGGCGAAAGCGGAACCGGAAAAGAAGTGATGGCGCGGCTGATTCACAAGCTGTCTCCTCGCGCTCACCGCACTTTCCTCAAAGTAAACTGCGCTGCGGTTCCCGCTGACTTGCTCGAGAGCGAACTTTTCGGGTATGAAGCCGGAGCCTTTACCGGCGCGAATCACGCCAAGCCGGGCAAGTTTGAACTGTGCAACAAAGGCACCATCCTGCTCGACGAAATTGGCGAGATGCCTCCGGGGTTGCAGGCAAAGTTGCTGCACGTATTGCAGGACCAGCAATTTTCCCGGCTGGGCAGCCGTTCCATGATCAAGGTCGATGTGCGGATTCTGGCCGCAACCAACATCAACATTCCCGAAGCGCTGGCTAACAAACGGCTGCGCGAGGATCTTTATTACCGGCTCAACGCTTTTACCCTGCAGGTCCCCCCATTGCGCGAGCGTAAGGAAGAAATTCCCATTCTGCTCAAGCACTTTATGGCGAACATGTCGGAACGCTATGCCCGGCCGCCGTTGCCGCTTTCGACCGAAATGCTGCAGGCATGCCAGGATTATTCGTGGCCGGGAAACCTGCGCGAACTGAACAATTTCGTGAAACGCTATCTGGTTCTCGGCGACGAGAAGTTGGCGATCGAGGAATTGAGTCCGAAGAGCGATGGCAGCGGCGCTCAGTTCGACCCGGCAGCGCAAGACAACGGGGATTCAGCCGGCGGATTGAAATCTCTAGCGCGGACCGCAAAGGACGGAGCCGAAGCCGAGGCCATCAGCAAAGCTCTCGATGAAACCAACTGGAACCGCAAGCAGGCTGCCGCGCTGTTGAAGATCAGCTACAAGGCCCTGCTATACAAGATTCGCCAATACGGAATTGCCCAATCCAAGAGCCACAAACTTTCTGCCGGGGCTTAGCTAACGGAGTTACATCCGAGCAGCATTGAGCCCACTTTTCCCGATCTTCAGTTCCTTGACCAACCCCACCGCTTAACAACTTGCCGACGAACTTTCGGCGTCGGAGTTTTGAAAGGGCACGGCTTCCCAGCCGTGGCGTAAGTCACTAAAAACGATGTGCGGCGCGGCTGAGGCCGCGCCCTTTCAAAGCCCCAGTCGCCGATTTCGAAGTTTTTCCTGTCAATTGCCGCCCATCGCTAGGACAACCACAACCGCTCTTCCGCGATTCTAAGTTTGGCGACTTCACCATTAGTCTCTTTCTCGGAGCAAATTTTATGAGCATCGCACATCTTAGGCGTGAGCAGGCAACCGCGATCCATGTAACAAATCGTGTCCCCGCGTTCGCTGTCGTACTTTTGCTGCTTAACTTAGCGATCCAGCCGGCCCGCGCTCAGACCCTGAAAGTTCTCTACAACTTCAGCAACGGCACCGACGGCGGCATTCCCAATTCAATTCTGGTACGCGACCAGGCAGGAAACCTTTATGGCACCACTGAGGAAGGCGGCGACATCAATTCGTCCAATTGCAACCCGCCGCAAGGCTGTGGAACGGTTTTTAAGGTAACTGCACGTGGCAAAGAAACCGTAATCTACGACTTCAAAAACAACCCCGACGCGGCATACCCGGGGGCAGGCTTGTCGCAAGACTCAGCCGGCAACTTCTACGGAACGACTTTCCTGGGCGGCACTTCAAACATGGGTACGGTTTACAAACTGGATAAGACCGGCAAAGAGACCGTGCTTTACAGTTTCACCGGCGGCCACGATGGAGGAAACCCCTTCTCAACCGTCGTCTTCGATCCGGAGGGCAACCTCTATGGAACCACTGAGATTGGCGGGGACACCGCAGGTTGTCGAATTGGCGACATGAATGGTTGCGGCGTGGTGTTCAAGATCTCGGCGTCGGGAAAGTTTAGCGTCCTGCATCGCTTCAACGGATATGATGGGGCAGACCCGGAGGCTGGCTTGGTTCGCGATGAGGCTGGCAACCTTTACGGCACGACCTTTGCCGGAGGCATCACTTCTTGTCACAACGGCGGCTGCGGCACTGTATTCAAGCTCGACCCGGCTGGTAAAGAAACGGTTCTGCTGAAATTCAACGTTCCCGGGACTGGTGGTATCTTTCCCAGTGGTCCTCTGATCCGGGATGCGGCCGGCAACCTTTACGGAACCACCGAATGGGGTGGAGACCTGTCTTGCAACAAGCAGGTCGGGTGCGGCACCGTATTTAAGTTAGATAAGACTGGCAAAGAGACCGTGCTCTACACGTTTAAGTTGGGTATGGACGGCGGACTTCCCAACGGCCCATTGGTCCAGGATGCAGCCGGCAACCTGTACGGAACGACATACTCGGGAGGAATTCTCTCCTGCAACGGAGGCGACGGTTGCGGCGTCATATTCAAACTGGATACGGCCGGTAAAGAAACTCCGCTCTACAAATTTAAAGACGGGTCCGACGGGAAGCAGCCCAACGGAGGCTTGCTCCGAGACTCTGCGGGCAATCTCTACGGCACGACTCCAGGGAACTTGGGCAGCACCTGGGGTTCTGTCTTCGAGCTTAAGCCGTAAATTACGATCAAAGTTTTCGACGGAATGGAACCGGTGGCGGTTTGCGCGCAAACCGCCACCGTGTTTGTCGTAGCGCGAGCAGTCGAACGAAACGGCTGCCCTCACGGGGCGATCTTGAACACAACGCCGTTGTTGTTTTTTCCGCCGTATGCAGTCGTGCCATAGAAATTTCCAGCTGCGTCCCTGATTATGTCAGGATTCGGACCGCCGCCATCTTTCAAGCCCTTAAATGCATACAGAGTAGTCTCAGTGCCGTTCTGATCGACTTTGAAAACCACTCCGCAGCCGTTGCCACTAATGCGGTTGTAGCAGGCGGGTGCATTAACCCGTCCGCCTACCCGAGTGGTTCCATAGACGTTCCCTTTCGAATCCAGAACCACTCCATTATTTGGGAAACCGCCGTCCAGTCCTCCGGTAAAGGTATGCAGCACGGTCTCGTTTCCTTTGGGATCGACTTTAAAAACAATTCCGCAGCCAAAGCCTACGTAACTGCAACCGGTATTGCCGCCGTATGCGGTCGTTCCATAAATATTTCCAGCCGCGTCCATGGCCACATCCCCTGGTCCGAACCACATGCCATCCGTTCCTCCGGTAAAGGCGTAGAGGATCGTTCCTACGCCAGCCTTATTGATTTTGTAAACCGCGCCACATCCCGCGTTTTGACACTGACCGCTTGGTGGGCCGCCGAACCCGCCACCGTAGAAATTCCCGGCTGAATCCCGGATTACGCTGCCGCTAGGCATGCCAAATCCTCCCCCGGATTCGCCATAGCAGCTATAACAAGTGTAGGTGTACGGAACCGTTACATGGCCAGTCTTGTCCACCTTGAAGACAACGCCACTTTGGGTCGAGTTCCCTCCCGAGAAGGTGGTGCTGTAAAGGTTTCCCGATGAGTCCTGCAGAAACCGCGCCTCGGGTAACGAACCTGTAGTTCCGCCGTCAAAATTATGCAGGACGGTTTGCTTGCCCTTTGACGTCAGCTTAAACGCCGTGCCTAAACCGGAAGAACCACCCATCTCAGTGGTTCCATAGAGGTTTCCCTGCACATCCTGAACCAGGCCGGCAACCGGGTATTGTCCATTCTGTCCGTCAAAACTGTATAAAACGCTTTCCTTACCCGCGGTGTCGACCTTGAATACGGTTCCGCAGCCTTTGAGGTTGTTGTTGTTCTTGCATTTGTGAGCGCCACCGGCGCTGGTGGTGCCGTATAAGTTTCCTTTTGCATCCCGAAATAAACCTGCCGCCGGAGCATATCCGTCGGGCACACCCTTAAATTCATAGAGAACCGTGTAGGTCTGAGCTTGCACTGGATGGGCTACCAGGGTGAACAGCGCCAGCAGGATGAGAGGCGTCAGCGTAATGAGCGCGCTTCGGCAATTAGTCTTCGAAATCGACTTCGTACGAACTTTTGTCACGATTGCTCCTTGTGATAGGAAAACTCAAGTTTTATGCGGGATTGGAGGCTTCAGGACTTAGGCGGGTTGCCCGTTTTGCGCAGCCCGGGGCGGGTATAAGGGTTGGGGCGCGTCCCACTCAATGCCCCCTTTGGTTAGGTGAACGTCCTTCGAAACCGTGCGGCAAACTTCAAAGCTGAGAATCAGGAGGGGAGCGAATCAGATCACGCGTCGGATCAGATCCACTCCCTTGCTCTCCCTAATTGTTCATGACGTACAACAGAAAGTACGGATGGGTGCCGTTGTAGCCGGACGGAATTGAGTTTCCAACTTTTAGCTGGGTCTGATCATTGCTTAGATACCACCCCGTAAGGCTGGTTATCGGGTATTGCGCATTGGCGGCGCCGACTGACGCATTGTTTGAGTTGCTCCCGAGATACATCACAAAGTAATAGTCCGACAGGGTTGTTGGGCTGAGTGTTATCGGATCCAGTCGAATGACGCATGGATTGCTGACGCTTATAGGTTGTGTAGGGCAGACCTTCTTGTTGGTCAGCGAAATGATTGGGTTGGAGACTCCCTTTAACTTCACTGGGGTAACCGCCGAGATTTTGTAGTTTCCGCGCTTGGTGGTGTAAAGCACCATGTTGCCTATGTCTGCCTCGGTTCCTGCCGTGAAGCCAATGTACAAGACTGTAGTTTTGACGCTGGAAACAGCTGGGAAAATAAAGGCGCCAGCGATCAGGTTCAGCGCCGAATAATTTTCCCATTGGGTCGAGCTTGAAACAGGACCGCCAACTCCCGCTACCAGGTTGATAGGAGCGGTGGCAGGACGTTCTTGTGCGACTGAGGTATTGGCGAGACTTGCGAAGGCAAAAGCGAATATCAGCACAATTCGCATCGTCAGCTTGATTTCTTTCATGGATTTTCCTCTTTAACAGAATTGAGGCGCTCTGGCCCCTAATGATAAGAGCGTAAAACCTCAGGACATCAGCTCACAGGAAGGCAGGCTTTTAGACGAACTGAGAGGGGGAAAGTCAATTCTTAGACGACTTTTGAACTAAGGTTTCCTTGCCAGGATGCGATCAAGACACGCTGCCCCGGGCCCGGCAATCAGCGGGGTGAGCAATGCTCCCAAGTAAAGCACGACTAGCTCGCCATGATCGCTCCCCGGACCCTTTCCAAAGAACGCGAAATGATGTACGAAGGCCCAGGCTACGAAGATGTTCGCAAAACAGAAGAGCGCAGCCCAGCGCGTGCCCAGCCCTATTATCAATAGAATCCCGCAGACGAAATCGGCGACGAAGGCGATGAAGAATGAGGGATGTGATCCGATTCCGATGGGATCGGGGAAATGCGCCATGAACTGCGCCCAATGTGCCGGTTGCTTTTCCCAACCGTGACGTAAAAACAGCGTCGCTCCCGTCCAGATCCGCGACAGCGCGAGCCCAGCTTGTGGCCGTTCCGTAACAAAACGCATCGATAGGATGTCCTTCGCGTCAGCCATTGCAGTTCCTCCCATGCGTACAGCCTAACGCAATGCCGGGGTTGATGAGATCAGGCATTCGAGGCAGCTGTTCGTTAGGCGGGTATCGAGGGTCGGGGTGTTCCGTTCGGGCTATTGCACCACTAGCGTGACCAGCGTAGTCCGTGTGGCGTTGCCTGACACGGCGTTGACAGTTACCGCGTAAGTTCCCGCGGGAGTGCCGGTCGTGGTCGTGACTGTCGCGGCGGTGTGACAGCCTGACAGGAGCAGAATAAACGCGAGCATGATTCCGGTGAGCAGGCCAATCAGCCATCGGCGCTTGCGAGAGAATTTGCCGCGCAATCCCGCACCCAGCAGCGCCAGACCGGACACCGGCAACCATGTGGCGTACAGCGGAATTCCCATACCGCTTCCATGACGCAAGTCGGTGGTCGTAGTCACGCGGGCTGTCGTGTTGATTATCACCTGCGAACTTTGCGCGCCGGTGTTGAGATTGGGAATGGGGTTGTTGTTTCCCGGAACGCATGTGGCTCCGGTGGGCAAACCACTTCCGCATGAAATCGCTACGCTATCGGGAAACCCACTGGTTGAGCTGGGCGTAACCGTCGCGGTGAAGACCGCAGGAACGCCTGCCGGAACCGCAGTTGTGGCCGGGGCAACGCTGAGAGTGAAGTCATTCACGGTGACGCTGGCGCTCGCCGTGGCTAACAGCGATTGTCCGACAAAAGCCGAAGCGCTGTTGCCCAAAC
>Ga0210394_10007736_pt1 | contig 11240 bp, 14 predicted proteins | sample IncBWC12MmetaG_FD_160121 | JGI IMG/M metagenome (GOLD analysis project Ga0210394, IMG submission 160121) | Forest soil microbial communities from Barre Woods Harvard Forest LTER site, Petersham, Massachusetts, United States - Inc-BW-C-12-M | ecosystem: Environmental > Terrestrial > Soil >... | reverse complement strand
TCGGGCTTGCCGTCCCCGTTCACATCCGCCACTGCCACAGAGAAGGCGCCGTAACCGCCCGAGTCGTATTTCGCCGCCCACTCGAAGGTCCCATCGCCCTTGCCCAACAAAACGCCAACGAGCCCGCGCCTCATGCAAGCGCTATCAGCGCATTGATTTGTGACCACAAGATCGGCGTTGCCGTCACCGTTCACATCTCCTACCGCTACGGTTTCGGCATAATATCCGCCAGATTCGTAGGTTGGTGCGGTTAAGAAGATCGAATTGTGGTCGCCCCAGGGTATCTCTGGATGGGCAAACCCGTGTTTCATACTTACTTCGCCTTCAGGCGCGAATGGTGGTCGCATGTGTCCCCGCGGATCGAACGGCCCGAACCGTGGCAAAGGAAGTGATGCCTGCAATCCAACTTGCGGCAGCGAACTTCCATGAGCGGCCTGAGGTTCAGGGCCGGGGAGGGGCAACTGAGCAAACACGAAAATCGGCAGAAGAACCAGGAACGATCCGGCGCGCTTCAAGAGCATGGCCTTGCTCCTTAGGATTTATGGACATCGCGTATCCGCGAGCTGACGGATGTGTGTCTCATGTCATCAGGGGGAAGGAAACTATGAGGTCCTGCAGCGAGCCTGCTGCAAAAAGCGGTACCTGCAATACGTAGCGAAAGATTAATTCGATGCGGCTAACGTGTCAATAGGAAAACAAGTACACCTTGTGATCATTTGAGGTCGAGAGTTTGCAAATGCCATACGCGTACGGCAACGGGCTGCGTAGATCAGTGGCATAAGCGGCGAGGCATCACGGAATCACAACCTGTATCTGCTTCGAATGGATACTTTCTATCTTCTTCCAATTCACTGCTGTCGCGACGTAATAGTATTTGTGGCCTGCGGCCACCGTAAGATCCGTGAATTTTGTATTTGGATCCAAAACACCATTGATCTTCTGGTACGGCCCGCCTGAGCGGTTGCCACGATATATGTTGTATCCAAGGATGTGTTTAGAAGTACTCGCCTTCCACGATAGCTGAACCTTGTGCTGAACTGGGCCAACGATGCGGAATGTAACAACTTGCTCGTTGGGTGAGTTCGAGGCATCGCTGACAAACGAAAGGACGGCAGATGAACTATCGCTGTCGTGTGGAACAAATGTGACGGTGAATGGCACGCTGTGGCCCGCTGGAATCGTGAAGGGAAGTGCTGGCCCGCCCAATTGAAACCTTGTGCTGCTTGTTGTTGCGGAGGAGACAGTTACATCGGCACCTCTCGCGGTAAGTTGAACATTCTGGGTTCCGGTCGATCCCACGCTCGCATCTCCGAAATCGATCGTCGCCGGAGTAACTTGCAACTGCCCGGTCGCCCTGCCCGTTCCGGATAGCTGGATCGTTAGAGTCTGGTTGGGTGCTTCGGAAACAATCGAAATGGTTCCGTCAATGCGCCCGCTATTCTGCGGAGCAAAAGCGACACCGAACGTAAAGCTTTCACCTGCAGCCAAGGTTAAGGGCAAGTCCAGTCCATTCAGACCAAACTCCGTGCCTGTCGAAGCAGCCGAGAGAACGATGAGCGTCGTTGTACCGCTATTGGTAATCGTTATGAGTCTAACGCGTGTCTGCCCAACAGCGACTTCACCAAGCTGCAGCTTTGTGGCAACACAAGTCAGCTGTGTCCGCGCAGTAGCAGAACTCGATGTACCTACGGGCTGGTTCTCGGCGAGCGCGAGCCCCGCCGGCGCAAAGACTGAGACGAAGACTAGAGACACAAATATCCAATATGTAATTCGGGGGAGGAATGACATTCAAAGAGTCTGCAGGTTTGTGAGTTTCGGCGGAAGATACCAGTAGTACATCTGTGCCGTCGAAAATTATCGGTCGGCCCAGTATTGGTTTCGGTTCTATACCAGGCTCAATTGTGTTTCAATTCGCACCGCTCGCTCACCACATAAGGCCGCCAGGCTCAGCTGCGATGGATTTTTGTATGGCAGCCATTGCATAGCGCGATCACGTTCTCCTCCGAGTCCGCGCCCGAGTGGCTTCGAAAATCCTTATGGTGCACCTCGAGGTTGGACATCGCACCGCAAATTTGGCATCGCCAGCCATCGCGGCGGAGCACCTGGTTGCGGAGAGTGTCGTACTGGTCGGGATCAAGCCGCTGGGGCGCACGTTTCGGTCGAACCGAATTCATGACGCCTTGTCGGTCACGTGGTGCAGAAATGTCTGCTTCTCTTCGCCGGGGAGGAACTTGAAGAACCGTAATGCCGACTGCAAGAGAACATCGGGATTTTCGTTCTCCAGGTTTGCTCCCGCCAGGAAGTCGGCACAGATCATCTCCAGGCAGTAGCCCCGGGATTTATCGCTGCCCAGCATCAAAGCGGCTGTTTCGATTGCCTGCTCAACGATTGGGATCTGGCTCTTGTACAACTTGAAATAGACCATCTCCCACGGTTCTGTTTCTTGGCCGGTTAACTCCCGCTCGACTTCCTGCTTAAACTCTTCCTTGGGCATTTCGCGGGCTTTGTGCAACCAGGTTGCACAATCGAACTGCTGCCGGTCCCGTCTCGCAATTTTCGCCAACTCCAATCCCTTCGTCCACCCCACTTCCTTCAATTCCTTCGTCGCCTGCGGTGGCAGGTGCTCATGAATCGACATCAGGTAATAAGCTTTCCTACGCGACTCCGGAAACCGTCTTTCCAGGAATTCGTCGAAGGACTTCACATTCTCCACCCGCCAATACTGTCCCGCGCGAACTTCGCACAGATAACGTCCGAGTTCCACGAACCGGGTATCGCGTTCGATTTCCTTCTGCTTTTCCCAAACAAGAATCTCATCGATCTTAGTGAGCACGAACAGCGCTCGGCGACGATTGAGCTTGGGCAGCATGGGCGGATTCCTAGTACGTAAGCTCGTCAAGCCAACCAAGGTTTTCGGCTCCTGGCCGCCGCACCAGGGCGGCGTCAACCAACTCCTGCTTTCCCAGGCAGAGTCCCAAGTACGGGCAAGTGCTGCAGGGGTTCTGTGGGAAGCGAATGCCGCTGTGTGGTAGAAATTGTGCGGACTCGATTCGCCAGATGGTGTCTTCCACCAACTGTTCGAACTCCTGGCGCTGCTCGTTGGTGATCATGGTTCGGAAATACTGAATTTCGACGAGTCGCTTGCGGACGAACACGATCTGAGCCACTTCAGAAATACCGGTCATCCAGGAATAGCAGACCAATTGCGGATCGAGAGCCAGCAGCCCGGCGGGTTCTTCCGGGTAGCGGCTGGAGGTAGTTTTCCACTCGAGCAGGCAGCGCGTCGCGTCCAGCTTTCCGATGGCATCAACATAGGAGACGAAATCGTTCTTGCCTGAAACTGGCCGCGTGAACTTGATTTGCAGGTTGCGGCGCGGCTGGCGGATGCGAATGCGGTCGTCCTGGCAGAAGCGGTCTAAAAGCTGGATGCCTTGTTGCAACATACGATCCCAGGTATCTCCGCTCGAATAGTGCAAGCCCTGGTTCTGACATGCGCTCCATTCGCGAAACAGAACAGCGGCTGCATCTTCGCGCAGGAAATAAGCAGCCAGAGCCCGCTCGAATGCCCGCCCGAAGAGCATGGCGGCGCGCGTATCTTTTTCCTGCCATCCATCAAGATAGCGATGGCGGTAGCGCCGAGGACAGGTCAAATATTGGCTGACTTGCGTGTAGCTGTAGGTCATCACGCTACCTGCGAGCCATCGAGGTTGGAGGGAGAAAGTTCTTCCCAGCGACCGGCGGGTGCAAAACCATCCAGCCGGAGCAGGGAAGCGCCGTTGATGATGACATGGCTGATCTTCACCACGCCGGTCAGGCCGATCAACTGCGATTCATCGACTTCATCGCGACCGAGCAGTTCGACATCGTAGCCAAAGTCGCGCAGGAACCAGTTGAACTTCCAGAGGGCTTTCGGATTGCAATAGAGGCGGCTGGAAATGACATGGTCGGAGAATCGCCCGGGTTCGAGGATGGCTAAGCTAGAGTGTAATACGGCTTTTGTGCTTGCCGACGGAACCAGACTTTCTGCACTCGAACCAGAAAAAGCCCGTCGGGGATTTGGTCCGCGGCGCACCGATCAGCGGCATGGAGGCCTGCAATCTGGCGTTTCATGCTGCACCTTCTTTCTGGCCGAGATAGCTGTTGAGCTGGCAGTTTAGGGCGTTGCGGTCTTTCTCGGCCCAGTCGGCCAAATGCGCGACAAAAGCTTCGACTTGTTCCCGCGTGGCATCGCGCAGAGCCTTGGTGCCAGTGAAATCCACAGCGTAGGCCTTGACGAGATTGGGGTCGAGTTGATGCTGACGGATGATTTGGCAGAGATGATCGCGGACTGTGCGACCGCCGTAACCATTTCCGTTTGTAGGCTGCGGCGTTTTTCTTGATTCGCTGGTCGGATTGGTTTGGCCCTTGAATGTGCCGATTTCTTCAACCGAGCAGATGCCGATTCCGTAGGCTTTTCTTAAGGCCCGGTTCACGGCGCGAGTTTCGGCAACGCGCATTTCCGCACCGTGGACCAATTGAGAAATATTCGATGGCTCGGAGTCACCAAATCCGACAAAGCCTTTGCATGTTCGTGACTTGTAGACTGTGGCTTCGAATGCCCAGCGTCGTGCCGACGGGTCGCAGAATGGTTGGACCGGCTGGACCTTGATGCCAGCGCACCGATTCCGACGTGCCAAGCTCGTGAGTCCCGAATGCGTAACGTACCAGCCGCTGTCTAAGAAAAGGAGGTCGCCGTTTGCAACCGAAAACTGAAACTGTTCTGTGACGTTCGCTAACGCACATAAGGCAATTCGCCCAAGGAGCCTTCCCCAGCGCAGTTTTGCATATCGTTTGTTCTGACGGATCAAATCTTTTATTACGATCACAAGTTCCTACTGATTGATTTGTTGCAGGGTTCTAATATAGTAATGTACTGTTGTGCACTGTGACTGTACAGTGTAATTGTACACTACAATTGAAACAAGCGTACTTATAATTGCTGTGAGACCTGCCTAAAGCGGTCTTCCTAGAAGAGGGGAGTCAATGGGTGATGCGGCGGGCTTCCTTCAGGGCGGCGGACGCGACGAAGCTGCTCTTGCTGATCTTCTGCTGCTTTGCTGCCTTTTCTATCTCCAGCTGTTCTTGATCCGTATAGTAGGAGGTAATCGCTTTCCTCACCACAGTCGACAGCTTGCGCCTTCTGAATCCAGCGGGTCGTCTCTTCACAGGCATGATGGTAACACTGCTGTCGAACCATCGGACTCTGCAGTGACTCGGCCGGGTATATGACCAGGCAATAGGCCTTCCCCCGCGCAAAACTTGTTTATCTTTGCCTGCTAGCCGAAACAACTCGCCAAATGCGCACGCTTAGCTAAGCTCCCGCAATAGTATCCGGCTTCAGCGGAGAGGAATGAGCGCCAACATGGTTCAACCAGAAATGTTCGACAGATGCAGCTTCGGAGGGGAGAACCGAGTATTACAGCAAACACTCCGTCGAGATGAGGTAAACTCGCAGAATAAGTATCGCCTCACGATATAGTGTTCGAACAATAATCACGATAGCTTTTGATCGTCTTTTTGGAGTAAACTAGTTCGAATCCCATAGTGTGCGTATAGGCCCGGCGACGGGCCTTTTGCCATTTCTGGCGAAATTATGAAGTGTCGAAGTGTACCGCGCATGTGCTCGAGTCCTTGCGTTGAGGCGATGAGTGCTGCTCGAGGGCCGTCGGGAAGGAGTTCATCTTGAATGCAATCCGAATTACGTCTGTAACCATGCCGAAGCGCGTGGCCGCTGCCTCGGAAAGTTTTCCTAATGTCAATCGCGACACTCCGCTTCCCGCTACTTTACGGGCCACGTTGTTGCAGGCCACTGCCATGTGCTTTGAGTCAATACAGCGTGTCAATTTGGCTCAACCAGATCTATCCGAGGAAGGGTGCGATGCCGGTAATTAAAGCGGATACTAGCAACGCAAATTGCGCAATTTCGCCGACCGAGATTTACGGTGAAGTTTTTCCCAATCTGCTGATCGAAGCGGTCGTTGACCTGGAGCATCCCGAACAACTTCGCCTGCAGACCTGGAACGGGCGCCGCAGCAGTGAAGTGCCACGAGTTTCATATCAGGGCCGGACGTACATCGCGGGGCCCGTTTGCGCTGGTCTCACGCAAGCAGTGCGGTTCCCATCCAGTAGTCGGCCCTTCGAATCCGTCGCAAAGTTAGTTTCATCGATGCGCGAAATCTTTTGCACCTACGCGAATCCGTCGGCGGACGCGGCGAGCATTCTAACTGGGTTTTCTCTTGCAACCTGGTTTGTCGACTGGTTGCCGCTCGCCCCGATTCTTGATCTCGTGGGACCAGAGGGCGACGTCGGTCTGATCCTGCGCCTCTTAGCATGCACTTGCCGTCGCGCGCTGTTGCTCGGCGACGTTGATATCGCCGCCCTCGCCACGCTCCCTGCTCAATTGGCGCCGACGCTCCTTCTCAATCAGCGCGGACTCCGTCCAGGCGTTACTCGTGTTCTTCAGGCTTCGTGCAACCGACGCTTCCGCGTCGCGCGTGGAAAACGAGCCCTAGAACTTTATGGTGCCAAGGCCTTTTCGGCTGAGGTTGGGTCAACGGCCGCTCCGGGAATCGAGGTGAGTATTTCGCCATCTCCGCGTCCCCGGCCCATGCTGACCGAAGCGGTGGAAGAACAAATCGCCACTGATCTTCAACCTAGACTATTGCGGTACCGCATGGTGTATCACCCCCGTGTGCGCAATGCGAAGGTGGACTGCGAGAAGTTTTTTCCAATGAGGTGCGAAGAGGCCCACGCATGGTTGGCGCCACTTTGCGATTGCCCGGATCTGCGAGACACGATTTCCGATTACCTGCTTGAAGTGAGCCAGGACGCCACAGGGCATCGATTCACCGATTCGAAATGCGTCGTGTCCGAAGGTGCGCTCTCGTACTGTCATGAACCCGACCGGCGAGAGTTTTTCATCCGTGAACTCGCGGAAAGGGTAAACGCATTGTTAAAGGGACGTCACGAAGAAACCGAGTTGACGGATAGGAAGGTGGGATCCGTACTCCGTGATCTGGGAATTCGTGCCCAGCGGGTTACGGCAGGCTACAAAGTCCTGTTGAGTGACGCCATTCGCGAAAAAATTCACGCCATCGCGAAATCGTATCGAGCGCTTTCACTCCAGGACGGGGTTGTACGCTGCGGCCACTGTTCAGGCGATAAGAAGTCGCGCGTCAATTAAGGTGCCCGGAGCAGGCCCTGCGGGCATGAACGTTCTGAATGTATGAACGTTAGTTTACATATAGGAGAGGAAAAGATGATGACCGACAAAAAACGGAGCCAAGATGTTTCCGTGTTGCTTCGAAAACTAAAGCAGCTCGGCAGTCCGGTCGATCTCTCGGCCGCGGAGGAGGAAGTCGCAGAACCAAGAATTGAAATCGCGCAATGGGGGCCGCCTTCCGAGAACCGAATCTTCGAACTGGACAAAAGACGCGCCGGTTATATATTCGGTCTGGATTTCTTCAATCGGACAGCCAGACCTATCTACTGTCCCGAGATTGAGTTGTGCCTGAACTGGGAGGATCCTTATTTCCAATGGCTAAAAGATCCCCAAGAACGCTATCGCGATGTTCATCATTACTCATTTCCTGGCAAGGGCGGTCCCCAATTCCCACGCGACCAGGTGTTGAACCACCTCTTGCTTTCGGAAACGGGCGTTTTGCAGCCCCGGGTGCCCTACCAGGGCTGGCTCTTGGCGGTCGGCAGGCTTATGCCAAAACGGCTGCACGATCGGGTGCAAGTCGCCGCTACGCTCGTGATTGTTGCCTCGGACGGAACCGAGTACCGACAGAAAATTTTGTTGGTCGCAGAGCGTGATGGGGTCAAACCGGAGTCTAGGCAGAGAGCAAGTGGCCTCTACCAAGGCCCCGTCGCACGCAAAATCGAACCAGTGGTCGGCGAATCACAACGCTCCGGTCCCGGCGCTACCTCGAGGGTCATATAACTATTGTCATCGTCTGACACTGAGGGAATAACCAACGCTACCTATAGTAGTAGTTGATCCAAATGTATATCGTAATACGATATACATGTAAAGAACCCGTGCCTTGACGGGCTGGACACTATTGGCGAGTGGACAACGTAAAGTCCTTTGATGAATTCCTCGAAAGGCGCTTTCCAGAGTCACGGCGAAAGGCGTACTACCTGATGTCGATCCACGAGCACTTGCCGCCGCAGGCGAGGAAAGAGTTGAAGGAAGTGGGGTGGACGAAGGGGTTGGAGTTGGCGAAGATCGCGCGCCGGGACCGGCAGCAGTTCGATTGTGCAACCTGGTTGCACAAAGCCCGCGAAATGCCGAAAGAGCAGTTTAAGCAAGAAGTCGAAAGGGAACTAACCGGGCAGGAAACAGAACCGTGGGAACTGGTCTTTTTCAAGCTATACCAGAGTCAGCTTCCGATCGTGGAGCGCGCGATAGAGACTGCGTCCCTGATGCTTGGCTCCGACAAATCTCGGGGCTACTGCTTGGAAATGATTTGTGCAGATTTTCTCGCAGGGGCCAACTTGGAAAGCGAAAACCCCGGCGTGCTCTTACAGTCAGCCCTGCGTTTCTTCCAGTTCCTTCCAAGTGAAGAACGAAAAGTATTCTTGGACTCCGTAACCGAGCAAGCGGCATGACCTGTGTGCGGCCTAAGCCGCCTCGTCTGCAGCTCGATCCCGAGCGTTACGAACAGCTGTGCAACCAAGTGCTGCGTCGCGATGGCTGGAGATGTCAGTCGTGCGGCAGAAGATCTAATCTTGAAGTCCACCACAAAGAATTCCGGAGCCACTCGGGCGACGATTCGGAAGAAAATCTGATCACGCTGTGTCATGCATGCCACGCGAGTACGCACCATGGTCGAAGCGATGATTTTAGCTGTTGACCCTGGCTGCGCTCTCAGATGGGAATGAGCTTTGCCTATAACAGGGCGAGCTGGTGGCGGGCTCGCAACAAGTTATCAAATGAGACCGTCGTCCAAGTCCGCTAAGGCGCTGATGATCGTTTTCGGAGTCTTTGCTCTTCTGGTTGCATGGATCGGCTTTCAGCTTGGCACGCACCGTCACACTGGAATCTTGCGGGTCCTGGCTAAGGCCAAGCACTTTCTTCGCGAAGCATCGACGCTTGCCAGTGCGCAACAAAGGACTGTAAGCGCGCCGTCCGGCCGGCAACATAGCGTTACTCTGTCGTGGAAAGCCCAACTACTAGATCACCGTCTACCGAGTCATGCTTTGTGAAATACCGTTCGCGAACGCAGATCTACTGGATGAGTACACTAACTTGCGCCGAAGCAGCAGGCTTGGTACGATTCCGGCGAGGTCTTCCGATTGTTTTGCCGGTTACCTCATCTCCCCGTTTCACTGGATTCTGCCCGATAAGGAGAATTACTCCCATGAAAACTGCTCTCGTTTGTGCGGTTCTTGCTGTTTGCTGCACCGGCCTTCGCGTGGACGCCCAGGTCGGAGGATGGGGATCTGGAACCAAGAACTATATTCCGATTTGGACGGATCGCACCGATCTTGGAGATTCCGGGCTCTACCAAGTCGGCGTGTCGCCGAATTCCTCGTTGGGAATCAACACCACTACTCCTGAGCAGGTTCTCGACGTTGCCTCCGGGAACATGTTGGTACAGGGAGAAAATAACTTCCATCAGTCTGGGGATACAGCTTTTGTTTACGTGGGGGACAAGAATCACCCAATCGAAGCGATATGGGGCAGCGGCATCTCCATTGGCGCCTTCCGCCAGGCGGCAGAGAACGCTCTGTTTATCCACGACGGCAATGGATTCGTGGGTATTTTAACGACTGCCCCCCAATCCGCGCTCGATGTGAACGGGGATGTTACCGTCAGCGGCACTCTATTCAAGGGAGCCGGCTCATTCAAAATCGATGATCCGGTTGACCCAGCGAATAAGTATCTTTACCACTCCTTTGTGGAGTCGCCGGACATGATGAATATTTACAACGGAAATGTGACCACTGACAAACACGGATTGGCGACCGTGATTTTGCCACAATACTTCTCCGCTCTGAATCGTGATTTTCGTTATCAGCTTACCGTGGTCGGTCAGTTCGCGCAGGCGATCATCGCTCGGAAGGTTACGGACAACCGATTTGTGATCCGCACCAACAAGCCGCTGGTGGAGGTTTCGTGGCAGGTGACCGGCATTCGCCAGGACGCTTATGCGGATGCGCACCGCATTCCGGTGGAGGAGGACAAACCGCCGCAAGAACAGGGACACTATCTGCATCCAGAGTTGTTCGCGGCAAAGTGAAGAGGAGTCGTAGTTACGGCTGCACTTCGTACAAGACCCCGCAGCGATATAACTTGTGCAGCTTTACGGAGTCACAGATGTTCTCCGTATACTTCGTCGCTCCATAGAGGCGCCCGCTGGCGGGATCACGGACAAGTCCACTCTGCGGATAGCCGCCGTCGCCCCGACCTTGGAACAGATAGAGGACATTTTCGGTCCAGCCACCGTTCGTAGGTTCCAGCTTGAACACCGTACCGCACCCGGCCTTGTTGGGTAAAGCATCCTTGCCTGGAGTGCATTTCGCTGAGCCGCCAAATGTTGTCGTGCCGTAAAGATTGCCAGTCGAATCCGTCACCAAGGTCCCTTCCGGCTTTGCCCCGTCTCCTTTAGTGCTGCCCCGAAAGCTATAGAGCACGGTTTCGGTCCAGTCCGAACCAGAAGAGAGTGCCATCTGGAATACAGTTCCGTCGTTGGAATCGCCTCCAGCAGTGGTTACACCGAAAATCCTTCTATCGGCAAGAGTTAGGCTTGAATATTGAGGATTGGCGCCGTCCCGTCCACCCGTGAAACTATACAGCACCGTTTCTGTCCATTTGGAATGTGATCTTGAGATCCTGAAAATCGTGCCGTTGCCGCTGCTGCCACCTGCAACAGTCATGCCGTACAGGTTCCCGCTCTTGTCCACGACCAGACCGCTCTTGGGATATTCTCCATCGATACATTCCGTGCCTTTTGGGCAAAAACTATAAATCACGTGGTAGGTCCCCGATCTTGATATCCCGAATACTGTACCGAAACCGCTCTTCTCTTTTGACTGGCTCGTCCCGCCCGACCGGGTCGTCCCGTACATGTAGCAACAACCCCTCTTTCCAGGGTCGAGGACCACACCAGCATATGGCGCCGCTCCATCTATTTTCTTTGGTGTTTTCCCACAGAAGTTATGTAAAACAGTGTCCGTCCAGCCGGAGCCTG
>Ga0210394_10007735_pt1 | contig 11240 bp, 4 predicted proteins | sample IncBWC12MmetaG_FD_160121 | JGI IMG/M metagenome (GOLD analysis project Ga0210394, IMG submission 160121) | Forest soil microbial communities from Barre Woods Harvard Forest LTER site, Petersham, Massachusetts, United States - Inc-BW-C-12-M | ecosystem: Environmental > Terrestrial > Soil >... | reverse complement strand
TGCCATGTACATCGGGGCGTTCGAAGCGCTGCTGCGTCGGCTGGAAAGCGGCGAATGCCAAGTCGTTGCCCGGGACCTCACCGAACCTTCGCCGCTGGCTCTCGAGGCCCTGAGCGCCCGTCCCTATGCGTACCTCGATGATGCGCCGCTCGAGGAGCGGCGCACTCAGGCGGTCATGAGCCGACGCTGGTTGGACCCGACTGATGCCGCCGACATCGGCAAACTCGACCCGGAAGCCATTGCGCGGGTGCGCGCGGAGGCCTGGCCCGACGCCGCCACGGCGGATGAACTGCACGATGCGCTGCTGTGGCTGACCTACCTCACCGACGCGGAACGCAGCAGCAATCCGGCGTGGCCGCAATTGATGGACGATCTTGCCAAGCAAGGCCGGGTATGCCGGGTGTCCGCCGAAGACCGCCCGACGCTGTGGGTGGCGGCGGAAAGACTAGCCCTGTTCCAACCCGAGCTTGCGCTGGTGGACGTCGTTCGCGGCCGGCTCGAAGGGCTGGGGCCTGTCAGCAGCGCGCAGCTGGCCGAATCGCTGGCGGTGGCCGCATCGCAAATCCAGAGCGCCCTGCTTGCCCTCGAGGCCGAGGGAGTCGCGATGCGCGGCCGATTCACGCCGGACGCCGCGCAGGAACAGTGGTGCGAGCGAAGATTGCTGGCCCGCATTCATCGCTACACCGTCAAACGCCTGCGCGCTGAAATCGAGCCGGTTCAGGCTCGCGACTTCCTGCGCTTTCTTGGCGAATGGCAAAGGGTGCTGCCGGGTGCCCGGATGCAGGGGTCCGATGCGCTGGCGGCGGTGCTCGCGCAGCTCGAGGGCTTCGAAGCACCGGCCGGCGCCTGGGAGACCGAACTCATCCCGTCGCGTATCACCGAGTACGAGCCGCAATGGCTGGACGAGCATTGCCGCGCGGGACGATTCATCTGGACGAGATTGGCGATGCGGAGTCCCGCACGTGGCGATGACAGTGTGAACCGCGGCAGCTCCCCGGTGCGCTCCACTCCCATCGTGCTGCTGGCGAGGCGCAACGTGGCGAACTGGTCGGCCATGGTCGATCAAACGGATCCTGCCGATCTGACCTCGAAGGCACAGGCCGTGGCTGATTTCATGCGCGCCCACGGCGCATCGTTCTTCGAGGAGATTGCGGACAACGTCGGCATGCTGCCGGCGGAGGTTGAGGAAGCGCTTGCCGAACTGGTGGCCGCTGGTTTGGTGAATTCCGACAGCTTTGCGGGACTGCGCGTACTGCTGATGCCGAGCGGCCGGCGCGGCAGGTCGACCTCGTATTCCGGGCGCCACAAGCGCCGCTTGGCGTTGTATGGAATGGCCGATGCCGGGCGCTGGGCGTTCGTGCGCCGGTCCCTCCATCAGACCGTGGAGCGCAAGGATGAGGCCGTCGAACAAATCGTGCGCACGCTGCTGCGCCGCTGGGGTGTGATTTTTTGGAAAATTCTCACGCGCGAGGCGGCCTGGCTGCCGCCTTGGCGCGATATTTTGAGCTGCTGCCGCAGATTGGAGGCTCGCGGAGAGATTCGCGGCGGGCGCTTCGTCGCGGGATTTTCCGGCGAGCAATATGCCACGCCTGAAGCGGTTGGGTTGCTGCGCGACGTGCGCCGCAAACCGCCGGCGCAGCAATACCTGTCGCTGTCCGCGGCCGATCCCCTCAATTTGATCGGTATCCTGACCCCGGGACCCAGGTTGGCTGCGCTCGAGCGCAACCGGCTGCTGTACCGCGACGGCACGCCGGTGGCCATTCTTGCGGCCGGCGAAATTCATTTCATCATGCAGGATCTTGAGCCGAAACAGCAGTGGGAGGCGCAAACCGCGCTGCTGCGCCGCCACGCGCCCAGTGCGCTGGACGACATGGAGCTGCCGGCGACTTGAGCGGCTACTTCAGCGTGTTCATCGAGGCATCCCAGCCGCCGCCCAGCGCCTCGATCAGCGCTACGCTGGCTTGCAGGCGACTGGACAACACCGCCAATGCGGTTTCTTCTGCGCTCAAGCGCGTGGTCTGTGCGGTGATCACGCTGCTGTAGGGTACCGTGCCGGCCTTGTACTGATTGAGCGTCAGGGCCTCGGCTTCGCGGGCCGCTTTCACCGTTGCGTCCTCGATGGCTGATTGCTGCTCCAGCACGCGCAGCGTGACGATGTCGTCCTCGACTTGTTGGAAGCCCGCCAACACGGTCTGCCGATAGCTGGCCACAGTCCCGTCGTAGGCGGCACGCGCCTGCCGCACCTGCGCGCGGCGCAGTCCGCCGTCGAACAGGGTTTCCGCAAGCGCAGGCCCGACCGCCCAAACGCGGTTGGAGTTTCTGATCAGCCGGCTCAAGCTGCCGCTCGAGTATTCGTCCGAGCCGCTCAATGTCAGGCTGGGAAAATAGGCAGCCGTGGCGACCCCGATCTGCGCATTGGCCGCGGCCATCTTACGTTCCGCCTCAGCCACGTCCGGCCGCCGCTCGAGCAAAGTCGAGGGCACGCCGGGCGGCACCGTCGGTACATCGCTGCGCATGGAGGCTTGCTGCAAGGAAAATTCCGCCGGCTGTTTGCCGACCAGCACGGCCACCGCATGTTCGAGGATTGCGCGCTGAATTTTCGCGTTGACCTGTTGCGCCTGGCTGGAAAGCAGCTGCGTCTCTGCGCTCACCACGTCGGCGCGTGCCGCCACGCCGAACTTGTAGCGGCTTTCGGTGATCTTCAGCGATTGTGTTTCGGCTATCACCGTATCGTCCAGCAGCTTCTGCAGCTGATCCTGCGCGCGCAATTCGAAATAATCCGTGGCGAGGGCGGCCTGCGCGGACAAGCGAGCCGCCGCAAGTGTGGCAGAACTGGCCTGAGCCGATGCGCGGTCGCTCTCCACCGTGCGGCGAATTTGACCCCAGATGTCGATGTCCCAATTCCCGGAGACGCCCGTTTGGTATGTGGTTCTAGCGCCCTGCAGCGAGGAGGGTAGGCCCACGCCGTTGCTGGTCGCCGCCGGCACGCCTTGCTGTCCGCGCTGACCCGAGAAAGTCGCCGCAATGGTGGGCCAGAAACCCGCGCGGGCTTGCGCGACCAGTGCCCGCGCCTGCTCGAAAGCGGCCTCGGCCGCCTTGACATTTTGATTGGTGATATCGATCTGCACTTCGAGCCGGTCGAGTTCGTCGTCATTGAATATCTTCCACCAGGGTCCGCGCGCCAGCGCGTCGTTGGGTTCGCTGGGCTTCCAATCGCCCGACTCCTTGTAACTTGCCGCGGTATCAAATGGCGGGCGATGATAGTCGGGGCCGACCGCGCACGCCGCGGCCAATGCGCTGACACCCGCTACGCAGGCCGCACGCGCGGCGAGCTTGATCAAGTGCCTGCTCCCAGCGGATTAAAATTAGGGCCACTCGGACCGGGACTTGAGGTGCGGGGCGCGGGCGGAGCGTACCTGCCTTGCTTGAGATGCTTCCAGTAGCGATGCACATATAAATAGACCACCGGCGTGGTGTAAATCGTCAACAGCTGACTGACTATGAGCCCGCCCACGATGGCGATCCCCAACGGCCTGCGCATCTCGGTGCCGTCGCCCGAGGCAATGGCCAACGGCAGTGCGCCGGCGATGGCGGCGCAGGTCGTCATCATGATGGGCCTGAAGCGCAGCGAACAGGCGTGGGCAATGGCCTGGCGCGGATCCATCCCCAGGGTTCTCTCGGCCTCGAGCGCGAAATCCACCATCATGATGGCGTTCTTCTTGACAATGCCGATCAACAGCAAAATGCCCAGAAACGCGATGAGGCTGAATTCCGTACCCGTTGCCATCAGCGCCAGCAGCGCACCAATTCCTGCCGATGGCAGCGTTGAAAGAATGGTCAATGGCTGGCTGTAGCTCTCGTACAGCACGCCCAGCACCACGTAGATGGCCACCAGCGCCGCCAACAGCATAATCGGCGTATTGCTGCTGCTTTGCTGGAACAGGGCGGCCGTACCGTAGGTGCCGCCGCGAATTCCCACCGGCATGTGGATCTCGATCATTTTCTTGTCGATTGCCTTGAGCGCAGTGCCGATCGATATACCCTCGGGCAGATTGAATGCAATGGAAGTCGAAACGGAGGTTCCCGTGTGATTCACGCTCACCGGCGTCGTGCCGGTCGTGAAATGACTGAATGCTGAAAAGGGCACGACGGTTTCCTTGGCGACGCTGACGGCTGATCCTGTGGAGGTGCCGCCGCGCCCGGAGTTCGCCAGCGAATTTGCCGCCAGGTTTCGAGCCGTGTCCTGCGCAATTGCGCTGCTGGATGCTGCAGTCGCAGATTTAAGGACGGTCGTGCCGGCGACCGGTTGGCTGAGCTGCGTACCCGAGGCGGCATCGCCGGAGGTGCTCACATACAGTTCCTTGAGTATTTCCGGGTTCTGCCAATATTCCGGCGCGACCTCCATGACCACGTGATACTGCTGCGGGCTGAATGGATTCAAGATGTTGGATACTTGCGCCTGTGCAAAGGCATCGCCCAACGCATTGTCGATTTGAATCTCGGAAAGTCCCAGCCGCGACGCACTGTCGCGATCCACGATGAGGTCGGTTTCCAGTCCTCCGGGCTGCAGGTCCGTGTCCACATCGGTGATCTCCGGTATGTCCTGCATGGCGGTGCGCAGCTTCTGCGACCAGGTGCGCAGCTCGGCCAAATCGTCTCCCAGCAGCGTGTATTGGTACTGCGAGTTGGCCGATCGACCACCGCCGCCGCGGACGTCCTGGACGGCTTGCAGGAAGGTCGACACCCCGGTAACCCGCGCCAGCTGCGGCCGCAGCCGGGCAATGATCTGGTCGGCTGAAATGCGCCGCTCTTTGAGTGGTTTGAGCGCGATCGTGACGTTGGCGCTCGCGCCGCCGCCGCCGCCGCCCGGGCCGAAGCCGCCGGCGCCAACGGAGCCCGTCACGGTGCCTACCGCCGGGTCCGCCTGAATGATTTTCGCCACCTCCTGCAGCTTGCCCTTCATGAACTGAAACGAACTCGCTGCATCGCCGCGAATCCCGCCCTGCAATTGACCGGTGTCCTGCTGCGGGAAAAATCCTTTCGGGATCACGATGTACAGATAAATATTCAGACCGATCGTCGCGCACAACATGAGCACCATGAAGCGCGGATGATGCAGAGCCCAGTCAAGCGTGGTTGCGTAATTATGCCGCAATTGGGCAAAGCCGCGCTCGAAGGCCTGCCCGAATCGCGAGGGCTTGCGCTCGCGCTCATTTTGCAGCAGCAAAGAGCACATCATCGGCGTTGTGGTCAGCGATATCACCAGGGAGATCAAGATCGACACCGACAACGTGACCGTGAACTCGCGGAAGATTTTTCCGACGATGCCGCCGGCGAACATGAAGGGAATGAATACCGCGATCAGCGATAAACTCATGGACACCACGGTGAAGCCCACTTCTTGAGCGCCTAAAAACGCAGCCCTGGTGCGGGTCATGCCGGCTTCAATGTGCCGGGTGGTGTTTTCCATGACGACGATGGCATCGTCCACCACGAAACCGGTCGCCACGGTGAGCGCCATCAAGGAGAAATTGTCGAGGGTATAGCCCAGCAGATACATGGCGCCGAATGTGCCGATCAGCGATACCGGCACCACCAGAGCGGGAATCAAGGCGGCGCGATGACTATTCAGAAATATGTAGACCACCAGTATGACCATCGCCACGGCGAGCATGAGGGTCTGTTCGACTTGCCGCAGCGAGGCGCGGATCGTCACCGAGCGGTCGAAATTCACCACGAGATCGATCTTCGGGTCGATTTCGCTCTTGAGAAGCGGCAATTCGGCCTTCACCGCGTCGATCATTTCTATGATGTTGGCGCCGGGCTGCTGATACACGGTCACGAAAACGGCGGGCCTGCCGTTGTACAGGCCATAGGTGCGGACGTTTTCGGTCGCGCCGTCCTGCATGTCCAATACCGTTGCCACATCGCCGAGCCGCACCGTCGCGCCATTGCGATTGGCGATGATCAGGCTGCGATAGGGGCCTGCATCGCGGGCATTGTCGTTGGTGTAGATCTGGTAGTGCAGTTCGTCCGATTCGATCGCGCCTTTTGGTGCGTTGGCGTTCGCGTTGGAGATGGCGGCGCGCACATCTTGCAGGCCAATGCCGTACTTGGACAGCGAATGCGGATTGATCTCGACGCGCACCGCGGGCAGTGCGCTGCCGTTGACATTGACGCCGCCCACCCCTGGAAGCTGCGACAGGCGCTGCGAAATCACGGCATCGGCAGCGTCGTAGATCTGCCCTTGGGTGAGCACGTCGGAAGTCATGGCGATGGACATCACCGGAAACGCAGATGTGTTGAGCTTGCGGTAGGTGGGATTGCGGGTCAGCGAGGTGGGCAAATCGGCATGCGCCGCCGCGATGGCGGCCTGCACATCGCGCGCCGCGCCGTCGATATTCCGGTCGACGCCGAAGGTGAGCTGGATATTCGATGTTCCCACGCCGCTGTTCGACGTCATGTCATCGACGTCGGAGATTGCGCCGAGGTGCCTTTCCAAGGGGGTGGCAACCGTGGCCGCCATGACCTCGGGGCTCGCCCCCGGAAGCTGTGCGGAAACGAAGATGGCCGGCACATCGATGCGCGGCAGGGGCGCCACCGGCAGCAGCGTGAACGCCACCCCGCCGCACAGCGCGACGCCCGCGGTCAACAGCGTTGTTGCGACCGGTCTCCTGATGAATGGCGCGGATATGTTCACAGCGTCCCTTCCGCCAATGGCGCCAGGGCAGCCGGCGCGTGCCCGCGCATGCGCGCAGCGATGCGATCGAACGCCAGATAAATGACGGGCGTGGTGAACAGCGTCAACACTTGGCTGACCAAGAGCCCGCCGACGATGCTGACGCCGAGCGGGTGGCGCAGCTCGGAGCCGGTACCGGTGCCGAACATCAGGGGCAGCGCCCCGAAGATGGCGGCCACCGTGGTCATGAGAATCGGACGGAAGCGCAGCTGGCAGGCCTTGAAAATGGCGTCGCGCGGCGACAGCCCCTCATCGCGCTGCGCGACCACGGCGAAATCGATCATCAGAATCGCATTCTTTTTTACGATGCCGATCAAAAGAACGATGCCGATCAACGCGATGATGGTCAGGTCGTCGCCGAACAGCATGAGGGCGAGTAGTGCGCCGATGCCCGCCGAGGGCAGCGTCGAGAGAATGGTGACCGGGTGAATGAAACTCTCGTACAGCACGCCCAGCACGATGTACATGACGAGTACGGCGGCTATCAGCAAAAGCAGTTCGTTGCTCAAGTTGCTGCGAAATGCGAGCGCAGCGCCTTGGAAGGTGGTGTGGATGCTGCCCGGCATGCCGAGGGCTTGCTCGGCATTTTCGATGGCGGAAACAGCGGCGCCGAGCGATGCGCCGGGCGCGAGATTGAATGACACGGTGGTTGCGGGAAACTGAGCCAGATGATTGATGAGAATCGGGCGGGTCTGCACCTCGACCTTGGCAATCGCCGACAGCGGCACTTGGCCGCCGGCCGACGACGGCACGTAGATGGAAGCCAGCGAGTCCACCGAGCGGTACGACTTTGGGTCCGCCTCCATGATGACGCGATACTGATTCGACTGCGTAAAGATGGTGGAGACGATTCGCTGCCCAAACGCATCGTACAGGGCGTTGTCAACCGTCCCCACGCTGATGCCGAGCCGCGCTGCGCTGTCGCGGTCAATGGTGATGTAGGCCGCAAGTCCGTTGTCTTCCTGGTTGCTGACCACGTCCGCCAGCTCCGGCTGCTGACCGAGCGCGGTCAATAGTTTGGGGGTCCAATTCGACAAGGCCGCGTAATCCGCGCTTTCCAGCGTGAATTGGTACTGGGTGCGGCTGATGGTGCTGTCCAGGGTGAGATCCTGGACCGGCTGCATGTACAGCGTGATGCCCGCGATGTTGGCGGTCTCGCTGCGCAGACGCCGGATCACATCGGCGACGTTCGTGGAGCGTTGATTGCGCGGCTTCAAGTTGATCAAGAAGCGCCCGCTGTTCAATGTTACGTTGTTGCCGTCGACCCCGATGAAGGACGAAAGGCTTGCAACATCCGGGTCCGTGAGGATCGCGACCGCGAGTGCCTGCTGGCGGTCCGCCATGGCGGCGTAGGAAATCGACTCCGTGGCTTCCGAAACTCCTTGAATTAAACCGGTGTCTTGGTCGGGAAAGAAACCCTTGGGAATCAGCACATAAAGAAGCGCGGTCAGAATCAGAGTCCCAATCGCCACCCACAGCGTCAGTCGCTGATGATCGAGCACCCAGGTTAGACGCTGCCCGTACCAGCTGACCACGGCCGTGAACCATTTTCCGGAGTCCGTCTGCGAGTGTGCATTCTGCGGCCGGTGTTTGAGGAGTTTCGCGCACATCATCGGCACCAGCGTCAGGGACACGACGGCGGAGATCAATATCGTGACGGCGAGAGTGACGGCGAATTCCCGAAACAATCGTCCGACCACGTCCTGCATGAACAGCAGCGGAATCAGCACTGCAATCAGCGAGACGGTCAGCGAAATGATGGTGAATCCGATTTGACCCGCGCCTTTGAGCGCGGCCTCGAGCGGCGGCTCACCCGCTTCGATATAGCGCGAAATATTTTCTATCATGACGATGGCGTCGTCGACGACGAAACCCGTCGCGATGGTCAGCGCCATCAGCGATAAATTGTTCAGGCTGAAATTAGCCAGATACATGACTGCAAAGGTGCCGATCAAGGACAACGGCACGGACAGGCTCGGAATGATGGTGGCCGGGATATTGCGCAGGAAAACCCAGATGACCAATACCACCAGCACCACGGCGAGCACCAGCTCGAACTCGACATCGGCGACCGAGGCCCGAATGGTCGTGGTGCGGTCGGTGAGCAGGACAACATCCACTCCCGCCGGCATGTCTGCCTGCAGCGCAGGAAGGAGACCCTTGATTCTGTCGACGACGTCGACCACGTTCGCTCCCGGCTGGCGCTGCACGTTCAAAATCAATGCCGGCGTTGCATTCATCCAGCCGCCGAGCTTGGAGTTCTCCGCACCCGAAACCAGCGTGGCCACATCCTTGAGGCGTACCGGCGCGCCATTTTTGTACGCCACCACGACATTGCCATAGTCGTCGGCGTTTCTGATCTGATCGTTGGTGTTGACCGTGTACGCATTGGCGGGGCCGTCGAGCGTACCCTTCGGGCCGTTTTGATTGGCGTTGCTGATGGTGGTGCGCAAGTCATCGAGATTCAATCCATACGCCGCCATGGCGCGTGGATTGGCCACCACCCGAACCGCGGGCCGCTGACCGCCGCTGATGCTGACGACCCCGACTCCTTTGATTTGAGAAATCTTCTGCGCGATGCGCGTGTCGACCAGGTCCTCGACGTCGGTGAGCGGCATCGTTTTCGAAGTGACGCCGAGGATCAGCACCGGCGCATCCGCGGGATTCACTTTGGCGTAAATCGGCGGCGCCGGCAGATCCTGAGGCAGCAAGTTCTGCGCTGCGCTGATTGCGGCCTGCACTTCCTGCTCGGCCACATCGATGGCCAGCGCCAGGGTGAATTGCAAGGTGATCACCGAGGCGCCGGCCGAACTGGTCGAGGACATCTGGCTCAAGCCCGGCATCTGGCCGAATTGCTTTTCCAGTGGCGCAGTAATGGCCGAGGTGATCACCTCGGGGCTCGCGCCAGGGTAGAAAGTCTGCACTTGGATGGTGGGATATGCGACCTCGGGCAATGCCGATAACGGCAATTGCACATAGGCCATCGCGCCGACGATCAAGATCGCGATCATCAGCAGTGTGGTGGCGACCGGCCGCAGGATGAAGATGCGTGAAGGATTCATGCAATTGCAACCAAGGCTGAGAGCGCGCCCCCCGCCGGCGTCATTGCGGCGGTTTGCCGGGCGGCCGTTTGCGTCCGGCGCCGGATGCTCCCGGTTTGCCTGGGCCCGGCTTGGCAGGCGGGCGCGCGGCTGCGGCCGAGGCGGGCGAACCCGGCAATATTATTGGAGCGCCATCGCGCAGGCGATCGCCACCTTCGGTGACCACGACCTCGCCTGCCTTGAGTCCGGCGGTCACCGCAACGCGCTCGCCGTCGACCACGCCCAATGTCACGGGGCGGACGGAGACCGTGTTGTCGGCATTCACGACGTAAACGAATGTCGATGCAACTCCATTCGGCGCGCCGCGGCGTACCGCCGAGTTCGGCATGATGATCTGATTGCTGAGCACATCTTGCAGCAGCTGAATATTGACGAACTGATTCGGAAACAGCGCATTGTCGGTGTTGTCGAATTGCGCGCGCAGCTTGATCGTGCCGGTCGTGACGTCGATCGTATTGTCGGCGGTGAGCAGCTTACCGTCCGCGATCTTGGTGCTGTTGGTGCGATCGTAGGCCTCGACTGTCAGCGTGGCGCCGTCATGCAACCGTTTCATGACCGCCGATACATTGTCCTCGGGGATCGGGAATATGACGGTAATGGGCTGCAGTTGGTTGATGAGCACGATGCCGTTCGTATCGCCCGGCGTGACATAGTTGCCTTGATCGACCTGGCGCAATCCGACGCGGCCCGTGACTGGAGATACGATGTGCGTATACAGCAGATTGACCTTCGCGGTGTTGACTTGACCCGTGTCCGCCTCGGTGGCGCCGATGTATTGATCGACCAGTGCGCGCTGGGTATCGAGCTGTTGTTCCGCGATGGAATCTTCCTTGACCAACCCTTCGTAGCGCTTCAAATCCAATTTGGCATCGGCCAGCAACGCTTGATCGCGCTTGAGATTGCCCTGCATTTGCTGCAGGGCGGCTTCGTAGGGGCGGGGATCAATCTGTGCCAGCGGCTCCCCCTGGTGTACGAATTGACCTTCGGTGAAAAAGATTTTCTGCAGCGTGCCGGTGATCTGGGTCCTGACGGTGACGGTGGCCAGCGGGGTTACGGTGCCGAGGGCCGGGATCTTCACCTGGATGTCGCCCACTGCTGCGGTTGCCACTGCCACCGCCACCGGAGCGTTTTGCCCGAAGCGTCCGCCTGCGGGCGCGGCGATGGGCTGCTTTTGGCGCAGGTAGAATATGAATGCCATCATCAGCAGCACAATGGCCAGTACGACCAGGAGTCCCTTCCAATGTCTGACGATGAAAACCTTGAGTCCGCGAGGTGGCGGGGAGGTCTGCAGATCTACCTGTTCGTTTATCACTAATTCCCCGATACGCGAGCCCTTTCCTTGGCACGCACTGCCAATCGATCGTCCGGGCGAGCCCTAGACTATAACCAGATTCGACAGC
>Ga0210394_10007733_pt1 | contig 11241 bp, 8 predicted proteins | sample IncBWC12MmetaG_FD_160121 | JGI IMG/M metagenome (GOLD analysis project Ga0210394, IMG submission 160121) | Forest soil microbial communities from Barre Woods Harvard Forest LTER site, Petersham, Massachusetts, United States - Inc-BW-C-12-M | ecosystem: Environmental > Terrestrial > Soil >... | reverse complement strand
GCGGCGTGCGGTCATGCGGTTGCGATGTTTCGGGTCGCGCGCGATGGCTAGCTCGATGCGGCCGCTTTCCTCCTTGAGTGTCCCCTGCACGAGCGCGAGATACGTTTTTCGGATCGTGCGCAGGCGAAAGGCTTCCGATAGCTTCGCATGCGCGAAATCATTTTTTGCTACCAGCACGATGCCGGAGGTTTCCTTGTCGATACGATGCACGATGCCTGGCCGCAAAGGATCGTCGGTCTGCGATAGCCCTTGCCCGCGGCCCAGGAGAGCATTCACCAGGGTGCCGTGCGAATTTCCTGCACCGGCGTGAACGGTCATGCCTGCGGGTTTGTTGATGGCGATCACGTCGTCGTCTTCGTAAAGGACGTTGAGCGGAATGGACTCTGGCTCGGCGCGGAGTGGTGGGCGCTGGGCGGGGAGTACTTCGATGCGATCACCCGCGTGTACTTTGTGCGCGTCTTTGGCGGCCTTGCCGTTGAGGACGACGTTCCCGGATTCGATCAGTTCCTGCACGCGGGTGCGCGAGAGTTCGGGGCAGGTTCGCGCGACCAAGCGATCGAGGCGTTGGCCAGCGTCTTCAGCGGTAACTGTGATGAGGAACTTTTCGGGATTGGGATCGGCAGACACGGGGGTCAGTGTAGCAAAGGGCGGGGCGAACACAGCGTGATGCATGGTTCGAGCAGAAAGGCGCCCGCCCTCGGAAAGCGGCCGCTACACGGAGATAAACCCGAGAAAAACCCGCACCCTGTAAAGCGCAGGGTGCGGCACCCGGGGAGAAAGATGAGACGCCGGCCAGAGGCTGGCGCTACCGGGGAAAAAGCGCCAGGATTAACTGGCGTGTTTCGAGTGTTTCGGTCGAAAGAACGAATCCAGGATGATCAGTGCGGCGCCGACGGTGATTGCGGAATCCGCTACGTTGAAGACCGGCCAGGGATTGAAAATTTTCCAGGGGAAAAAACGGACCCACACTTCCAGAAAATCGGTGACGGCGCCGTGAACGATGCGATCCGTGAGATTTCCGGTGGCGCCGCCCAACAGCAGAGCGAGACCCGCCGCGTAAAAGGTGGTGGCGTTGCGGCTGGCCACCAGTAGCCAGGCAATCAGCGCGATAATGATCACGGAGCCGAAGATCAGCAGCCATTTGTACAGCGCGGAAGACGAATCAGCGAAAAAACTGAAGGCAATCCCGGGATTGCGTGACGATACGATATCGAAATAGTTTGCGATTACCGTGTGCGGGAAATAGTTGAGTGGCCGCGACTCGATCCAGGCCTTGGTGGCGCGATCGAGGAAAACTACCCCCAGCGTGAGCCACAGCCAGCGCAGATGCCGCGGGATGATCATGCCTGTGTTGCGCGTAGGCCGCCTTCGATTTCGGCAATGGCTTCGCTGCAGCGTTCGCAGATGGTCGGGTAGCGCGGGTTTTCGCCGACGCGCGTGGAATAATTCCAGCAACGCTCACACTTCTTTCCGTCGGCTTTTTGCACGGTGATTTCCAGGCTGGGAATCGCATCCGAGCGATAGTCGCCCGCGCCGGTGCTGAATAGTTCCACCTGCGAAACGATGAACAAGCTGGGCAATACGTTCAGGTAATGCTTGAGCTTCGATTTCAAATCCATGTCGCCGCTCAGCAAAACTTTCGCCTCCAACCCGGAGTTGATCAGTTTCTTTTCGTTGCGCGCTATTTCCAGCGCCTTCAACACTTCTCCGCGAACGCGCGAGAGAAGTTCCCATTGCTGTGCTTTGTCGGGCGTAATTCCGGCGCGTAGTTCTGTCTCTTGGGGGAACAGCGTCATGTGTACGCTGTCCGGTTCTCCGGCCGGCTTCGGCAAGAATTTCCAGATTTCTTCGCCGGTGAAAACCAGGATGGGAGCGATCAGCCGCACCAGCGCGCTGGTGATTTTCCACACCGCGGTTTGCCCCGAGCGGCGCGCCTTGTTTCCCGCAGCCTTGGTGTACAAGCGATCTTTCAGCACGTCGTAGTAAAAGGAGCTGAGGTCCACCACGCAGAAATCGTGGATGGCGTGATAGACGCGGTGAAATTCGTACGCTGCGTACCACTCGCGGCATTTTTTCACCAGATCGGCAGTGCGCTCCAGCATCCACTGATCCATCTCTTCCATCTGGTCATTCGGCACCGCGTGGCGTGTAGGATCGAAGTCGTTCAAATTTCCCATTGCGAAACGCACGGTATTGCGAATCTTGCGGTACGCTTCGCTGAGCTGCGTCAGCACGCGCTCGCTCATCTTCACGTCGGCTTGGTACTCCTGTGAAGCCACCCATAGCCGCAGCAAATCGGCACCCCACTTCTCGCAAATCTCCGTGGGCAGCACGACGTTGCCTAGTGACTTGGACATGGGCCGGCCCTGCTCGTCGAGCGTCCAGCCGTGCGTCACCACGCTGCGATAGGGTGAGTGTTCGCGTATTCCGGTGGCTACCAGCAGAGAGCTGTGAAACCAGCCGCGATATTGGTCCGGGCCTTCGAGGTAAACGTCCGCAGGCCACTCCGGACCTTTCAGCACCGCCAGGTTTGACGATCCAGAATCGAACCACACGTCCAGAATGTCGTTTTCCTTGCGCCACTTCCCTGCTCCGCAGGAACACTTTGTGCCTGCGGGAAGAAGCTCTTCAGGTGCGTGCGTGTACCACGCGTCCGCGCCTTCTTTTTCGAACCACTTAACGACATTTCGCAACGCCGTGAAATCGTCGAGTTGTTTGCCGCAAGCGTCGCAGAAAAACACGATGATCGGCACGCCCCAGAATCTTTGGCGAGAGACGCACCAGTCCGGGCGCTTTTCGATCATTTCGTAGATGCGGTCTTCGCCCCAGCCAGGAATCCATTTCACGGTGTGAATTTCTTCCAGCGCTTCCGTGCGCAGCGATTTTGTGGCGCCGTGCGCCGCCTGATCCATTTTTATGAACCATTGTTCGGTGGCGCGAAAAATCACCGGGTTGTGGCAGCGCCAGCAATGCGGATAGCTGTGTTTGTACGGATGGTGGCCGAGCAGCGCGCCATGATCCGCCAGAAGCTTCACGATGATCGGGTTCGCTGCAAAAACATCTTTGCCTTTATATTCCGGCAAGCCTTCGGTGTACACGCCGCGGTCGTCCAGCGGCGCATAAATTTCCAGGTTGTACTTTTGACCCGAGATAAAGTCATCGGAGCCATGACCCGGAGCGGTATGCACGATGCCGCTGCCTTGATCGAGGGTGACGTAATCCGCGAGCACACCCGGCACCTGGATCGGCAGAAACGGGTGCTGAAATTTCAGACCTTCAAAGTGGTGGCCCTTAAACGTGGAAACGATTTCCGCGTGCTTCAAGTCGCACTCGGCCTGAAACGCGGCGACGCGATCCTTGGCCAACAGAAATTTTCCCTTTTCCGTGTGAACGACTACGTATTCGAAGTCCGGATGAAACGCCAATCCGCGATTATGGGGGATGGTCCACGGCGTGGTGGTCCAGATTACCCCGGAGACATCGGAGCCAATTTTCGCGGCGTCGCCGGAGCCTCCACCAACAACCTTGAACGCCACCCAGATCGATGGGCTAGTGTGGTCTTCGTACTCCACCTCGGCTTCGGCCAGCGCGGTGTTGTCGTAAATGCACCAATACACCGGCTTACGCCCGCGATAGACGTAGCCCTTCTCCATGAACTCCAGGAACGCGCCAGCGATGGTGGCCTCGTATTCGTGGCTCATGGTGAGGTACGGATCGTTCCAGCGGCCGAAGACACCGAGGCGTTTGAAATCGCGCTTGTGCTGCTCCACAAATCGCGTGGCGTATTCGCGGCAACGCTGACGGAATTCCGCTGGTGGCACCTTGCCCTTGCCGCCTAGTTCTTTTTCCACCTGCGTTTCAATCGGCAAGCCGTGGCAATCCCAGCCAGGCACGTACGGGGCGTAATGGCCCGCCATGCTTTTCGTTTTGACCACCAGATCCTTCAAGATTTTGTTGAGGCCAGTACCGAGGTGGATGGTTCCCGTGGGATACGGCGGCCCGTCGTGCAGGACAAACAGAGGCTTACCTTTACGGGTTTCCAGAATGCGCTCGTAAAGATGCGATTCCTGCCAAACCTCCAGCTGCTTGGGCTCATTTTGCGGAAGACTCGCCTTCATCGGGAAGTCGGTTTTCGGCAGGTTCAGCGTCTTCTTCAATTCCAATGGTTCAGCCATGAACGGGTTTGCAGTCGTCCCTTCTACGCCGCTGCTCCCTATGGATACAAGGGTTGTCTGTATGACGGGCACGCGGGAAACTTCGAAAGCAGTGTAACTGCGTATGTTACAACATCGGTTCCGATGTGTCAGCCGAACCGCCGAACAACCTTTCCCAAGCCGTGCGAATCGTAGCGATCAAGAACGATTCGCAAGGAAGCACGTCTAGTTCGCTAGAGGGAAACGGTGCCGGGTCCAATGCATTTACTGCCCGAAGAATTGAGACGTCCGAAGCGGACGAGGCCGGAAGAAGCGATTTCTGTGCCGAGCGACGCGCTTCCTGAATTTGCCACGCCTGCACATTCCCTCCCCGACAAGAACTCTGGGTGGGTGCACTTCGCTTCCGTCTCGGCGCATGTTGCCGTTATGGCGCTTTTCCTAGCGCCATTCTTTCCGAATTTCCGCTCGGAACCACCATTGAAGGATAAAGTGCCAAGCATGAAACTCCTTCCGCCGCCGAACGACGCGCGACGACTTACTCCGGTAGACATGCCTGCCCAGGGCGGCGGCGGGGGAGGAGAACGTTCGACAATTCCCGCGAGCACCGGCCATCCACCGAGGTTTAAGATGACCGATCAACTCGCAAAGCCTACGGTTATCAAGAATCCTACTCCGGCATTGCCGACGGAAATGACGTTGGTCGGGATGCCGGAAAAGATGCCAAGCGACCCGAATAATATTGGCGATCCGCTCGCCGCCAGCGTAACCAACTCAAATGGTTCCGGTGGCAGGGGTGGTATGGGCACGGGCATGGATGGTGGACTGGGGCCTGATGACGGACCCGGTCAAGGGCCAGGCAAGGACGGCGGCAAGGGTGGCGACATATTTCGCTCTGGTATGTACGGCGTTGGCTGGCCAGCGTGTTTTTATTCTCCGCAGCCTCCGTATTCCGATGAAGCGAGGCAGGCGAAATATTCCGGCACCGTCCTGGTGGACGCGGTCGTGACTATCGACGGGCGTGTGAATCCGACTCGGGTGCTGAAAAGTCCCGGACTAGGCCTGGACGATTCGGTGATAAAGACGCTCAAGACCTGGCGCTGCAAGCCAGCTCTGGGTCCGGATCATCGGCCTGTTGCCGTGGCTGTCCCGTTTGAAGTAGCCTTCCGGCTATTCTAAAAACCTCGCACCATCCGCGGATAACAAAATCACAGCGCTTCCACCAAAACCCAACTGCGACGAGCAGGGGCATGTCACTACACAAATTGCACACAATGAGACACCATAGGATTCCGTTGGTTCTGTTGACCTGCTTGAGCGTGTTCTCTTGGACCGCTTGCGGCGTACGTCGCGGAGACGTTGTAATTCTTCCCGAGAGCTTCGAAGGCTGGGTGGTTATTTTCTACGAGGTTCCTGGTAAATTAGTATTGCCCCGCGAAGGCTTCAAGAACCTGATCAACGTCCCTCCATCTGGCATAGTCCTGACCAAGAGCGTCAAATCAATAGGTTACGGCATTGATGAATATTATCTGGGCGGGCCAAACGGAAGTCGCAAAAGAATTTGGACGGAGTTTGAAGGCTGCAAAGCTAGCGAAACCTGTGTGCGAGAAATTCAGTTTCTTTTCAGCCCGGTCAGAGCTTCCCTGTTCTTCGTTGGCGGAGAGGCCGACATAGCGCGATTCCCGAGACCTGACATGCAAAGCCTGAGATCGTTGGCGGGTGGCGCTCGATAAGAGCGAAGGCGTTGTCAAGACACAGAACTCCTATGCAGTGATTTTTCACCGCTTGCGTGTCAGCGGGTGGCGGGTGGCGCACCCTTAATTTCCAAGTACCTCTTGGGTGGCCTACCCCTTTGCCGTTCAAAAGGGTGGGCTGCTCTTTCCTTTGCGAGTTCATACCATGTAGATATCTATTGACATAGTTACTATTTCTGCGTTATCCTTCCATGTGATTTCTGGGCAGCAGCAGGTCTCGACCACGCACCGCGCAAGTTTTTCGCCAAGAGCATCTTCCGTGCAACTCCTTTACAATCTGCACTTGCGTAACTGCAGATTCCAAAGGACTTCCGCGTCTCCTAACTCCTTTCGATTCTGCACTTACAAAAAACAGAGTGGAGGGGGTGGCAGCCTACTATTCGCTCACCTTGGCGGCTTCTAAAGGAACAATCTGAGGAGTGCTCCTCGGCATGGCTCACCAATCTCGGGTTCCTGATCGCCGGACGGTTGCCGTGGCGGTACCGTTTGAAGTAGCCTTTCGCCTGTTCTAGCTTCCTTGCACAACCCGAAACAGCGTTGCCCCTGGAGCGACTTGTTCGCAGGAAACATCCGAAAGCCGTGTAACTACGTATGTTATACTGGTGCTCTGGAAGTCTCAGCCGTGGGAGTCGCACAACCTTTCCCAACCCGGGCGAATCCTAGACGGTTGAAGGAACCATCGGCGGGGGAACCGCGTCTAGTAAAGTAGAGGGAAACGGTGCCGGGTCCATTAAATTTACTGCCTGAAGAATTGAGCCGCCCGAAGCGTACCGGGCCCGAGGAAGTCATTCCGGTACCGCGCGAAGCGCTTCCCGATTTCGACAGTCCGGCGCAGTTGATGCCGAACGATTTCTGGTCCAACCTGAAGCAATTTCTGGTAGAGCGGCCGGTTAAAATTACAGAACGCAGCGATGTGCCGTTCACCAAGTCCTCGTTTGGCTCGGGGATCAAGGAAAATCTACGATTCTTTTTGTCCGCCCCTCCGGCGTCGAAGGCTCCCATCAACAAGCGACTGGAAGTGGATTGGGGCGGAAGCTTCGGAAGTTTTGGCGACCGGATCAAAGAATTTTTCTCGCCGAGCAAGCCGCCGGCTCTGCCGCCGGGAATCAAGCCGGTTCAGGTGAAAGATATCTGGTCGAAGAACGAGAACTTCGGCTGGGTGCAGATTTTGTCCATCGCAGCTCACGTATGCATTATCGCGTTGCTAGTTTTGCCTTTCCTCTTTTTTGGCGGGCGACCCACAAAAGCGGTAAACAAAGTCGATGTCACTCCCTTGGACATATCGCCATATCTCAACAAGCTGCCTGCGGGCCAAAAGCCAGCCGGCGGAGGTGGCGGCGGCGGCGAGCACTCCACAATCGTTGCGAGCAAGGGCCGCGCGCCAAGGTTTGCGATGGAGCAGTTCTCCAAGCCAACGGTCGTTTTCAAGAATCCTAATCCCAAGCTACCCATGGAAGCCACGCTTCTGGGGCCACCGGATCTCAAGATTCAGAATAACAACATGCCGAATATGGGCGATCCATTGGCTGCCAGCGTCACCAACTCGAATGGCACGGGCGGTGGAAGCGGTATCGGTTCGGGTAACGGTGGCGGCATCGGGAGCGGCAACGGCGCTGGCCTCGGGCCCGGCGAAGGCGGCGGCACCGGGGGCGGAATGTTTCGGGCAGGCATGAATGGGGTGGGTTTGCCGGCATGCTTCTACTCTCCGCAACCCCCGTATTCCGATGAAGCGCGCAAAGCAAAATATTCCGGCACAGTGTTGGTGGATGCGATTGTTACCGTGGATGGCCGTGTGAATCCGCTGCGCGTGGTCAAGAGCCCGGGCCTCGGTTTGGATGATTCGGTGATCACTACATTGAAGACCTGGCGCTGCAAGCCCGCCATCGGTCCGGGCGGCAGGCCGGTTCCGGTGTCAGTACCGTTCGAAGTGACCTTCCGGCTGTACTAATAAAAGCAATTTCTTCGCAATGCAGCACCGCCCCGTTTAGTCGTATTGGACAACTGTCCGCGCAATCCGTCTCCCACGTAAATCCTTTCTGGTAACATTCGGCACATGCGAAAATATCTATGCCCCGCGCTGCTGCTCTGTTTGCTCGCCCTTTTCAGCCGTGTTTCTGCTGCTCAGAATTCCTCCGGCAGCCTGGACCTGACGGCTCGCGTTACGCCGACGGGCGCGCGCCCTGAGCCGGTCCGCCAATTCACGTTTTATGTCCTGACACGCAGCTACGCCGACGTGACAAAGGAAGCTGCCGGACAAGACGTTTTGCCGAGCCGCGAAGAATTCATCAAGAACATGAAGGTGTCGCCGGAACTGAAGACGTGGATGAACGCGCACGACATCATGGATCTGACTATCCCGGAGCTCGATAAAGTGGTCACCCCGGACGACATACTGAAAGTTCCCGAATTTCTGGTGGCTTATCAGAAATCCAACAGCGGCGGCGTTACCAACGGCCTCCCGGTACCGAAATTCCGCGACGCAGAGAAAGCCACGAATCCGGAGAAGTACCAGAAGCAAAAAGACGAGTACATGGTGGCATTGAAGAAGTTCATTGAAACGCATCCGTCAACCGTGAATGGCATGGAGCTTGAATTGGAAGGTGTGAATCCAAAATTGGCTTGGGACCGTTTGCATGCGGATCATCGCGGCAGGCTTGCGCAATTGGCCCCGGACGTCGCGCAGACGAAGTACCTCACTGCCAAGCTGGACACGGACCTGGACGGCCGCGCGCATCTGAACGGCCTGGCGCCGGGGAATTATTGGATCAGCACACTAGGCATGGATGCAGCCGCCGGCGACCGCCGGTTGCGCTGGGACGTACCGATTACCGTCCAAGCCGGCCAAACGACGCACCTGGAGCTGAGTAACGTGAATGGGACGGACGCAAACCGGCCGCCGCAGTGAGTGAGAGAAAGAAAGACGATCGGATGGGTTGTGATCGTAATCGTTGATTAGATGATTAGAGTTCTTCCGTAAAGCTCGCGAATTCTTTGCTTTTGAAGCAGGCGCCTTCTCCATTTAAGTTATTCTCAAGACATGGGCACTCTGCCGCTTTGGGTGGGGTTCAATCTCTTCGTTCTGATCGCACTCATCCTGGACCTCGGCGTTTTCCACCGCAAGGCTCACAAAATTGGCATTCGCGAAGCGCTGCTGGCCAGCGCTCTGTGGATTACGCTGGCTCTGGGCTTCGGCTTTTTTATCTGGCATTCGTTCGGCGCACAGAGAGGGCTGGAATACCTCACCGGCTACGTCATTGAAAAAGCGCTGAGCGTGGACAACCTGTTTGTGTTTCTGGTGATTTTCCGCGCCTTCCGCGTGGACGAGCGGGTGCAGCATCGTGTGCTGGCCTGGGGCATCCTGGGAGCGCTGCTGATGCGCGGCATCATGATCCTTGCCGGTGCCGCGATGATCGCGCGGTTCGATTGGCTCCTGCCGGCGTTTGGCCTGTTCCTGGTTTACACCGGACTGCACATGCTGTGGAAACGCAATAAGGAAGTCCACTACGAGAAGAATCCCGTCTTTCGTTTCGCCAGCAAGCATCTTCGAGTCACCCGGGAGTACAGTGGCGCACGGTTTTTCGTTCGCGAAGACGGCCGTCTTTCCGCTACTCCACTTTTTCTGGTGCTGCTGATCGTCGAAATTACGGACGTGACGTTCGCCGTGGATTCTATTCCCGCGATCTTCGGAATTACTCGCGACCCGTTCATCGTTTACACCTCCAACGTTTTTGCGATTCTAGGGTTGCGGGCCTTGTATTTTCTCCTTGCCGACGTTCTGGACTATTTTCAATACCTGGGAATTGGCCTGGCGGTGGTGCTGATGTTTGTCGGCGCGAAAATGGCCGCGGAGCGATGGGTGCACATTTCGGTTGCCGTTTCGTTGAGCGTGGTTGCGGGTATATTGCTTCTCAGCATGCTGGTTTCGTTCCTTGCGAAGCCGAAGAAAGCGCTGCAATCCTAGAAACCGCAACACCGCAAAAGGAAATTCAAACGCCCCAGATGCGTTAAAGTGTTGCGTCAGGGTGGGTGGGCTATGAACGAAGCGCTAGTGCGAGCGATTGAGGGGTTGGCTTCATCCGAGGCAGAGGTGCGCTTGCTTTCCGCCACGGAGATTTATCGCGAGGGGCGTTCCATGGCCGACCACGCGGTGTACCCATGGTGGGCGGACGCCGAACTGGCTGAACTTCTTGGCGGAGCGAATCCCAAAGCGACCGTAGGCTTGGCGGTTTCACCCGAAACGTTTGCAAAGATTCATGAAGCGGCCGGATCTCCGCGGCTGGCGCAAGTGCCACCCGATCAAGATGCCTCCGAATTCGAGATTCACGTTCCGGGCGGACTGTCTCTGGACATACTGACGACGCAAGACCTTGCTGGGGGTGGCGCAATCGCCAAGTTCCTGCAGAAGTTTGGTGAGGGAATTCAGCAGATCGAATACCTGTGCAAGAATGTGGACCGCGCTTCCCAGATTCTTCGGGAGATGTTCGGCGTGCAGTCGATCTATCCTGGAACGCGGCCGGGCGCGGATGGAGCGCGGGTCAATTTTTTCCTGGTGGCAGCGCCTGGAGTGAACAAAGTCCTCATCGAGCTGTACGAACACGTTCCAAACCTCGAGTAACGCCCGAACCGAATCCGTCTCCTGATCCTGATAACTCGTCAGATCTTGTTTTTGGTTGCGGCGCTAAGAAATTCCCAGGCTCGAAATACTTCCGCGACACTCCACGCCTGTGCGTAACAGCCTGCCGGGAGAAAGGGCGGATCGCCGCCGAAAATTTCTCCGATTGTTCCCAGTCCTCCGCTGTAGATAGTTTTGCCCAATGGCTCCAGGAAACTTTGCGCGGCAGCCGGGTCTCCGTAAACGCGATAGTGCGCCAGCGCGAATGGCCCAAGCAACCAACCCCACACGGTGCCTTGATGGTAAGCCGAGTCTCGATCGCGCGGCCCGCCACCGTATTGCCCCTGGTAGCCCGGCTCGAATGGCGCCAGGCTGCGCAGTCCGTAGGAGGTCAGCAGATGCTGGCCCACGGCGTCCACGACGCCTTTCTGCTGTTGCGGAGACAGCGGACTGACGGGAAGTGAAACCGCGAAAATCTGGTTCGGTCGCAGGCTGGGATCATTCCGGGTGCCAGGCGAATCGATCACGTCGAAGCAATAGTTGCGATCCTCGTTCCAGAATTTCTGAAAATTCTTGGTGGCCTTTTCCGCCAGCTTCCTATAGCCGTCGCCGGACCGCACCAGCAGCTTGGCAAACTCCGCCATGGTGTTCAGGGCATTAATCCAGAGTGCGTTGATCTCGACGGGCTTGCCGGTCCGGGGGGTTACTACCCAATCGCCAACTT
>Ga0210394_10007731_pt1 | contig 11244 bp, 11 predicted proteins | sample IncBWC12MmetaG_FD_160121 | JGI IMG/M metagenome (GOLD analysis project Ga0210394, IMG submission 160121) | Forest soil microbial communities from Barre Woods Harvard Forest LTER site, Petersham, Massachusetts, United States - Inc-BW-C-12-M | ecosystem: Environmental > Terrestrial > Soil >... | reverse complement strand
AATGAAATCCCTGCCGTCTGTCAGGATGATGTAGGAGAGCTCCTCGCCCACAAGTGCCTCTTCAAGAAGCACTTGTCTACCGGCGTCGCCGAATTCTCTTGCTGTCATCAGGCGGGTGATAAATCCCGCGGCTTCGTCAGGCGATGACGTGACCAACACGCCCTTTCCCGCGCACAATCCATCTGCCTTGATTACCAAAGGCCAATCGACGGAGCGAAGGGCCATCAGCGCGTCCACTTCCGAATCAAAGATTCCGTGTGTAGACGCCGTGGGTACGCCATGGCGCTCCATGAATTGCTTTGCGAAAACTTTGCTGCCCTCAAGCTGCGCGGCTCTCTTCATGGGACCCAGAAGCGCTAGCCCGCGCTTCGCGAACTCGTCGGCGATACCGAGCACCAGGGGCTGCTCGGGGCCTACAATCGTGAGGTCCGCGCCGAGGCGCGCCGCCAGCTCCGCGGCAGTGTTTACATTTTTCAGATCCAGCGAAACGCACTCGGCATCATTTTCTATTCCGCCATTGCCCGGCGCGCACCACACCTTTTCAACTCCGCTGCATTGCCGCAGCCGCCACACCAAAGCGTGCTCCCGTCCGCCGCTTCCAATCACTAGAATTTTCATCGCGCTCCGTTACGAACGAAGAACGATACGGCGGCGCGCAAGTTACGTCAACAGGAGGTAGTGTCTCAGTTTGAAAAGATCAGATAAGTCGGACAAGAAAGACCTGATGGTTGTCTTCTTGTCTGTAGAGCCTGCGAGTATTTGGACACTGAAAGTAATTTCCGCGCATCATGACAATTTCCGCAGGAACTTCTCGGCCGTCGTAGATGTCTCCAACGCTTTGGTCTGGCGCCAGTAGTTCCTCGCGCTCAATTACGATTCCCGCTGGATGAGGCTGTGCGCATTCGTTGCAGAAGACGTGCATCATGTACCTGTAGGGCATTAGCATTCCCCTTTTTAGTTCAATAATCCGACGATTTCCTCTAATGACCAGACGTGATCGGCAAGTCCCGCTGCCATTGCCGGAGTAATCCTCAACGTCTTATGAATCCTAGCAAAGTTATAGTGCATGAAGTGAATGGCGACCATTGCCGCATGATTATCTGCCTTTTTGCTGAATCCATTCGTTAGCCGCGTGAAGCGACGCATCCCCATCCGCATGGTTAGGTTCTGTCGTTCGACGTAACTGGTGCTAACGTGTTTCGGGTCAGGGTCGCCGCTAACCACTTTCATATCGCAGCCTATGCAGACAGCCGGAGAGTACCGCGTTTCATTCTCTTCGACTGCACCATAAATTTTCTGTAGCTGCGCGTAGTCCACATCTGCGCCAAATGCGTCCTCAACAGCGTCAAGATACACTCGGTGGCCGTCCGTCGTGATTTGTATGCGCCCGCGAACACGACTCGCGCAATCGTTCATAAACTCTCGCGCCCACCATCCATCCCGACCGCCGACCAAATAGCTCACGCAAAGTTTGCTGTCAGCGTCTAGACCAACCCATGTCCAAATGTCTCCCCATCCTTGCGCTTTCTTTTCGGGACTCGCATTCTTAGCTTTCGCGCCGACAAACGCCCATATCTCATCGCATTGCAAACGGCGCACGCGCACGTTGCGGATGTTCGCATCGTGATAGTCGGCGCACGCGGCCCCGAGATCAACCAGCAGCTTTGTGACAGTGTTTATGGAAACATCTGCCAGACGGCTTGTGGCTCGAAGGCTGTTACCCTCGACAAGCAGTCCCAGAATCTGAGTTCTTTTTTGAACTGGTAGGCGGTTCATGGGTGAATCATACTGAATTACCTAACGCTTGTCACGCATATAGTTCAGTTTAACTACTATCGCTAAGTAGTGCTTGACAACGTGCTTTCTATGAGTTACATTGCGTTATGGCGGATATGACGAATGGACATCGAGTTTCGCGATCCTATGCTTGCTCTGGTGGAGACGGGCCGTGCAGCAGAGACGCGGCTACCAATTTCGGTTATAAATTCATTGAGACAAAAACTGGTGATAATTCGAGCGGCCCCAGACGAAAGAACTTTGAGAAATTGGAAGAGTCTGCATTACGAAAAGATGGAAAAGGAGGAGCGATCCATACGCCTCAACAAGCAGTTCCGTCTCATCTTTACTCTCAACACGGGATGCAAACCTAACAAGATGACGATACTGAGGGTTTGGAACCATGACTAGCGAGGTCACTATGACGGCGACGAATGCGAATTGGATTATGCACCCCGGTGCTTACATAAAGGAAGAAATGGAGGAGCGTGGATGGAGTCAGCGCGATCTGGCGTTCATCCTTGGTGGCTCGGAACAAGCGATCAACCCGATTCTTAATGGCAAGAGGGGCATTAGCCCTGAGATGGCAAAAGCGTTGGGCGAGGCGTTCGATGTTCCGGCTGAGTTTTTCGCAAATCTTCAACAGGCTTATGACTTGGCTCAGGCACGGACTCCCGATGTCAGCGTCGCGATGCGGCGCAACATGCAGAGCACATATCCGGTTCGCGAAATGATTAGACGCGGCTGGATTGAACAAAGTGACGCGGCTATGTTGGAAACCCAACTTGTGAGATTTTTTGATGTTAAAAACCCAAGCGAAATCCCTTACCTGGTGCACGCTGCAAAGAAAAGCCGCTATGAGGAGCGGGAGATTCCCGCCGCTCAGTTGGCTTGGCTTTTCAGGGTGCGTCAAATCGCCAAGTCTATCAGCGTGCAGAAATATTCCGAAAAGGCATTGCGTAACGCTCTGAATGATTTGCAAGGGCTACTCTATGCTCCAGAAGAGGCTCGCCACGTACCGAGGATATTGATGGAGTGTGGTGTTCGGTTCATCCTTGTAGAGAAACTTCCGCAAGCCGACATAGACGGCGTGTGCTTCTGGCTCAATGAGCGATCCCCGGTAATCGGAATGTCTACGAGGCGCGACAAAATTGACAATTTCTGGTTTGTGTTGCGTCACGAAATTGAGCATGTTTTGCAAATGCACGGACAAGATACCGAGATGATTGATGCTGAGTTAGAGGGAGAACGGGCCGGTACAGGGAGCTCTATCCCAGAAGAGGAAAGAATCGCAAATGGGGCTGCTGCTAATTTCTGCGTACCGACTGAAAAACTTGATTCATTTATGAAGCGTAAGCATCCTTTCTACTACGAAAAGGATGTTATCGCTTTCGCTCGAATTATCGGCAGGCATCCCGGCCTGATTGTTGGCCAGATGCAATATCGGCTCGATAGGTATGATTATCTCGCGAGATATTTGGCAAAGATTCGTCAATTTGTTCTTCCCGGCTCAATCGCTGATGGATGGGGCCAAGTAGTTCCAGTCTCATTGTAAGAACGGGAGGGTCAACATGAGCAGCAAGCGGGAAAGATTGCAGAGTGTATGGCATCGTTACGACAATGAGCGCAAACACAAACCCTCTGGAACGCGTGAGGTAGCTGAATGGGCTGTGGCAGAGGGCTTGCTTGAACTGCCAGAAGTTGATCCCCTCGACGTTCTCGCAGGGCAGATGGCTCAGGCTCTGCGTGACGAGCTTGGAACGGATTCAAAGGGACGAAGATACCGGATCAATCATGCGGTACGAATCACCAAGAGCGGAGTCCAGCACACGTTCTGGGCCATGATGGGCTTTGCCTCGCACGATCATATGGAAAAAACGTTTGCTCAACGCCGCGAACAAATCATCGGAGACTGCTTTCATTTGAAGGTGGACGTTGATGTTTACAACGATTTGAGGGGCGACAAGAATCGGCAGGTACAGCTAGTTCTGGACTTTACGGAAGACGTTGCGGAACGCGAGCAACTAGAGAACCCAAACGACCAAGCTGCGTAAGCTACTTTTTCCAGCGTGCTCTGGCAGCAAGCTTGGCGATTTCTGAGCGTTCTTCGGGAGACAGATGCCCCGCTCTCGCTTTGCCACCTTTTAGACCACCGGCGCGGCCCCTGCGACCTGCAATCTTTTTCTGACCGCTGACAGTATCTTCAACGTCTCCCACCGCTATATCTACGATTTGCTTGGCTAATTGGTTCGGATCGCGTGGACGCTTTGGCATGGGCACAGTATGCCACACTCCGAAGCGCCCTTAACCCCGCCCTAACCGCCAAACTGAGACACTACCCAACAGGAGTTCAGCTTGCCCTAATTCCGCAAAAGTGTTTTCATCGAACGCTGCTGCTGTTTACGCGTATTGACGCTCTTGATTCCGATAGCGAGCCGCACATCCGCGCGATGCACTGGGATTTCGCACTCATTTTAATTTTCCTCGGCGCGGCCGTGCCGTTGCTGGGCCGGCGGCGCATTCGCCAATTGATGGAGGCGCCGCAAACCACGAAGATGGACCGTTTGACGCTGTATGGGTCGACGGTTGCGTTTCAGTGGCTGGCGACCGGAGTGATTCTGTGGCGCGCTGCGGCCCACGGAATCCGAGCGGCACAGCTGGGACTCTTAATTCCGAATCCCGCGCTGACTGCCGTAATATCGGTCGTCTTGGCTGCGCTTGTATTCGCTAATCAGATGTTCAGTTTGCGACGCCTCACGGCTAAGCCAGCTGAAATCAATGGCATACTCCCGCAATTGGCGCTCAAGCTCTTCCCCCAGGACGATATCGAGCGTCTCGTCTTTTTCGGTCTTGTGGCGACGGTGGCTATCTGCGAAGAGTTGATCTATCGCGGCTTCGTGCAACGCGTGCTTGAGAGCTGGTCCGGCGAACAGGTCTTTGCGGGAATTCTTGGGTCGGCGGTGTTCTTCGCTCTAGCTCATCTGTACCAGGGAACCCGAGGTCTCGCGTCCACATTTCTGATTGGACTTTTGTTTTCGGTCATCCGCGCATTGACGGGGAGTCTCCTCGCGCCAATAATCGCTCACTTCGTTGCGGACCTAACGGTTGGGTTGGTGGCCCCCGGACGCTTGCGAAACACCTTAACTGCTATATAGGTAGGACTATACATATAGTGACGACTATCTCAGAAATTCGCACGGAGCTAAAGCCGTACAACGTCGAGGCCGACACGGAACTTTGCGAGGCGATTCTAAGATATGTCACTCTGCTGCTTAAATGGAACAGGCGCATTTCGCTAACGACGATCACTGACCCTGTCGACGTGGTGAGATTCCATTTTGGTGAGAGCTTGTTTGCGGCATCAACTGTGCCGATTCGAGGCGGTCGGCTCGCCGACCTTGGCTCTGGCGCTGGCTTTCCGGGATTGGCTCTCCGCCTCGCGGACTCCGGTCTTAGCGTTACGCTGATTGAATCGAACTCCAGAAAGGCGGCGTTCCTTTCCGAGATCGTTCGAGATCTGAAATTGGATCGCGTAACGGTGTCTCGCGCCAGAATGGATGAGTTGGATTCAGCGGAGACTGGATTTGATTTCGTTACTGCTAGAGCGCTTGGTCAGCACCACGAATTGCTCGCCTGGGCAAGAAAGCGGCTTTCTCTTGATGGAAGGGCCATACTGTGGCTCGGCGAGGACGATTGCGAGACGATCTCCGGGGAATCCGAGTGGAATTGGCGTATGCCGATCCGCATTCCTAGTTCGAAGCGAAGGTTCCTTCTCGTCGGGTCACCAAGACCATGACGAATAACGAAGCGATGTTCCACGTGGAACATCAAGTTCTTGAGTGTTCCACGTGAAACAACTTGCAACAGACAAAAAATCTCTGTTACATTCGCGAATCTACTGGGGGAATTCTTGTCGGCCCGAATCATCGCCGTAGCTAACCAGAAGGGAGGCGTCGGAAAGACCACCACCGCAGTTAATCTTGGCGCCTCCATGGCCGCGGATGAACAGACGACTCTGGTTATCGATTGCGACCCCCAAGGCAACACCACGAGTGCACTTGGCTTCCCGAGAGACCCCGCTCGCAGGACACTCTATCAGTCGCTGATTTTGGACGAGCCCATCGATCGCATCATTCTTCGCACGCAGGTGGAAGGACTCGACATCATCCCGTCTGATAAAAACCTCGTCGGTGCGGCAGTGGAGCTTGTTGGGATGGAGAACCGAGAGTATCGGCTGAAAGCGATACTTCAGGAGCTTCGCGAGCGCTACCGCTTCATACTAATTGATTGTCCGCCGGCCCTCGATCTTCTTACGCTCAACGCTCTGGCGGCCAGTGATTCAGTGCTGGTCCCGATTCAGTGCGAGTATCTGGCTCTTGAGGGAGTATCGGAACTTCTCGACACGCTCATGCGTCTCCGTCGAACGATCAACCCCACGCTTGCCATCGAGGGCATCCTACTGACCATGTACGACGATAGGACTACGCTCTCAAAACAGGTTGCCGCCGATCTGCGAAGCTTCTTCGGATCGCAGGTCTTCGAGTCGGTAATACCCAGGAATGTTAGGTTAGCCGAGGCGCCCAGCCACGGTAAGCCCGTGATGTTCTACGACATAAATAGTAAAGGTGCGGAAAGCTACATTCAACTCGCCAAGGAGGTTATCGCGAATGCCCAGAAACGCCTTGGGCAAGGGTCTCAGCGCGCTGATTCGGGAGCCGGAGCAGGTGAGTCCGCCGCAAGCGCCGCCGCAGGTGCCGGCAGCGGCAGCTCCACAAGCTCCTCCAACGTTCAACCCACCATCAATGGCCACGACGGCAGCGGCAACAGCGGCGGCACCGGCACTTAGCGAAGGGCTCTTTCAGATTGACATCGATTTGATCGACCCCAGCCCTTTTCAGCCGCGCACAAGATTCCGGGAGGAAACGCTCGAGGAATTGGCGCAATCGATACGCTCCAGCGGTATCGTGCAGCCCTTGGTTGCGCGGCGTATCGGCGGGCGGCACCAGCTAATTGCCGGCGAGCGCCGTTGGCGCGCGGCCCAGCGAGCGGGACTTCCGCGCGTTCCGGTGATCGTAAGAAACGTACCGGAGGAAATGGCGCTCGAGATGACGCTGGTGGAGAATCTCCAGCGCGAGGATCTGAATCCCATCGAGCAGGCACATGCTTTTCAGCGTCTGACGGATGAATTCAATCTCACACAGGAAGAGGTAGCGGCACGCACAGGCAAGGACCGAGCCACGATTGCGAACGCTGTTCGCCTGCTTAAACTTGAAGAGCCAATCCAGCAGCTCCTTGAGGATGGACGCCTAAGCGCAGGCCATGCCCGCGCGCTTCTCGCAATCGCCGATTCGCCGTCACGCGTGGAACTTGCGCGGCGCGTCGCGCGTGGGGGAATGACGGTCCGTCAAGTTGAACGCCTGGCGTCGCGTGGAACCATTCAACGCCACAGCCCGACACCACTCCAGACCGATCCAAACACGAAGGCAGCGCTCGAGGATCTGCAGCGTGAATATTCAACCCGCGTCCTGCTGCATCCGAAGCGCGGCGCTAAGCCAGGGCAGTTAGTCTTTGAATACTACGGCGATAGTGATTTGACTCGCCTGTACGATCAACTAATGGGAAAATGAATGCACGTTTCATGCTACTTAAATAGGAGTGCTGTTGATGGGCTGGTTTGATCGTAAACGCGCCGAATCCGGAGAGTGGACCGGCTTCCTAGAGAAAGGGGTCAAGCTGGATGGGAAGCTTGAGTGTACCGGCACGTTCCGAGTCGACTCCTTCGTAAAAGGAGCTCTGGTTTCCGATGAGATCCTGGTGCTCGGTGAAAGCGCCACTGTGGAAGGCGAGATTTCTGGAAACTACGTGATTATCGCTGGGCGCTTCGACGGAACTATCAAAGCCAAAGGGAAAGTGGAGATTAAAACCAGGGCCATCGTTACCGGCGAGATTCACACCCCTTGTCTAATCATCGAACCAGGAGCCGTGTTCGACGGCAAGTGCCACATGCTGTCTGTCACGCAAGCCTCGAAGCCCGTTACGATCCCAATTCGTTCCGCGGCTCACGGCTAACAGTCCCAACCAAAACATAAGGTCACGCGCTGTACTTTCCAAACGCGGGAATCGCCGCCGAACACTTTTTCAAACCGTCCTCGATTAGTGCGTTCTGGTCTTCGTGCGGTACCGCAGACGCCTCCGCGGCTCTGTAAAGGCGTTCCGCTTCGCTCGGCCGATTCAGTCTGTCAATATTAATGCGCGCCGCCGCGAGCAGCGCCTGCACGGAAACGCGTTCGGTGGGATTCATCTCGGCCACGCGCTTGTATTCGGACGTAGCGCGGTCCCAGTTGCTTTGCGATTCGAGCCACCGGCACAACTCCATCCATACGCCGCGCGAAATCTTCTCGCCACCCAAATTTGAAAACTGCTCGTAATAGTTCCACGCCGTTTGCAGGTCGCCCGAAGCCACGTTCAACCGGCAAAGAGTCGCCAGAGTTTCCTTCTCGCGGTGGAGATCCTGCAACTTTTCGTACGCGCGCAAGAGAAGTTCGTGCCCGTCGATGGAATCGGGCTTATCCGCGACCAGTTGCTTCAGCTCCGGTATGGCCGCGTCTGGCTTGTCGCCGCCGATAGACTCGGAAGCGCGAACAATTCGCGGGTCGACGACCAAAGAAACCTTCGCCTCGATCGCCTGATCCGCTGCGTGCTCGAGGCCCGTAGAGCGCAGCACCACAGCGCCAATCATCCCAAACGCGAAGCCGCCGATATGCGCCCAGTACGCGACGCCCGCATCTACGCCATACGAGGCCGCGAGCGCTCCCCAAAAAACCTGAATCACCAGCCACAGAGGAAGAATGATGTAGGCCGGCACCAATTTGTACGCGCGGATCAAACCGAATCCCCAGATCCACATCAGCTTGATTTTCGTGGTCGGGAAGCGTGCCAGGAATCCGCCCATCAGTCCAGCAATCGCACCCGAAGCGCCTACGCACGGCACAAAACTATCCGGGAAAACCGCGCCCTGCACGAGCCAGGAAAACACGCCCGATACGAGATAGAAAATCGGGTAAACCACGCGGCCCCAGGCGTCTTCGAGAATCGTGCCGGCCAGCCATAGGAACCACATATTGAAAATAATGTGCAGCCAGCCGCCATGGAGGAACTGCGCCGTGATGAAACTCTTCATCGTTGGGTGATAGGAATGAAACGCATAGTTCCACGCAAGTGAATCGCTGTGGAGCGCGTCAAATTTCCCGCTTAGGTCCACCGCCTGCGACTGGACGTCTGTCGCGGTCCATTTCCCCTGCTGCATCTGCGCGTCCCAAGCGTCGAAAGGGCGCTGACGCACTCCCGCAAGTGTCGCGTAAGGTTTCGGGTGCTGGCGCTTGAACGTTGCGACCATTCGGGCGGCGTCCCCGGTTATGGGAGCGTCAGGATAATGCGCGGTCAACAGAAGAAGGTGCAGTTGTACCTGGCCGACTTGCGCTAAGTCCGAGTCAAGCCGCCCATAGGTTGCGAAAAAGACGACGAAGTTGATGGCGATAATTGCAACTGTGACCCATGGCCAACGTCGTCCCCGCAAATTTTCATGCGCTACCGGTATAAGCATCGCCTGATTCCTGTACTTCAGCGGCAATCGTGACGCGCGCAGACGCTTCGGCTATCGTCAGGCCGCAGCCTGCCGCATAATTGTGGCTCTTACAATTGTAGAAGTGCGCGCCGGAACCGCAGCAACAATGTCAGGGCTCGATGCAAAAGGGGTAATAGTACTTAATTTCCAAAATTCCCATCCCGTGCGGAGCGCCAGCTCTTCCACGCGTAGTCGCGTCGAACTCTGAGGAATGTCGGTCCGCTAATTTCAATCTCGCGGGAGAATCACGAGCAGGCGCTATAATCTTGTTTCGAAATATCGTCGGAGGACGCATTGCCTGAAACCATTAAATTGACCGCCACCGCCAAGTCCGCCGGCTGTGCCGCCAAGCTGAGTCCGAGCATTCTTGACCGGGTACTGAAGCGGCTCCCGCAGCAGCACGATCCGAACGTCCTGGTGGGATTTGAAACCAGCGACGACGCGGCCGTCTACCGGCTAAGCGACGAATTGGCGCTCGTTCAGACAGTCGATTTCTTCACGCCCATCGTGGACGACCCGTCGCTATTTGGCCAGGTAGCCGCAGCGAATTCGCTGAGCGACGTCTACGCAATGGGAGGGCGTCCAATCTCAGCGCTCACGATTGTGGCGTTTCCCGCCACTAGCTCGCCCGAAATTCTCGAACAGATTCTGCGCGGCGGCCTGACAAAAATGACAGAGGCGAGCTGCACGGTAGTAGGCGGGCATTCCATCCGCGACGAAGAATTGAAATTCGGCTACGCCGTTACCGGCCTAATAGACCCCCGCCGCATCTGGAAAAACGTCGGCGCGCGCCCCGGCGATGTGTTGCTCTTTACCAAGCCAATCGGCACGGGAATGATCTCAACCGCGTTGAAGCAAGACCACGCGGAAGAAGCATGGGTAGAAGCCTCGACAGCCTCGATGACGCGCCTCAATCGCGAAGCCGCAGATGCGCTGCACGAAATCGACGACGCGTCAAACAGTGGTAACAATGGCTCCCCAGATAAAGGCCGTCCCGTCCACGCGGTTACCGACGTCACCGGCTTCGCCCTTCTCGGCCACGCGCGCGAAATGGCCATTGGCAGCGGAGTTTCCATGCGCTTGGATCATTCGCGCGTCGCGTATCTGCCCGGCGCGATCGAAGCAGCACGCGGCGGATTCTTTTCCGGCGGCCTCAAGAACAATCGCGAATTCATCGAGAGCTGCGTCGGCTTTGCTCCGGGAGTAGCCGAAGAATTTCGCGCGCTTTTCTTCGACCCGCAGACGTCCGGCGGCCTGCTCGTTTCGCTCGCGCCCGAAGCCGTGAAAGCCGCGCTGGCCGCGTTCGAGTGCCGCAACATTCCCGCGCGTGCGATTGGCGAAGTGATCGCCAATCGCTCGCCGCTGATCGAAATCGTCTAGCGACCGGCAATCGTGTACACTTTCTCGTCGTTGTTCTCGTCTCGGTTCTCATTCTTGAATCCTTCATGGACACCGTAACCCACGGAATCGTCGGCTCGCTAATCGCCAAGGGCTACTTCTCAGACAAACACGGACGCGTCGCAACCTTTGCAGCCACACTGGGGGCGGTTTTCCCCGACGTGGACGTAGTCAGGGAAGCTTTTTCACAGGATCCGCTGGCGGTGGTGAGATTTCATCGCGGAATCACGCATTCTTGGATTGCGTTGCCCTTCTTCGCTTTGATTTTCGCCTGGCTGACGCATCGAATTGCGCGACGGCTAGGCATCGAAACGCCCTCATGGGGAATTCTGAGCGTCATCTATGGCGTAGCGATCGGAAGCCACATCGCGCTTGACGGCATGACGTCGTTCGGGACGCGCATGTGGGATCCCATTTCGCAAAACCGCGTCGCGTGGGATTTTCTC
>Ga0210394_10007730_pt1 | contig 11245 bp, 7 predicted proteins | sample IncBWC12MmetaG_FD_160121 | JGI IMG/M metagenome (GOLD analysis project Ga0210394, IMG submission 160121) | Forest soil microbial communities from Barre Woods Harvard Forest LTER site, Petersham, Massachusetts, United States - Inc-BW-C-12-M | ecosystem: Environmental > Terrestrial > Soil >... | reverse complement strand
TCTTCCCGATCCAAAGCGTAACCCGCGCCTTGCAAATCGGGAGCCGGTCGTTCCATTGTGACTAGAAGGCTATGCCCTAAATCACTTCCAAGGATTCGCGGCCGGGAAGCTCAGGGAAAATAACCGTTGGTAACGATTGATACCAAAATGCGACCGAAGCGATGTCGTCCTGCAAAGGCAGGTATTGCCGATCCGGGGTCGAGCGCCAGCCCAGTGCCTGAATGGTAATTCGCAGGTCCTTCTCAAAGCGCACCGGGTCCATGATATGCCAGCGATACATGCCGAATCGGGTTTGCGATTTGTAGACGCCGTCGGGACGAACCACTTGGGCAAGCCCGGCATAGGGCGTACAGAATTCCCGGTACGCACTGGCGTGTTCCTTCTCCAGCACGCCGACGTCGAAGTTGTAGGCCCCGCAGAAGTAATCCTCGGTGCCGGTGCCGCAAATCGTTGGGAATTCCTTGACCCCGTCCATGTAGAATTTGATCTCGCCCTCGCCCCACCACCCGGAGCTATTGACGCCCCAGGCCATGTACGTTCCGACGTAATGTCCCCGGCCCTTCACGCCGTCAATGATGGTGTACACGCTTTTGTAAGGCAGCGGATTGACGCGGCGAAACTGTGCGTGCAGGTAAGCGGCATCGTCGGGGACCGCCGTCAAAGCATAGGTGATCTGGTAGTAGACGTAGATTTTTTCGTCGCTCAAGTTGCTCAGGGTCAGTTGCGCGCGGCGCCGAAACGGCATTTCCCAATAGCAGTTGAATCCGCGCGCCGGATTCACGCACACGGCGAGGGAGGATACCGGCGCGAACGTCTCCCAGCCGTTGGCGAAGAAGTCGCCCACCGGGCATTCGATGGACGGGTGCGGCTGGCCGTCCCAGAATGCGCGCAGTATGGTGTGGCGCCGCTTGCCCTGCGCCAGGGTCATCCAGATATGTTGGATGGCGCCCATGCCTTGGATATCTGCCAGCGTGTGGGTAGCGCCGGGTTCGATGACGACGAAGGGCGAGATCTTCCAGCCCTGCCCCAAGCCGCGCGCCGCGTGTGCCGCGGGGCCGTCGACAGACATGCCGCCCCTGCCCTTTTCGCCACTGGTCTGTTCGGGACAGATTGAGCGCGTTTGTGCGCTGGAAAGCCGCGACAGATTTCCAAGATGCAATCCCAAGCCGGAGAAATCCGTCATTGCTCAGCTCCATTACCGCTAACGGCTATCGGGAATCTTCCGTTCGCCCGTGCGTTGATTCACCAGCACCTTCCACGGATAGTGATCGCCTTCGCCGCCGGAACCGATCGCTTGTAGATGGTTGGTCACGGCCTTGCGCCAACCCTGCGAGGTGTTGGCCGTGGTCATGTGCGGCATCTTGGAATGATGAAATGTGACGTCGCCTCGCGCAATGGGACAGACGATCATCCGCGACTCGTCGACCTCGCACTGGATCAGATCGCTCTGCACGCCCGGCACTGCGTGGTGCGGGAGGACACCTTGCAGGTGCCCGCGGTCGATGAAGTGCATGCATCCATTCTGGATATCGACGTTCTGCAGCGGGATCCAGCCGGTAATGCCCCGATCAGCAAGATTGCGCCCCCAATACGCCTCGTCCTGGTGCCAATTCGTCGCCACGCTCTTGCCCGGCGGCTTGGCGAGAAATTGGTCGTACCAAAAGGACAGCTTCAATCCAGAGAGATCTTCTGCGAAACCTGTCAGCCACTTTCGGTAAGGCGCATTGGCAATATCCTTCCACACAAAGGATGGCGAAGATTGCACGATGCGGAATGAGCGGTTCTGCAGAGCTTCTTTATCGTCCCACGCCCAGTCGTTCGCGTATTTCTGCTTGTCATCCATGATTCGATCACAATACCGATCGATTTCATCGAGGTCCGCCTGCGGTACGGCATCTATCACCACAAGATAGCCGTGCTCGCGGTAAAACTTGATCTGATCTTGAGTGGCTTTTAGAAAGGGCATGAGCTTAAATTCCGACCGCGGCACGCAGCGCCGCCGTCCAACCGGTCCAGCGTTTATCCGGCCCTAGCAGGCCGTCCCACACCATGTTGTTGCAGACATATGCAACGGCGATGCCGAGTTCCGGATGAGCGAATGCCATGCGCCCGCCGGCGCCCGCATGTCCGAAGGAACCGGGCCCGAACATCGGTTCGGCGCGCCGCGGCAGTTCGAAGCCTAGACCGAAGCGCTGCGGATCGCCGCTGCCGAGAGCGCTAAGTTCGTCGGGGCCCGTGAGTGTGTCCGTTTGCGGCGTACGCGCCTGCTGCACGGTGCTGTCGGCGAGCAGCCGCACGGCATCCACGGTGCCGATCATCGAGGCGTACATTTTGGCCAATGCTCGGGCATTGCCGATGCCGTTGCCCGCCGGCAATTCGGCGGCGCGCGCGCGTCGGTCGGTGTTGGCCGCGTCGATGAAGCCTTCGGTCGTCACAATGCTTTGCAGCAGTACTCTTGCCACGCGCGTGCTGGTGTCGACACCGCGTGCGGCGAGCAGATTCGGCCATGGGTTCGGTGCGCTCGATGCCCCCACCGCTCTGAAGTGCGGCGCGTAGCGGGCCTCCTGTTCGGCGGGCAAGCCAATCCACATATCGATTTGAAGTCGCGCGGCTACTTCCTTGGCGAAGAACTGCCCCACCGATTGTCCCGACAGGCGCCGAATGAGTTCCCCGACCAGAAACCCGTAGGTCACCGCGTGATAGAAGCTCGCTCGGCCGGGAGTCCACAGCGGCCGCATGTCCGCAAGCGCGTCGACGCACTTCTTCCAATCGAACAAGTCGGCGGGGCCGATGTCCGCCTCCGGGTCGAAGCCGATCAATCCCGCCGTGTGACCGAGCAGTTCACGAACGCGGATCTCTGCCTTGTCGTTGCTTGCGAATTCCGGCCAGTAGCGGGCAACCCGCGCGTCATAGTCGAGTTGGCCGCGCTCGACCAAGATATGCGCACAGAGGGCGACCGCGGCTTTGGTGCAGGACATCAGCATCGCGATGGTGTTCTCGCCGTAGGGGCGGGCGCGGATCTTGTCCTGGCCGGCCCAGATGTCGACTACCCGAGATCCACCGCGGTACACGCAGAGTTGTGCGCCTCCCTCATCGTTCGCCTGCGCCTGCGCAAACGCGTCGCGCACCGCCTCGAAGCCTTGAGCTACGGAACCCCCGACCGCAATCATGCTAGCCCTACAAAAGTGGCATGTTCGCTCACGCATGATCACTATCGCACACTAATGAGCAGAGTTCCAAGATGGTCTGATAACATACGCGTCGCTTCGAACAATGAATCGATCAGGGCTGGAAGTAAGTGCGCTCACTCACCCCTTTTATTTGGACACCCAGGCAGCCCATTCATCTGTTTAGCCGGGCAGGCATGCCGGCGCGTCAGGAAGCTCAAAATCGCTGGTTTCTTTTTCGCCGCAGTCTCGAACTTCCGGCCGCCCCCGAACACGCATCCATCAACATCACTACTGATGGGCACTACTCGTTGTTCGCCAATGGAGCGCCGATCGGACGCGGTCCGGTGCGCTGCAATCCTCTCTATCAACGCTACGACACCTACGACCTCGCCCCGCATTTAACGGCCGGACGAAATGTACTGGCGGTATTGGTGCACACCTATGGCGCCGATGCCGCCTTTTATGAATTGCCCAAGGGACTGCACCTGAGGACCTTTGGCGACGGCGGCCTGTGGGTCGAAGGCGAGGCGCTGCTGGGCTCGAACAAAATTCCGCTGCGCAGCGACACCGCTTGGCGCGTGCTGGAAAGCGACGCTTGGCTGCAAGATGTGCCCCGCACCAATAACAGTCTTGGATTCGTCGAAGTGCTCGACGGCCGCAAATTGCCGGCGCGCTGGACCAGGGTCGATTTCGAGGATGGCGCCTGGGATTTCGCGCGTGAGCTCAAATCGGGAAAGGGTCCCTGGGCCGAAACCGGCGCCTTCGAACTGGTGCCGTTCGCAACGCTGATGCCGAGCGGCATCGAACACTTGGTCGAGGAGCCGGTTCAAGCGCGGCGCATCGTGTGGATCAAGGGACAGGTGCCGGACGCGGGATTGCCGCTGCAACAGCGGCCGTATCGGGAACGACTGGTCCCCGCGCACGCAGCAGCGGTCGATGCGCCGGAGCAATTGCTGCAATTCACTGCAGGCAATTGTGTGATTCGCACGGTGCCTGGCGGCGATGTCAGCGTGCTGCTCGATTTCGGCCGGATCATCACCGGCCGGCCGCGTGTCGAGCTCGAGGCCCTGGGCGGTGAAATCATCGAGATTGCGTGTTGCGAACGACTGCCGGGAGAGTGGGATGCCGCAGGACCCGCTGGCGATGCACGCATCACGCCAGTGGCCTTTCTCGGCGGCGATCATCATATGTGCCGCTACATTGCGCGACCGGGTGTTCAAGTGTTCGAAACCTTCGAATGGTGTGCGATACGGTGGATGCAAGTCACCGTTCGCGATGCGCCCGGCGGCCTCAAGGTGCGGGGTTTGGGCGCAACCTTCACGCATTATCCCGTCACGGAGCGCGGCAAATTTTCCTGTTCCGATGCATTCCTGAATGCGCTTTGGTCGACCGGCGCTTACACGCTGATGCTGTGCATGCACGATGCCTGGGAGGATTGTCCCAGCCGCGAGCAGCGCCAATGGCTCGGCGATGCCACGGTGGAAAGTTTGGCCGGGCACGCCGCGTTCGGCCCCTGCGTCGCGCCGCTGAATGCGAAGTTCCTGTTGCAGGCCGCGGAGAGCCAGCGGCCCGACGGGCTGACACAGATGTTCGCTCCTGGCGATCACGGTACCGACAGGGTGGTGATCCCGGATTGGACCTTGCAATGGATCTTGAACGCCGGCGACCACTTTCGCTTGACCGGCGACAGCGGCACCATCGAGGCGATATTTCCTTCCATTCTCAAGGCGCTCGCCTGGTTCGAACGATTGCTCGACGAGCATGGCTTGATTGCGGACATGCCGGACTGGCATTTCATGGATTGGGCGGACATCGGCCGGGGCGGTGAAGCAGCCGCTCTGAACGCGCAGCTTGCCGGCAGTTTTGAGGCTGCAGCGCAGCTCGCGGAGATCAGCGGTTGGCAGCGGGAAGCACAGCGCCTGCGTGCTCGAGCCCGCTGCATCGCCATCGCTCTCAATGCACGTCACTGGGATGAGCGCCGCGGCGTTTATGTTGACGTTGTGGATCCAAAAACCGCAGCGCAGCAGCTGCGAGTTTCGCAGCACGCAAATGCCGCGATCGCGCTATGGACCGATTCGCCGCCGCAGCGAATTCGCCGCGCGCTCGACCGCATCACTGAAAGCCAGCGTCTGACGTTCACGGCAGCGCGGCCGATCGCGCCGTTCGGCGAAAAACTCGATCCCGAAAATGGCGTGGTGGTGGCCAATACGTTCTATGCGCACTTCGTGTACGAAGCACTATGCAAGCATGGCCGGCTCAAGGATGCGCTGCGGATGATGCGCGAGAGATTTGGACCGATGCTGGCGCGGGGCGCAACCACGCTCTGGGAAAGCTTTGAACCGAGCGCAAGTCTATGCCACGGTTTTTCCGCATCCCCTACCTATCAATTGAGCCGCCGCGTGCTCGGCGTCGCTCCCCTGGAACCTGGATTTGCTGCGGTGGATATCGCGCCCGATCTGGCGGATCTTGATTTCGCAGGTGGGGTGTTTCCGACCAAGCATGGCGACATCGAAGTCGATCTCGAACGAAACGACGGCGGCTTCGAAGCGCGAGTGCGCGCTCCCGAAAATATGCGTGTGAACTTCAAGGCCGCGCAAGGCTTAAAACTACGCTCCGCGACCCAACGGTCCGTGGGCGCATTGAAAGCGCAATACGAGTTCGAAGCGCGCGGCTAAGCGACCGCGAATGTGCGCTAGCGATTCATTGCATCGCGGGCGCAGCATGGGCGGACCGCGCGCCGCGCGTATCGCCGGCTTCGACTCCGGCGACGATAACGTTCACGCCGGCACGACGAATCGGCTCCAGATCCGATTCGCTCGCGGCGTCGTCGGTGATGAATGCAGAGATGTTCTCGAGAGACAGCACCACGATTGAGGAGTGTTTGCTCAATTTTCGGCTGTCCGCCATGACGATCACCTGCTCGGTGCGTTTCAGCAAGCGTGCCTCCGCCTGCACGATCATCGGATCCGCCTCCATGACCCCGTGCCGATTGATCCCATAACAGCCCACGAAGGCTTTTCGCGCCCAGAAATTGGCCGTGGCGTCATGTTCGAAGGGGCTCAAGATGATTTTTTGTTCGCGATAAATCGTGCCGCCCGGCATGCTGACTCGATTGCGGCTGGTCGCGACCAGCTGCGTTACGATAGGCAACGAGTTCGTCAGAATATCGAGTTGCCGGAGAGCAAGAAATTCGACCAAGGCGTATGTCGTCGTACCCCCGGCGATGATGATGCTGTCATTGTCGTCGATGAGACTGCTCGCGGCTCTGGCAATGGCCCGCTTTTGAGGAACGGCGACTTCCTCGCTCATCGCGAAGGGCATTCCGACCAGGTGCGCCTCGAGACGCGGATTGATCGCCTCGGCGCCGCCGCGCACGCGCCGCAGCCTCCCCTCCTCGGCTAATGCGGCAATATCGCGGCGAACTGTGGCGTCCGAACTGCTCAGCAATTCCACGAAATCGCCGACGCCCACGATGGAGCGCTCCTCCAAAAGCCGCAGTATCATCCGATGACGTTCCGCTTCCAGCATCTTAATTCCCTCCAATCGCGACACGCGCCCGATTCATTCCGGATCCTATCAATTTACCCCACTGCATCGGTCATAGGTCTTCAACCGGCGTTCTCGGCTGCTGCGCGCCAGCGAGCTCGGTATTCCGCCATGTCGACCGCCAGCGGCGGAACCCGGCGCAATGGCGCGGATCGGGTTTGACCGGCATTTGCCAGACGCAGCGCGCCGTGCGCCACGCCGTCCTCATCGCTGCTGATGAGCACGGTCGTCGCGGGGCGTAGATTGGCCAGCGCTTGCGCGAACACCGGCGCCGCCGCGAACCTGCCATCGATCAGCAGCGTATCGTTGCTGCCGATCAAATCGAGGGAAACATCGGCGATCATTGCCGCGTACAGATGCGCAAGGGCCATGGGATCGCTGCTGCTCTGCCGTGGCTCGAGGATGCGCGAGTTGGCCGTCGGGAAAGGCCCAACGCCGGGTACGCAGGACGGAATGATCATTTCGCCGGCCTCGACCGCCTTGATGGCAAACGAAACACGGCAAGCATCAGCGGAGTCAGCAAGGTCCGCGCCCGCCAGGATTTCGATCTCGCGACCGCCCATGAATCGCGAGGACGGAATGGGCGTCCCGGCAACGTCGACATTCACGAGGCAATCGCGGGCTTCCGGGAGCAAGGCGGAGCGCGCATCGCTGCCGATCGGCGTGCGCATTGCTACAAACCACGTGCCGGTGGACAGAACCGTGACATCGTGGCCCGCAAGTTCCGCATGACTTCTTGCCGCCAGCAATGCAGCGTTCGAATCGTGCATGCCGCAATACACCTGCACGCGAGGAGACAGCCCGGTGGCCTCGACCCATTCCGGTCTGAGCGTACCCAGCACCGAATCGGCAGGCGTCAGGCGCGCAAGCCGCCCGGCCCAGCCGCGGCGCACGGCGAGATGAGACGGCGCGCGATCGTATGGGCGCCATAGATCGGTGTGGCATCCAAGACTCGTGATTTCCGAGGCGCTTACGCCGCAGAGAAGCCAGGCCCAGTATTGCGCCCAGGTAACGATTACCCCGCGGCGTGTATCCGTTGAGCGCAGCGACTCGAGCCAATGCAGTTGCATCCCGATATTGAGCCCGCCGGGTAGGGCCGGCGATCCGGTTGCGAGAAACGGATCGCGCTGCTGGTTGTAGGCAACGCGATCGGCGTCCACCCCCGGCCATTCATAGTCGAGTGGCGCGGATTGCAATTGGCCGTTGGCGATGAGTGCGACACCGGCGCCGTGAGCAATGGGCACGATCGCCGTTATGGACCCGAGCCGAGCGAATTCCGACAAGACGCCCCGCAGCCAGCGCTCGATTCCAGTGGTATCGAGGTTGAGACTGTTGCCGGTGTTGATGCGCAGATTGGGGCGCACCCGCCTCGCGACGCAAGTGCCTGCATCATCCCAAAGTGTGGCTTTGGAATGGGTTTTTCCCACATCGAGTACGATTGTCCACCCGCCTGCCATAGAGACCCGATGATTGATTCTGATTACTTTGTACCGATTCTGATTGTTTCTTGCAACCGATATTGTATGCTTTGAGCTCGATTTCAGCGATCGTCGGCGAATCTTTAAGGACATCGGCACGTGACTTCGGCCCTACTGTTCTCGAGCCCCAAAAATCTTTGGTCTGAGGCGCACGCCGTTGCGCTCGATCCTAAGTCCCTGCTCTTGTACCGGTCCAATCTATTGGGGTCGGACCTGACCGTGACGAATTTCGGCGGCGGCAATACCTCGGCGAAGCTGCACGAGCGCGATCCGCTGACGGCCGAGACCGTGGAGGTACTTTACGTCAAAGGCTCGGGCGGCGACTTAGGCTCGATGAGACTGGACGGCTTTGCCACCCTTTATTTGCACAAGCTGCTGCAGCTTAAGACCCTGTACCGCGGCGTCGAGCATGAAGACGACATGGTGGCGCTGCTGCCGCATTGCACTTTCAACTTGAATCCGCGCGCCGCCTCGATCGACACACCCTTGCACGCGCTGCTGCCCTTTGAGCACATCGATCACGTGCACCCCGACGCCATCATCGCGATCGCAGCCTCCTCGAATGGTGAAGCGGCGACGCGCGAGATCTACGGCGACAGCGTCGGGTGGCTGGGATGGAAAAGGCCGGGTTTCGATCTCGGCATGCGCTTGAAGAACTATAGCCAGTCTCGGTCCGCACTGCGCGGCGTCATATTGGCCGGGCACGGCATCATTTGCTGGGGCCAAACTGCAAAAGCCTGTTACGACAACACCATTGATTTGATATCCCGCGCGGCTGCGTACCTCAATCAGCGTTTAAGCCTTGGCGCTGCCTTCGGCGGCAGCGCAGTCGCGGCAAGGAGCGCGGATGAGCGCCACAAAATCGCGGCATCACTCATGCCGCGCCTCCGAGGTCTGATGATCGGCACAGTGCGCAAAGTGGGCCATTTCAGCGATGATGCGGAAACGCTGGAGTTCGTGGATTCTCGCGACTTCCCGGCGCTCGCTGCCATGGGCACTTCCTGCCCGGATCACTTTCTGCGCACGAAGATTGCACCGCTGGCGCTCGACCCGAAGCGCATCGATGAGATGGAATACCTAAAAAAATCACTGGATGAGTATCGGCAGGCGTACGCACAGTACTACGCGCGCTGCGCGAGTCGCAACGATCCGGCCATGCGCGACCCCAATCCGGTGGTGGTGCTGCTGCCGGGTGTCGGGCGCTTCGCCTTTGCCGCAGACCGAACCACAGCGCGACTGGCGAGCGAGTTCTACGGCAACGCAATCAATGTCATTCGCGGTGCGACGGCAATTGGGACCTATGTGCGGCTGCCGGAAAGCGAGGCGTTCGCCATTGAATATTGGGCGCTGGAGGAGGCCAAGCTGCAGCGCATGGCAAAGCCAAAGCCGCTTGCGGGAAGGATTGCGCTCATCACGGGCGGCGCCGGCGGAATCGGCCTGGCCGCCGCCAAGGTCCTGCTCGCCCACGGCGCCTGCGTCATGGTTCTCGATCGCGACAGCAGCGCGCTCAAAGCGTGCCACGCGGAGCTGGATGCTGCCTTCGGACGCGATGTCGTACGATCCGCCGTTTGCGACGTCACCGACGAGCCGCAGGTGCAGGCCGCTTTCGATGCCTGTGCGCGGGAATTTGGCGGGCTGGATATTCTGGTGGCCAATGCCGGGCTGGCCTCGGCTGCCTCCATCGAGGAGACCACGGTTGCGCTGTGGCACAAGAACTATGATGTTCTGGCACAGGGATACTTTCTCACCGCGCGGGCGGCCTTCCCTCTCATGCGCCTGCAGAAGGCAGGGTCGATCGTGTTCATCGGCTCAAAAAACGCACTGGCCGCGACACCGAATGCCTCCGCGTACGCGTCGGCGAAGGCGGCATCGGTGCATCTCGCGCGCTGTCTGGCGCTGGAGGGCGCGGAATCCGGAATCCGCGTTAACGTCGTGAATCCCGATGCGGTAATCCGCGGCTCGCGCATCTGGGACGGCGCTTGGCGCAAGGAGCGTGCCAGCGCCTATGGAGTCGACTCCGGCCTGGAGCTCGAAGAGTTCTATCGCAAGCGTTCTTTGCTGCAGCAAAATGTATTGCCCGAAGACGTCGCCGAAGCGATATATTTCTTGGCCTCGGACGCATCGGCGAAATGTACCGGCAACATCATCAACGTCGACGCAGGCAACGCGCAGGCGTTTACTCGCTAAGGGGAGCTTATGACCACGATCAAACCGCCGCTCGATCTGGAATTGATCGCTCGCCACAATGCATCGCGCATCGCCGCGCTGCGCGACGACTACGGCGCGCTGTCGCGCGCGCTGGAGCGTCGCGGTGTCGCCATAGACGCCATCAAATCCCGCGCCGCGGTCCTCGAGTTGGCGACCCCGAGCTGGGGCACCGGTACCGGCGGCACGCGATTCGCGCGCTTCCCATTGCCCGGAGAGCCCTCGAACCTCGATGAGAAACTGGAGGATTGCGCGGTCATTCATGAATTGTGCCGCGTCACGCCGCGCGTCTCGCCGCATTTTCCATGGGACAAAATCAGCGATCCCAAAGGCGTGCGCGAGCGCGCCGAACAACTGGGCATCGGATTCGACGCCGTCAATTCGAACACCTTCGAGGACCAGGCGGACCAGGCTCAATCCTATCGCTACGGCTCCTTGACCCATACCTCGCCGGCGGTGCGCGCGCAGGCCGTGCAGCACAACATTGAATGCATACAGCTCGGCCAGGCCTTGGGCTCGAAGGCGCTGACCGTCTGGATCGGCGATGGCACAAATTTCCCCGGGCAGCAACAGCTGGGCGACTCCCTGGATCGATACTTGGAGAGCACGCGCGCCATCTATGCGGCAATTCCCGCCGATTGGCGCATGTTCATCGAACACAAGCTCTACGAGCCGGCGTTCTACTCGACGGTGATTTCCGACTGGGGAACCAGCATACTCGTCGCGAAGGAACTGGGGCCCAAGGCCCGGTGTCTCGTCGACCTGGGGCACCATGCGCCCACCGTGAATATCGAGCAGATAGTGGCGCGGCTGCACGCCTTCGGCAAATTAGGCGGATTTCATTTC
>Ga0210394_10007729_pt1 | contig 11245 bp, 9 predicted proteins | sample IncBWC12MmetaG_FD_160121 | JGI IMG/M metagenome (GOLD analysis project Ga0210394, IMG submission 160121) | Forest soil microbial communities from Barre Woods Harvard Forest LTER site, Petersham, Massachusetts, United States - Inc-BW-C-12-M | ecosystem: Environmental > Terrestrial > Soil >... | reverse complement strand
CCGCGCTGTCGAGAAAAATCAATCATTGCAAGATGTGCTCCTCAACGACGCCAAGGTTCGCGAGCACCTTTCCGCCGAAGATATCGCCCGTCTGATGGACCCCAGGAATTACATCGGCTCGGCCAGGGAAATGGCCAAGAAAGTCCTATCCAGCCTGGATCGAAAACTCTAATGCCACAATTCGGAGAACTCTAAGCATGCCCTTTGTCGAGTCAAACGGCGCGCGGCTGAACTATCGCTTCGACGGCCCAGCCGATGCGCCAGTGCTTGTCCTTTCGAATTCTCTGGGCACAAATTTGTCCATGTGGGATCCGCAAATTCCGGCGCTGGCAGCTCAGTTTCGCGTCTTGCGCTATGACACGCGCGGCCACGGCCAGTCGTCCGTCACGCCCGGACCTTACAGCATCACTCAATTGGGGCGCGACGTCGTCGGTTTGCTCGACGCCGTTGGAATCGAACGCGCGCATTTTTGCGGCCTGTCGATGGGCGGCGTGACCGGAATGTGGCTGGGAGTCTACGCTCCGGAACGGATCGACCGGTTGGTGCTATGCAACACAGCAGCGAAGATCGGCGCAGCCGACATGTGGAACGCTCGCATCGAAACAGTGCGAACCAACGGCCTGAGCGCAGTTGCTGAAACACAGGCGCAGCGCTGGTTCACTCCCGCGTTCATCGCCAAGGCACCAGACGTGATTGCGGCCACGCGCCAGATGATCGCGGGCACGTCCCCTGAAGGATACGCGGCGAATTGCGGAGCCATCCGCGATATGGACCAGCGTGAAACGATTTCACGCATTCGGGCGCGCACTCTGGTGATCGGCGGATTGCACGATCCCGTAATTTCCGCAGCAGACCTGCGCTATCTGGTGGACATGATTCCGGGGGCGAAGCTTGTGGAGCTTGATGCATCGCATCTCTCGAATGTGGAAGCTCCGGTTGAATTTACGAAGGCGCTGTTCAATTTTCTGACTGAGCCGGAGGGGAAGTAATGCCCGGAAAAAATATGAGTGATCGCGAACGACACGAAGCGGGAATGAAAGTGCGTCGCGCGGTGCTTGGCGATGTGCATGTCGAAAGAGCGGAGAAGAACAAAACCACCTTCAACGAGCCGTTCCAGGATCTCATCACGCGCTACGCCTGGGGAGAAATCTGGTCGCGGCCTGGACTTCCGCGAAATACGCGCAGCCTGATAACGCTCGCGATGATGATTGCGCTCAATCGCGGCGATGAATTCCGGATGCACGTAAGAGCCGCGCTGAATAACAAAGTGACGCGCGACGAAATTCAGGAAGTGCTGCTGCAAAGCGCAATTTACTGCGGCGTCCCCGCCGCGAACACCGCCTTCCACATCGCCCAGGAAGTGTTCACGGAAATAGACGGCAAGAAATGAACCGCTCTCGGAAACTCCGATGAAAATTACGCTTCTGAGCGGGGTTCTGGCGGGATATGCAATGGCGAAAGGGAAGAGCCACAGCTGGTTGCACATAATTCTGTACACAGGCGCTGATTCAAGTGCGAGATTCGATTCGCCAGTAGATCACACTGGCCCTCAGGTGGGAACGTGCGGCAGATTCCAATGCCGCCAAACGCTGATCAGGCGGATCAAGAAGCAGGTGGCGCCTCCCAAGAGCGCCGAGGGCGTATCGCCCATCCGCCATCTTCGCGCGACGATCATCACTGCCGAGCCGATGAGCGCCGCGGTGGCGTAGACATCGGCACGAAGCACATTCGGAATCTGCGCGAGAAAAATATCGCGAATCGTGCCGCCGCCAACGGCTGTGATGGTGCCCAGCAAGGCAGCGACGAACGGGTGCATTTTGTATTTGAGCGCTTTCTCGGTGCCTGCGACGGCGAACAGAGCCAGCGCGCCGGCATCCAGCACGATGAGAGGTCGCGTCGGAAGATTCTCAAAAAGCGGATGCAGGAAGAAAACAATTGCAGCGCCGGCGAACGCCACGGTGGGGTAGCGCCAATCACGCAGCGACTGCGGCGGCACAGCGCCGATTAGCAGATCGCGAGTGATTCCTCCTGCCAACGCCGTGGAGAACGCCAGCACCATCAGGCCGAGCAGATCGAGGTCGCCGGTGACGGCGGCGGTGGCGCCTTCGATCGCGAAGAGGAAAGTTCCGGCAATATCGGCCACCGACAAAAGCCGATCGTGGCGTATGAGCGCAGCCTGAGTTTCGTTGTTTGCTTGCGTCATCTTTTTATTTTCGGTGCGGCGGATTATCCTCGCGTGTTGCGCCGGTTCTTTTGGTTCAGGCGCGACTCTCGGATAGCCTGGCGATCACTTCCGGCGGCAGCGGGCGGGATTTCATTCGCTTCGGATCTTGCGGGTCGAGACCGGCCCAAACGCGCGTCTCGATGCCTTCGACGGCGAGAACCTGATCTTTGAAATAGTGGTGGCGGAGTACGAAGCTACTGCGCCGAAATTCGATGACGGTAGATTCGGCGCGCAGTTCGTCGCCAAAGGTGGAAGGCACGATGAATCGCGCCTTCACATCCACCAGCGGAACGCCGAGAACGCCGTGCGAGCGGAACAGGTGTTGAATCGGCAGTCCGGCCGCGAGAAAGAGGGCGGTAGTGCAACCGTCAAACCACTCGAGATACCGCGGATAAAAAACGATTCCGGCGGGGTCGCAATCGCCCCACTCGATGAGCAGCCGCTTGTGGCTGACGAGCATTCGCGTGAAACTCCTTCAAACGGATTTCGAATATTGCGGAGTGAGGCTACCGGAGATTGTCGAGAAGCGTCAAGCAGAAGACGAGGCGAGAAATGAATCTTGGCCGCGCGCAGGAGAGCCCTCGGTATTAGAATGGTTGCGTGAAAAAACTGCGCACGCAGGTGGGAATTGTGGGCGCCGGACCCGCCGGGCTGATGCTCTCGCATCTTTTGCATCTGCAGGGAATCGAATCCATCGTCATTGAGAACCGAAGCCAGCAGTATGTGGAAGAACGGGTGCGCGCGGGAGTGCTGGAGCAAGGCACCGTGGATCTGATGGTCGAAACCGGCGTCGGGGAACGGCTGAAGAGAGAAGGTCTCGTACATTACGGAGTGAACTTAAGGTTTGGGCGGCGTACGCACCGAATTGATTTTGCAGAGTTGACTGGAGGGAAGGGAATCACGATCTACGCGCAACACGAGGTGATCAAAGATCTCAATAAGGCGCGGCGTGAAGCGGGTGGCCAGATCTTTTACGAAGTTGAAGATGTGAGCGTTCACGATTTTGCATCTACAGATTCGGCAACGAAACTAAGCATTCGATTTCGAAACGGAGGGGAGCCCTACGAACTGAGCTGCGATTTCATCGCGGGCTGCGACGGCTTTCACGGAATCTGCCGGCCGAGCGTGCCCAGGGGTGTGCTCACTCTATTCGATCGAACTTACCCGTTCGGATGGCTTGGAATCTTAGCCGATGCGGCTCCATCGTGCGATGAACTGATTTACAGCTACCACGAACGCGGATTCGCGCTGCTCAGCATGCGCTCGCCGCAAGTGAGCAGGCTCTACCTGCAATGCTCTCCGGACGAGGACATCAACAAATGGCCCGACGCGAAAATCTGGGAGGAGCTGCACCGGCGCCTGGCGACGGATAACGGTTGGAAGCTGACAGAAGGGCCGATCACGCAAAAGGGCGTGACTGGAATGCGCAGTTTTGTTGTGGAACCGATGCAATGCGGGAAGCTGTTTTTAGCTGGGGATGCGGCGCATATCGTGCCGCCTACGGGCGCGAAGGGATTGAATCTTGCAGTCGCGGATGTTCGCGTGCTCGCTCGCGCGCTGGAGGAGTTTTACAAGTCGGGCCGCCGCGAGCGTCTCGATGAGTATTCGGCAACTTGCTTGAGGCGGGCCTGGAAGGTGCAGCGATTTTCGTGGTGGATGACTGCCATGCTGCACTTATTCGATAGTGACAATCAATTCGATCAACGGCGGCAGCTGGCTGAACTTGATTACGTGACGAGTTCGCGGGCCGCGTCGCAATCGCTGGCTGAAAACTACGTTGGTTTGCCGATGGATTTCTGATCTCACACCAATTATTTCGAAGAAAAGTCGAAGACAAAATGGAGGCTCGAGAACATTGCTGCTGAATAGCTCTGAGAAGGGTTTTTGGATCGGCTTAAGCGTGTTGTTGGTGGTGATTATGGGCGTGTTCCTGGCGGCGCCCGCGTGGACGTATCATCCGCCGGTGCGTCCGCATGCAGATATGGGAGACATGTCCGGCATGTCGATGGAGGACATGGCTAATATGCCGGGTATGGAGCATGGCGGCGCTGCGGAGGAGACACCCGCGCAACAAGCTAAGCATCTGGCAGACAAACGCGAGAGCGAATTCAATCATCATCTTGCCGGGGTGCTGGTGATTCTGGCGGCGCTTTTTTTCTTGGCGCAGCCAGCATTAACGAAACGCTGGCCATCTGCGCGCTACGCGTGGCCCATGTGTTTTTTGATTGCGGGGGTCTTTCTTCTTGTGTTCAGCGACACTGAAATCTGGCCTTTTGGAAATCAGAGTTTTATTTACGCGATGCTGCACAATCCCGAGGATGTGCAACATAAAACGTTTGCGCTCATCCTGTTGGTGATGGGTGTGGTGGAAATGTTACGGGCAAGCGAGCGACTAAAGGCGGCGTGGAGCGCATGGGTATTTCCTGTGGTGGCATTAGGGGGATGCGTTCTGCTGCTATTCCACCATCATGGCGGGATGCACGGGCCGGATGCGATGAAGACGATGGTAAGCGTCCAGCATCAACACGCACATTTCGCGGAGGCAGGGGCGGGAGCAGCGGTAGCGAAGGGCCTGGCCGAATCCAATTCGAAATGGTATGAGATTTTCAGCAAGGTGTGGCCGCTGTTCATGATCGTTCTTGGCGTGATGCTGGTGATGTATACCGAATAACCTTCTTGAACCTAACGCTTTGCCTTGTGGATCTTGTCCGGGGAAAACTGTTTTTTATAGGTGGCGAGAGCGTTTTTGATAATGGGATAGGCTTTGGAAGGCGGCAAAATCTCGTCCACATCCACTTCTTTACCTTCTAGCTGTTTGTAATCCTGAAAAAATCTCCGGATTATGGCCAACCGGTGCGGCGGCAGCTCGCTCGCTTCGTGATACCCGTTGAATTCGGGATCTTTGGTCGCGACGGCGATTATTTTGTGATCGGGGTCACCGGAGTCGATCATGGTCATGAGGCCGATCACCCTGGCGTGCATGAGGGTGAGAGGGACCACCGATTCCTGGCAGAGCACTAAAACGTCGAGGGGATCATGATCTTCAGCGAGGGTTTGAGGGATGAAGCCGTAGTTCGCAGGATAAAAGACGGCGGAGTAAAGAACACGGTCCATGCGGATTATTCCGCTAGCTTTGTCGAGTTCATACTTAACGTTGGAGTGCAGCGGGATTTCGATGACGGCGTCAAATTCGTAGGGAACCTTATTGCCGGGACTCAGGTCGTGCCAGGGATGAGTCATGGGAGCCTCTCAGGCTGCGATGAAAATGCGAGACGATTGTATTACGACAGTTCGCACTCAGGAGCCAGAAGCGGAAGGCATGTTCGAAGGCGAGATGGGTTGATTCGTAAAGACGACCTTTCCGCCGCTGCGCGCGAAAATATGCGCTGTTTTTGGGTCAATTCCTCTCAAAGCTTCTTCCACGAAGGGGTCTTCGGTAAATAGATAGACACGGTTGGGTCCATTCCACAGGCGCACGAACGAATCCTGATCTTCGAAAACGGGAGGCACGTCGGGAAAGAGCGAACCGAACCAGAGGTCGGCGCGCCGCCCGTCGATAATATGCACCCGTTCGCCTGTGTAGAAAGTGATTGAGGCGCCGCTTTCGTAATTGCGATAGAAGACGATGGTCTGGCCGGGTTGAAAATCTTTGCGAATCGCGAGAGCGAGATTCTTCGATGAGATTTCGGGCGAGAAAATCACGAAGCCCTGGTAAACGCAAAGGAGGATTACGATCATCATCGCGGTGAGAGCGAGGTTTGCTTTGAGCGTGGAGCCGCGGCGACGAAAAAACCAATTGAGACCGGTGCCGAGCAACATGGCAGAACCGAACTCCCAGAGCGGCGCGCGAAACATGCCGAGGGCTTCGATGGTGAGGTCCTGCATATGGCCGAGCGAGAGTTTGTAATGTCCCGGGTGAGCGGTGAGGACGTCGCCGATGTCGGTGCCGGGAGGAAACGGATGTGTCTGCGCAAAGATGCTCATGCAAGCGATAAAGACGAGACAGCCGATGGCGAGAAGGAATCCCGACGCGATTCTACCGGCGCGACGTTCGCGGCTATCGGCGGGAGAATTGTTTTCGCGCTGAAGCCAGCCGGCCGTGAGTAAGGCGAGAGCCGGAACGGCGGGAAGCGAATAATATTCCTGGCGGCTTGAGAAGCTGAAGAAGCCCACGATTACGGCGATCCAGATAGCAAGAAGGAGATTGGCGCGGCCAGGTGCGTCCAAGCGATCCCGCCAAGCGCGGAAATTTGCCGGTATTTCCTTCAGTGCGGGGAAAAAGAATGCGCACCAAGGAAGAACCCACAGAAGAAGCAAGGCATAAAAGAGCAGGAGAGGAACTTTACCGTAGTCGTGAGGAATGCGCTTATTGAGGAAGCGCATGAATTGTTCGTTGACGAAGTAGGACCATAGAAAGCCCTTTTCCGGGCCTGTGGGTTGCGCGGGATTTCGGATTGCCGCGAGAGCGTGCCACGGCACAGCAACGGCGAGAAAGACGAGGGCGCTCGATAGAAGATGGAACTTCCAGATTTTATTCAACTCGCCGGTGAGGAGCAGGTAGGCGAGCATGATTCCTACAGGGAAGACCAGGCCGATCAGGCTTTTCGTCAAAACATTGAGGGCAATCGTGACAGCAATTCCCCAGCAGAGCCAGCGGGACGGCTGGGTTTGTTCGCATGCCATGAGGAAAAAATACAATCCGAGCGTGAGAAAAATCGCGACCAGAACTTCCGGAATAAGGAAGCGCGTGAACACGTAAAAGCCGGGAGACGTAATTGTGATGAGTGCGGCGTAGAATCCGGCTTCTTTGCCAAAGAAGCGCTGCCCGAAAATGTAAGCACAGCACGCAAGGAGTAGGACGCTGAGAGCTAACGGCAGGCGGGTCTGCCATTCGGAGATTCCAAAAAGTTTGTAGCTGATCGCCACGAGCCAATACATCAGAGGCGCTTTTGCAAGATAGCGGATGCCGTCGACGTAGAGAGTCACCCAATCGTGGTTGAGCAGTATTTCGCGCGAAGCTTCGGCGTGGACGGAGTCGGCATCGTCGAGAAGCGAAGGATGAAAGAGACCGGGAATGTAGACGACAAGCCAGGCGCCCAAGATGGTGCATAGCATGGACGCATTGGAGAGCAGGAAATTGTGGGCGAGAGAGCGCCGGTCCTGGGTCGCGGTGACTGTATTCATAGAATCATTGGGCAAATAATTTTACCTGAGGTGGAGCGCTTGGCCTAATGAGATGAGTCAGCTGGAGCGGAGACGAGTGCGTTCTTGATTTCCTTTCTTATTGGAATGACGTATGTTCGCGTGCTGTTTTGTAGCGGTCTGACGGAGCAGAAGGATCGAAACGACTGAGGGGAAAGGAAACAGCTACCATGAATTTGGACCGCAATGTGGGATTCAAGCGTGCGAAATGCACGGCGCTCGCTGTGACGGTTGCGATTGTTCTTTGGGTGCCAGGCAAAATGACGGCGCGGACGGCGGTGCGAGGTGAGTCCGAACGCTACGCCAAGCCCGAGATACAGAAGACCGCTGTGGAGGCTTTCAAGAACATCCAGGTGTTGAAAGATATTTCGGCGAGCGAATTGATTCCATCGATGCGCTACATAGCCGCTTCACTCGGGGTGGGGTGCGATTATTGCCATCAGGCCGACCATTTCGACAATGACGATAAGCCGGCGAAGCAGCGAGCGCGGAATATGATGAAGATGATGTTTGCGATCAACCAGGATAATTTCAACGGGAAGCGGGAAGTGACTTGCTATACGTGCCATCGAGGAGCCGCGAAGGCGGCCAGCATTGCGTCCCTTTCTGCAGCGACGAATGGTGGCGCGGTGCCAGAGGTGGAATCTGGTTCAGGCAGCAACGCCGCTCGTGCGACTGAACCTGGCGAAACGGCGGGGGCTTCAAACGAAACAACGAAGGCGATGCCGATCATGACGGAGATACTGGCGAAATATGTGGAAGCGATTGGAGGCAGCACTGCGATCCAGAAGAATCAGACGAGGGTGGAGCAAGGCAGCGTTGAAGGGACGCATAATCTTCACGCAGCGATTGAAACGTACCGTACGGCGCCGGATAAGGCGTTCGCGATTGTGCATCGGCCGAACGGCGACGTGAGCGAGGGAGTGAGCGGAGAGATTGGTTGGGGGAAGAGGGCAAACGGGGAAGTGACGGACGAGTCGGGAGATGAACTGGCGCGGAGCAGGCAGTGGGCGGAGTTTTACCCGGGCGAACGGTTTGAGAAGGATTATGAGCGCTTTCAGGTGCGAGGAACGGAAAGCGTAAATGGACACGATGCATACGTGGTGATGGCGTGGTGGAAGGGCGACGGGGCGGATCGGATTTATTTCGATGTGCAGAGCGGCTTGTTGCTGCGGATAACGCATCGCATTGAAAGTCCGCTGGGAGCGCTTCCGCTTCAGACCGATTACGAGGACTATCGCGACGTGAATGGGTTGAAGATTCCGTTTACAGTGCGGGTGACGCGGGTAGATGGGACGACGACATATATGTGGCAGAAGATGGAGGCGAATGTGGCGATTGATCCCAGTCGGTATGAAAAGCCTGCGGAGAAGCCGGCGGCAGAGAAGCCGCTGAAGCCAGACGCGAAACCTTAATTCGGTTTCGCGGGGGTGGCAGCGTCGGTGGCAGGAGCGGAATGCGGCGCGATGGTCGTGGGCGGCGCTGGAAGCGACGGGTGAATTCCGCCGCCGCATTGAGCATCGACTTGGAGCTGCATCGCGTCGTCAAGTTGCAGGCCGTTGCGAGAGGCTGCTGAGCAAAGCTGGTTGGCGCTCAATCCGAGAGCGCCGTGCATGTCCGCGTAGTCCAGATTCGCGCCTTGCAGATTCGCGCCATTCAGAACCGTTCCTTGAAAGTGTGCGCCATGCAAATCGGCGTTGCGCAAATCGGCGTCGATGAAAATTGCGGTGCTTAATTCGGCGTTGTCGAGGTGGGCCGATGAGAGCTTGGCTGACCAGAGATATGCCTGATGCATGGCGGCGTGTTCGAGATTTGCGGACTCGAGGTGCGCCTCGCGGAAATCGGCTTTGTCGAGATTGGCGCGAATGAGAGTGGCGCCGTTCATGCGAGCTGAATAGAGGCTTGCGCCTTCGAGTTGCGCGTCGACGAGAGTTGCATTTTCGAGCGACGAGTAGGAGAGATTGGCGCCGCGGAGATCTGCGCGAGTCATGTTGGCGCCATCGAGATTGGCGCGATCGAGATTGGTGTGAGCCATTTGCGCGCGATCCAAGATGGCGAGGCGCAGAGTTGACTGGCCGAGGTCGGCGCCGCGCATGTCCGCTTCGGAGAGGAATGCGCCGGTGAAGTCGGTGCGGAAGAGATGAGCGGTGGCGAGAAAGACGCCATAGGCTTGGGCGTAACGGAACTTGGCGCCATTCAGGCGGGCGCCTTTCACGGAAGCGAGTTGATCATCGGCACCGGTCCAGGTTGCAGGCTTGGTGGAGATTGCGGCTTCCGTCAAATCGGCGTAAGGATCGTAGCCGATGGACCAGAAAACGCTCGGAGCCCAGCGGCGAATGTCGCCAGCTAGAAATTGCGGGGCGCGGGCGACGTCGTGCGGAACGCCTTTGACCGTGCCAAGCGAGAAGAAGAAAAGGGCGACGACGAGTGCTGCGATCAGCCGCGAAAAGCTAAAAGACTTCACCTTTTCGAGAATTCCCGCTGAAATTTTCTTTTCCGATGCCCAGGCTTCTTCGGGACGGCCTACGCGAGTGGTGGAATAGACGGCGACCCCGGTAGCGGCAGCGAAGAGAAGCACGTGGAGGAGCGTGCCGTGCATGTCTTGCGCTGAGAGGTAGCGTCCCCAGACGCAGAGGATCGTAATTGGAACGAGCCAGTAAGCGAGCAGGATGGAGATCGCTTTCTCGATGAAGCGGGTGGACGGTGCGTCCTGATTCATCCATCGGAAGTGGGCGCGGATGAGGCCGGTGATGATCCAGGGCTTGTGCTCGTCGAGCGAGCTACCATCGGGAAAAATGGCGGGGAGCTCCAAGACAGCGTCCCAAAGCCGCTGCAAATGATATTGGAAGGTGAGATAGACGGCTACGAGCAGGGCGGGCATGATGAGATAGATTTCGGCCGTCGGGAAAGCGGCGGCGGAATGCAGGAATGGGAGTATGGAGGAGTCGGAGATTAGTTGGACGTCTTTGGTTTTCCAGATCATCAGCCAGGAAAGCAGACTGACAGAGAGCGTGGCGGTGAAGAACGACATCACTGTCCGCGATGCGCGGGCAAAATCCGCTAATCCGGGGAATTCGAGAATTTGTGGGGGCAGTGTGGCGTCGCGCAGATTGGCACCGGCGATCTGGCGCGGGACAAGTCCCATGGCGGAGGCGAGAGCGGCGCCCTCCATGTTGGCGCCTTCGAGATTCGCGCCGACCAGGCATGTCTCTTCCAGATTCGCGCGTGCGAGGCAGGTGTCGCGAAGATCGGCGAGAAGAAGGTCGGCGGCTTTCAGGTCGGCTTCTTGCAGGTCGGCGTAACGGAGATTGACGCCTACCAGTTCAGCTCCTTCAAGTTTAGCGCTGGCGAGATCTATTTTCTTACCTGAGATACCCTGGGATTCGACCCATTCCTTATGCATCGCGAGCTTTTCTTCGAAGGCCCAATCGCTGGCGATGGCGGGAAACGCCGGGGCGAGAGGAGCGGTTGCGTCGGCTAAGATGGTTTGAGTCGTTTCCGTAGATGATTCGCGCGCGGCGGGGGCGTCGGTAGCCTGAGTCACAGCAGCGCTGTTGAGGGAGATTTGTGATTCAGGCTCTGCTGCAATCTGGGTCGATTCGTCCTTCGGAGCTTCTTCGGTAACGGCTGTGATCTTAGGGGATTCAGCTGCCGCGCCAAGCGCGTAGCCTTCCGCGGCTTCGGTGGTTGATTTCGAGGTGGAAACTGAGGCGACGGCCTCTTCGGTAGCTACGTTTTGGGATGCTTCCTCGGGCAAAGCCTCGGCAACCTGTACACCCGTGCCTCCGTTTTCTTCGCGTCGCGAGCCGAGCCGAAATC
>Ga0210394_10007728_pt1 | contig 11247 bp, 9 predicted proteins | sample IncBWC12MmetaG_FD_160121 | JGI IMG/M metagenome (GOLD analysis project Ga0210394, IMG submission 160121) | Forest soil microbial communities from Barre Woods Harvard Forest LTER site, Petersham, Massachusetts, United States - Inc-BW-C-12-M | ecosystem: Environmental > Terrestrial > Soil >... | reverse complement strand
GCGTGACGGACGCCAGCTTGCCCGCCGAGGTCGAGATGAGCGCCACCCCGGCTATCCGGCCACCCGACCCGAACAGCTCCGGAAATGCGTCGGCGAGCGCCATGACCGTCATGCCGCCCATCGAATGGCCGACCAGCACCACCCGGCCCGCCGGGACCAGCGCGTCCAGCACCGCCGCCAAGTCCTGGCCGAGCTGGTCGATGGACGTATGTTCGGCATCACTACGGTCGGACCGGCCGTGGCTGCGCTGGTCGTAGAAGACGAGCCGGACGCCGTCACCGAAGTGATCCGCCAGTGCACGTCGCTGGAAGCAGAACTCGCCCATCCGCAGGCAGAAAGCATGCGCGAAGACGATCGTCAGCGGCGCATCGAGCGACCCGACCTCCTCGTAGTAGAGGCCCACTCCGTCATTGGCAACAACGCGGCCGCTGCGATCGACGCGCGCTTCGGAGATCGCGGCCAGGTCGGGGTGACGACGCTTCGCGAGGGTTCGGTTCAGCGCGACGGCGCCAGCAGCACCGGCCGCGGCGGCAACACCGGCCGCAGCGCCGATCACCTCTGCACGCCTGCTCACCCTGGCCTCCGCATGCGCCAAGTCTGGCAATCAGCAAAAAATGATCAGCACTCGGGCCCGGTCAGCACCCGCGGCGGTGCGTTACGGTGCCCCACCGATATACGTCCGGTGCACTCGCGGCCCGATCCTGGTGATCAATTCGTAGTGGATGGTGCCGAGCACGTCCGCCCAGTCCTGGGCCGTCGGTTCACCATCGCGCCCCGGGCCGAATAGCACCGCCATGTCACCCTCGGTGACGGGCAGATCCCCGACATCAACACTGAACTGATCCATGCAGACTCGACCGCTGATCGCGAATCGATGCCCGTTGATCGAGACCGGACCCACGTTCGTCGCGTGCCGCGGCACTCCGTCGGCATAGCCGAGCGGGATCAACGCGACCGTGGTGTCGCGACTGGTCGTGTACTGATGGCCGTAGGAGATGCCCTCGCCGCCGCGGATTCGCTTGGCCAGCGCCACCCGGGCCCGGAGCGTCATGGCTGGCGTTAGGCCGAACGTCCCCCGCTCGGGAACCGGCGACAGCCCGTAGACGGCCACGCCAGGACGAACGAGGTCGAAGTGGGCTTCGGGCAGCGTTAGCGTCGCGGCCGAGTTGGCCAAGTGCCGCAGCTGCGGCTTCACACCCGCGCGGGCGGCGACCTCGAGCGCCTCCTGGAAGGCCACGAGCTGCTTCGCGGTCGTGGCGTGTCCCGGCGCGTCCGCCCAGACGAAGTGGCTCCAGATGCCGATCGCCTCGACCTCGCCGGTGGCTACCGCCTTGGCCGTCGCGGTGACGAGGTTCGGCCAGTCATCGATGTACGCACCGTTCCGCGACAGGCCGGTGTCGATCTTGAGGTGGATCCGGGCCGGGATTCCGGCGCCACGCGCGGCGAGCTGGACGGCGGCCAGTTCCGACTCGCTGCTCACGCCGAGGTCGATCCGGCCGGCGACCGCCGCCTGCAGCTCCGCAGGCGCGCCCGGCGCCCAGAGCCAGCAGAGCAGCGGCGCGGTAATGCCGGCTGTTCGCAGCTCCAGCGCCTCGCTGAGGATGGCGACGCCCAGCCAGCTTGCGCCGCCGGCCAACGCGGCACGTGCCGACGGCAGCAGGCCGTGGCCGTAGCCGTCCGCCTTGACGACGGCCAGCACATCGGCCGGGGTGCGCTCCGCGAGCAGCGCGACATTCGCGCGGATCGCGGCCAGATCGATCACTGCTTCGGTTTGCGGCATCTGTCCATTCTTGCATATCTGGACATCAGGCGCCGGGCTAACGGCAGAACCCGGACGGCGCTGTCCGCTCGTCAGCGCCGTACCGCGTGCAGTGCGGCGCGCAGCGAGGCCAGCACATCACTGGCGGTCGGCGGGCCGGCGGACGCCGCGAGCTGTCCCGACACCCCGTGCAGGTACGCGCCGGCCGCGGCAGCGAGCGTGGCATGCAGGCCACGCGCGAGCAGCGCACCGATCAGCCCGGAGAGCACGTCCCCGCTGCCGGCGGTGCCCAGCCAGGGAGTGCCGGTCCGGTTCACGTAGACCGAGCCGTCGGGACCGGCCACCACCGTGGCGTCGCCCTTGAGCAGCAGGATCACGCCCAGTTCGGCCGCCGCGCGCCTCGCCGATCCCACCCGATCAGCGTCCAGATCGGTCGGCAGCCGGTTGAACTCCCGGTCGTGCGGGGTAAGTACCGTCGGCGCCGTCCGTCCGTGCAGCATGCCCGGCTCGCGGGCCAGGACGGTGATCGCATCGGCGTCCACGATCACCGGAACCTCGACGGCGAGCACCTCGGCCAGCAACGCGGCGGCATCGGGACCAGTACCCAGGCCTGGGCCGATCACCCACGACTGCACTTGTACGTCGCGCGGCCGGATGGCGGCCCGCCCGGAGACCGCGTGTACCACCACCTCCGGGTAGCGCGCCCGGATCTGCTCCGGCGCGAGGCCGAGGTAACGCACCATGCCGGCGCCGCCATGCAGCGCCGCGCCAGTTGCGAGTACACCCGCACCGCCGTACTGCGGAGATCCGGCTATCACGCCGACGACGCCGCGGGTGTACTTGTCGTCGGTGGGGCCAGGCGGCGGGACCAGTTCGGCGACGTCGGCCGCCTCCAGCACCCGGCTCGGCGATTCGGCCAGGTAAGGGCCCAGCCCGATGTCGACCAGCCGGAGATCGCCCGCGCGGATCGCACCCTCGCCGCAGACCAGGCCAGTCTTGAGGGCGCCGAAGGTCACCGTCATGTCGGCCACGACCGCGACTCCGTCGACGGCGCCGGAATCGGCGTCGACACCCGACGGCAGGTCGACGGCGACGATCTGCGCGGGCGCCAGCCGGGCCGCCTCGGCCAGCGCAGCCGCTACCGGCCGCAGCCCACCACGGCCGCCGATGCCGACGATCCCGTCCAGCACCAGGTCGGCACGCTCGATCAGGTCGACCGCATCGCCGCCGGACGTGCGAACTACCCGGCCACCACTACCTCGCAGATCAGCCAGCCCTCGCTGATGGGTGTGAGCCGGCTCGAGCAGCACCGCGTGCACCAGCGCGCCGAGCCGAGCCAGCCGCGCACCCGCGTGGAGGGCATCTCCCCCGTTGGCCCCGCTGCCGACCAGCAGCACCACGCGGGAACCGTAGACGCGGCCGAGCAGCCGTTCGCAGTGGGCCGAGAGCCCGTGCGAGGCGCGCCGCATCAGCTCGCCGTCGGGCAGCGTGGCCATCAGCGCGGCCTCGGCAGCGCGAACCTGCCCGACCGGGTAGAGGCCACGCATCGATCAGCCCTCGGCGATGACGGTGGCGGCGGCTATCCCGCCATCGTGGGAGAGCGACACGTGCCAGCCCTGCACCCCGAGCGCCTCAGCCCGCGCGGCGACAGTGCCGCTCACCCTCAGCCACGGCCGGCCCGATTCGTCGACGCATACCTCGGCATCGGTCCACACCATGCCACCCGGCGCCCCGAGAGCCTTGGCCAGCGCCTCCTTCGCCGCGAACCTGGCCGCCAGGGACTCCGCCGAGCGATTGGCACCAGCAAGCGTGAGCCGCTCGGCTTCGGTGAACAGGCGGGCGGCCAGACCCGGAGTCCGAACCAGCGAGTCGGCGAATCGAGACACCGGCACCACATCCACCCCGAGGCCGACGATCATGGCGATGGTGCGGCGACGGCACCGGGCGGCGCGTAGTCGGACAGGTGACCGGGGAATGCCGACACATCCGGGTTGAGGTAGGCGGCGGCGTTGTTGACCGCGGTGGCAACCTCGCCGAAGCCGGTGGCGATGAGCTTGACCTTGCCCTCGTAATCGACGATGTCACCGGCCGCGTAGATGCCCGGCACGCTGGTGCGGCCGCAAGTGTCCACGGCGATGCTGCGCTTGTTGAGCTGCAGGCCCCACTCCAGCAGCGGGCCGAGGTTCGCGGTGAAGCCGAGTGCGGCGACCAGCTTGTCGCACGGCAGCGCGATCGTCTCCGTCCCGACCGCCACCTCGATCCCGTCGACGTCAGGTTCGCCCCGGACGGCGGAGATCTGCGCGTCGGTGAGCAGCTGGACCGACGAGTCCTTGAGCAACTCGACTGAGTGTGGATGTGCCCTGAACTGGGCCCGGCGGTGGACAAGGGTGACCGATTTCGCGATCGGCTCCAGCATCAGCGCCCAGTCGATCGCGGAATCGCCGCCACCGACCACAACCACGTCCAGCCCGGCGTAGAGGGTCGGGTCCGGCACGAAGTGAGCGAGGCCGCGACCGAGGTATTCACCGCCCACCGGCAGCGGGCGCGGGGTGAAGGTGCCGATGCCGCCGGTGATCACGATCGCGCGCGCTTCGACCCGCGCGCCGGTGGACGTGGTGACCGCGAACGGCGCATGCCCCTCAGCAGAGCCGCGTTCGAGTTCCACAGCCTGCTGGCCGAGCAGGTAGTTCGGGCTGAACGGCGCCGCCTGGGCAACAAGTTGATCGACCAGATCCCGGCCCCGAACAGCGGGGAAGCCGGCCACATCGAAGATCGCCTTCTCCGGATACATGGCGGTGATCTGGCCGCCGGCCTCCTCTAGCGAATCGAGTACCGCGGTGCTCAGCGTGCGGACACCGGCGTAATAAGCACCGAACAGGCCGACGGGACCGGCACCGACGATGAGCAGATCCACTGACTTGGCGCCCGCAGCATGCGTCACAGGCGCAGCCTAAATCACCTCGCGGCATCACCGCAGGCGACCCAGGTAGATATGACGCTCCGGGTCAGGGTGGCCCCTTACTCCACCGTGACGGACTTGGCGAGGTTGCGCGGCTTGTCCACGTCCAGGCCACGCGCCTGGGCGATCTCGGCGGCGAGCACCTGCATCGGAATTGTGGTGACGAACGGCGAGAGCAGCGTCGGCGTCGCCGGAACCCTGATCAGATCGGAGGCGAACGCCTCGACGGCGGTGTCGCCCTCCTCCGCTATGACGATCGTCCGTGCGCCGCGGGCAGTCACCTCGGCGATGTTGGACAGCATCTTCTGGTGCAGCAGCGCGCGCCCCACGGGCGACGGCATCACCACCACGACCGGCAAACCGGGTTCGACCAGGGCGATCGGGCCGTGCTTGAGTTCCCCGGCCGGGAAGCCCTCGGCGTGCATGTACGCGAGCTCCTTGAGCTTGAGCGCACCCTCCAGCGCGACCGGGTAGCCGACGCCGCGCCCTAGGAACAGCACCGCCTTCGCGTGCGCGATCTCCCGGGCCAGCTCACGCACTGATTCGACCTGCTCCAGCACGCGGGTGACCAGCGCCGGCACCGTCGCCAACGCCTCGTACTCCCGCACGATCTCGTCGCCGTACTTCGTGCCCCGGGCCTGTGCCAGGGCCAGGCCGACGAGTTGCACCGCAGCCAACTGCGCGGTGAAGGTCTTGGTCGCGGCGACGCCGATCTCCGGTCCGGCATGGGTGTAGAGCACGGCGTCGGATTCCCGTGGAATCTGCGCACCGTTCGTGTTGCAGATGGCCAGCACCTTCGCCCGCTGGCTACGAGCGTGCCGGACGGCCTCCAGCGTGTCAGCGGTCTCACCGGACTGGCTGATCGCGACCACCAGCGTCTGGCGGTCCAGTACCGGATCGCGGTACCGGAACTCCGACGCCATCTCGACCTCGACCGGGATCCGGGCCCAGTGCTCGATGGCATGCTTGGCGATCAGGCCCGAGTGGTACGCGGTCCCGCAGGCGACGACGAAGACCTTCTCCACGTCGCGGAAATCCTGCCGGTCGACGCGCTGCTCGTCCAGCTCGATCTGGCCACCGGAGAGGTGGCCGCTGAGGGTGTCGCGGATCGCCGCGGGCTGCTCCTGGATCTCCTTCAGCATGAAGTAGTCGTAGCCGCCCTTCTCCGCGGCGGCAAGATCCCAGTCGATGTGGAATGGCTTGCCCTGCACGGAATTGCCGTCAAAATCGGTAATCGAGTACCCGTCACGGGTCATCTCGACTATCTGGTCCTGACCCAACTCGACGGCGTTGCGGGTGAACTCGAAGAACGCGGCGACATCGCTGCCGAGGAACATCTCGCCGTCGCCGACACCCAGCACCAACGGTGAATTCCGGCGGGCGGCGACAATGGTGTCCGGGTGCTCGCGGTCGAGGACGACCAGCGTGAATGCCCCGTCCAGCCGGGCACAGACGGCACGCAGCGCGACCGCCGGCGAGCAGCCGCGCTCGAGTTCACGTCCGATCAGGTGGGCCACTGCCTCACTGTCGGTCTCACTGACGAACTCGAGGCCATCTCGCTCGAGGCCGGCGCGCAACTCGGCGAAGTTCTCGATGATCCCGTTGTGGACGACAGCGACCCGGCTGGCGCCGTCGACGTGCGGATGCGCATTCCGGTCGTTCGGCGCCCCGTGGGTGGCCCACCGGGTGTGACCCATACCGGTCGTCCCGCCGATGGACTGAGCGGCGAGCACCTTGTCCAGGTTCTCGATGCGCCCCTGCTTCTTCGCCACCTGCAACCGGCTATCAGCGCCGATCACAGCAACACCGGCGGAGTCGTAGCCGCGGTACTCCAACCGGCGCAGGCCTTCGACCACAACCTCAAGCGCCGGTCGCGGCCCGACGTATCCCACGATGCCGCACACGGACGTCAGCCTACGGGAGTGCGGTCACGGCGTGGCCGAACGCATGTGCTGGCGGTCGCCGAGGCAGTGCTCGCCGGGGTTACGCCAGCGAATCCGACGGGCCGGAGGGACGGGCACCTAGCCAACGGGGACGACTCCGGCGACGACGGCGGCCAACTCGGCCGCGATCCGCTCGGCCTGGATCGGATCAGCGGCCTCGATCATGACTCGGACGAGGTTCTCGGTGCCAGAGGGTCGCAGCAGCACTCGACCGCCGTCCGCCAGTTCCGCCTCGGCGGCGGCGACCGCGGCCAGCACCAGGGGCGACCCGGCGACTGCGGCCTTGTCGGCGACACGCACGTTGACCAGGATCTGCGGCAGCCTCACCACGATGCCGGCCAGTTCGGCCAGTGACTGCCCGGTCGTGGCCATCCTGGACATGATCTGCAACGCGGTCAGCAGGCCGTCGCCGGTCGTCGCGGAATCCGCGAAGACGACGTGGCCGCTCTGCTCGCCGGCCAGTGAGAGCTCATGCTCGCGCAGCGCCTCAAGCAGGTACCGGTCGCCCACCCCGGTGGTGATTACCTTGATCGCGGCATCGCGCATCGCGTGATGGAACCCGAGGTTGCTCATCACGGTCGCCACGACTGTGTCGTCCCGCAACTGACCGGCCGACCGCAGCGCTAGCGCGCAGATGGCAAGGATCTGGTCCCCGTCGACGATCTCACCGGTGGCGCTGACGGCCAGGCAACGGTCGGCGTCCCCGTCGTGCGCGATGCCGAGGTCGGCCCCGATCTCACGGACCGCGGCAGCAAGGACCCCCAGATGGGTTGAGCCCACCCCGTCGTTGATGTTCACCCCGTCCGGCTCGACGGCGATGCAGGTAACGGTGGCGCCGGCCTGCCGATAGAGGCGCGGCGCGACGGAGAACGCTGCTCCGTTCGCGCAGTCGACGACGACGTGCAGCCCGGCCAGCGACACCGGCGCCGCGGTCAACAAGTGCGTTACATACGCCTCCGCAGGGTCGATCGCATCCCGCACCCGACCTATCGCGGCGCCGACCGGCCTGGACCACTCGGCATTGCCCAGATCAGCCTCGATCTCGACCTCGACCTCGTCCGGCAGTTTCTGGCCGCCCCGGGCAAAGATCTTGATCCCGTTGTCCGGCATCGGATTGTGGCTGGCCGACAGCATGACACCGAGGTCAGCACCCGCGTCGGCGGTGAGGAACGCGATCGCCGGCGTCGGCAACACACCCGCGCGCAGCACGTCCACCCCGGCCGAGGTCAGGCCGGCGATCACGGCTGCCTCGAGCATCTCGCCACTGGCTCGCGGATCACGACCCACGACAGCAAGTGGCCGGCGTGGCTCGCCGTCGCCGTCAACTAGACGTCCGCGCATCACCAGCACCCTGGCAGCAGCACTTGCCACTGCCAGGGCCAGCTCGGGCGTGAGGTCGGCGTTCGCGAGTCCCCGGACGCCGTCTGTGCCGAAATAGTGCCCCAAAACGCTTAGCGCTTGGAGTACTGGGGAGCCTTGCGCGCCTTCTTCAGACCGTACTTCTTGCGTTCCTTGGCCCGCGGGTCACGAGTGAGGAAGCCGGCCTTCTTCAGCGCCGGACGATCGTCAGGTTCAAGACTGATCAGCGCACGCGAGATGCCGAGGCGCAGCGCACCGGCCTGGCCGGTGATGCCACCGCCGTGCAGCAGGGCGATGACGTCGTACTGACCGTCCTTCTCCAGCGTTACGAAAGGCTCGCGAATCAGCTGCTGGTGCACCTTGTTCGGAAAGTAGTTCTCGAGGGTGCGACCGTTGAGCTTGAAGTTGCCGGTTCCCGGGACGAGCCGGACCCGGACGATGGCCTGCTTGCGGCGGCCGACGGTTGGTACTGAGGGTGACGTCATTTGGCGCGATCTCCTGTTGGTCCGAACGCGCTTACTGCGCGACCTGCTTGATCTCGAATGGCTGCGGCTTCTGCGCCGCGTGCGGGTGCTCCGGGCCGGCGTAGACCTTGAGCTTCTTGAGCTGCTGGCGACCGAGCGTGTTCTTCGGCAGCATGCCGCGGACCGCGAGCTCGATGACACGCTCGGGCTTGGTGGCGAGCAATTCGCCGACGGTGCGCTGTGAAAGCCCACCCGGGTAACCGGAGTGGCGGTAGCGCAGGTCGCCGAGCTTGCTCTGCGCGACGCCGACCTTCTCGGCGTTGATGATGACGACGAAGTCACCGGTGTCTACGTGCAGGGCGAACTGCGGCTTGTGCTTACCGCGCAGCAGCTTCGCCGCCTGGCTGGCCAGGCGCCCCAGGACGATGTCCTGTGCGTCGATCACATGCCAGACGCGGGTGATCTCGCCGGGCTTCGGGGTGTACGTGGGCACTGTTCTGCTCTCTGATCGGTCTTCACGCCGCTGACGCGGCGCCCTCACGGTCAGGTACGGGACGTGACCCTGAGGCATGGCCGGTGAATGCGGAAAACATCTCCCCGCGCACCAACGCGCCACGATACCGGTCCGATGGGCCACCAACCAAATCAGGTCCGCGTCCCGGCGGCTCCGGCCACTTGATGGTCGGGGCCGACAGCGTTGATCGTCGGAGCCGACAGTGGCGTCGCGCGATCCGAGATCGCTGACCTGTTGATTTGACGAGGTTTAGGTAATAGGTTGCTTAAGCGGCAGCGAGCCCGATTTACGAGCTTCTGGAGTGCTGGGCCGCACGCCGCCATTGACTGGTGGATCCACCTAGCAGAGGACGAATTCAGTGACCGAGGTATGGCCGGCAGAGCTGTTTGAAATGGCCGATTTAGTGACTCCGATGGCTATTCGGGTCGCGGCGACGCTACGGCTCGCCGACCACATCGAGGAGGGCGCGACGACGGTCACCGCACTGGCCGAACGAACGGGCACCGATGCCGACGCCCTCGGCCGGACGATCGACCACCTCGTCTCGGTGGGCGTCTTCGAGAGCGACGAGGCAGACCGGTACGGGCTGGGGCCACTCGGCCGCAGGCTGCGCTCCGCGGACCCGGCACACGGCCGAGGCTGGCTCGACATCAGCGGACCGGTCGGCCGGGCCGACCTCGCACTGCTCCGGCTGCTCGACACCGTGCGGACCGGTGAGGCCGGCTATCCGATGGTCTTCGGCAGCACCTACTGGGACGATCTCGCCGCCGATCCCGCGCTGTCTGCCTCATTCGACGCGCTCATGGCATCTCAACGGCAGCGCGACGCCTTGACCCTGATCGAGGCGTATGACTGGAGCGGCGTCCGGCGGGTGGTCGACGTCGGCGGCGGGAACGCGACGCTGCTCGCGGCGATCCTCCGGGCGAATCCGCACCTGCACGGCACCGTCGTCGACCTCGCCGGGCCAGCCGCCGCGGCCGAGGCGAACCTCGCAGCCCAGGGATTGCACGAACGCGGCACCGTGGTCACCGGCAGCTTCTTCGAGCCGCTGCCCGGCGGCGCGGACGTCTACATCCTGTCGGTCGTGCTACATGACTGGACCGACCACGACGCGATCGCGATCCTGCGGCGGTGCGCCGCCGCGGCCGGGCCGGACGGCACCGTACTGGTACTCGAGCGCCTGATGGATCAGCACAACGCGCGTTCGGAGACGACCACGATGGACCTTCGCATGCTCGCCTATTTCGCGGGCCGGGAACGCACCCTCTCCGATTTCGACCGGCTCGCGGCCGCGGTCGGGCTCACTCGCGGGCAACTGCATCACGGCGAGCACCGATCGCTGATCGCGCTCAACGCCGCTGCCCCGGCCGCGGACCAACCGCCGGCCTAGCGCGCGACGCGCCCCTCGTCGAAGACCGGCTCGTTCGACTCGTAGACGACGCCGTCCGAGCCGAATACCAGGAATCGATCCAGTGTCCGCGCGAACCAGCGGTCGTGCGTCACGGCAAGCACGGTGCCGTCGAAGGAATCCAGCGCTTCCTCGAGCGCCTCGGCCGAGAGCACGTCCAGGTTGTCGGTCGGCTCGTCGAGCAGCAGCAAGGTGGCACCGGACAGTTCGAGCAGCAGGATCTGGAAGCGGGCCTGCTGTCCACCGGACAGCGAACCGAAGTTCTGGTCGCCCTGCTGATTCAGGCCGTAGCGGCGCAGCGCACCCATCGCCCGGCCGCGGTCGATCCCGGCGCGACCGTCCTCGCCATGCCACAGCAGTTCGATCAGCGTCCGGCCCATCCAGGTCGGGTGCGCGTGCGTCTGCGCGAACAAGCCGGCCACGACCCGGGCACCCAGCCGGCACTCCCCGGTGTGCGCGACGGCGCCGCCGCCCATCAACCGAAGGAAGTGCGACTTGCCGGCTCCGTTGGCGCCCAGCACGCCGACGCGCTCTCCGTAGTAGATCTCCAGGTCGAACGGACTCATCAGGCCGGTCAGTTCCAGCCGCGAGCACACCACCGCGCGGACGCCGGTACGACCACCCCGCAGTCGCATGGTTACCTGCTGGTGCTCGGGCTTGTCCGGCGGCGGTCCGGCGGCCTCGTAGCGTTCCAGCCGCCCGCACATCACCCGGTACTTCTGCGCCATGACCTCCGACGACCTGGCCAGCTGCCCCAGCGAACGCACCAGCTCCTTCAGGCGGGCGTGCTCCTCGTCCCAGCGGCGCCGCAGCTCGGCCATTCGCTCGTGCTTGGCACCGC
>Ga0210394_10007726_pt1 | contig 11247 bp, 11 predicted proteins | sample IncBWC12MmetaG_FD_160121 | JGI IMG/M metagenome (GOLD analysis project Ga0210394, IMG submission 160121) | Forest soil microbial communities from Barre Woods Harvard Forest LTER site, Petersham, Massachusetts, United States - Inc-BW-C-12-M | ecosystem: Environmental > Terrestrial > Soil >... | reverse complement strand
ACAACACCGGCGGGCATGAGCTACGCGGGAACAGTGCTAAAGCAGAAGTTGTCTCCTGGGCTGTTTACCTACCAGTCTGGATCGACCCGTTACGCGGCGGCGGTACATCTGGATGGGACGCTCGTGGGTCCTGCTGGACCCTCGTCGCGGCCGGCAGCGCCCGGCGAGGTGATCGAAATCTACGGTACCGGCTTGGGAGCTACGACACCGGCCATGCCGACCGCGCAACTGGTTTCGCAGGCTTCCCCAACGACACTGCCCGTGACGATGACGATCGGAGGCGTCAACGCTGAGGTGCAGTGGGCCGGCGTTGTGTCCTCGGGCCTATACCAATTAAACGTGAAGGTCCCAAATGTTGGGACTGGCGACCAAGCTGTGCTAGCGAACATAAGCGGATTCCAGTCGCCTCCGAACGCATTTCTTTCAGTCAGTTCGAACTGATCATGGCGCCGTTGGCCGTTGACTGTGCATGCTCGCCGAAAACTCACATGAGCTTTCGGTAGGCTTGCGTAGCTGAGCTAGGCAGAACGGATAATTTTGGACCTGGCCGTAAGAAACCTGTCCACCTCCAGAGTGGCTGCCTAAAGCACTGGTTCAGTTTCCCGAACGGCCCATTAATTTGTTATGCTTTCCATCACCGCAGTTCTCTAGGGATGCCAAATGCGAACGTTGGGGCTCTTTCCTCTTTGCGCCTTCATCATCCCAGGCGCGTTTGCGCAGTCCACCTGCGGTAACGTGCAATTGCAGGTCACGCCGGATTACGGTTTCGCTATCGGCAGTTCGAGCGGCGGCAGCTCCTATACCTTCACTCTCGGCGGCCAAACGCTGGCGCAGGGATCACTGAGCCAACTGTCGCTGTTTCATTACGACAACTCCCTTGCCAGCACTTCGGGAGTGGCGCCGATAAACTCGATTGGGACAACATTTGGGCCCGGCAAGTGGGGTTCGGCCGTAGCTGTCACCAGCGGAGGTGGGCTCGCGTACCCGGCGGCCGGGAATCTAAGTCTGACTGAAGGCACCATCGAAATGTGGATCGCTCCCACAACGAACGGTAATACCGCAGGCTACTCCAGCCTGAATACGCTGCTCAACTATGCAGCCCCTAATGGAGACAGACTGTGGGTGGCTGAATCATCGGGCGGTGGATTGTTCGGATCGGCCGTGATTGCCGGCGCGTTCATTCCCGCCGGAACGCCGCAGGGCCTCGTAACGAACTGGAAGGCTGGGGAATGGCATCACATTGCATTCACGTATTCCATCGCAAACAACCGATTTCGAATGTACCTTGACGGAGCGATGACTGGCGAAAACGGCAGCATCAAAATGCCGGGGGGTGGCGGCACGTTAACGATAGGCGGCGATGGTTACACGCGTGGTCTGTTTTGGATCGACGAAGTCCGTATCTCCAATATTGAACAGCCTCCCACAGTCATTCAGTATGACGCCGGCCGTCCCAGTCCATTTCTCGACAACGAAATCTACTTGCCATTGGCAGGTGTATCCGCCGGTCAACTGACCTACTCGGCCGGCACGTGCGGGACGGCATCTGTGGCCTACAACGGAAATGTCGGTACAGATACTGCGCCGATTATGAATCCCAATCCACCGAGCACTCTCCTGCCACCCGGCGCGACATCGGTAATGCTCAGTGTCCAGACCCCGAGCGCTACATCGTGCGCTTACTCCGTAAACATCCAGGCGCAGTATTCCACAATGAACCCTTTCGATCAGGGCCAGGGTGCTACCACCCACGCGGCAACGATACTGGGACTCATTTTCGATCCGAGCCAAGTGAACACGGTGTACGTTCGTTGCGCTTCAGCGCCGGGGTACCTTCTTCAATTGCAATATCGCGCCATGCCTACCTGGCAGTCGGCGCCTTTCCCACGGATCTCGGATATAGGGGCAGGAGTGGTCTTCCAAGAGGGTGCTTCCGATCTTTCGCGATACGCTCTGTTGACGGATTCGGGCAGCGTGGATTCTTCCCTGATCCTGCAGGTCCACAAGGCCAACCCTCACGCGATCATTCTCTATTGGGTAAATTCGGTCGAGGATTGGACAGGTTCTCTCCCAGAGTCCTACTACTTGCATGACATCCACGGAAATAGAATTCAGGACTGGCCGGGCGCATACCTCCTCAACATGACAAACCTCGCCGTCGGCGACTACCAGGCCAATCTCTTTCATACCGCTCTGGTTGACTCCGGACTGGTCTGACGGGTGTTTCTTCGACTCCTTCTACTTTGGGGAGTCTAACAGCATCACCAACTACCTGGGACAAGTAATGGCGGTTGATGCGGACGGGGATGGCAAGCAGGACGATCAAAATGCGCTGAATGCGGCCTGGCGCGCCGGAATGATTCACATGATGCAGAGTTGGCGGGAGTTGTTCCCGAACGCGATCGCTCTCGCTCATCTTGATCAGGATCCTACGCCGGATGTTGCCGCGGTGCTCAGCGGTGATAGCCTTCTCTTTCTACCAACCGACGTGCAGGAAGGACGATTTCCTTTTGACGGACTTCTGCAACGATACAACGATTGGTGGGCACTGCGCAGGAATTCGGCAGCCGCGATCGTGGAATCGACTCCGCAAAACCAGATCTCGTACGGCTATGGTACGTACTCCGATTGGTCGCTCTTGCCCAAGAATATCCCGCCCGGAGTACTATCATTCGCGCAGACCTTTTATCCTTCCATGCGATTCGCGCTCGCGGTATCTCTCATGAACGACGGTTTCTTCAATCGGGATCTGGGCGACCAATCGATGGGGTTCACGAATTGGTGGTACGACGAATACGATTTCAATCTCGGCACACCGCTCGCGCCTCAAACGCGTATCGCCCAGGCGCCACCAGCGAACATTCTTCAGAATGGCGGCTTTGAAAACGGCATGACAGGCTGGCAGCTGAATGTTTTCAATGACGGTCAAGCCAAAGCCAATCTTAGCTCCGATAGTACCGTGGCCGCTGTAGGCAATTCGTCCGCTCACATTCAGGTGCTGTCGGCGGGGACGTCAGCTTTTCATGTAGATCTGGAGCAGGACAATCTTTCCCTCACAGCCGGAACAAATTATCAGGTGCAGTTTTGGGCGCGCGCTGACGGGCCCCGCGCAATCACGGTTTTCTCGCAAGGCGGTCCACCGGCCTACACGAATTACGGGCTGGGTGCGCAGATAAACATCGGAACAAGCTGGAATCTCTATTCAACGTCGTTCACAGCTCCTGTCAACGCGACCGACGCCCGCCTGGAATTTTGGGTAGGAGACGTAGCGGGTGATGTCTGGTTCGATGATGTGCAATTATCACCAGCTACGGCTGATGTCTACAGGCGGGACTTCACGAACGGTGTGGTTCTCTTGAACGGCACGCCAAGCCAGCAAACGATTGCGCTTGAGCCAGGGTTTCAGCGGTTCAAAGGAACTCAAGCTCCGCGTTCTCAATACATCATCGATGACTCGTCGAGCGCCAGATTCAGCTCCGATACCTCCTGGCGAACCGTGGCGATTGACTCAGGCTTCCGAATCGACGATAACCCGTTATACATCGGAGCAAATCCGCCCTTCTATCATTGCTGGCAAAGCACGTGTCACGAGCAGGACGCGCCGGGCGGCGCGGCTCAGTGGAATCTGAATATTGCTGAGGATGGACTCTATACGATTCAAGTCTGGCTGCCGGCAGGTCCAGGCGCCGGCAGTTGGACAAAGAACGCCATCTACGAAATTGTCTCGAACGGCAACGTCATTTTCTCGACATCACTTGACCAGACCATAGCGACCGCCGGAGATGGATGGCACACGATTGCAAGCGGCCTGAACCTTACCGTGGCAGGTACGCCGTTCGTCAGCGTTCATAATGGCGGTTCCGGATCAATGATCGCGGACGCCGTGTATGTCACTTCGGCTGCGCTCTACAATGACGGCACTCCGGCGCCACAGGTGACGTTGGGGCCGTTTGACGGCATCCTTCTGCAACGCCAAACGCCGGTACCAGTTCCCGCGTCCCGCTTGAACTCGGTTGTCAACGCTGCGAGCGATCTGCCAGCGATCGCATCCGGAGGATTCGTTTCGATCGTCGGGACCGGCTTCACCAATTCCTCGCACTCGTGGACCTCATCGGATTTCTCCGGTAACAACCTTCCGACAGCGTTAGATGGCGTGTCGGTGACAATAAACGGCCAGCCCGCGTACGTCGAATACATCAGCCCGACCCAGATCAACGCCATTGCTCCGGGCGATGATACAATCGGCCAAGTTCAGGTGCAGGTGACGACACCGCAGGGCGTGAGTTACGCGGGAACGGTCCTGAAGCAGAAGTTGTCCCCCGGGCTGTTTACGTATCAATCTGGAACAACCAGCTACGTTGCGGCGGTTCATCTGGACGGAACGCTGGTTGGTCCAGCGGGGCCGTCATCGCGGCCGGCCGTTCCGGGTGAGGTGATCGAGATTTACGGCACGGGCTTCGGCCCGACCAATCCAGTGGCACCTACTTCGCAAGTGGTTTCACAACCAGCGCCGCTCAGCCTGCCCGCAACGATGACGATTGGCGGTGTGAACGCACAAGTGCTATGGGCGGGAATCGTATCGGCAGGCTTATATCAACTCAACGTCCAAATCCCAAATGTGGCAACTGGCGACCAGCCGGTACGGGCTAGCGTTAGCGGCTTTCAAAGCGCGGCGAACGCCTTTATAGCAGTCGCTCAGCAGTAAGTGGTGAGGACCGCATTTCGTCGGCTTTCAGCTCTGGCCAAAAACGTTATTGAATTTCGCCCCCCGAGAGGCCCGTTTGGTGGCCATTTCCGAGCGTTCCCCAACCGTCGCCGCAGAGGATCCTTTCCGGCCAGGCAGATTCATCATACTCCCGCGCGCGGAAGCGTCTCGCGGTAGTTCCAGGGCATCCATTTCGCAGGTTCGGCCGCCAGCCGAGCAAGCTGCGTGACGGGTGTGGTCGCTCCGCGATCACAGTTTCGAGGACTATGATAGGAGTCGCTCTCAATGCCGCTGGAACTGGGAAGTGTCTGGAAGGAAAACTCACTCCGTTTCCGGAGGCGACACTGCATCGGGCACGAGGTCGGACGGAATCACAATGGCAATGGGTTTACCGATGACCTCGGCGGACGTGTAGCCGAACAGCCGCTCCGCGCCGCTATTCCAGCTGCGGATGACACCCGTCAGGTCTTTGCTGATGATGGCGCCTCGGAGCTCCTCCTGGATCTCTTCCGATAACTGCCACCACCTTGCGGTCCAGAACGGCGTCCCGCGAATCTCTTCAATCTGAAGACCTGCACCCTCCAGTGCAGCCCGGTTGACCTCCAGGATGTTGCCTCTTGGGTCCAGCAGAGCGGCGAATTGATACATTCCATCCAGGATGACTGCCCGCCCGCCGTTGATGTTCTAGGGTGTTGGCACATCGACCACAAACCGAAGAAGTCTCCATTTCCCCTTCGCTTTGCTGTGTTTCGCGCAGATATTCCTGGTGCTCAAAGACTCCTGGCGGATGGTTCCGTTTCAGTTTCGTAGGCTTGCGGCGCGGACTCTGACGCATCGTCTATTCGTACCTCCGGTCGATTGAGGACCATTATAACAATCGGTTACCTAAATCTTCACGGTACACACCCTCGTCTCCCATTTCGGTTTCGTCAAATCCAATGGGTTCGTACCGATTGCAGTTGAGGGCCACCATGAATCTTGCCAATGGAATGGCAGCCTAAATAGGCTAGGCTGTTGTTGTGAGGAAAGACGAAGCCGCCGAGATATTGTTGGTTGACGGGCATGAAGTCCGCATAACACATCCTCATAAGTCGTATTTCTCGAAGGAGACGAAACTCTCGAAGTTGGATATCGTCCGCTACTATCAATTAGTCGCCGCGGGCGCACTCTCTGGGATTCGCGAGCGGCCCCTCGTTCTGAAACGTTTCGTGAACGGAGCCGAGGGGGAGGCCTTTTATCAGAAGCGCGCGCCCAGTGACTTGCCCTCCTGGATGCGAACCGTGACTCTCTTCTTCCCGTCGGGTCGGACAGCGGAGGAGGTGGTGATCGACAATACGGCCGGACTTTTGTGGGCTGTGAACCTCGGCTGTCTTGAGCTTCATCCTCACCCTATTCGATCCGAAAATCTGGATCATCCGGACGAGTTGCGGATCGATCTCGATCCTGGTCCAGGCGTGGGTTGGCCGGATGTCCGCACCGTGGCTCTTGAGGTGAAACCTTTCCTGGAGGAAATGGGACTGCGTGGTTGGCCGAAAACAAGCGGCTCGCGCGGAATCCATATCAACGTGCGGATCGCGCCGAAATGGACGTTCGACGATGTCCGCCGCGCTGCCTTGGCCCTCTCTCGCGCCATTGAGCGTCGCGCGCCTTCATTGGCCAGCTCAAAATGGTGGAAGGAAGAGCGCCATGGAGTTTTTCTCGACTACAACCAAAATGCCAAAGACCGGACAACGTGCTCAGCGTATTCGGTGCGTCCGCTCCCGGATGCGCGCGTATCCACTCCCCTTCTTTGGCAGGAGGTTCCGGACTGTGAGCCAGGCGATTTCACCGTCTTGACCGTTCCCCGTCGCTTTGAACAATTGGGCGATCCGCATGCCGGCATAGACGCGGCCGCTGGTTCCCTGGAACGATTGTTGGAACTCGCGGCAAGGGACGATGCGAAAGGTCTCGGTGACGCGCCATGGCCGCCCCATTTTCGCAAGGCGAAAGGCGAAGCTCCTCGAGTTGCCCCATCTCGAGCGAAGATGCCGCTCATTGTGGTTGCAAATTCTCCACAAAAAGACGCGGCACTTGAGGGCTTAGAGAGGTGGAAAGACAAACACCGCAAAATCGCGGGACTTCTGGCGGTCGACGATGTCTTGGTCGACTCCATGCGCGGCAGGTCGTCCACTTGGACCCGCATCCGTGTGAACCTGCGGCACGTTCCAGAAGAACTCCGCCCGCTCCAGGAAACTCCTGATCCGGATGACGATCCTACGCGCGAGTGGCGTGAAGCTCGCGTTAAAAAGAAAGTTAGCGGCCCATCGGGAAAATAGTCATAAGCTCTTGCGGAGGAACCACTTCAAGCTGGGCGTAAGTGCAATCGCTCGGTTTCTTGTCGAAACGCCACCTTCGAAACTGCGACATATGACGAAAACGTGCGCCCTGCATGTGCTCGTAAGCGACTTCGACCACCAGCTCTGGACGAACCGCTTCCCATGACAGATCCTTCCCATTGCTCCAGCGGCTCTGCCCGCCTGGCATTCTTTGCCCGGCTTCCGCACTGGCCGAGGCATGCTCCGCCCAACTTCGCCACGGATGATGGGCAAGGGCGCCTTCGCGGTACGGGGTCAAAAACTCTACCAGTTCCACGCGCTTCTGCGCGGTGAAGCTTGCGCACACGCCGACATGCTGCAGCGAACCCGAATCGTCAAAAAGACCCAGCAGTAATGATCCGATCGCAGTGCCTTCACCCTTCTTGTGCCAGCGGAAGCCGGCCACCACGCAATCGCAGTCGCGTTCATGCTTTACCTTCAGCATGACCCGCTTGTCAGGCTCGTAGCCGCCACATCGCGGCTTGGCCATGACCCCATCGAGCCCCGCACCCTCAAAACGATGAAACCAGTCGGAAGCAATTTTCAAGTCACGAGTCGCCGGCGTCAGATGGACGGGGGGACTGGCAGATGTCAGCAGTGCCTCCAACTGTCGACGCCTGTCCTCGAAAGGCTCGGCCCGCAAATCCCGATCGCCTTCGCAAAGCAAGTCAAAGAAAACGATAGACACAGGCGTCTGCTTCGCCAAGAGCTTTACGCGCGATGCAGCCGGATGGATCCGTAACTGTAATGCATCAAAATCCAGCCCGCGCTCATTAGCAATGACAATTTCACCATCAAGCACGCAGCGCTCCGGCAGTTGCGCAAGCAGCGTTTCGACCAGCTCCGGAAAGTAGCGATTGAGCGATTTCTCGTCGCGGCTTTGAATCAGGATCTCAGTTCCGTCCCGAAAGATGAGCGTGCGAAAGCCATCCCATTTGGGTTCGAAAATCCAAGAATCCCCCTCGGGCAGTTCGCCCACCCTCTTGGCGAGCATCGGCAACACCGGCGGTGAGACAGGCAATTTCACGTAAATTCTCTACGCTGATTATAGTGTGGCGACAACGGGAGAAACACTGCATCTACGAAACGATCTAATCGGTTGATAGGAAAACATGAGCGACCCTCTTGCAATCTATCTTCACGACCACTTAGCCGGCTCACGCTTCGCCATCGAGCTGCTCGAGTCGCTGGAGGAACAATATAGCGGTCAGACCTTGGGCGAGTTTGCGCGTGGTCTGAAAGCTGATGTGAAGCAGGATCAAGAAACACTTGAGAAAATCATCGATAGCGTCGGCAGCACTCATCTTGACTTGAAAGAGGCAGCCGGCTGGTTCGCCGAAAAAGCGGCCCGATTCAAACTAAGAGGAGACCATGCGGCGGCCGGAATTGGCACCTTCGAGGCCTTGGAAACGCTGGTGCTCGGAATCAGAGGCAAGCTCGCACTTTGGGAAGTGCTGCCCATCGCTCGTACCGTTGACATGCGGATTCCAAATATCGACTTCGGAAAACTCGCGGGAAGCGCGGAGGAGCAAGGCGCTCGCGCAGAAATACAACGCTTGCAGTTTGCCACGACGACCTTTATGCTCCAACGGTAAGTCGCGGCGGCCCTCTCCAATACATGGAAACACATTCCCTGTCTCAGACTCCCATCCCCGGGAGGACAAAGAGTCCCTAATACTTTTTATATCAGGAGATCCTTTCCATGCCGAAAGATAAACACAATGGGGCAGCCGAGCACCACGACGCCGCCGCGAAAGCGCATCGGACGGCTGCCGAGCATCATGGGAAAAACGATGATGGGGCAGGCCATGAGCATTCCATGATGGCCAGTGGCCGCGCTAAGAAAACGCTTGATCAGTCCATGAACGCGATGAAGGCTTCAGAAGAGAAAGCCAAGAAGTAATTCTTTGGATGCGCGCCGGTTTCGGAGCGGCGCGCATCCACCTTCCATAATTACTGCAAAATCGCTCGGCAAAGAACAACATGAAAAAGAAGCCTCGTCGGAGAAATCTGTGGGTGGCGGACGGCTTTGGAGCTTGACTGACGGCCCCATAGGCGCTCGGCTGAATGCCCCCCGGTGAGACCAACATCCCTCCGGACACGGATCTCGGCACTGCCGGTTCACGCAAATCTGGGGGCCCGCATCTCGGTGCACCGCAAGGAGGTTCGTGGTTTCATAAAAATAGTTCAGCCGGAACCGGAAAATTTCGAGGCCGAACAGTTGTCCTCATGAAAGGGTCAAGCGTGAAGGGCTTGAACGAGTCCAGCGTCCTTGAATCTGGAGCCGGACCGGCCGGAGTTCTCTAATGTCTGGCGAACCAGATGTTCAGCCGCCGGTGCCTTCCGAGGATAGCCGCGATACGCGCAGTCTTGACCCGGCTCAGGAGGTAATACGGCTCTTCGATGAAACACACGCCGCGCTACAGCGCTACCTGATATTTCTGGGGCTCTCGCCGGAAGACGCGGAGGACAGCGTCCAGGAGGCCTTCTTGCGCCTGCAAAGCCGTTTCAATTCTATGCCTGACCGGACGTATGTGCGCGGCTGGCTATTTCAAGTGGCGAAGAACCTGGCGCGAGACAAACGCAAGAGCGCATGGGCGCGCCGAACGTGGGTATCATGCCAGGATCACGAGCGTCTGGCGTCGATAAAGGATTCGAATGATTCGCCAGAGACTTCGCTTCTGAAGCAAGAGAGGCTGAACTGGTTTCGATCGGCCATGGCGCGGCTCACGGAGCAGCAGGTGGAATGCCTCCAACTGCGCGCCTCGGGTCTCTGATACCGGGAGATCGCGGCAGTGATTGGGATCGGCATTTCGTCCGTTGGTGAATTGGTGCAGAGGGCGACGATCCGCCTGAATGAGGAGTCGAATGAATACTGACAACGGTTACGGCGAGGCGGCGTGTGGGCACCTTGCTGCCGCAATGGTTTTGGCAGCTGACGAGGAGTTGACCACAGCCGAGTGGCGTGCCGTGAACCAACATCTGACGCAGTGCGCAGCGTGCCGGTAAGAGTGGGCTGCTGTTGCCCGAATGGACACGCGCTTAAGGGAATGCCGAGCGGAGATCAATGCCCAGAACCCGCCCGACCCGGCCGTGCGAGTGTGGCTGATCAATGCGTTGAGCAGTCCGAAACGCAGTTCGTGGCTGGGCGGGACGCTGAGACAAGGGAAATGGGGCTGGGCTGCAGCGTCTGCGGCAGGTCTGTTCCTCGCGGCGCTTGCGACTTGGTTTGTCGTCGTAACAGAGGATTTGGGACGTCGCTACAGTCGGCAGCCGGAAAATCAGCCGCCTGGCTCAACCTCTGCAATTATGGCACCGGGTAGCCCTGAAGTGATTCGCGTCAAGGTGTCATTGGCGCCAGTTGGAGACCCATTCCTGGATGGTCCCTTGGCGGAGTCGATGGTCCTGACCGACGTTGTGGTCGGGACCGACGGTCAGCCGAGAGACATAAAACTGGCGGAATAGAAATCGGGCAAGCTATGTCGAAACTCATTTTTCTGACGCTCATCGGGTTGGCCGGTATAGCCGGCGCGCAAGGCATTTCCCGAAACGCGTCGCCGGCCAACCAGATTGTCGAGGGGGTCGCAGCGTCCGGCTCCAGAGTTATGGCGGTTGTGCCGGCGGGGCAGATCGGAAACGACAAGCCCCTCACGTTTTCGTCGGAGGCCTGGTATTCACCCGAGCTTGGGATCATCGTAATGAGTAAGATAAGCGATCCTGTTACAGGTGACACCAACTTTCGATTGACAAAATTGCGGCGCGGAGAACCCAGTCCCGATCTCTTCGCAGTCCCGGCAGGATATCGCTTTGTCGGCGTTGGCATCCCTGAGTCGGGGCCTCGGCGAGCGAAGCAATAAGTAGCCACACCCGTTCCGCATTCCACTGTTGTTCAAGTCGAAACACCGCAATCAGGCCGGAAAACACGTCTGTCATGTCGTTGTCCCGGTGAGGTGATTATGTCAGCTGGTTTCCAACGCACACTACAGGTCGCTTTGGCAGTCGCAATATCCACCGGTATTGCGGGGAACGCGCAGACGGACCCGGCTGCTGCATTCGAAGTCATCTCCATAAAAGCTCACCGCCCGGATGATCGACAGCAACGTGATCCGCAGTTTTCCCCCGGTTATGCGCGCTTTACATCCACCGGGTCGGCTCTGAGACACGTCATTGCTTTTTGCTACGGTGTGA
>Ga0210394_10007725_pt1 | contig 11249 bp, 12 predicted proteins | sample IncBWC12MmetaG_FD_160121 | JGI IMG/M metagenome (GOLD analysis project Ga0210394, IMG submission 160121) | Forest soil microbial communities from Barre Woods Harvard Forest LTER site, Petersham, Massachusetts, United States - Inc-BW-C-12-M | ecosystem: Environmental > Terrestrial > Soil >... | reverse complement strand
CGCAACTCGATGTGCTCGCGACTTTCGCCGTGCTGGCCGCCACGCGGCGTTACGTCCGGCCGGAGTTCACCGACGCCGGTGAACTCCTTATCCTCGGCGGCCGCCATCCCGTGATCGAGCACCTGCTCGAGCAGAATGGCGAGCGCTTTGTCCCCAACGCGCTTTATCTGAACTCCGCCACGCATCAGATTCTTCTCATCACCGGCCCCAACATGGGCGGCAAGTCCACTTACCTGCGCCAAGCCGCGCTCATCGTTCTGCTAGCGCAAATGGGTTCGTTCGTGCCCGCCGAGCAGGCCCGCCTGCCCATCACCGACCGCATCTTCACGCGCATCGGCGCCTCGGATAATTTGGCGCGCGGGCGTTCCACATTTTTGGTCGAAATGAGCGAAGTCGCCGCCATTTTGAATCTTGCCACGCCCCACAGCCTCGTGCTGCTCGACGAAGTCGGCCGCGGCACGGCCACCTTCGATGGTCTCTCCATCGCCTGGGCCGTCGTCGAATATCTTCAGTCGCACACGCGCGCACGCACGCTCTTCGCCACGCACTATCACGAATTGACGGAACTCGCCGATTTGCTTTCTGGAGTTAAAAACGTGCACGTCTCAGTGGAAGAAATGCCCAACGAAATCATTTTCCTGCGACGGGTGGAAGAGGGCAGCGCCGATAAAAGCTATGGCATCGAAGTCGCGCGCCTGGCAGGCCTGCCGCCCGCTGTGATCGCGCGCGCCCGCGAAGTTTTGCGCAGTCACGAGCAGAACGAGCGGCAGTTGAGCGAAAAACTCACGCCTCCGCTCTCCCCTTCGAATGGCGCCGGCGAACAGCAGACGCTGTTTACGGCGCCTTTTACAGAAGAAGATCGCGAAGTCCTAGACGCGCTACGCGCCGCCGACCTCGACCATTTGCGCCCCATCGACGCGCTCAATCTGCTCGCGCAACTGAAAAAACAAATCTCATGACGCCCCTGACCAGCATTAGACGCAACGATCCGTTGGTTTTTCGGGTGCCCCACCCTTCTGCATTTGAAGGGTGGGAAGGCCCCTCAGAGACAGCACCGGGTCCCCAAGACACGGGGGTGTTGCGCGTCCTGCGTGCGATTGACTCCTTGAATCTTCTCGCGGCTGAAAAAGCAAATCTCATGAATCCTCACTTGGCACTTACTTTGCGTCTTGCATTTGTAGCCTGGGGCGCCGCAACACCGGTTTCTGTGTTGCGGGCCCCGGGGAATTTCCCCTTATGAGCCGAGCGCCCGAAGGTTCCCGCCTCGCCCTTGGCCTCATGTCCGGCACTTCCGTCGACGGCATCGACGTCGCACTGGTGCGCATCGCGGCGTCGATCAGCCAGAATGCCGCGCACGCGCGTCTCGACAATTTCGTCACGGTGCCCTTTCCTTCGGCCGTGCGGGCCGAAGTGCTGCGCATCGCCGAGGGCGCGCGCGTCTCGCCGGGCGAAATCAGCCAACTCAATTTCCGCCTCGGCCGCGCCTTCGGCGAGGCCGCGCTGCGCGCCTGCCGCAAATTTCGCGTCGATCCGCGCCGGCTCAGCGTGATCGGCTCGCACGGCCAGACCATTTTCCATCAGGGCCGGCCCAACCGTTTTCTCGGCGAAAAGATCTCTTCGACATTACAAATCGGCGAGCCCGCCGTTATCGCCGCGATCACTGGTGTGACCACCGTTGGCGATTTTCGCCCCGCGGATATGGCCGTCGGAGGCCAGGGCGCGCCGCTCGTGCCTTTTGGCGATTACCTGCTCTATCGCGATCCGCGCCGGGGCCGCGCGGTCCTGAATATCGGTGGCATCGCCAACGTCACGGTCATCCCGAAAGCGGCTTCGCCGCATTCGGTCATCGCCTTCGATACAGGCCCCGGAAACATGGTCATCGACGCCCTCGTCCACCATTTCACCAATGGCCGGCGCAGCTTCGACGCAGAAGCGCAGATGGCCTCGCGAGGCCATCTGCTGCCCGCGCTGGCTAATTCTCTGCTCGCCGAAAAGTATTTTTGGCAAGCTCCGCCCAAAAGCGCCGGACGTGAACAATATGGGAGAGCTTACGTGGAGAAGGTTTTGGCCTGGGGCCGGCGCCACCGCGCCCGTCCCGAAGATCTGGTGCGCACAGCCACAATAGTGACTGCCCTCTCGATCGCCGACGCCCTGAATCGCTGGGTACTGCCGCCCCAGCGAAAAGGTCCCGCTTCGTCAGCTTCGGCACCGCGGCGCGTTAATCAGGGGACCTTTTCGCGTTCAATAAAAAATCCACTCGCACAGCTGATCGTCTCCGGAGGCGGCGCGCGCAATCCTCTGATCCTCGCACAACTCTCCGCCGCACTCGGCGGAATCGAAGTGGTCACTACGCAAGCTCTGGGCCTGCCCGGCGACGCCAAGGAAGCTTTCATCTTCGCCTTGCTGGCCGACGAAACCCTGCACGGCCGCCCCTCGAATCTGCCCAGCGCCACTGGGGCTCGCCGCCCTGCCCTCCTCGGCAAAATCTGCTACCCCCCGCCACGCTAGCCACGGACATGTCCCGCCTCACCATCCGGGCCGCACGCTTGCATCGTCATTCTGAGCGGAGCGTCCCGACCTCTTCCTCCGGAAATCGCCTTTGCGATTTCCGCTCGGGATGCGCAGTCGAAGAATCTCTCTTTTTATATACGGATTAAACTCAACCTTGTGGCACACCGGGCAAGAGCCGCAGCAACCCGCCACAATCCGTGCTAACCTGAAGCTGTAAGCGAAATGTGTCGATTCCCCGGCGAAAAATTAACCTACGCGCAAATCCTTCCGCGGCTATTTATCGGCTCTCATCCCCGCACAATTGACGATATAGAACGCCTCCGCCGCGAGGCAGGCATCACCGCCGTGCTCAACATCCACACCGACGACGATATGCGCGCCGTCAATTTGGATTTTCCTCCCCTCGAAGCCCATTACGAAACTTGCCCTATCCTTCTTCGCCGCGTTCCGATGGTCGAAGAGCAAATCGAACTTCGCGCCAAGCTTTATTCCGCGATTCAAGCCTTGAGCGAATTGTTCGCCGAAGGCCACACCGTCTATCTCCATTGCACTGCCGGCATCGGCCGAGCACCTACTGTGGCTATCGGCTATCTGCACACCTGTTTGGGATGGGACTGGGATGAGGCCGTCGCGCACGTAAAGCAAGCCCGCCAATGCGCCCCACACGTGGAGGCGCTTCGCCTGGCCCTGCGCGACCAAGGCATTCTCAAACTCTCTGACAACGGAGGCCCGCTAACAACGGACGATAGCACGCCTCCGAGCAATCGTCCCTAGTGGGCGCTCGGCTGCAATCCCGGCCCCGAAGCCTGACCGAAACCCCCGGAACGATGGATTAAATCCCGGCTGCCTCTGTATGATGCTACTTGCACTCATTCATCCACGCAGAGGTAACCAATGGCAATGGAGACAGCAGCAGCGATTCTCACCAAACTCGCTCTGGAGCAAAATGCCGAGCTTAAATCCAGGCTACATTCCGCCCACGGAGAAGCCAAAGTGGTTGCGTTGATTATGCCCTTATTCAGGCAGATACTTTCTGAGCTGGAAGAGGGCCGGCAGGCTCACGACAGTTTCCCTTCCGCTGTCCCTCGCTCCTTTTCCGGCCGCTCCGATAGTGTTCCGCCGCCAGGCTCAGGAAAGGTTAAAGACGTACACGCTGAGGAACGCCACAGTGAAGGGGACGATATCGGCGGCGAAGGCTGATCGACCGGAGCATCGAGCGAGTACTATGAGAGGAAGTCCGGCTTCAGCCGGACCTACGCCCGCCACCGCCCATGCGGTGCTTGCGTGATTCTCTTCCCCGGGACGATTCCTCCGCCCCGCGTTGCGTCAATTTCTTTCCGCCGAGATGATCGAGATTTCCGAGGAAGGTTTTCTTTTCAGTCTTCTTGGTGTTTTTCTTCTTAGCCATAGCTGCACACTAATCGAAAGGTACTCCTGCGTCAATTAAGCGACTGCGACGACATGGTCTTCAAAGCTCAATTCGGACCGCTGCGTTGATTGCCCGAACTCTGATAACTTCGCAGCGGCAGGCCTAGCGCGCGTAACGTCGCGTCGTCCGGCAGGGGTTGGCCGTTTTCTGTAGTCATCACACCGAACCCGCCGTGGTACTCCCACATCGCCCAGCCGATGCTGTGCTTTTCGAGTGACGTGCGCACATCGGTAAGCCACGCGACGCGGTCTTTGGGCTCGGCGTTTTTGCGGTAAACGCCAAATTCGTTGCAGATCACCGGCACGCCCCAATGCTCGGCCCACGCCGTCACTTGCCCGATCTCCGCATCGATGCGTCCCGCATTCCAGCGGTCCAGTCCATAACGCACCACCGCCAGCCGATGCACCGCGTCCGGCACTTCCGCCGCTGCGGCTCGCACGTTTTCCGGCGTCGATGGATAGGGCACGCCCTTCAGGTTGTGCCAATAATTCGAAGACCACGTCGCCCCCTGATGCGTGAAGATGTGCGATTCATAAAAGTGAAACGCATAGATGACATTGGGATCGCGCAGCGGCTCGAGAAAAACCAGATCATCGTCATCCGACCAATGCGCTCCCGTGGCGATGATGGTGTGCTGCGGCGCGCCTTCGCGAATCGCCGCTGCCAGCTTGGCCTCCACTCCATACCAGCGGTAGCGGTCGCGGCCTTCAGGCTCATTGAGAATTTCGAAGAAGACTCGCTCCGCGTCGAGATTCGCGTAATGCCGCGCCAGCGCCCGCCAAAAGTCCGCGAACTGCTCGACGAATTCGTCGTCGCTCGCGAGCTTTGCCTTGAATTCCGCGTCTGCGAAAATGCTGATGTCCACTGCCAGGCCGCGATCGAGAATCATCTTCACCGCTGCGTCCAGATACGCGAGGTCCTGCGGCGTAATCTGGTCCGCTTGCCGTGCGTGGAACATGGGACGCGGGTCCACACTCAAGCGCACGTGATCGAAGCCCATTCCTTGGATCAGATCCAGATCGTGCGCCGTGATCGCCGTTTCGAAATGCTCTTTCGTGTATCCGCTCGCGTCGCCTGCCTGCGCGAGCCAGTCGCTCACATTAATGCCGCGCCGCAGATGCGCCACGCGCCGCTGCAAAACGTCACCTCCAGCCGTCGTAGCCTTCGCGTCCGCGGCTCGTTGCGCCGTGCCGGCGGGCGCGAGTGCCGTCTCTGGCACACCTCTCTGCGCCGCGGCTGCCGCGCCCTGCCCCATCCAAAACAGGACGCCACACAAAACGACACCGACAGTCCGCGCGAACCTACTCATACGTTTCATGCTTGAGAGTCGCGATCATAAGGATGTCTCACAAATCCGAGGTTCGACCGACTCAAGTGCAAAGCCGGTGCCGGGCCGAACCACCACTGTATCACCGACCTCAGTCGTCGTACTCCCAACCGTTATACCTATTGCCCTAGAACAAAGCTGACCGTGATTGTGGTTTCGACCTCCACAGCCTGCCCATTCAGCAGCGTGGGGTTATAGCGCCATTGCCGAACGGCATCGAGTGCAGCGTTTACCAGCAGCGGATGGCCAGACAGAACCTCCAGTTCGCTTACCTGACCGTCCCGGCCGATGATCGCGTGCAAGACTACGTTCCCTTGTATGCGAGCCTGAATGGCAAGTTGCGGATAAACGGGCTGAACTCGCGAGATCAGCTTCGCCGCCTCAATTCTGCTCGTCACTGGCACACGCTGGGGCACGCTGGCCACGGCGGGCCGCTTTACGATCTCCGCCGAATTGGGCATGGCGTTCAGCAAATCCATTCCAGAGCCAGCGCTGAGAGGTCCTTCAGCCAACGGCGCTTCGGGTGCCAATGGCCCCTCCTCAGAGACATCCACCCTGGTTGGAATGCGGGGTGGCTCGATGAGAATGCCGTGATTGAGTAGTCGTGGCGCGCGAACTCCGGACTTGGGCAGCGGCGGCTGCGCGGCGGTTCGCGGAGCAGACTCTGGAGGGCCGACCCAAGTCGTCTTGAAAATTGTTCCCGGCAGCGCCTCTGTGTAGATGAGCGGAACAACGAGTAAGATCAGTAGACACGCGCTTTGCAGTGATCCCGAAATTACCACCGCCCATCTCTTTCTCATGGTGGTAGGACGAGCAACTGATTCAAAAAGCTCGCTGAACATAGTGATGCCTCCACCCGGTCAAAGCCGGTGTTCGGATTTATCGTTTTGTGCGAGCTTGCCGCGGCGTGCTCTGTCCGGTTAGACACCGGCGTGGGATCTTTGTGCCCCGATTGCTTCCTTTATGCTCAAAGCAGTCAGCCGTCAAAATGTGAGGACGGCAGAAATATTTGTGCCGGTCATTCGTCTCCACTAATAGGAGGCTTCACTGAAAGCAGGTTTCATGGCGTTTGCCGCACCCGGCTCCTCAACGCGGGCTGCGTTTGCCCACGATAGGGTCAGCAGTGCGCGGGCCGCCGCAGCCGCGCGGCGGGACGCCCGCGAAGACGACCGCCGCATCCTCGAAGCCTCCGCGCGCTATCGCGCTCGTCTCGCGAATTTCATTCGCAGGCGCGTGCCGGACCGGGGCGAAGCCGAAGACATCCTGCAGGAAGTCTTCTACGAGCTCGTCGCCGCCTATCGGCTCTTCGAACCGGTGGAAGAGGCCGGCGCCTGGCTCTTTCGCGTGGCGCGCAACCGCATTACGGATTTCTTCCGCAAGAAGAAGCCGGAAGCGCTGCACGACGTGATGCAAGGCGTACATGCGCCCACAGAAGACGCCGCGCCGCTGCGGTTCGAAGAACTCCTGCCATCGCCTGACGCCGGCCCGGAAGCGGCTTACGCGCGCGGTGTGCTGCTGGACGAAATCGAAGCTGCGCTCGACGAATTGCCGCCGGAGCAGCGCGCTGCCTTCGTCGGGCACGAGCTCGAGGGCCGCAGCTTCAAGGAACTGGCGGGCGACGCGGGCATCACCGTAAACGCCATGGTGCTGCGCAAGCACCATGCCGTGCTCCACCTGCGACGCCGGCTGCAAGCCATTCACGACGAATTTTTGGGAGAGTGAGGCCAACAATGAGACGAAATCGATTTGTACGAGGAGCGAGATTCATTCTCTTTGCCATTGTCGCCGCCACGGCGCTCAGCTTCGTGGTCATGGGTCTTTGGAATTGGCTGATGCCGCCGCTTTTCGGGCTGCACCTGATCAGCTTCGGGCAAGCACTCGGCTTGCTGGTGCTCAGCAGGCTGCTCTTGGGTGGATTCCGCGGACGCTGGGGCGGAGGACACTGGCGCGGCCGCATGATGGAGCGCTGGGCCCAAATGACGCCCGAAGAACGCGAGAAATTCCGCGCCGGCATGCAAGGCCGCTGCGGCCCCTTCGCGCCTCCAGCACCGGCGCCCGAAGCCAAAGCGTAATTGTTGCGTGAGCTTTGTAGCTCGGGTCATCCCGCCGACTTGCCCTGAGCGGGTTGCGAAGGGTGGCCCCCGGCGGGAGACCTGAGGTCTTCGCCCCTTTCGCGGTTACGACGTCACATCCGCGCCGGGCGCACTCACGTCCGGCGCTAAAAGAACTCTGGTGTCATTCTGAGCGAAGCGTCGCGATATCTCTTTCGAAAATCGCGCCTTTGCGATTTTCGGTCGCGACGCGAAGCCGAAGAATCTCTCTTACTCTCGCGCCAACAGTTCTCGATGCAACGGAGCGCTACGCCTTCTTCAGCCTCGCGCTTACGCCGTCACCATCCGTGCCGGGCGCACTCACGTCCGGCGCGGAGATAACTCATGTGTCATTCTGAGCGAAGTGGCCGCGGATTCCCTCGGCCGTTTTGCGGCCGCGCGGCCACGCAGTCGAAGAATCTCTCTTACTCTCGCGCCAATAGTTCTCGATGCAACGGAGCGCTACGCCTTCTTCAGCCTCGCGCTTACGCCGTCACCATCCGCCCCGGGCGCACTCACGTCCGGCGCGGAGATAACTCAGGTGTCATTCTGAGCGAAGTGGCCGCGGATTCCCTCGGCCGTTTTGTGGCCGCGCGGCCACGCAGTCGAAGAATCTCTCTTACTCTCGCGCCAGCAGTTGCACCCGCGTCGATGCAACCCTTGGGTTACGCCGACGCCGTTTGAGTTTGTTGCAAGAACGCGAGCAGGTCGGCATTGATCCGGTCCGCATTGGTCGTGGGCATCCCATGTGGAAACCCCGGATAGACCTTGAGCGTGGCTTTCTTCAGTATTTTGGCGGACAGGGGACCTGCCGCGACGATCGGCACGATCTGATCGTCGTCACCGTGCATCACCAGCACGGGAACGTCGATCTTCTTCAGGTCTTCGGTGAAGTCGGTCTCCGAGAACGCCTTGATGCAGTCATAGTGGGCCTTGATGCCTCCCAACATGCCCTGCAACCACCAATGCTCGCGGATACCTTCGGAGATCTTTGCGCCCGGGCGATTGTAGCCATAGAACGGGAGAGTAATGTCCTTGTAGAACTGCGGCCGGTTAGCCGCGAGCTGTGCCCGCAAGCCGTCGAAGACTGAAATGGGCTGACCAGTCGGATTCTTTTCCGTCTTCAGCATCAGTGGCGGCACGGCGCTGATGAGCGCCGCCTTGGCAACACGCTTGGAGCCGTGGCGGCCCAGGTAACGCGCAACTTCGCCACCGCCCGTCGAGTGCCCGACCATGATCGCGTCCTTGAGATCGAGGGCTTCAAATAGCGCCGCCAAATCATCTGCATAGGTGTCCATCTCATTCCCGTCCCAGGTTTGGCCGGAACGCCCGTGCCCGCGGCGGTCGTGTGCGATCACTCGATACCCTCGCTGGCCGAAGAACATCATTTGCCCATCCCAGTCGTCAGCGGTTAGCGGCCAGCCATGGCTGAAAACGATCGGCTGTCCCTTGCCCCAATCTTTGAAATAAATCTGCGTGCCGTCTTTCACGGTGATTGTCGCCATGGAATGTCTCCTTAATCTTGCTGGAAATTCGTGGGGATACTTGGAATTTGCTCTTTGACCAAAAACCGGAATCGATCTTACACCTGTGCCCTGTTCGCCGGCTGTGCAAAACAATTTTTCCTGCGGAGCCGCCAAACAACTGAGATTCGCACTGCCAGTGTTGTAGCCACGAAGAATGAAGAACGCCTACTCTCGCGCCAGCAGCGGATACGCGATCGCAACGGCCACCAGCGCAATCGCCGCCAGCGCGGAGGAAAACAGAATCGGAGCGTTCACCGGCCCGTACGCATAGAGCCCGTACGTATAAAGACTGTTCCACAGCGCCGGCCACGACTCGAACAGCACCCAGTTCATCCCATCCCCTATTGCGCCGCCTACTTCGCTCCAGTCCCACGCAAGCCAGACGCCCAGGCCGGCGCAAATGACCATCGCGCACACAACTTCCACCCACTGCAAACTCTGACGCGCGCGTTCGGCCGCCGCCTGCCTCTCGGAAATCTGAGCGCGCAGCCAGAGAACCTGGGGATCCGGCAAATTGGTTTGCTCGGGCGCTCCCAATTGCGCAGCGGGCGCCAGCGCCTGCATCCACTGCGCGGCCTGCCGCACGCTGCGGCAGGTCCCGCACCCGCGCACGTGCGCCTCGAGGCTTTCGTTCCATTCGCCCCTGCGAATAGCTCGCGCGACCGCGCTCTCTTCGGAACAGCTTGTGTGGCTCATCTTGCCTCCTTCCGTCCGAGTCCGGCGTCCTCCAGCGTGCGCGCCAATTTCTTGCGCGCCCGGAAGAGCACCACGCGCACGCTTTTCTCTTTCAGCCGCAGCGCCGCGGCGATCTCGCGGTGTTCGAAGCCTTCCACATAAGCGAGCCACAGGAGCAATTGCTCCTGCGGCTTGAGCTGGCGGAAAAAACGCATGGAATCGCTTTCGCTCTTCGGATGTGTCACCGGCTCGCCGCCCAGGAAATTCCACACACTCCAGCGCCGTTCCCGCTTCACGCGCCGCCAGTGGTCGATAAGCAGCGACGATGCGATTTTGTACAGATACGCCTTCAGCGGCGCATCTGCTCGTGTCACGTCGTTGACCTGAGCGTTTCTGAATTGAGAGTCTCTAAACTGGAAAAGATCGGCGCGCAGAAAGCGCAGATATGATTCCTGAAGAATATCCTCGGCGAGCGCTTCGTTCCCTGAGGCGCGCCGGATGTAACCCCGCAGCCCCGGCGCGGTCTTTGCATAGAAGACCTGGAAAGCGGCAGCATCCATGCGTCGCACCGGCGCCGCCGCCGATTCCGCCGCAGTCAGATCCTGTGCGGCCGAATCCTCTCCCACCGCTGCAAACTCCAGGCTTGCGCTCAGCCGCATCGCGTTTCTCTACACTGGTTCTAGCTGTGCGATAGCGGCGCGCCGGGTGTCGCCGCGCCGCCGCTCCACTTCTTCGAAAAATGATACGATGCTGCGGCCGATATCAACAGCCCTGCTCCCAGCGCCAAAAAGAGGACGCCCGGCACAACGAATCCGTGTCTCACCGGAGTCAGCAGGAGAAAGCCCACCCCCAGCACGGCCACCGTTATGCCGCCGCGCATGCCGCGCAGAATTCGCTCCCGCGATCCGAACGAATGGGCCGACAAGCTTTCCAGAAAACGCTGGCTCCCCTCCGTCCCCAGAAAATCGGCGAATTCTTTCCCTGAACTGAATTTATCGAGGATCTGCTTCTGGAATTCCGCTCGTGCCCGCAGTTCCGCCTGTCTGCGCCGCGCAATCACAAAAACGATCAGCACAACCATGGCGAAAAGCGCGATAGGAATCAACGCTTCTAGTCCCGTTCCGCCGCCCCCTCCGCCGAAGCGAAATCGCCTCTGCCTGAGCTCCTGCTGCACTTCTTCTTGAATGGCTTCCTGCAAGTCCGGCGACACAGCCTGCCAGAGCGGCATCGCATTCGCCAAGATCATCGCGCCTACCATAGGTTTCGCTCCTCCAGTTCGCCTTCGTTCCGATTCCTCATCTTGTTCTTCCATTGCTACAACGCTGGAGGCATGGAGGGGGTTAACAGCTCTAAGTACGAAATCAATTTGCTTCAATCGGAAGGGCCTCGGGTGTATAAGGTGCCCATCCCGGAGATCAAAACTTTATTGTTTTCGAAAGGAGATCCCCATGAGCGCATCCACCACAGCCAGGACCTCATCCACCAGCGTGTACACGACCCCCGCGTTTTGGGAACGCTTGTGGCGCTCGGCCGGCATCCAGTCCCTCGGGCTCTTCATCATCGGGTACGTCATCTACGGCAATCAGCCGCAGGTCGGCGCGTCGGCCGACGCACTCGCCGCGTTTTATGACGGCGATCGCACGCGTATCCTGATCGCTGCGGTGTGCTTCGGCCTGTCGATCCTCAACCTC
>Ga0210394_10007724_pt1 | contig 11253 bp, 7 predicted proteins | sample IncBWC12MmetaG_FD_160121 | JGI IMG/M metagenome (GOLD analysis project Ga0210394, IMG submission 160121) | Forest soil microbial communities from Barre Woods Harvard Forest LTER site, Petersham, Massachusetts, United States - Inc-BW-C-12-M | ecosystem: Environmental > Terrestrial > Soil >... | reverse complement strand
ATCCGCCGCCGAGACGAGGTCAGCGGCCTCGCCCCAGAGCGGCGCCACGATTGGCCGGCCGGCCGCCATCGAGTCGAATATCTTCGAAGGCAGCGCCGCCTTGAAGAGCTCGAGCCGCTTCAGCGGGATGATCGTCGCGTATGCGAGGTTCAGGAGCGCCGGCAGCGTTGAGGTCGGTTGGATGGGCAGAAAGCGAATGTTCGAAATTTCCTCCCTCTGCGCTTTCGCGACCAGCGCGGTTTTCTCGGCGCCGTCGCCGACGAGCACGTACAGGATCTCGGGATTGCGCGTGAGCTTGGCCGCGTCAAGGATGACCTCAAGACCCTGGGCGAGACCATGCAGCCCGGCATACATGAAGACCTTATGGCCGTCGAGCCCAAACCGGCTTGCCAACTCGCGATCCGGTGTGTCGATCTGGTAGGCGGCGGTGTCGACGCCATTCGTGAGCAGGACGAGCTTGTCGCGCGGAACTCCCCGCGCCGCCAGCCTCTCCAATATGCCTGGCGTAGGCACGGTGATCCGCGCCGCTCTTCTATAGATGTGGCGTTCGAACATTTCCGCCAGGCCGATGGCGAAGCGGTTTCGAAGGATTCCGAGCTCGACCGCCGATTGGGGCCAGATGTCGCTGACGTTGAAGACAAAAGGAGCGCGCTTGAGCCGTGAGAACCACAGGGCGGCAAGGCCCGTGAACAGGGGAGGGGACTGAACGTAGATGATGTCTGTGCGCCCAAGCTTGCGGACCGCAAGCAGGCTGAACACAGGGAACGAAAAGTAGTTGAGAAGCCGGCTGAGAAATCCATGCCGTGCGCTTGCGAACACCCATGTCCTCAGCACTCTGATGCCGTCAACCCGGTCTTCCATGAATAGCCTTCGGCGGTAGCCGGGAAAGACCACGCCCGCCGGGTAGTTGGGAAAACCGGTCACCACAGTGACGCTCTTCTTACCAGCGGCCGTGAGCAGCTTGGCGAGCTCGAACAGCCGCACCTGCGCGGGTCCCACCTCAGGGGGGAAGTAATGGGTCAGAAACGTCACCCGCAGGTCCGGCTGGGTGGCGGGCATCTTCGGCGCCATGATAGGTAAGCTTGCCAATCGTGCCCGCCGCTGATCTCCCGAGCCGAGCCCTTTACCAGGGACGCGAGCGCGCCGGCCGTGGCAGATCCTCACACGCCGCGCGTTTGACAACGCGATCGCTGCGAGCGGTGGCTCGACAAACGCTGTGCTCCACCTCCTCGCCCTGGCGCGCGAGATCGGGGTCGACCTGGCCATCGACGAGATTGACTGGATCGGCCGCCGCACGCTGCCGCTGTTAGCGTCAGTGTCCATCGACTGAGCCGCCGAAGGTCAAGTTGTGTCGGCTTCAGGTGGCCGATATGTTAACTGTGAGCCCCGCGCGGTCACCTCGCCCCGGCCGAGTAACGAAGCCGCGGTTTCTGGGCTAGGATTCCGCTCACTGATCGTACCCATGTCCTCATATCGCGCCCGTTGGGCATCTCCCGCTCGCCGGCGGCCCACCAGCCTGTTGGCGCCAGTTTTGCGAAGACCACACGTCAGCAGATACATGAGCACGCCTCTCTTCGTGGCTCTCCGGGCGCCGGGTCGCAGGTGCCAGTGATCGCCGTGCCGGTGTCCTGATCGCTCACCACGCTTGGGGCCGTCGATTGAACCTCTGCCTGCTCTCGCTGGCAGCCACTGTCCTCGCGTCTATAAACGTGTCGGCCGCGCCATCGTCGAATGTGTCAGCCGCGCCATCGTCGTCGGTGGTTCTGACCGCGGTCGACTACCCGCGCGCGACATGGGTGCCCGCGGCGTCAACGAATTTCACCGTCGCCGACCGGCCCCACGACTATCCGATCGACATCATCGTCATCCACGACACCGAGGGGACCTACGCCAGCGCCATCAGCGCCTTCCAGGACCCCAGCCGCCATGCCTCAGCGAACTACGTCATCTCGTCTCACGGCCAGGTGACGCAGATGGTGTCCGAGAAAGATATCGCATGGCACGCCGGCAACTGGGATTACAACACTCGCGCGATCGGGATCGAGCACGAGGGATACGCGTCGAAAAACCTGTACACGATTCCCGAGTACCGCGCGAGCGCGGAGCTTGCGGGTTCGATCTGCTCGCGATGGGGCGTGCCGATGGATCGCGCGCACATCATCGGCCACTACCAGGTGCCCGACCCTAATCACCCGGGGCTGTTCGGCGGCACCGATCACCACACTGATCCGGGGCCGTACTGGAACTGGACCCTCTACATACGGTTGGCGCAGTACTACGCGAATCTCCTTCCGAGCCCGCCGCACATGGTGCTCAGCGCCACCGCGTACAGTGGCGACGGCACGGCGACGGTGCAGTGGCCGGCGGCACGTACGTGCCACAACCCCATCGATTCGTATGTGGTCGTCGCCCAACCGGGTGGAATGCAGGTGACAGTGCCGGGCACCGCCACCTCGGCTGCCTTCACCGGCCTCACCAATGGTGTCAATTACTCGTTCACGGTCACCGCGCACAACTCGGACGGCCAGGACAGCGTGTCCTCCAACAGCGTGACCCCCGGCCCGGCCTGCTCGGGCGCCACCCTGACCGCCAGCCCCGCCTCACCCCAGTCTGCGGGCGGCGCCGTCACGTTCACTGCCACCTCGAGCGGTTGCTTCAATCCCGAGTACCAGTTCACGGTTCAAAGCTCGAGCGGCACCTGGGTGGTCCAGCAGCCTTTCGGCGGTGACAAGTGGACCTGGGACAGCTACACGTTTGGTGCCGGCGTGCACAGAATCGGGCTTTGGGCGAACCATGCCACGGCCGACCCGGCCCAGGCCGAGTCCTCCACCACGCTGACCTACACCCTCAACCCGTTCTCGGTGACCGACTGGCACGCCGCCTTCGACATGAGCAAAGCGCCGACAAGCTGGGTGGCAGGGCGGAGCCAGACCTTCCCGGTCACGGTGTCCAATTTGGGTAGCGTCACCTGGCCGGCCGCCGGTTACGGCAGGGTCGATCTGATAATTCACTTCGCGAAGGTGGGCGGAGGCTCCGCCACCCGATCCCAATGGCTGAATCTCAGCGGCTTTTCGATGCCGTCGAACCTCGCGCCGGGCGCAAGCACGACGTACAGCGTGACCGTCGCCGCCCCGTCGACCACCGGTCCGCTGGTCCTCGAGGCGGACATGATCAAGGAGCACCAGTTCTGGCTCCCGCAATGGCAGCCCGTCGCCGTCAACGTGGCGGCCCCTGACAAGACCGCCGGTTACGACATGGGCAAGGTTCCGACCAACTGGCTCCCCGGCCAGACCCAGACGTTCCCGGTGACCGTCACCAACACCAGCACCTCGACGTGGCTTTCGACGGGGTACTCCAGGACCGACCTGGACCTCCACTTCCTGCCCGTCGCCGGCGGGGCGGCGAAGCGGTCAACGTGGCTCACCAACCAGGCTTTCTCGCTCCCGGCAAATCTAGCGCCGGGCGGCACGGTGACGGTCAATGTGACGGTCAATTCCCCCTCGCAGATCGGATCGTTGGTGCTCGAGGCCGTGATGATCAAGGAGCACGCATTCTGGTTCCAGCAGTGGGCGCCGGTCAACGTGATGGTGACCGACGCCATGCGGTCTGCAGGCGATAACCTGGCAGGCGCACGCTAACCGGTTCGCGCACCGCGTGGTGATGCCCTTCAGCGGAGGTAAGCTTGCAAATCGTGCCCTCTCGCGACCTACCCAGCCGAGCGCTGTATCAGGGACGGGACCGTGCCGCCGCCCGCTCCTTTCTATATGCGATAGGCCTGACGGCCGATGACATCGACAAGCCGTTCATCGGCGTCTCGAACGTCTGGACCGAGACGATGCCCTGCAACTTCGGCTTGCGCGAGCTCGCCGTTCCGCTGAAGGCAGGCATCAAGGCAGCCGGCGCCAACCCGATGGAGTTCAACACGATCGCCATCTCTGACGGCATCACGATGGGCAGCGAAGGCATGAAGACGTCGCTGGTCAGCCGCGAGGTGATTGCCGATTCGATCGAGCTAGTGGCGCGAGGCCACATGTTCGACGCGATGTGCTGCCTGTGCGCATGCGACAAGACGATTCCCGCCTCGGCCATCGCGCTCGCGCGGCTGGACAGGCCGGGCATGGTGCTGTACGGCGGCTCGATCATGCCCGGCCGGTATCGAGGCCGCGACGTGGCGGTCGGTGACGTCTACGAAGCGATAGGCGCGGCGGCCGCGGGCAGGATCACCGATGCCGACCTCGCCGAGCTGGAGACGGTGGCATGTCCGGGCGCCGGAGCGTGTGGCGGCCAGTACACGGCCAACACGATGTCGATGGTGATGGAGGTGATCGGCCTGTCGCCGGTCGGCTTCAATTCGATCCCGCAGACCGACCCGGCCAAGCATCCTGCCGCCGAGGCGATGGGACGGCTGGCCATGCATGTCCTCGACCAGGATCTGAGGCCGTCTCGAATCCTCACGCGCCGGGCGTTCGACAATGCCATCGCCGCCGTGGCGGCGAGCGGCGGATCCACCAACGCAGTGCTGCACCTTTTGGCGCTGGCTCGCGAAGTCGGTGTCGACCTCGCCATCGACGAGATCGACCGGATCAGCCGGAGGACTCCATTGCTCTGCGACCTGAAGCCAGGCGGCCGTTTTGCCGCGGTCGAGCTGCACCGTGCCGGCGGCATCGCGCTGCTCACGAGGCGCTTGATCGAAGGCGGCTACGTCGACGGGGATGCGCTCACCGTCACCGGGCGTTCGCTGGCTGAGGAATGCGAGTCGGTTTCGGAAACTCCAGGGCAGGAGGTCGTCGCGCCGCTGGCTCATCCGTTGCGGGACGAGGGCGGCCTGGTCGTGCTTCGGGGCAACCTTGGTCCGGAGGGCGCTGTGGTCAAGGTGACACAGCACACGCCCACTACGCATCGCGGCCCGGCGCGGGTCTTCAACCGCGAGGAGGACGCGCTCGCCGCCGTGTTCGCGGGACGCATCAAACCCGGCGATGTCGTGGTCATCAGGTACGAGGGCCCGCGTGGCGGGCCGGGGATGAGGGAGATGCTCCTGGTCACCGCCGCGATCGTCGGCGAGGGCCTGGGCGAGTCGGTGGCGATGGTGACCGACGGGCGGTTCTCCGGCGCGACGCGCGGCCTGATGATCGGCCACGTGGCGCCGGAGGCGGCCGTCGGCGGGCCCCTGGCGGCGATCCAGGACGGCGACGTGATCAACATCGACGTCGACAGCCGCACGCTCGCGGTGGAAGGAGTCGACATCGCTAAGCGCCTGAACGGCTGGTCCCCGCCGGAGCCGCAGTACCGAAAAGGCGTCCTTGCGCGCTACGCCCTGCTGGTCGGGTCGGCGTCAGAGGGCGCGGTCCTGAAGCCGTAATCGGTATGAAGAGCGAGCCGCTCGAGACGTACATGGATGGAGTCGATCCGAGAGCGAAGCCGCTTGTCATCGCCCTCGACAAGGCCATCCGGAAAGCTCGCCCGGACTTCGATGTTGCCATCAAGTACGGGCTCCTGATGTACGCGCTCCGCGGCGACTGGCGCACCTGGGTCTGCTCGATCGGAGCCGGCGCCAACGGGGTCGCGCTGCGTTTTCTCTACGGCGTGCTGCTGGACGATCCGCGGAGTGTGTTGCGCGCGGGCAGCTCGGTCCTCAAAACCTGGGACTTCGCGCTTGACGACAAAGTCGAAGCGACGGCCGTCGGCGCGTACGTCCTCGAGGCGGTGGCTCGCTACGACGAATACAAGGCCAACGCACCGAAGATTCTTGAGGCGAGCCGGGCGGCCGCCAAAGCTCGCGGCCGCAGATCCATCTAGGTCCGGACCATGGCCGGGATAATTTGGCGCGGCAACCCAACCGATTCCTCTTTGGACTGAGGAAGGGGTCGGCTACCCGGCCGTGGGCAGCCAGGCAGGGCGCTGGGTTTCGAACGCGCCGATCGCAGGAGCGTGGCGTTCGACAAGGGTGATCTCGTCCAGTCCGCCGAGCAGCATGTCGCGCGCAAATGGGTCGATATCGAACTTGTAGGCGAAGCCGTCACCGCGCACCTCTTGCTTCTCAAGGTCCACGATGACCTCGATCGTCGGAGCCTCCGTCGCGAGGTCGATGAGGTGGCGCACCTGGCGGGCCGGCAGCGTGACAGCGAGGATTCCGGTCTTGTAAGCGTTCGCGCGGAAGATGTCCGCAAACGTCGGCGAGATGATCGCGTGGTAACCCGCATCCTTGATCGCCCAGGGCGCGTGCTCGCGGGACGAGCCGCAGCCGAAATTCTCCCCGGTGACCAGGACCGATGCGCCCTTGTGCTCCGGCCGGTCGAGAACGAAATCGCCCTTCGCCCTCCAGTCGTAGAAGAGGAAGGGCCCGTAGCCCGTGCGCTCGATGCGCTTCAGAAACTGCTTCGGAATTATCTGGTCGGTGTCCACATCGGCGCGGTCGAGGGGAGCCATCCGGCCGGTGACCTTCGAGACCGCCTGCACTAGAGCAACTCGCGAACGTCGACCAAGTGGCCGGTGATCGCAGCGGCCGCCGCCATCGGGGGGCTCATCAGATGCGTCCTGCCGCCGGAGCCCTGCCGTCCTTCGAAATTGCGATTGCTGGTCGAGGCGCACCGCTCGCCCGGCGCGAGAATGTCGGGGTTCATACCGAGGCACATCGAGCAACCGGCGTTGCGCCACTCGAAGCCGGCCGCCTTGAACACCGCGTCCAGGCCCTCATCCTCCGCCGCACGCTTCACCGATGTCGACCCCGGAACGACCATCGCCCGCACCGACGAATGCACGTGCTTGCCGGCGATGACTGTCGCTGCGGCTCGCAGATCCTCCAGCCGGGCGTTGGTGCAGGAACCGATGAACACACGGTCGATGGCGATGTCCGCGAGCGCAGTCCCAGGCTTGAGGTCCATGTAGAGCAAGGCCCGCTCGTCGGTGTCCGAGCGCGGGCTCGGCACACGTCCAGTGACCGGAGCCACCTGGCCCGGATTGGTACCCCACGTGACGTGCGGCTCGAGGTGGCTCGCGTCAATCGAGATCTCTTGGTCGAAAGCCGCGCCGTCATCGGTCTGGAGCGAACGCCAGTGATCGAGGGCGGTGTCCCACGCGGCACCCTTTGGCGCGTGCGGCCGGCGCTCCAGGTAAGAGAAGGTGGTGTCATCGGGTGCGACCATGCCCGCCTTCGCACCCCATTCGATGCTCATGTTGCAGATGGTCATGCGCCCTTCCATGCTGAGTGAGCGAATGGTCGAGCCGCGGTACTCGACAAGGTGGCCCTGACCTTCCGAGATGCCGGTGCGCCCGATCAACCCGAGCACCACGTCCTTGGCAGTGACGCCGAGAGGCAGCTCGCCTTCGACGTTGACAGCCAGGTCCCGGAGCCGGTTTTGAGGCAGGCACTGCGTGGCCAGGACCATCTCCACCTCGGACGTACCGATACCGAACGCCAGCGCCCCGAAGGCCCCGTGGGTCGAGGTATGCGAGTCGCCGCACACGATGAGCATTCCTGGCTGCGTCAGCCCCAGCTCCGGTCCGATCACGTGCACGATGCCCTGGCGCCGGCTGCCGATCTGGTGAAGCGGAATGCCCTCGCGCCGGCAGTTCTCCGCTAGAACCTCCATCTGCTTGCGCGACAGCTCGTCGGCGGCGCGGACGCCGCCCTTCGTGGGGACGTTGTGGTCCATCGTCGCCACCGTCAGGTCTGGCCTGCGCACCCGGCGCCCGGCGAGCCGCAGGCCTTCGAAAGCCTGTGGCGACGTGACCTCGTGGACGAGGTGAAGGTCGACGTACAGGAGGTCCGGTTCCTCTGGCGTGGACCGCACCACGTGAGAATCCCAGAGCTTCTGAGCCAAAGTGCCTTTGGCCCTTGCCACCGTGCTCGCCCCCTCGGGGGGAGGGTCAGGGCGGGGGGCTGCAAGTGGTTTCGCCGTGGGCATGAGAGAGGCCAACTCTACCGGCCGTCGAATGGCGCTGTCAGTGGGGCCAGTTCAAACCCGACCTGCCTTCTTTTGTGTGCAGGACACAACAGAACGGCTTACAGCTTCGTTACTATGCAAAGTCACAAATGGTTGCCAACCGCGTACTGGTACTCCTGGGGATCCTGGGCCTTATTGGCCTTGGCGAAACGGGGGCGCGCGCGACCTAGTCAGAAAGAGTCAAATCGCAAAGCCCCCGACCGAAAGGCGGGGGCTTTTTTGTTTAGGAGAAGTAAGTGCCGAGTACCGCCCCCCACCCCAACCCTCCCCCCAACCGGGCGGAGGGCAGTGTTCGCGTGTCCGGTGCCGACCTCGTGCTGGAGGCTCTGGAGGAGGAGGGCGTCGACCTCATCTTCGGCTACCCCGGCGGGGCGAACCTGCCGATCTATCAGCGTCTGCCCGAACACCCTAAGCTCCAGCACATCCTGGTGCGCCACGAGCAGGGTGCCGCCCATATGGCCGACGGCTACGCTCGTGCTTGCGGCCGACCGGGCGTTGTCTTCGCCACCTCCGGCCCTGGTGCCCTGAACCTCGTAACCGGTCTCTGCACCGCTTACATGGACTCGGTGCCGATGATCGCGATCACAGGCCAGGTCAACAGCACGCAGGTCGGCAGGGATGCCTTTCAGGAGTCAGACGTCATCGGCGCCACCAGCTCGGTCACCAAGCACAGCTACTTGGTCACCGACATCGCCCAGCTCCCGCGCGTGATCCACGAGGCTTTCCACATCGCAACCACCGGGCGGCCCGGACCGGTGCTCATCGACATCTGCAAGGACGTCCAGATGGTGGTGGCCGAGCGCACACCGCGCGCGCCCTTCAGCCTGGCCGGTTATCACCTGAACGGCCACACGAAGCTGGAGGATGCCAAGGTCGCGGCGCAAGCCCTCGCGCACGCCGAGCGACCGGTCATCCTCGCCGGCCACGGCGTACTTCTCAGCCACGCGGAGCAGGCCCTGCTCGACCTCGCAGAAAAGTCGGGCGTACCGGTCGGTACCACGCTTCTCGGCATCGGCGGGTTTCCCGTCAACCACCCGCTGTCGCTGCATATGACAGGCTTCATGGGCACCGGCTGGTGCCTCAAGGCGGTGCAGAACGCCGACGTTCTCATGATGGTTGGAATGCGGGTCGACGACCGCGTCACCGCCCGCCTCGCCGACTTCGCGCCGAAAGTCACGACATTCATACACATCGACATCGACGGCTCCGAGATGGGCAAGAACGTGCGCCCGCACATAGAGCTCGTCGCCGACGCGCGCAGCGCGCTCGAGGCGATCCTGCCGCACATCGATTCTGTGCATGAGGGGCGGGGTGCCTGGCTCACCCAGATCGACGCGTGGCGCGAAGAGCATCCGCTCCGCTACACGCACTCGAACGGCCACCTGCAACCGCAGGACGTTCTCATTGACATGTACCGGCGCTGCCGCAACGAGGCGGTGGTCGTCGCCGACGTCGGACAGAATCAGATCTGGGCCGCTCTGTGGTGGAACTACGACCGGCCAGGGCTGTTCATCAACTCCGGCGGCGCGGGCACCATGGGCTTTGCGCTGCCTGCCGCCATCGGCGCCAAGTTCGCCAGGCCCGACCTTGATGTTTGGTGCGTTGCGGGAGAGGGCGGCTTTGTCATGACCGCCCAAGAGCTGTCGGTCGCGGTCGAGCACCAGCTCGACATCAAGATCGTGCTGCTCAACAACTTCTCGCTCGGGATGGTCCGCCAGTTCCAAGACGATTTCTACGGCGGCGTCCGATCCCAGGTCGAGCTCACCCACATTCCCGACTTCGTGAAACTCGCGGACGCATACGGGTTGCCCGGGGTGCGTGTCGACAAGCTGGCTGACGTCGGTCCGGCGATGGACGCGGCCCAGCGAACCAAGGGTCCCTACCTGATCGACTTCCGCATCGACCCCGAGGCCAATGTCTATCCGATCGTGCCCCTGGGCAAGAGCCTCAACGACTTCTGGGAGGCTCCCCACCAGTGATCACCCAGAGTGAGCGAATACGCGTCCTGTCGGTCCTCGTCGAGGATGGCTCCAGCACGCTGACGAAGGTCGCGGGCATGATCCGTCGTCGTGGCTTTCACGTGCAGGCGATCACGGTTGGACCGAGCGGCGAGGCCGGCCGGAGCCGGATGACGCTGCAGATCGACGCCGGCCACGCCGAGGTCGACCAGGTCCGCAAGCAGCTCGAGCGCCTGGTCGAGGTGGTTGAGATTGAAGACCTGACCGAGCACGCCGTCCACAGCCGCGAGCTGGTGGTGGCGCGCGTGGCTGCTGCTGCAGTGCCCGACCTTGTCGCCAAGGGCGCCCGGGTGCTGGAGCCAGGGTCGGTCACGACCACCATCGAGTTCGCCGGCGAGGGCGACCAGGTCGGTGCGTTCGTCGAAGAGCTGAGGCGTCACGGAAATCTCGACGTGGTCCGCTCGGGCCCCGTCGTGATGAGGAGGACGGTGTGACCATGCCAGAGCGCGTTTTCATCCTTGACACCACGCTGCGCGACGGCGAGGGGTCGCCCGGCTTCCATCTCGACGCCAACTCGAAGGTCCGCATCGCGCGCCAGCTCGAGAAGCTGGGCGTCGACGTCATCGAGGCCGGCTTCCCGATCTCATCCCGCGGCGACTTCGAAGCCTGCCGCCGTATCGCGCGCGAGATTCGCGGCACCGGCGTCACCGCCCTGGCACGCGCCGTGCGCGAAGACATCGATGCCGTGTGGGACGCGATCAAGGAGGCGGAGACCCCGCAGATTCACATCGTCCTGTCCGTTTCCGACGTGCACATCAAGCGCAAGCTTGGGAAGACGCGTCAGCAGGTCCTCAAGCAGGGCGCCGAGATGGTCGCCTACGCGCGAACACTCTGCGATCGGGTCGAGTACTCACCCGAGGATGCGGGGCGCGCCGATCCGGAATACCTGCTGGAGACGGTCGAGACGATGATCGCCGCCGGCGCCACTGTCATCAACATCCCCGACACCACCGGCTACTGCCTTCCCGGAGAGTTCGGCGAGCTGGTGCACCGCCTCATCGCGGACGCGCGGGGCGCGGACAGAGTCCTGTTCTCGGTGCATTGTCACGACGACCTCGGGCTCGCCACTGCGAACGCTCTGGCCGCCCTCACTGCCGGCGCTCGCCGCGTCGAAAGCACGGTCAACGGCATTGGCGAGCGGGCCGGCAATACCTCATTGGAAGAGCTGGTGATGGTGATGCGGGTCCGGGCGGAGCACTATCCGTATGAGACCTCGGTGGTGGCAGAGCATCTGTTTCCCTCCAGCCAGCTCTTGTCTGAAATTACCGGCGTGTACGTGCAGCCGCACAAAG
>Ga0210394_10007723_pt1 | contig 11255 bp, 15 predicted proteins | sample IncBWC12MmetaG_FD_160121 | JGI IMG/M metagenome (GOLD analysis project Ga0210394, IMG submission 160121) | Forest soil microbial communities from Barre Woods Harvard Forest LTER site, Petersham, Massachusetts, United States - Inc-BW-C-12-M | ecosystem: Environmental > Terrestrial > Soil >... | reverse complement strand
CGCCAGCTTTTGCAAAGAGCTTTCCATTCGGGAAAAAGTGAACATTGACCTTCACTGTGAGGGCATCCCGAAAGAACTGCCCAAGGAAATCTCCGTATGTCTTTACCGCGTCTTGCAGGAAGCTTTGCAAAATGGGATCAAGCATGCCAGGTCACGAAATTTTGAAGTATCGCTCGGCGGTGAATCGAGTGAGATCCAACTGACCGTACGCGACTGGGGATTGGTTTTGATCCCGAGGCAGCTATGAAAGGGCTCGGGCTCGGACTCACCAGTATGCAGGAACGCCTGAAGCTAGTTGATGGGAAACTCTGTATCGAATCGCAAGCTAAGCAAGGCGCAACGATCCACGCCCGTGTTCCCCTTAAGACTTAACCAGCCGGGTAGGTTCATTTTATTTGTGATAGCTTTCCGGTCCGCGCCACCCCTTGAGAAGCCCTCTTGTCGAAATGTGGCTTGAAGCGGATTCGCAATCTCCGTAAGGCCGTATCGGGAGTTATCCTTGGGGCTGGTAATTCTTACAGGTGGCGCGAATCAGATCGGTCCAAACTAAAGTTCACATTTGACAACTTCTAGCCAAGTTAAATTGTTTTCAGACGCTATACATTATCGTGATTAACTTTTGAGGTAATTATATGTCTTGCGAAACGTGCGGTTCTGAGAGTCAGCGTCAGTTCACAGGAGAGATTGCTATTCACTTCAATGGTCTAACCAATATTGGCGAGCAGTCAATTTGGTATTTCTGCAATGTGCTTCCTGGCGTGATTTTTCCGCTCAGGACTTCGCTGTATTCCGTCGAAGACCCACTTCCGCAATCATCGATATTAGCTTTCCTTCCCACTGTTGAGTGGAGATCTAACGTGGACGTAATCCCACGTTCCCGGAGGAAGAAAGGACCTAAACCGGCGATGAAAGCACCTATCGACCGTGCTCACACCTATTCTTCCGCCACGGAAATGAACGAAGCACAGGCGGAGCGAATCAAGAGCGAGAAGTTCTTTCAAGCTTTATGTCGAGAAGCTTCCATTGGTATCGCGCTAGAAGACTTCGAAGAGCACATTTTATTTGCGAATCCGGCTCTTTGCTCTATGCTCGGCTACACGACAGAAGAACTGCGAGACATGAGTTGTTCAGCGTTTTCGCATCCAGAAGACCAGAAGCAAGAAGGGCCCCTTTTCCAACAACTTTGCTCTGGGCGGATCGACCACTACAAACTCGACAAGCGCTTCATTAGAAAAGGGGGATCGCAGATTTGGGGTCACGTAAGTATTTCTCTGCTGGATGCTCGGTACCGAACAGCTCCGCTGGTGATTGGAATGGTGCAGGACATAAGCGAGAAGAAAGCTACGGAGGAGCAACTGCGAACTTCGGAGAGGAGTCTGCGCGACGTCGCCAGTCGGCTCATGCAGGCACAAGAGATTGAACGACAACGGATTAGTCGCGAACTCCATGACGACATCGGCCAACGGTTTGCCCTTCTTACCATTCAGCTTGAGCGGCTGCACCACGATCTGCTTAAAGCGGGACAGGAAGCCCACAGCTGTACCGCATCGAAGCTTTACAAGTCTGCGGAAGAGCTTGCGACGGATATCCACGAACTATCTCACGAACTCCATTCCTCCAAGCTTCGCCATCTGGGATTACCTGCTGCCTTGAAGGAACTCGCCCGGAAAACTTCGTCACAGCAGGGTCTTCGCGTCGACTTCCATGCTGGTCCTCTCCCAAAGAACTTGTCGCCTGAGCTAGCACTGTGCCTTTTCCGGGTTGGGCAAGAGGCGCTCAGCAATGTAGTTAAGTACAGCCGGACGCGTACCGTTGAGATAAATGTGACAAGAACCAATGGCAGAATCGTCCTCAAGATTAAAGACTTTGGCATTGGGTTCGAGCCGGAGGTCTCCTCATCGGGCATCGGGCTTTCCACGATGCGAGAGCGCCTCCGCATGTTTGGGGGCATCCTCTTAGTGAACTCCTCACCCGGTAAAGGGACAGAGATCATCGCCGAAGTGAGCCACTCTGAACTGGAATCTGCTGCGGCCATCCCTATCTGACATGCTGGCAGGTTTGCGACTTCTCTCTAAAATGCTTTCTGTTCTCTAATGCTTTCTGTCCGAGGCTGGCTCTCAGGCGATCTCTTTCTTCTCGTTAGTCTCGGGCTGTAGCTAACACTGAAAGCAGCGCGAAGGACCCTGTAAGAAGTCTTAAAGATTTGGTCATCGCTTTCTCTCTCCTCGCATCTCTATTGTCTGGAATGACCTGTTCGCTCACAGGCCGAGCGCCGGAAACTAAGAGCGCCCTTCTTCCGTTTGATTTCAATGTTTCCGCTGCTGTTAGCAAGACGAAAACCGTCTAAGGATATAATATTCTTCGCGGCTGAAGGAACCTGCACGAAATTACGGTCTCGCGAAGATCAAGACCAATGAAAGTTTTCATCGGCCATTCCCATCCGTGCCTCGGCTTCGCCGAGTACGCCTTCAGCTAAGACGCGACATCGGCGCCTCATTACAACGCAGGGCTGGATGACGAGATCTGTTTAGTTGGAGGGAAGTGTTTTTCTTGACATCCCCTTCTATAGCCCTTCTATAGAACGTTCCGATAAGAGGACGCGTCAACGGTTAGCCTACTCTTCTGTCACTTCTGACAGTTCACCGAATTACCAATCGAGCCTCTAATGATGACCGACCCGCGCTGACGGAAGTCGTCAGGACGTACAAGCAAATAACCCGCCTGCTCTTCTCCACGTTCGTGATCCGTCGTGCAGAGCATGGGAGGGTAGAACTGTGGCCGACCAAATAGCGAAAATGCCAAAGAAGCCGAACATTCTCCTAATCATGGGGGATGACATCGGCTGGTCCAACGTCAGCGCCTACAACCTCGGATTAATGGGCTACCGTACCCCCAACATCGACCGCCTCGCCAAGGAAGGTGCGATGTTCACCGACTGGTACGGCCAGCAAAGTTGTACCGCTGGCCGCGCCGCTTTTATCACTGGCCAGTCTCCGATCCGCACGGGCCTCACCAAGGTGGGGCTTCCTGGAGCAGATCTTGGCTTGCAGCCTGAAGACCCGACGATCGCTGATCTTCTGAAGTCTCTCGGTTATGCAACTGGACAATTCGGCAAGAACCATCTCGGCGACCGTGACGAATTTCTGCCAACTGCTCACGGATTCGATGAGTTCTTCGGAAGCCTCTATCACTTGAACGCGGAGCAAGAACCCGAAAATCCAGACTATCCAAAGGACCCGGAGTTCAAGAAGAAGTTCGGACCTCGCGGTGTGCTGCATAGCTGGTCCAATCCTGACGGCACTCAGAGGATCGAAAACACTGGCCCGTTGAACACCAAGCGAATGGAGACGGTGGATGAGGAGTTCCTGACGGCGAGCCTCGACTTCATCGAACGGGCACACAAGGCCAACACGCCATTTTTCGTCTGGTTTAACTCCACGCGCATGCATGTGTTCACTCATTTGAAAAAAGAGTCGGTGGGTGTTACCGGTCTGGGAGTTTATCCCGACGGAACCGCCGCGATGCCTCTCTCAGTTTGGTGCCGCAGATGAGTCAGTCCGGGGCAGTTAAGAGTCCTTTGAGAATGTGCCCACCCGCGCACGGTGTCTTCGTTCTTGGCGAGGAGATATAGGGCGAGGAGACATATGTATCCGCGTAATGAAACTGAGACCGTCGTCGACACTCGAAATTACTCGCCGCACCCCGCTGGCAAACTTGACAGTTCACGCGATACAGAAGGTTTCTATCTTCAAGAAGCTCATGCTGCGCCTCTGAAGGCAAGACGCGTAAAAGAAAAAGGAGAACAACAATGAAGCCGTCCCTGACAGCTATAGCTTTTGTATTTGCCTCTTGCTTGCTTCAACTGAATGCTGCGCCAAAGCATTCGGACGGATTGAGGGTAGTGATGGCAGGAGACGCCATCACGTTCAACGTAAGCCTTGACACGATTCCCGGGTTTTCGGGAGGACGAGTAGCGGTGCTAGTTTGCCCAATTAACGAAAGGGTTCCCGACGAAGCGACATCCAGCGGGGCCCAGTTTTCCCGGGCCTCTTCCGCCATAACCAATGAAGGACAGGGAAACTATGACTTGTCTGTTCAAATTCCAGGGGACGCACCGGATGGAGTCTTGGAGGCTTTTTTCTCGTTCGCCCTGCCGAATGGCAACTATAGGGAACTTCGTCATGCACGCACGGAATTCAAGGTACAACGACGCAAGTACGCTCAAGAGCCGCGAGCTGCGGAAATTGCAGATTAGTCAGCAAAGGACCTTAGCTGCCAACTCAGTGGATCGCAGCCCTTTTAGCTCTTAGGCATCAATGAAATCGAGCAGTGAGGCTTTCATCTAATGGGTAACGGGCTTGGATGTTTTGTCTCGGGAAACAATATTTGCAAGGCGAACAAGACGTCTCCGGCAAGCGGTTCCTGTGGGTATGCGGGATCTTTGAAAGAGCCGCCAGTTCGCCCCATATTTCCCCACGGAGGGTAAAAGATGAAGAAACAGACAGCACCTTGGATCCTGATTCTGTCATCCCTGGTTTTTGTTCCGGCCGCGTCGTCCCAAGATAGGACGCAACCAACGAAAACTGGGGCGCAGGCAAACGCATCGCCAAACGCAGATACTCGGAAGATGAATATACAAGAATACACCGAACTCCTACGCTCTGACGTGCGGCAGCAAAAGGCCGAGATGATGGGCGCGGTCATGCAGTTAAGCGCGGCTGATGCCGCCAAGTTCTGGCCCATCTACAGCGAGTACGACGCAGAATTGACAAAAGTGAATGACATAAGAGTTGCAAATATTCAAGAGTATGCGCGTTCGTACACAGATATGACCGATGAGAAGGCTGACCAGATTATTCAGAATGCCTTGGCATATGAAAAGCAGAGGTCCGATCTTATCGTGAAATGCTATGACCGCGTCAAACAGGCACTGGGGGCAATTACGGCGTCACGCTTTGTTCAGGTCGAACACCAACTGCTTTTGATCATCGATCTCCAAGCCGTTTCTTCATTGCCGATTGTTCGGCACGTCGTAAATTGATTAGGAGAGAAGAAATGCGAAATGGAACCATTTGGACGGCAACAATCCTGGCGGTGCTGGCAACTGCATACAATAATTCAGGCGCAAGCCCTTCGACCGGTGCACCGCTTGAGATTCCAATAACGGCGATCGGCGCCGCAGCGCAGACAGCGAAGACAGTCACGGTTCCAGCCGGGACGAGGATCCTGGTACGAATGATCGACTCCGTGGATTCCAGGAAACAAAAGCCAGGCTATCGGTTCACCGCTACCCTGGAGACAAATCTGCAAGCTGTTGATGTGGTGGTGGCCCCGAGAGGCACGACGGTTTACGGCCATCTCGCTTCGGCTTCATCCGCAGGAAGAGTTTCTGGCAGTTCCCAACTGACGCTGGAGTTGACCGATATTGTGATTAACGGTACAGCCTATCCGCTTCTATCCAACACCTATGAGGTTAGGGGGAGTGGAGAAGGCTCGAAGACGGCCAACAAAGCCATTGGCGGTGCGGGGCTGGGTGCCCTCATCGGCGGGATAGCGGGAGGAGGGAAAGGAGCTGGGATTGGTGCGCTCACCGGTGCTGCTGGTGGAACAGCCATCAGTGCTTCCAAAGAGGGAGAACAGCTCTCGATACCTAGCGAGACTCTACTCGAATTTCGCCTTCAGCAACCTGCCATCTTGCCGGTGCAGTAATCGTTTGCGGACACGGTGCCTCGGCTGAACGACCAATATTACTGAATGGAAGAAATAGCGTGTCATTTCGTGCAGGTAACTCACTAGCTAGGGATTACATCCTTAAGACGGTTTTTGTGCAGAATAGAGACGCGAAGAGAGAAAGCGATGACCAAATCTCTGAGCCTTCTTGTCGTGTCCTTCGCGCTGCTTTCACTGTCAGCGGTTGGGAAGAATAGTGACCGGCAACAAGGTCTTGCAGCCGTGCGGCAGGCCATGGCGGAAAATAAGCACAACTTGCAGTAGTATCAGTGGACCGAAACAACGCAGCTCACGCTGAAAAGAAGATGCGAAGCCCCCAACTCAAAACCTATGCCGCTACGGCCCTGACGGCCAGGTTCAGAAGACTCCGATCGGTCCTCCGCCGGAACAACCCAGCGGTGGCAGGGTGAAGCAAAAAATCATTGCGAAGAAGAAAGATCAAAAGAGATGAAGGACTACATGGGCGACGTGAAGGCCCTCCTCAGCCTCTACGTGCCACCCGAGCCGCAGAAAATGCAGCAAGCTTACCAAGCGGGCAACGTCTCGTTGAATCCCGCCGGCGGCGTGGTGAATTTGATCTTTAAGGATTATGCCCAGCCCGGCGATCAGATGACGCTAACTTTCGACACTGCCGCAAAAAAGATCTCCTCCCTAAACATCAACACCTTCATGGGAGAATCGAAAGATGAAGTGACAGTGCAGGTACAGATGGCCAGCCTTCCCGATGGGACCAACTATGTGAGGCAGACCGTTCTGAACGCAACTGCCAAGCAGTTGGTGGTCACAACGACAAATTCGAATTACCGGAAGATTGGCGCGTAATAACGTCTCGCAATGAGCAATTTTCAGGATGGCGGCCATTCCGATACCGGTCCCTTCGCTACTCCCTCCTGCAAGGACTCCCAAACGTCTGTCTTCGTATTACCGACTTGAGCGGGGGTAATCCATTCGGCGGCTTTAGCGAGACTTTGATTTTTCGCCACTTGCCATCGCGCTTCGGACTCCTGGGCCTGTATCCGAGGAGGTACTGGCCGCGTACCTCGATTCCGATCTCGCTGGCAATTGAGGGTAGATCGTCTATCTTCGTCACGGGAAACATGCGCCCGCCGCTCATTTTGGCAATGTCTGTCAGCACCTTGGGACCCTCTCGCTCTTCTCTCCGCAACGTCGGATCGCTGAGATTGGCGAATATGCCCAAGGCGTAGATCTGACAGTCGGCTTCCCTCACGAACTTCTTAGTGGCATTTTCGGAGTGTAGGCTGTGGTTGTCGCCGCCGTAGGACAGAATGAGCAGTACGTGTCTTCTATCGTGCGCGCCTCTGATCAGCTTGAGTCGAAGACCGATCGCGTCGAACAAAGCAGTACTCCCTTTAGTAACCGTGTACAGCATCTGGTTTTCCAAGCCCTCCGTACTTGAAGTAAAACCTGCCGTGAGTTTGGCTTTATTGTTGAAGCTGACCAAGAAGAACTCATCTTGCGGGTTGGAAGTCTTCAAGAACTCTGTGACGCCTGCCTCTCTCGGTCGACTTTGTCTGTCATACTTCCGCTCATATCGAAGATCAGCCCAATTGTAGCCGGCACGTCCTCACTTGAAACATTAACGATTTCCTGCTCGATGCCGTCTTGATAGATTCGGAAGTTGTCCTTCTCCAGACCCGCCACCGGCCGGCTGGTTGGTTCGGTTACGGTAACGTTCACCAGCCCGAGCACCACATCAACTTGAATTTCATTTTTATGTACCGCACTGCTCTGAAGACGATCGGGGAGTCGTTTCGTATACTGCTGAAGAGGGGTGAGTGCCACGCAGCCTCGAACTTGTCCGAGAGCGGCGAGTGTGATCAAGGAGCACGCCACAACAGCTAGCGCCTGTCGGTTTTTCCACTTTTCGTTCGTCACGCGTACTCAAACTTAGGTGACCATCCTGCTTCTTCCTATTTCCAGATCGCTAAGTAGTTAGGGGAGCCGAACGACACTTGTGAGTTGTCGATCTATTGTCCACCTCCTCCGAAGGGGACTTCCACACCGACGATCGATCGGTATTGCGATGAACTGTCACAACTGACAGGGTTGCGAGCCGAGAAATCAGCGATGGGAGAAAGCCGGAGGCCGCATTCGTCGTCGCCACGACGATTCGAGTCAAGCACGATCTGAACTCATAACACGCACAAGCTGATGCGAACGCCCAGATAATGGCGTCAGTGCGCTGACTATGGTTTCTGTCGAACCTCGAGACGTTACTGGTAACTTTGCCAGTTTCGACGTCCGCACGGGACTGTTAGATGTGCTTTTGGCGGTCAGTTCGCGTGCGCGACACGGTAATTGGCCGCAATCTGAAGTCGTCACACAACATGTCAACGGTACGCCCTTCTAGGGCTGGACAAGAAAGTGATCCTGCGGGGGTCGAGAGCAGTTCGAAAACGCGAGCAAGGGTACTCATCCGGCTCGAAACTTGAAGGAACAAGGAAGGATTAAAAATGAAAAGAGTATGTATTTTCGTCAGCTTAATCGCGATTCTCACGCTAGATGCCATGGCCGCATGGGCACAGAAGGTTAATGTCGACTGGGATCAAACTGCGAACTTCCAAGGTTATGGAACTTATGCATGGGCCAGAGGAACGCCCGCCAAAAATCCGCTAATGGACGAAAGAATAGTGGCTGCCGTGGACAAGAACCTGGCCGCCAAGGGGCTAAGAAAAGCAGATACCGGTACATCTCCCGACCTTCTCGTTGCCTACAATGCCGCAGTCAGCAACAAGACACAACTGGACACTACGAACATGGGTGGCTACGGCTGGGGCTATGGTTGGGGAGGAGGCTCCACTACAACAACGGTCAAGGAAATTCCAGTCGGAGAACTTATCGTTGATATGGGAGATCCAAAGACTAAGAAAATGCTCTGGCGAGGTACCGCCACGGACACACTCAGTGACAATCCCCAAAAAGTTGCAGACAAGATTGACAAGTCTGTCGATGATATGTTCAAGAAATTTCCTCCTCCGAAGAAATGAGGGAGGACATCATAACCTAGTCTGAGACGGTCCAATCGCGAAATCGGGGCCACTTGCCCGCTTTGGCGAATTTGGACAGTGCGACGGGCCGCCTAGGCTCCGCTGCAACGAAAACCTCGCCACACGATGTTTGGCCAATAGCGCGCACTCCGAACTTGCTGCGCAATCATTCTTCGGTGCCTCGTATGGAGCCTTAGCTCCTCTTTTATCAGAGCAGAATCAAAGGATTTCTGGAGGGTCTAAGCAAATGCCGGAAGCAGGAGATGCCAACATCGAAGTAGCTCATCACCTCAGCGAACACAAGGAACCGTCACAGTTTTTGGGGCACGAGATATTGGAGATCGCGGAGGTGATCGTGCTAGCTCTAGTCGCCATCATAACCGCATGGAGCGGATATCAGGCAGCGCTCTGGACTGGACATCAGGCGGAGTTGTACGGCCAGTCGGAGCAAGCTACGGGTTCAAGCCGAGGGAGCCGCCATGGCCGCCCACCAGGAGCGTTTGTACAACGCATCGACGGTGGTCGAGTGGCTAAAGGCCGAGACTCGGGGAGAAAAGAAACTAAGCGATCTCTTTGAGCGGCGCTTCCTTCCCGAGTTTCGTCCGGCATTCGAGGCTTGGATGACAACTGACCCGCTCAACAATCCCGATGCTCCTGCAGGCCCCCAGCTAATGCCGGAATATCGAAGCTCTAAAGAGAAACAAGCGGTCGGGTTGAATGACCGAGCCGCAGAAGTCTTCGAACAGGGTACTCAGGCTCGGCAGCGTGCGCAACCGTGATGTTGGCAACCGTGTTGTTACTGCTGGCGATTAGCCAGCGTTTCGAGACTCGCGGTGTACGGCTTGGACTGTTGGGTGATCGCCGCTCTTTTGTTGTGTTTTCCAATCTACCGAATCCTTACGCTTCTACGCGCGTAGGACGCTGCCTGTGACAGGAACGTTTCTTGCTTGAGGGTTGCAGAGGATCAACCAAGCGGCTCTCGGAGAACTCAACGATAATCCAGTCTATCGGGAATTGGCCTTGGCCGCGGCCTTGCGCTGACGCTGCAAGAACGCTTTCCGAACGCCACGACCAATTTTTGCCTTCATAGCCGCCGACATCGGCTTGCCGGTCGCGCGTACACGTGTTGCCTTGCCACTCTCACTGCTCCCGCCACTGCCGTTTGAGAGAATCACGATAGCTTTATCGATACGTCCGAGTTCGAGTGCGAGTTCGCTGCGTCTACTCTTCAAGGTCGAGATTACGTCGTTCATTTTGTTGCCTCCTCTAAGATTCTACTCGCAGCAACCGGGGTACGGAAGCCAGTTACCGAAAATCTCTTCCTAGTCGCTTCCTGATCAAAAGTCAATCGAAGCTCAGCAGAATAGCCATTTGATCGAGTGCCAGCGACAATTACGGTGCGTAAGTTGTCGGGATAACCATGTCGCCAGAGAATCTCTTTGGCTTTGCCGATTACGCCTTGTACTTTGGCCAGGTGTTTGTTGGTGTCTTCCGCTGACACCGCCTTCACTTGGACATTGGGCGGCGGCGCAGACTATCCGCTTACGCCCCATTGGTCAGCGCGTGGAAACCTGGATTTCATGCGCACGAATTCTTACGGACGCTGGTCAGAGCCGTCTCGGAGACCACCAGACGCCGCGTCTATTTGGGTCTCCCCAACCAGCTATATTGCCACGCCACCGAAACGCTCTGGTAGTTCCCGCCATAAAGGACGTAGTCGCCATTGCTGTAGCTAATCTTTAGGCTCTGATGCTTGGTCACAGGGATCGAGGCGGTCGCTCCAACGCGAGAGTTTTTCTGATAGGTATTCACGTTTTCTATGCTATTCACAGTCGTCCGACCGCCAAACCAGAAATTGCCATCGAGCGAAACCCAGAGTCGAGGCTTGATATTGTAGCTCAGGTGGCCTTCGAAGGACCCGACCGGGGCCTCCGTTTGAGTTCGTATGCCGGGAAAGAACGAATTATGCGACCAGAACTCAGGGTTCGCCGTGAAAAACCACACCCCTGCGTAAGCGTCGAGCAACCAATGTCCCCAGCGTTCAGAGTAGCCAAATTCAGGTTTGAAGGCCCAGCGGTTGGAGCCATTATTTATGAGTTTTTTCGGATCATATTGACCTGTGGGAGCCACGACCCTAAGACTCATGCCGAAGATTGTCTTCTGATGCCAGGATTCGTACTCCCTTACGGACATCGCCGGTCCACCCTTGATATTCACCGATAAACGAAAGAACGAATCCAGGAGCCCGGAACGGTACAGCTTGGTTTCGTTGTCTAGAAATTTCCCTTGGAAGTGTCCAACACCGTAGGGCAAGGAGACGGTGATATTTGCGGAGCGCCCAAACAAACTCAGCGTGTGATAGTAACTAAGGATCGCGACGTCGAGTGTCGCCGTGGCGTTCGTAATCGGGACTGAATTGTCGAAGAGAACTCCGCCATCGGAGAAGTCATAGGTCAAGATGACGGCATTTGAATGGACGGGAGTGATGACGTAGGCCCGCGGAGTCAGATCCTGACC
>Ga0210394_10007722_pt1 | contig 11256 bp, 11 predicted proteins | sample IncBWC12MmetaG_FD_160121 | JGI IMG/M metagenome (GOLD analysis project Ga0210394, IMG submission 160121) | Forest soil microbial communities from Barre Woods Harvard Forest LTER site, Petersham, Massachusetts, United States - Inc-BW-C-12-M | ecosystem: Environmental > Terrestrial > Soil >... | reverse complement strand
GCGCGAGATGATCGAAGCCTCGCGAGCGACGCTGGCCCAGCGGGACGAGGAATGGAACGCGACGGTTTTCGCAGGCCGTCAGCAAGCAACCCCTGGGATCGCGACCGCATGCCGGGAGCGGCAACGCTATGTGAGGCGGTTCGACCCCATTCGCATGGCCGTGGAACACGAAACGCTGCTGCAGGAGAAGCTGCGAGGTGGTCAACTCAATGACGGCAAGGAGGTCTCCGTCGACGTGACGATCCTTGATCCGTTCCTCATCCCCGATGGATTGTCGGAGCGGGAGATCGATCGGCTGAAAGTCGAAGTCCGCCGCCGAAGGGACCTGCTTGGCATTTCGGAAATGCGCCTGATAAGGGACGTCCGAATCTGCGAGTACACGTTTGCCTATACGAGAACTTCGTCCTCGCCCACGGTCAAACGCGACAAGGCTGGCGACGCCGAGATGCCGGTACGGCTTCGGTTATTTGATCGCGTCGAAGTTGGCGATGCGGCTCGTCATCCTGTGCTCTGCCTTCTGCAATCTAATGAAGGTTTTTATGTGCGGCTCGACGAAGTGACGGTGCGCGAATGGCTCTTGGAGAACGGAGTTGCTGTCGCGCCCGCACCCCCAGGCGTTCGACTCGGCGGAAGCCTCATCGAAGAGTTCGCCGCTCTCGAAAATGATCCGGTCTCCCGTTTCTCGAGATTCCTCGATGAGTACCGACGTGAAGGCGCAGTTCCGCGGCAGGCTTATCCGTTCGTCTACACGCTGCTGCACACTATGGCGCATCATCTGATTGGTGTTTCGGCCTCTATGTCGGGTCTCGATCTTGGCTCGTTCGGCGAGCACCTGTTTGTCCCTGATTTGGCCTTCCTGGTTTACCGCCGTGGCATGACCATGGACTTGGGCAATCTGTCGTCCATGTGGCGTGACCGGGGGGATCCGGCGTTTGGCAATGAAGTCCTCGACCGCATGGTCAATCCGGCCAGTCTTCGATGCGGCTCCGAAAGCGTTTGCAATCACCGCGGCGGTGCCTGTCCTGACTGCGTGCTCATCCCGGAGAGTGCCTGCCTAACTCGGAACGAGCTCTTGTCTCGATCAGTGCTTATCGGACGGGGAGCGCCTCGTTGGGACATGGCGGGTAATGTATTGAGCGGGTACTACACCGTTGCGGAACGTCGCGCAGAGCAGCCGCCGCGTGCCCATGCGGAGGCCCAATGACTTGGGCGGCGTCAATCGGCGCTGACTTGGCTCGGTCTCTGGTGCTCGGGCTCGGCGCGGACTGTTCGAAAGCGGCGGCGCTCGCACGTGTGATGGCGGGCCGACAAGGCTATGCCATCGACATCCACAATCTTGCTGATTGGCCAGCTGCTGCGATCCAGCGGGTCACATCGGATTTTGTTGTCCGCGGCTGGTTGAGCCGCACGGATACTGGCTGGCAGATCGGGCCGGGGCAGATCCCATCTGGGCTTGTGTCGTTCCTCGACGGCGCCGCCGCGATGCGAGCGATTATGCCGGATGAGGGGATGGCAACCACCGTCGTGACGATGCCGCCGTCGCCGAGTGCCATAGGGGCGGCGCTGCCGGCAACGGGATTGGCCTATGCTGCGCTGGTCCCCACCAAAGTTACGTTTGAAAGAGTGGCCGATGCCGCCGCGAGTAGTTTTACGATCATGACGCCATTTCTGAACGACGAGGGTCTGGTCATAGCACTTGATCTATTCCGCCGCACGCGTGCACGCCGTCGACATCTCATCATCCGAAGGTCCGGAGCCGCTCGCGCCGCTGTCGATCGAGGCTGGACTCACCTTCATCAGTTGAGTGTCGACGTCCTGAACTACACGTTGCCGGTCGGAGGTGGCTACGAAACCTTCCACGCAAAGGTCCTGCTAGCGGATCAAGACCTCGCTTATGTTGGAAGCGCAAATATGACCGCGTTCGCGCGGCATTCGACGGAACTCGGAATTCTTACCGACGGTCGCGCGGCGCGCGTCGTCGCAAGTATTGTCAGAGGCGTTGAGCGCATCGCCACGCCGCTTCGGGCGCCGTCCCTCGTCCGAAGTATCTGAGAGAGGCGCTCAATATCGTGGCAGTCGTTGCAAACAAGATCCATCCAACGAAACCATCTAACGATGCTATAGCGCTGGCCCGATCGGCTGATGCGATTCCCGCGTTCGACAAGTTTCTTGCTGCATTTCGCAAAAGGAAGCTAAGTCGGTCGAAGGCCTTGCAGGCGTGCCTAAGCCTGATCAAACGCGAGCCCGGCGACCTTCTCAAGCTTCTCGAGGCGCTTCCGGCCGCTTGGGCTGATCATGCCGTTGCCAGCGTATATGCGACATTGATCCCCGCGGATCATCGCAAGAGGCTGGGGGCGTATTTCACGCCGCCGCACTTGGTAGATCATCTTGTCTCTCGCCTTGCTACCTGTGGGATGGATCCTATCGCGCATCGGCTCCGAGACCCTGCGGCTGGTGGGGCGGCCTTTCTTGTGCCGCTTGCTCGTATCAAGGTGGCGGCTTGGAAGAAGCAGGGACTTGCTGATGGCGAGATCGTGCGCCGGCTGCGCGTTCACTTGGTCGGCCGGGAGATCGAGCCAGATCTTGCTGCGATCGCCAATGCCTTACTAAGGCGAATGCTAGTTTGCGAGTTTCAACTGGCTCCGAAGTCGGTCGCGCGACTGAGACTGGTAAAAGTAGGCGATAGTCTCGATCCCAAGTTCTCTTCGCGCGACGACATCGATCATGAGGTAGGGAATCCACCATTTCTTCGTCTGGGTGGATCGGACAAGCGCTTGTCGAGGCCGATTTTTGGCGAGATCGCGTCCGGCAGGGTCAATCTCTACGCACTATTCGTAAGACGAGCTCTTGCGGAAGTGCCGATAGGAGGCATGGTTGGGTACGTGATTCCTGCGTCCTTTCTGGGCGGTCCGGAATTTGGGTCCTTTCGCAAGCGAGTCCTGCAGCTGGCCGAGGTCCTAGTCGTGGACCTCGTCGAAAAGCGGAGCGATGTTTTCCTAGATGCGATCCAAGATGCTTGCTTCGTAGTTTTGCGGCGGCGAGTGGAGGCGCTGGCCGAACCGCCTGCAAGCGTGGCGGCGAGCGGCGTCTTTCGTCGAGACGGAAAGTTCATTTCCAAGGACGTTGCACACATCGAGGCAAACGGAGCGCCTTGGAGACTGCCCGGAGTCGAGCTGGTACGTTCATCTACGCTCAAGGACTGGGGGTATCGGGCGACCGTCGGCTATCTTGTGGCCAACCGCCAACCGGAGCGCCTGCACAAACGAGCGGCCAAGGGGCGGTATCCACTCATATGGGCCAAGGCGATCACTCCCGAGGGGACCTTCGACTTTGAACGGGGTGCGGCCTTCAAAGGCTACGGTTGGGCTGATGCACCTACGGATGCGCCCTATGTGGTTCGCACTGCATGCATAGCCGTTCAGCGAACATCGTCGCGCGGCCAGAAGCGGAGGCTCAATGCGGCTCCCATCTCAAAAGCTTTTATCAAGAAGCACGGCGGTGTCGTTGCGGAAAATCACGTCATCCTACTCGTGCCAAATACGCCCGATGGGGCGTCACCTGAGTCATTGGCGGAGGCGCTGAACAACGCGGCGGCCAGTGCTGCGCTCGATCGTGTATGCGGTTCGGCTTCTATTTCCGTGCGGCTCCTAGAGACGATCAAGCTGGAGGCGCGCCCGACCGTTTGCGCGCGCCCGCTACCTGGTCGCTCAGAGACAAGAATCAACTCGCAAATCGCGGTGGCACTATGACGCCCGAGCATTGGGATCAGAATACGCGGAAGTATGCGCTTTACCGGAGCACCGGAGAGCATAGCGAGGATTGTAAGCGCTTTCCCTTAGAAAGAATTCCAAAGCGTGTGTTCTTAGACACCAATGTGATCAACGTGCTGGTGAAGCACTGCGAGCGTGTTTTCGATCACGCGCCAATCCCAGTCGACACCGACCCCACGTTGGCAGCGGACATCGAGGCGCTCATGCACGTGTTCTATGTCGGTGCACGGGCCAACTGGGATATTTTGGGATCGCAAAAGACGCTTGATGAGCTCTCTCGCACCAGGGATAGCTCGCTTCGAGGTGATCTCTTGGAATACGCATTCGGCATCGTAAACCAAGACCTCGATGACCATGATCGCAAATATGCCGCCGATTTTGGGCGCAAACTAATTGAGGCTCCTTTTGTAGCTGCTCTGCCAGACGCAGCCGATCGCGAGCTGATTGGAAACGCTATAGGATTCGGTTGCGACGTCTTCTGTACTCGCGACCGGGCGACAATCGTGAGCAAGCGGGATCTGTTACGGCAAGTGCCTTTGCGAATTGTGACGCCAGCAGAGTGGTGGGCGCACATACGGCCGTGGGCTGCTTTATGGTGCTAGTTCATGCACACTCGAAGGAAGAGGTTGGATTGCCGATAACACCCGTCTGGTATGCCCAATGAGAACGCGCGGGAACCTCATTACCGAGCGTGCCGGGGTAAACTATGTACGCAGTGTAGTGGAGGGCGCGGGCTGTCTCCTGAAAGAAATCAATCTACAGCACGACTTCGGACACGACGCTACAATGATGCTGGTTGTGGATGGTCAGGTTCGACCACGCGAAATCGCGTTTCAGATTAAGTCTGGTGCAAGTTACGTTTCGCCAACTGCCTGCGGTCTGCCTGCGACGGCCGCCCACATTTATTTCTGGGCTGAACATGATCTTGTTACGCTCGGCGTCATCTATGACCCCGCCGAAAAATCCGCTTGGTGGATAGACTTGCAGACGGCTGCGCGCGAATTTCGAGCGGCAAAGCCGAAGACGGGCACCACATTTACCTTCGCCAAGGGACTCTGGAATCAGTTTAACGACACGGACCTAGCATCGATTTTGGTTCCGACCCTTCTTGGGGAGGCGCCGAGCGTTCCACTCGAACGATTATGTTCGTGGGTCATGGCCGATGACATCCAGACCCATGACATTGGTGTTCGAGCGATCCGTGCGCGCTACTATCGCGAGGCCGCGGCTTGGGAGTGTCTGATCGAGGCATTTAGGTCGAAGCCTGCTGAACAACTGACAGTCAATCTCCCCATTGCTTTGGCGAAACTGCTAGGCCACGACGATATTGGCTACTATTCCGATGAGATTCCCAAGGACGTTCGTGCTCCGGCGATTGCGAAGGTTCTGACCTTTGGTACTGACGAGATCGCCAAACTCCTTTCGATGCTGCCGGACAGCGATTTTGAGCGGCCGAGCCTTGGCTACAGTCTGATGCCGCTCTTCGGCCAGAGCGCCGAAAGCCCTCATATTCTCTCCGCTATTCGTGACAACGACGCGTTCGATCCTGCAGTTCGCCAACGTGCGGGTTCTCTTTTCGACTGGCGCCAGCGCGACCCAAATTGGTGGGACTTTTGGCGCCGAGATGCTGGCAGGCGCAGTTGACTGCGGTACCCCGGTTCGCCCCGCGTTTCGATAGCTTCGCCATAACTTGTGGCCAGGCGGAGCTACACCAGGCCGGCGACGGCTTGGTCGAACGCATCGGTATCTTGATAAGCACGGGCAAGCATCATGCCGCCCTCGATCGTTGCAATGATCTGAAAGGCCCGCGTTTCCGCATCAGGTCCGCCGATCCGCTGGGATAGGTCCTCAACGCATCGGCGGAAGAAGAAAAGTACTTCACTGGCGATTTCGGGCGATAAACCACCCGCTTCAGCGCCCAGCACACCGAAGAGGCACATTAGGCCGTCTCGATCGAGGACTGCTTTGAAGGTTGATCGGTAAGCGGCGATGGCGTTGTCGGCAGTCTCATGCGGCCGCCGTGCAACCGCGGCGAAAAATCGGTCCGCATAACGTCGCGCAACCGCGGCAGCCATCGTGGCCTTGGTCGGAAAATGATGATGAACGCTCGCGCTCTTGATGCCGATTTCAGCGGCGAGGCCGCGAAAGCTGAAACCGGCATATCCGGCGCTGCGGATATGGGCCTCCGCCAGGTCCATCAGTCGTTCGGCGGTTTCTTTCACGGCCCATCCTCTCTCTACTGATAGATAGACCTTGACGGACGAGGCTGTCCAGGGCTATTTGCGGGCATAGACCTATCGATAGGTAGATGTGCAAATGGAGAGAAACTATGCGGTTCCGGGACAAGATTGCGATCGTTACCGGCGGCGGTTCGGGCATGGGTAAGGAGGTTGCGACCCGCTTCGTCGCCGAGGGCGGTTCGGTTGTTATCAACGGCCGCAATGGTCCGAAGGCCGAGGCGGCTGCCCATGAGATCGACCCGACAGGGACGCGCGTCGCCGTCCATGTGGGCGACATCTCGGTGCCGGCCACTGGCGAAGCTCTCGTGAAGGCGGCGCTCGACCGCTTCGGCCGCCTTGATGTGCTGTTCAACAATGCCGGCATCTTCGCGCCGAAGCCCTTCCTCGAGGTGACCGAGGTCGAATTCGATCGTTTTCTCGACAACATCCTCAAGAGCGCCTTCTTCACCGCTCAGGCTACTGCGAAGGCCATGAAGGCTGCGGGCCGCGGCGGCGTGATCGTACAGACCGGCTCCATGTGGGCCCTGCAAGCGATCGGCGCCACGCCGTCCTCAGCCTATTCAGCAGCAAAGGCAGGCGTACACGCCATGGTCAAGAATCTCGCCATCGAGCTGGCGCCGGATAAGATCCGCGTGAATGCGATCGCACCGGCGGTGATCGAGACGCCCGTCTACGACACCTTCCTAACGCCTGAGCAGGTCAAGGCTGTGCTGCCGACCTTCAAAGCGCTCCATCCGCTCGGCCGAAACGGCCAGGTGGCGGACGTGGCGGAAGCGCTGCTTTTCCTCGCGTCAGACCAGGCGAGCTTCATCACTGGAGTTGTGCTGCCCGTCGACGGCGGCGTGATGGCCGGCCGTCAGTAAGCAGCGGAAGCTCAATCATATCACTCAGGACACGACGACAAGGGCCGTGCCCAGCATCACCGAGCACGCCGGCGCCTGCCTCTTCCCCAAGGAGAATCTAAGATGGACGCGCGCGCCCACGACAAGCTCTTCGTGCCCGTCCAGGTCGGGGCGATCACACTCAAGCATCGGGTGGTGATGCCGCCCTTGAGCCGTCTCCGTGCCGAGTGGCCGAGTGGCGTGCCCAGCGATCTCAATGTGGAGTACTATAGCCAGCGCGCATCGGATGGCGGGCTCATCTTTACGGAGGCGACCGCCATCTCTCCGTCAGCGCGGGGATACCGGGGCGCTCCCGGAATCTACAGCGACGAGCAGGTCACAGGCTGGCGGCGCGTCACGGAGGCGGTGCACGCCAAGGGCGGCTACATGTTCGTCCAGCTCTGGCACGCCGGCCGCACGACCCATATCGCGGTGACCGGTGAGGAGCCTGTCACTGCCTCAGTCGATCCGACCTATTGGGCAGATCCGAGCATTCTCGTTGTCACCCCAGACGGCTTTTCGCAGCCGTCGCCGCACCGGGCGCTGGAAACGGCCGAGATTGCCGGCATCATCGAGCAATACCGCGCCGCTGCTGTCAACGCGAAGAAGGCCAACTTCGACGGCGTCGAGCTCATGGCCGCCAACGGCCATCTGATCGACCAGTTCCTCCAGGACAACAGCAACAAGCGAACCGACCGATATGGCGGCACGATCGAGAACCGCGCGCGGCTGCTTTTCGAGGTCTTGGACGCCTTAATCTCTGTTTGGGGCTCGGATCGAGTAGGCCTGCGTATTGCGCCAAGCGGCACCTTCAACGGCATGGCGGACAGCGAACCGCGGGCCTTGTTCCATCACATCGCGGAGTGTCTCAACGACTTCGATCTCGCCTATCTTCACGTCATCGAACCCCGGATCAAGGGCGGCGAATTGATCGCCGAAGGGCAGGGGCCAGTTGCAGCGCAGGAGCTGAGCAAGGTCTTTCGCGGCTCGATCATCGCCGCGGGTGGGTTTGAACCCGATACAGCGGAGGCTACGGTGGCTAACGGCGACGCCAGCTTGATCGCGTTCGGCCGCCAGTTCATCGCGAATCCGGACCTGCCGAAGGGCATCAGGCTCGGTCTGCCACTCAATCGCTACGACCGGAGCACCTTCTATGGCTTCGACGCTCGCGGATACACCGACTACCCCACCTACGAGGCGAGTGAATTTAGCTCAGGCGGCTGTTGCCCGAGGCGCGGCGAGAAGATCCAAGCCCAGGAGCCGTCTCTGGCTGGGACCTTCACTTCCAGTCTTTAGAATTCCACGTGCGGACCAAGCGGAAGGAAGAGTTTCATGTACTACCACGCAATCTCGCAATGCACGCAGGCACTGAGGAATCTCGAGGTCTGGCTCGACAGGGCCGAGCAGCATGCTGCCGCCAAGAAGTTCGACGTCGGGGTGCTGATGACCGGCCGCCTCGCGCCCGACATGAAGCCATTCATCTATCAGATTCAAAGCGCCTGCGACTATGCCAAGGCGGCAGCCGCTTGGCTGTCCGGACAGACCCCGCCCAGGCATGAGGACGATGAGCAGACTATCGACGAGCTGCGCGCCCGTATCCGGAAGACTGTCGCGTTCGCGGAGAGCGTGCAGGAGGCGCAGTATGCTGGTGCAGCCGACCGGAAGGTTAGCCTCTCTTTTGCGCCGCCCGGCAAAGTACTTGGCGGCAAGGACTACCTGCTGCAGATGACGATCCCGAACGTCTATTTCCACGTTGCGATGGCGTACGCGATCCTTCGTCACAACGGCGTCGACATCGGCAAGATGGATTTTCTCGGTCCGATCAATTGGATCGACGCATGACTGGTCGCTAGCCGACATAGAGATCGGAGGCTTTGCGCCCGGTGCGCCTCTACCTGCTGATGGCTGCACTTCGCCGGCCAGCGGCCGCCTCAGTCACGCGCGGCCACCTTCGCAAGACGCTTCGTTTCTGGTCTGCGAGGGCCCTGATGATCGGCTCGAGCGGCCGCGCTTTTACGCAGCAAATCGCGGGTGGCTCGGTCATATTCGGCAGTATCGCCGAGGGCATTGGCAAGGACCAGGGCGCCCGTGATGGTCGACAGCACTTCGGCCGCTTTGCTAGGCGAGAGCCCTCCTGCGACTAGCTTGTCCTGGCACATTTTGAAAAAGCCCTTCACTTCCTTCGCAACCTGTTCCGGCAGATCCTGCGCGGCGGCCGCGAGTACGGTACACGGGCACATGTGAGCTTCGGAGAAAGCAGTTCCCCGGAAGGCCTTCGTCCAGACACGGATGGGATCTGGGTCTTTCTCCAGCTCCTTGTCGACCAATTTGGAAGTATATTCCGCCCAGCGGCGAATAACGGCGGCCGCGAGATCCTCCTTTGTTGGGAAATGGTAGTGGACGCTCGAGCTCTTGATGCCCACGTCCGCGGCGATTTCCCGGAAGCTGAAGCCGCCGAAACCGCCCTGCTGCATGCGCCGTTCGGCAGCGTCCATGATCGCAGCTTTGGCGTCACTCACGGAGTCTCTCCTATGACTATCTTCTGGTAGATAGTCCTTGCGTCCGAAAAAGGCAACGGCTATCACCCTACCAGTCGATAGAGACGCGGGCGGGCGCCGCGCTATCCGCTGGCGTAGAGGAGGAGGCCCTGTCGCTTCCCGCGGCATGCGGCATGGCAATCCGGGCGATGGCGATGTTCTCAGTGATCTTCGAAGTCTATCCCAAGCACGAGAAGTTCGACCTCTATCTCGAGCTTGCGAAGGGATTGAGACCGATCCTCGAAGGGATGGACGGCTTCATCGACAACGAACGCTTCGAGAGCACGCGCCGGCCGGGCTGGATCCTGTCGCACTCGACCTGGCGCGATGAGAAATCCGTGGTGAGGTGGCGGACGGTCGGCAAGCATCACGACACCCAGCAGCGCGGCCGGGATGAGGTGTTTCAGGACTACCATCTGCGGGTGGGCGAGATCGTGGCGGATACGGCACCGCCCGCCGGCGCGGCAATCGTCGAGCAGCGGCTCGACGAGACCGAGATCGGGCCGGCGAAATTCATGACGCTGACCGAAGTCCCGCCCGCATCAGGCATGACCGCCGCGGCGCTGCCGGACTGGTTGTCGCTCGACCGTCATCGGGCGAACCTGATCGGCTACGACGTTTTTGCCAGCATCTACAACGCAGGGAAGCTTGCGTTGTTGGCGTCCTGGCACGACCGGCCCTCGGCGGAGAAATTCAGCCCCCCTGCCTTTGCCGGCCTCCGCCATCGCGTCGTGCGCGTCGTCCGCGATTACGGCATGTTCGATCGACGCGAGAGTCCACAGTACTACCCGGATATCCAGACGGGGACTGCGTCGCGCAGCGATTCCTAATCGCTCGCCATCATCAGGTGCGGAGGGCCGCCCGCAGCTCGCTGTAGGCCTTTACCAGCGCCTCGAGGGAGAAGGTTTTGTTGAGGCCGCTGGGGTTCGGCAGGAGCCAGGCCGTGGTACCGGCAAACCCTGCGGGATACCGGCCCCATGCGACGTCCGGCTGATCCATCATCGCCAAGAAGGCGCGCTTGCCGAGAAAAGCGACCGAGCGCGGGGCGTAGCGACGCACCTTGGTTTCGAAGCCCGGCCGCGCCCTCCGAAATTCGTCTGGCGGCACATCGATGGCCCGTCTTGTCGGACGTTCGACGACAGCGGTCAGGCCGCACCGGTACTCGAGCAGGCGACGCTCCTCGTGCGGCTGAAGACGGATATCGGTGAAGCTGGCGAGATGCAGCACCGTCCAGAAGCGATTGCTGCGGCTGGAGAAGTTGTGGCCGGCGACCGCAGCGGTCATAGCCGGGTTCACGCCGCAGAAGATCACGTCGAGATCGCGGGCGAGAATGTCCGGTTCATAGGAGCTCAAATCCGGTCCCTTCATCACGGGCTGCGGCCGGCCGCTCGTTGGCGATCAGGCTATGCCAGGCTGTCTATCGGTAGATAGAGGTTGACGGGCCAGCGCGCTAGGCTTATCTAGCACAATGCAGACCTACTGATAGATAGATTGAACGAATGCCATTCTGCAAGGCCACGAGCGGCGCACGTGGATCGTTAGGTCTGCATTTCCAAGGGACGAAACGAGCGAGCCACCGTCCCCGAACTCGTCAACCGAGGAGGATTGCAGTGAACCAGATGGAAAAAGCTAAGCGCTTCGCCGAGCTGCACGTTAAGGGCAAGCCACTGCTGCTCTACAATGCATGGGATGCCGGCAGCGCTAAAGCGATTCTCGCTGCGGGCGCCAAGGCGATTGCGACGAGCAGCTGGTCTGTCGCGGAGGCTCAGGGTTATCGCGATGGCGAGGCCATCCCGATCGAGCTCGCTGAACAGATCGTCGGGCGTAT
>Ga0210394_10007718_pt1 | contig 11257 bp, 8 predicted proteins | sample IncBWC12MmetaG_FD_160121 | JGI IMG/M metagenome (GOLD analysis project Ga0210394, IMG submission 160121) | Forest soil microbial communities from Barre Woods Harvard Forest LTER site, Petersham, Massachusetts, United States - Inc-BW-C-12-M | ecosystem: Environmental > Terrestrial > Soil >... | reverse complement strand
ATCTCAACGTCGATCCCGGCACCATGAGCCCGTTCCAGCACGGCGAAGTTTTCGTCACCGACGATGGCGCGGAAACCGACCTCGATCTCGGCCACTACGAACGCTTCACCCACTCCCCGCTCACCCGCGCCAATAACCTCACCAGCGGGCGCATTTACGAGCAAATCATCCAACGGGAGCGCCGCGGCGACTATCTCGGCAAAACCGTACAGGTGATTCCGCACGTCACCAACGAGATCAAAGCGGCCGTCAAGAAGCTTTCGGGCGACGTCGATGTCGTGATCTGCGAAATCGGCGGTACCGTCGGCGACATCGAATCTCTCCCATTTCTGGAAGCCATTCGCCAGATGCGCCTCGAGCTCGGGCCCGAAAATGTAATTTTCGTCCACCTGACTCTGGTGCCATTCATTCCGACCGCGGGCGAGCTGAAAACCAAGCCCACGCAGCACAGCGTCAAGGAACTTCTCAGCATCGGAATTCAGCCGGACGTTCTGATTTGCCGTAGCGATCGCCCGCTGAGCGCGGACCTGAAAGCGAAAATCGCGCTGTTTTGCAACGTCGCCGAATCCTGCGTCATTTCCGCGCCGGACGTCGGTAACATTTACGAAGTTCCCATGACTCTCGCTTCCGAGGGTCTGGATGAACAGATTCTGCGCCTGCTGCGCCTCGAAGCTCCGCCCCGCGATCTGAGCCGCTGGCTGGCCATGCTGGAGACGCTCGAGCATCCCGCCGGGGAAGTGCGCATCGGGGTCGTCGGCAAGTACGTCCAGCTCGAAGACGCCTACAAAAGCCTGCGCGAGGCTCTGGGCCACGGCGGCCTCGCCAGCCGCCAGCGCGTCGTGATCGAATGGATTGAAGCGGAAGATATCGATTCGCCCTCGACCGCCGAGCGCCTGCTGCGCCACGTGGATGGAATTCTAGTCCCAGGCGGTTTCGGCAAACGCGGCATTGCCGGAATGGTTCACACCATCACCTACGCGCGCGAGAAAAAAATCCCGTTCTTTGGCATTTGTCTCGGCATGCAATGCGCCACGATCGAATACGCCCGCCAGGTTTCGCACATCGAACACGCCGATAGCACCGAATTCGATCCCTCCACTCCGAATCGCGTGATCTATAAACTTCGCGAATTGCTCGGCGTGGACGAAATGGGCGGCACCATGCGCCTCGGCGCGTGGCCCTGCAAACTCGAGCCCGGCTCCTTCGCGGCCAAAGCCTACGGCACGCTGGAAATTTCCGAGCGCCATCGCCATCGCTACGAATTCAATTGTGAGTACGAGGAAACCTTAACTCGCGCCGGTTTCCGCATCACCGGACGCACCCCCGACGGTGTCTACGTCGAAATTATCGAAGCGCCCAACCACCCCTGGTTCCTCGGCTGCCAATTCCATCCCGAATTCAAGTCCAAGCCGCTAGCCCCGCATCCGTTATTCGCCGCATTCATCCGCGCCAGCCTGGAAAATCGCCACCACCGCCTAGGGGCCGCGACGGAATCCAGAGTGACAGCCGCCGAACCCACCACCGATTAGCATATTTTTTCTCGCCGACTGTTTTTCTCCGGTCTCTCTGACTCTCTGACAATCTTGCCGTTGCCTTTCTCTGCGCCCGGCGTTTACCCCGTCAAAGTCGGGGCGCCGCTGCGGTAATCTTTTCTCCCGCGCGCAATTCAAAGTTGAAATACCTGCCATTCCCGCATAGTCTGTTCCCGCGACCATTCACCCACACATGCCACCCACGAAGACCTTCAACATCGCCAACATCAACTTCGGCCCGAACGCCCCCCTATTCCTAATCTCCGGCCCCTGCGTGATCGAAAGCGAGTCCCACGCCACCAGCATGGCCGAAAAGATCGCCGCCATCGCCGCCGAACTGAACATTCCGTACATCTTCAAAGCCTCCTATGACAAAGCCAATCGCTCCTCCGTCTCCGCCTTCCGCGGCCCGCAACTCGAAGAAGGCCTGCGCATCCTGGCCGCCATAAAAAAACACACCGGTCTGCCGATCCTGAGCGACGTTCACGACGTCTCGCAAGTCGGCCCCGCCGCCGAAGTCTGCGACATCCTGCAGATTCCCGCGTTCCTCTGCCGCCAAACCGACCTGCTGGCCGCCGCAGGCCGCACCGGACGCGTCGTGAACGTAAAAAAAGGCCAGTTTGTCTCCCCCTGGGAAATGTCCAACGCCGCGGAAAAAATCTCGAGCACCGGCAACGAAAAAATAATCCTCACCGAACGCGGCACTTCTTTCGGCTACCAAAATCTCGTCGTGGACATGCGCTCGTTCCCCGTCATGCGCAAATTCGGCTACCCGGTCGTCTTCGACGTCACGCATTCCGTCCAGCTCCCGGGCGGGGCAGGGAAGTCCAGCGGCGGCCAGCCAGAATTCATCGAGCCGCTCGCCCGCGCCGGCACCGCAGCAGGCATAGACGGACTGTTCCTCGAAGTGCACGACAATCCCGCGCAAGCTCTTTCCGATGGCGCGAATGCGCTCCCGCTCGAGAAACTCCGCCCGCTGCTGCAAAAAATCCTGCGCCTCGCAGCTCTCGCGCGCGAATGGGACGTTCCATGAGCCTCGAAACCGCCAAGCGCGTCCTGCGCGTAGAATCCGAAGCCATCGCCAGCCTGATTGATCGTCTCGACGCCCGCTTCGAAAAAGCCGTCGAACTCCTGCACGACTGCAAAGGTCGTGTCGTGGTCACGGGCCTGGGAAAATCCGGCCTCGTAGGACGAAAAATTGCTGCCACCTTCTCGAGCACCGGCACGCCCGCGCTTTTTCTGCACACGGGCGAAGCGTTGCACGGCGATCTCGGCATGCTCACCGCCGGCGACGTACTGCTCGCGATCTCCTCCAGCGGCGAAACCGCCGAACTGATCGAGCTGCTCGAAACCGTCAAACGCCTGGGCGTTCCGCTCCTTGCGCTAACCGCAAATCCGAAATCCACCCTGGCCCGCGCCAGCGACATCGTCCTCGATATCGCCGTAAAGGAAGAAGCCTGCTCGCTCAACCTGGCGCCCACCGCATCCACCGCTGCAGCCATGGCCATGGGCGATGCCCTCGCTATCGCGCTGCTAGAACGTCGCGGCTTCAAGACAGAAGATTTCGCCGCGCTGCATCCCGGCGGCCGCCTAGGCAACAAACTCCGCCGCGTCGAATCGCTGATGCACTCCGGCGAAAACGCTCCGCGCGTCCTGCCCACCGCAAAGATGCCTGACGTGATCTACGAAATGAGCCGCAAAGGCCTGGGGCTCGCCGCCGTCACCGAACCGGACGGTAAGCTGCTGGGCATCATCACCGACGGCGACCTGCGCCGCGTTATGCAAAAACGCCAGGAAAATGTCCTCGCACTCAGCGCCGCCGATTGCATGACCCGAAATCCCGTCACGCTATCGCGCCACGAACTCGCCGCCAGCGCCCTGCGCGTGATGGAAGAAAAAAAGATCACCAGCCTACTGATCACAGACCCAGCAGGCAAACTGGAAGGCATCCTGCACATCCATGATCTGTGGACCCTGCAATTGCTCTGAGCTTTTCCGTAGCGCCGGCGTCTTGCCGGCTCTTGACAGTCGCCTTCCTAGAGGCGGTCGTCAGATCGCCAGCCTTTGCTGTTGCTCTTGAATTTGTATTAGCGTTTGAATTTGTAGCGGCCGCCTTCAGGTGGTCGCCGTTGACGTTGCTCTTGAATTTGTGGCGCTAGTAAGAAGAGATCACCCGTGGAAGAAGAAATTGCCACCTAAGGACTGGACCCCGAAGGTTGCGGCGCTGGTGGCCATCGGATTCGCGGTCACAATTCCACTCATTTAGTGCATCACACGGTATTGGGCACATCGCTTTCAGGCGGCGACGTGGTGCCAGGCCTTAGGAGTGTCATCGAGTGTGGTTCTCTTTCGTCGCAGAAAAAATCGCTTTTGCGAGTACTGTTCTGTCATTCTTGCTGATCCTCGCAGGCCTTGCGGTTCCTTTTCATCCCACGGCCTGGGGGATTCGCCAGCACTCTAGCATCCGCTGTCTCGCTTTACTCATTAGCCGTATACGGAAGCAGACGATATCGGTATCTGAAACGGGAAGAGTGGAAGATATGTTTCGACGGAGATCCAGAATAGAGCGACGAACCTTTTGAAGGGACAAGACTTGAACATGCCGCCAATTCGCGAACTAAAATTCCCAGCCGCAGTCCTGCGTCGCGCCAAACCTGTCCGCGTCCTCCTCATGGACGTCGACGGCACCATGACCCCCGGCTACGTCTGCCTGCAAACTTTCCCGGACAACAGCGTCGCCGAAATGAAAATGTTCCACGCGCACGACGGCGCGGGCATCAAGCTCGCCAGCATCATGGGCATCCGCACCGGCCTGATCACCGGCCGCGACTCCGCCGCCAACGCGCGCCGCGCCCGCGAAGCCTCCATGGAATTTGTAATCCAAGGCCAGCCGAAAAAACTAGAAGCCTACAAGGCCATCCTGGTCCGCGCCGGAGTAAGCGACGAAGAAGTAGCCTACATCGGCGACGACCTCCCGGACCTCCCGATCCTCGAGCGCGTAGGCCTGGCCGTTGCAGTCGCCAACGCCGTCTACGAAGTAAAACGCGCCGCCCACTACATCACCACAGTTCGCGGAGGCGAAGGCGCCGTCCGCGAACTGGTCGAGCTGATCCTGAAAGCCCAAGGCCGCTGGAAAAAAGCTATCCCCCAGGCCATCGCCTAGCCAAACGGGCTGACTTTGTAGCGGCGGCGTCTCGCCGTCTCTTTCGTCGTTGAATTTGTGAATCGCCCCACAGGGCGATTCATCCTGAGATCCCGCTGTGCGCGACGCAGGGAGGGATCTGCTTGGCGCAACATCGTGCGCCTCCCAGAATCCCGTCACCCTACTCCTTCTGCCTCTCCTTCCGCATCTCTTCAAAAATCTGTTCGGCCCAGGACGGCGGTTCCGGCCCCTTGCTCAAATCCAATTTCTGCCCCAACGCCAATTTCCACCGGTCCATCCACAAAATCCCCGTCCCCACATAAAGATCCGGCGTGGCATAAGCCGCATCCGCCATAGCCGTATCCAAGGGCACAAACTTGTACCCGCGCTTCTCCAATTTCTCCAGCAGCGCGTCCAAACATTCCGTATTCAAAGCATTGTCGTGAATCAGCAAAATCTGCGGAATCTGCCGCCCAAACATTTCCGCGGATTCTTTCTCCGCGTAATCAAACACCGTATCCACATACTCCAGATATTCCTTCTTAGCCCGCGCCGCCATCTTCTTGTCCCGCTTCTCGAGCGCATGCCCCAGCGCGTCGTTGAACACATAATCCGCATCCTCAATCGTCACCGGCGCAATCGTATATCCACGATCCTTCAAAAACGCGTCGAACGCCGTCTTCGCCTCCATCGTCATCCCGGTATTCAAATAAGGATGCCGAAAATATTTTTCGTTCTGTCCCGCCGCCTTCAACAGTGCGCTGGTCACCACCTCGCCACGAATCGCGTCATCCTCATATTTCTGCAAAGGCGTAACGCTGAAATCGTCGTGCGCGAAATTGTGATTCCCCAGCGTCAGTCCCGCCTGTAGCCACATCTGCAGCAATTCCACCCGCGCATCGCGCTCGGCCGACACCTGCAGCTTGCGTTCATTCACGAACCCGATGGCCCAAGCGTGATGCGCCTGCAGCGCCGCAGGGATCCCCCGATTAATCTTCTGCAATTCCTTCAATTCGCCGTAAGCGAAATCGTCTCCCGGCAGCGCCCCCGGCAAATCGTCCACCGTGATCGCCACGCTATGCTGCGCGCCATCTTGCGCCGCGCCCCCGCGAGCCTCCGTCGCCGATGTTCCCGCATCCGCGCCCCAAGCCATGGCCGCGCAAAGCAGCGCGCTCGCGAAAAACAATTCCAGTTCCGGCCTGCGATTCGTCAAGGGATCCTCGCTTCCGAGTCAGGTTGTATGAAAACGAACGAAACGCCGCCGCGCGTTTGCGATGCTTGCGCTCATTTCTTCGAAACCCCCCGAAGCAGCGCCTCCGCGCGCAAAGCTCCCGCGGGCGCATCCGCATGCTTGAAATAAACAAACACATCCCCACTCTGCGCCAGCCTGCGCACCCTCTCCGCCGCAGATTTCCGCGAATAACGATTCTTCCGCAGTCGGAGATAATGAAAATCCGCAGTCACTACTTCCGGTGTCTTCAACTCCTCGCTCTCCGCCAGACAAAGTGCCGCCCCCGCTTTCCGCAGCGTGGCATATACGTCCTCGCCAAACCACGATTCGTGCCGGAACTCGAACGCCGCGCGCACCCACGGGGGCAAGCCTGCCAAAAAATCTCGCAAGCGCCCCACATCGCATCGGAAATTAGGCGGCAATTGGAACAGCACAGGTCCTAGCTTCTTTGCCTTGCGGAGCGGTTTGAGCGAAGCCAGAAACTCGGCCGTAGCCTGCTCGACGCCGCGCAGGCGCTTGCGGTGAGTCATTCCCTGATGCGCTTTCACTGCAAACCGGAAATTGGCAGGAGTCGCCTCCGCCCAGCGCAGCAGCAATTCTTCAGTCGCGAGCTGGCGGAACGTATAATTCACTTCCACCGAATTCAGCCGCCCCGCATAATGACTCAAAAAACGCGCCGCGCTCAGCTTCGCTGGATAAAACCCCGGCCGCCAGCTCCCGTAAGCCCACCCCGACGTCCCCGCATAGATCTCTCCCATACGCACGCCATTCTAATCGCTCATCGAGAACTTGCGCGCACAATTTGCTGCGCATGCAGAAATCACTGCATACTCGCACCGGCTCTCAAAGTGCTAGAATCCTTTTCTGCAGGCAGCAGACGAAAAGAAATTGACGCGCTGTGAGGGCCCATGGCTCCGCCACTCGAACTGGAAGTTAACGCCCAGAAATATCCGGTCCACTCCGATCCGGATACCCGCCTGCTCACCGTTCTGCGCGACGAACTGGGCCTTACCGGTACAAAGTACGGCTGCGGCGAAGGCCAGTGCGGCGCCTGCACGGTCCTCATCGGCGGCTCGCCGCGGCGTTCCTGCCAAGTCCTCCTGGGTGAAGTCGTGCAGCCGGTGACCACCATCGAAGGCCTCGAAAAAGACGGCCATCTGCATCCCGTGCAGCAAGCCTTCCTCGATCTGGACGCCTTTCAATGCGCCTACTGCACTTCGGGAATGATCCTCAGCAGCGTTGCCCTGCTCGCACAGAAGCCCCATCCGTCGCCAACTGAAATTGTGCAATTTATGCAAGGCAACATCTGCCGTTGTGGTACCTACCCGCGCATCGTGGACGCCATTCAGCGAGCAGCAAAATCCCTGGAGAAGCAACCGCGATGAGCATCCTCGCCAACAAATTTGCGCACCAGTCCGAACCCGAGCGCTACGAATTCCGCGAAACCCCCCTTCATCGCTTTGGACTCGATCGCCGCGATTTCTTCAAGTTCTTCGGCGCCGGCATCATGGTCTTTGCAGCCGCCAAGAACTCCGTCGCCATGCAGGAATCAGGCGGCGGCCGGCAAAATCACGCGGAAGATCTGCCCAAGGAAATCACGGCGTGGCTGCATATTGGCGAAGACGGCAGCGTCACCGCCTTCACCGGAAAAGTCGAGATCGGCCAGAATATCCGCACTTCACTTGCGCAAAGTGTTGCCGATGAATTGCGCGTGCCATTTGAAAGCGTGCGCATGGTGATGGGTGACACGCAACTAACCCCTTTCGACATGGGCACATTTGGAAGCCGCACCACGCCCACCATGGCCCCGCAACTGCGGCGCGTCGCCGCCGCCGCGCGCGATCTTCTGCTGCAAGCCGCCGCGAAGGAATGGAACACCACCCCCGAAAAGCTCCTCGCAGTAAACGCGAAAATCACGGACCCATCGTCGGGCCGTTCCACAACCTACGCCGACGTCGCGCGAGGCAAAACGCTCGCACAAAGCATCCCCGACGAAGATCCAATGACGCCGGCATCGGAATGGACGATCGCGGGCAAATCGCTGCCGAAAGTGGACGGTCGCGCGTTCGTCACCGGCCGCCACCAGTACACTTCGGATCTGCGCCCCGCGGGTCTGCTGTACGGAAAAGTTCTGCGCCCGCCGTCCTTCGGCGCCACGATGACCTCTTGCGATGTCAGCGCCGCGCAGAAATTGCCCGGAGCCGTGCTGGTGCACGATGGCGATTTCGTCGGCGCCGCCGCCCCCAGCGAAAGCGAAGCCGACGAAGCCATCGCCGCGATTCGCGCCGAATGGAAGGAAACTCCGCAGCCTTCCAGCAGCGAACTCTTCTCCTATCTCAAACGGAACGTCGAAACCAGCGAGCGCAGCGAGCTCACGCAATCCGGCTCGATCGAAGATGGTCTCGCCCATGCTGCCCAGCGCCTCGATTCCGCCTACACCGTCGCATACATCGCCCACGCGCCGCTCGAACCACGCGCCGCAGTTGCCGAATGGAAAGACGGCAAGCTCACCGTCTGGACCGGAACACAGCGCCCCTTCGCCACGCGCGACAATCTCGCCGAAGCTTTCCATCTCAGCAAAGAAAACGTACGCGTCATCGTGCCGGACACCGGCTCGGCCTACGGCGGCAAACACACGCCCGACGCCGCCCTGGAAGCCGCACGGCTGGCGCGCGCCGCCGGCAAGCCGGTGAAAATCGTCTGGGCGCGGGAGGAAGAATTCACCTGGGCCTATTTCCGTCCCGCGGGAGTAATAGAAATCAGGAGCGGTGTAGCGGCCGATGGCGCTCTCACCGCCTGGGAATTTCACAATTACAATTCTGGCGCCGCGGGAATCGGCACTCCTTACACTGTTCCGAACCAGCACATTGAATTTCATCCGGTGCGCTCGCCCCTGCGCCAAGGTTCGTATCGCGGTCTGGCCGCCACAGCCAACCACTTCGCGCGCGAATCCCACATGGACGATCTTGCTCACGCCGCCCGAATGGACCCGCTCGATTTTCGCCTGAAGAACATTTCCGATCCCCGGCTGCGTGACGTCTTTCAAGCCGCCGCGAAATCATTCGGCTGGCCAGCCAAGAAAACCAAGCCGGGCCAGGGTTTCGGCATCGGAGGTGGAATCGAAAAGGGCGGCTACGTGGCAACGTGCGTCGAAATATCCACCGACGACGCGCGCGGCGCAATTCGCCTCGTCCGTGTAGTCACTGCGTTTGACTGCGGCGCAATCGTCAATCCCGATGGCCTGCGCAACCAGATCATAGGCGCAAACATCATGGGTCTGGGCGGCGCGCTTTTCGAAGCGATGACCTTCGACGGCGGGCGCATCAGCAACGCGCGTTTTTCGCGCTATCGCGTTCCACGCTTTCGCGATGTACCCGATATGGAAATCGTGCTCGTCGATCGCAAGGATATTCCATCGGCCGGTGCGGGCGAGACACCGCTGGTAGGCCTCGCGCCCGCCATCGGCAACGCCATCTTCGACGCCACGGGCGTCCGCCGCACCACTCTGCCGCTCGCTCCCCGCGCTTAGATTATTCGGTGTCAAACTACGCCCGCGGAAGCGCGCGCGAAACGTCTTTTCGTGCATAGGCCGAGGAAAAAGGGGCGCTCGTCGTGCGAAATTCTCCGCCGAAACGAACGTGGACCTACGGTTGATTGGAGCGGGCGATGGGAATCGAACCCACGTCCGAAGCTTGGGAAGCTTCTATACTGCCATTGTACGACGCCCGCTCATCTCTCTAGCTCATTAATTATACATAATTAAACGACGTCACGTACAGACTCGCCATTTTCCAATCACTTCCCATTTTCCAAAACTACAATTTTGAGTGCATTGCTGACGGGAAAACGCAGCCCGGACTTGCTCGATAGGAATCTCTCCGGTATACCGCGCCGTCAGGGCAGCAGTGCTGTGACCCATCCGTTGGCGAAGTACAGCATCGCCTGATTCCTGCACTTCCGCTGCATCATTCATCTCCAAGACCGCTACGCCAAAAGCTCCCCCGCTCGCCATCACCGGCCCATAGATCAAAATCTTCCCGGCATCGAACGCCTCGCGCGTCTAGCGCACGTGCTCCTGCAGCAACGCTCTCTGTTCCGCCGTCGTATCCGCGCCAAACGTCAGCCGCGGCGGAATCAGCTTGAAGTAAAATTTTGTTTACTTATCGTGTGGCGCTGCTCGCTGATCGCTGCGTGAGATTTTCCAGGACGGTGCGTAACCCCGAACGCAAAGCCCGCGAAATCATACCGCCCTTCCGCCGCAAATTCCCGTAAGGATTCTCCAGTCCTTGCCGATGATTCAAGTATGGCGTTTCGATTTGCCACTTGCCCACAGATGCGCGCTGGAAAACCCCGCGCGCGTGACGGTGGCATTCAAATTGCCTCCCATTTCCGCCGTGGCATCACATTTTTCTCGTTCGACTTGCCGGGCAGCGCGATTCGCGACTTCCATCCTCGGAGGCACACTCGATGGCCGAAAGATTAATAATTGTTAATGGCGCCAAGGGAGGCGTCGGTACCACGACCGTCGCCCTCAATCTCGCGGTGCAATTGGGCCAGCTCACCGGCAAGCGCGTCGCGCTGCTGGAATTTGCGCGTCCCTTCGGCCAGATCAGCTTAATGCTCGACTTCAACCCCCGCTTCACCCTTCTGGATGCTTTGGAACGCGTGAACCGTCTCGACGTGGCCCTGCTCGCCAGCATGCTCACACGTCACAAATCTGGCATTGAGATACTCGCCGGACATTTGCACGCAGCGATGCGCGTCGAGCAGCGGCAGGCGATCACAATCGAGTCTCTGCTGCGCGTTATGGAATTGGCATGCGAGGGATTCGACCTCGTTGTTGTGGATCTGGGTTTCGTGAACGCCGCCGAGTGGTCCAGTATCCTGAAAACGGCAGATACGCTCTTACTGGTCGCCGAGCCTACCGAGCTGGCCATGGGCATGCTCAATCGTTATCTCGACGCCGTTGATTCCAGCGGCATCGATCGCACTCGTTTTCAGATCGTCATCAATCGTGCGCTGCGCAGCGACGAGGAACCGGCTGCCGCTTCAGACAAAAATCTAAAACAAGCGTTCTTCGCGCGCCTGCCCAACGACTTCCGTCAGGTCAGCGAAGCGGTAACCCTGGGAATCCCGCTCCTCACCAGTTCCACAAGTTCGCTCGTAGGCCGCTACCGGGATATGGCCGCGCGCCTGCTCGCTCAGCCACCGAGAAGCGAGGCTGTCGGCGCCAATTCTCCCTCGAACTCCCGCGCCCATGCCTCCGTCTCCGCCGCGGCAAAATAGCCGCCCACTCGGCGTACGGCGCGCGCACTCGGAGCGACTGACAATGGCATCTGCATCGTCATCCTG
>Ga0210394_10007717_pt1 | contig 11257 bp, 10 predicted proteins | sample IncBWC12MmetaG_FD_160121 | JGI IMG/M metagenome (GOLD analysis project Ga0210394, IMG submission 160121) | Forest soil microbial communities from Barre Woods Harvard Forest LTER site, Petersham, Massachusetts, United States - Inc-BW-C-12-M | ecosystem: Environmental > Terrestrial > Soil >... | reverse complement strand
CGTCGTCGGTGCCGGTCCGCCAGATCTGCGGCAGGTTGAAGGTGATTCTTGCGCCGACGCTGACCGGCCAGTAGATGCTGGCGGTTTTGAGATGTGCGGCCGCGGCGGCATCCCAGAGCGTCGGTACCCTGACGTCCTCGGCGTACCAATACCAACCCTTGTCATTGCGAGCCAGCGGATCAAAGGTCGTATTGTCATAGATACCGTGCTTGGCCGGCGAGGCGCCCGTCAGCAGCGTGGTATGGCTTGGATAAGTCAGCGTCGGCAGCACGCCGCGCACGGCGCTGGCGTAGACGCCGTCGCTCATGAAGGCCCGGAGGTTCGGTACATTCAATCCGTGACTCTTCGCCTCAAGGATGGCTTCGGGCTTCAAACCATCCACCGAGATCAGCATCACCACAGGCGTGTCCGCGGAACCGTCAGCCGCGGACACCACCGCCGCGGATGCGAAGAACCAAGCAAAACCCAATAAAATCAGCAGCGGCAGGCGATGATTCATGAGAACAGCATACGTCAAATGCCGCGGAACAGACTCAAGAATTCCTCGGCCGCTTTGTGCACGTTGCGCTGCCAATCATCCGCTGCCGTGTGATCGGCGCCGTCGGTGACATATTTTGCGCAGGCGAAGCGCGCTTTTTCGCACCAGCAAACCTTCGCCAGGGCATAGGCTTCCATATCGACCACCGCGCACTCCATATCGGACCCGGCGGTTGCAAACGAATCGCCGCTGCCGCAGACCGCCGCCGGCAGATGCGTGAACACGGGATCGAATGCGAGACGGGGCGGCGCCGCATCGTAGGGCGTGACACCCAACGCAAATCCCAAGCCGCGGACATCCATATCGCGCTGTACGAATTCGTGGCAGCCCACCAAGGTCCCGGCGGCGATCACGCGACTTCCCGCCGAACCAAAATTCACCACCAACGGGGGGTCACAACCCTGCAGCGCATAACGCGTCAATTCCCGCGTGAGCGCAATGGCTGCATTGACCTTGCCGACGCCGCAATAAAGCACAGGTTCGCCGGCTGCTTCGAACACGCCTGCCGCCTCGGCGCGCAAGGCGATCACGAGCAGCGTGCGGGGTAGTACGGCCATGGAGGGACTAGTATTCGATTGACGCGCGCAGCGACTGATTGCGCCACGAAAAATCCGCGACGATATTCAGATCTATCAACACGGCCAGCGCCTTGACCTGGTAACCGGCGCGATCGCAAAGGTCCGCGGCCGCAGTCAAGGTCCCGCCGGTCGCCAGAACATCGTCCACCAGCAGCAGGCGGCCGTTGCCCCTTTGCATTTCCAAAACGCCCGACCCATATTCAAGGTCATAGGCCACATCAACCACCGGCGGGGGTAACTTGCCTTGTTTGCGCACCAGAACGAAGCCCTTGCCTCGACGGATCGCCATCGCCGCCCCCAGGATAAAGCCGCGCGATTCGATACCGGCAACCGCGTCGAGCTCGTCCCATTCTTCGTTCGTCAGCAGCGCGTCCAGGGCGCGAATCGTGGCGTCGAAGTGATCACGCAGCAGCGGCGCAATATCGCGAAATAAGATGCCCGACCGAGGAAAATCCGCCACGTCTCTGATCGCTTGTTTCAAGTTGGACATAAATGCTCGCGTGACCGCTTGGATGATCGGCTTCGTTACCGGCATGTAACATGAGTCTACCGGCTAACGACGGCGGGACCCAAGATTTGCCACTACGATGCTATCCTTGCGCGCATGATTTTGGTCATCGATGTCGGCAATACGCGCCTGAAGTGGGCCTGGCTCACGAGTACCGGGCTATCCGATCAACAGGCCGTCGTGCATCGCGACACCAAGCCAGGTATCTGGACCACCGCTTTGTTCGATTCCGGCCAGAAACCCAGCCGCGTATTGGTGTCGAACGTCGCGGGGCCGGCGATGGCGAAGTCGCTGACTCGCCTGTCGAAGAAAAAATTTCGCCTGAATATCGAGTTCGTCACCGCAGCCCGGGAGTTTCACGGACTCACCAATGGCTACCTCGATCCCACGCTGTTGGGCGCGGACCGCTGGCTGGCGTTGATCGGCGCATGGACGCGAGCTAGATCGGCACTATGTGTGGTGGACGCGGGAACGGCGGTAAAAGTGGATGGCGTCGACAGCAATGGGCTGCACCTTGGCGGCATCATAGCTCCGGGCATCCATATGATGCGCGAGGCGCTGATGAACAAGACCAGCGACATCGCCAAAGCGGCGTTCAACAGCACTCCCTCGTTGGCAGGCGTTTTGGCCAACAACACCATCGCAGGGGTATCGCGCGGCGCGGTGTATGCGCTGGCCGGCATGGCGGATCACGCCGCCGAGGTGATATCTCAGGGCGCCAACAGCACGCCCAAACTGTTCATCACCGGTGGCGATGCCAGCATGATCACTGGATCCATGCGTACCCACGGCGAGATCGTCCCGGATCTGGTACTGCAGGGACTGGCGGTCATCGCGTCGCAGCCGCGGTAAGCGATCATGTATCGGCCCGGGCGCAGGAACCTCATCACGGATATCGCGGGGCTCAAAGTAGGTCACGCAACCGATGAACATGTGCGCTCCGGAGTTACGGCGGTGCTGTGCGGCTCAGGCTGGCCGGCGGGCGTCGATGTACGCGGCGGTGGGCCTGGCGGACGCGAGACCGACGCGCTATCCCCCGAAAATCTGGTCGGCCGCGCCCACGCGCTGGTGCTTTCGGGTGGATCGGTATTTGGGTTGGGCGCTGCCGATGGCGTCGCCGCAGCACTCTCGAGCCGTGGGATTGGTTTGCGATTGCGCCAAGAGGGGACGGCGATACCGATCGTCCCCGCCGCCGTATTGCACGATCTTGCCAACGGCGGCGACAAAAGCTGGGGTCTATCGCCCCCGTACCGCGAGCTTGGCATGCGCGCGCTGGCTGCGGCCGACGCGGAATTCGCCTTAGGATCAGTGGGTGCGGGACGCGGCGCGATGGCGGGCAACCTCAAGGGCGGCATCGGATCAAGCTCGGTGGAATTGGGAGAGGGACTCATCGTCGGGGCGCTGGTCGCGCTGAACTCGGTGGGTTCGCCGATGATGCCCGACGGCAAAACCTACTGGGCCTGGGCGTTCGAGCTCGGCCAAGAATTTGGCGGCGGTGGGCCGCCAAAAAGCACCATGGACTTGAGCGACCCTGCGCCCGGGGAATCGCGGCTTGCCTGGGCGCTGCAGCGCTCGCAGCCGGGCGCCAACACCACGCTGGCAGTGGTTGCCTGCAATGCCGATTTGAGCACTGCGGAGTGCAAGCGCGTGGCCATGATGGCGCACGACGGTATTGCGCGCGCCGTGCGTCCCGCGCACACCCCGTTCGACGGGGACACAATATTCGCCGTCGCGAGCGGCGAATTGGAGCTCGACAAGGATCTGCTGCGCGCCGCGGAAATCGGGCGAATCGGCTCCGCTGCAGCCGACTGCCTGGCGCGCGCCATCGCCCGTGCGGTGCACGAAAGCTAGTCATGGCCTCGCGGAGTGCGGCAATCGGTTTCGCTTCGCACTCAGGCTGGGCGGCGATGGTTGTGCTGGGCACTTCCGCAGCGGGGCTGCAAGTGCTGGCTCGATCGCGCGTCGAATTGATCGACGGCCATGATCCGGAATCCAAGCAGCCGTACCACGCCGTCGAGATGGTCTGTGTCGAGGAGGCGATGGGACGATTGGACGGATACATGGCCGTGGCCAAATCCATGGCGTACCGGAGCATCCATGCGCAACGCGAGGACCTCAATGCGAAGAGCTACCGGTTAAAATCCATCGGCATCCTCGAGTCTGCGGCGCGAAAGCCGAGCTCGCTCGCCTCAATACTCGCGTCGCATGCGGCGATTCATGCGGCCGACGGAGATCACTTCAGAAATGCGCTGGCCGCCGCAGCGGAGCAGGACGGCCTTACAGTGTATCGAATCCGAACCCGTGCACTCGAAGGCGAGGCCGCCGCAGGCCTGCGCCGGCCCATACAAGAGTTGCGCGATTCGGTTGCAAGCTTAAGGTGTCAGGTTGGGCCTCCCTGGGGTGCGGACCAGAAGCAAGCCGCGCTTTTGGCGTGGCTCATTCTTGCGCATTACGAGCAGGCGTAGGCGTTCAGCTCATCTGAATGGATTGCGCCAGCGCGGCTTCGAAGTCGCCACGGCTTGTGCGCAATTGGCGGATTTCGTCCTGCTGCCACTCTTTCTTCAGCCGGCCGTCGATCAGTACGGCGGCGCGATCCGCGTAGTGCTCGACTATATCCAGAGAATGCGTTGCAAGCAGGACGGCGCCGCCGCGCCGATGGAGTCGGGCGCGTAGGTGGCGCTTCAACCCCAAGGCGCTCGCCGGGTCCAGGCCATTGAACGCTTCGTCGAGAACGATGAGCAGCGGATCACCGACCAAGGCCAGCAGCACCGCCAGCTTTTGCCGCGTGCCCAAAGACAGCGTGTCGATAAACGATTCGAGGTACGGAGTGAAATTCAGCTCTTCGGCCAGCAGGAATAGATCCTCGGCAATCGCGCTCAATCCCTTGGCGCCGGCATGCACTTCCAGGCACTGGCGCGCAGTCAGCAGCGCCGGCAATGCATCGGGTGCGCAGGCATATCCAAGCCGAAGTTTGGCCTCATAGGGATCCGCCGCCAGCGAAAATCCCGCAATGCTGATCTCGCCACCGCCGGCTACCAACCGGCCTGCCACGCAATCGAGCAATGTGCTCTTGCCGCAGCCGTTCGGACCCAAGAGCACATACCAGTCGCCGGGCGCCAGTGTCATCGAGATATTCTCGAGCACGACCCGCCGCCCGTAGCCTGCGCGCAGGTCGCGTATTGCCAGCACATGGCCGCTCACGCTCATCGTTCGCGGCTCCTCGCGGGCGGGGTTCGCGCGCGCCACAATCGAGCGGCAGTCATCGTGAGAAGGCAGCCTGCACCTGCGAGCACCGAGCCGGCGGTAGCCGAGGCGCGCAACGAAGCGCCGATCGCGAACAGAAACAGGCCCTCGGCAGCGCTCGCGCCCACGATGGCGATGAGGGTTGGAATCAATACCGCCCGCGTCACGGCGAAGCCGCGCACCGGCAGCGGCGCCATCCAGCGGGCACTCAAGCCGCTGACCGAGATTGCCGCGGGTATCAACAGCAACAGTGCGCCACCAACCATATAGAAGGCAATGATGACCATTGCATCTGCGGCCAAGGTGCCGAGCGGCATCAACACCAGAATCGGCAGAATGGCCCGCGCCACGAGCTTCGGTTGCGCGCGGGCGAACATCAGGCGAAGCGGCCACAATCCCAACGCCTTGAGCGATGGCCGCACTGCCGCTGCCTTCGCCACACGCCGGTGCGGCACATATCGAGACCCGGGCGGTAAATCGATGGGCTTGGGGTTGGGTATCCCGTAGCTGAGAAAGGCGCCCAACATCACGCCGCCGCTCAGCGCGGCCCAGACCAGCGATGCCGAGCCGTCGCCGTGTGCCGGCGTGAATGCAGACACAACCGTGACAGCCAAATAAGCGCCGGTGAGCGCGCCCACAGCGGCAGCGGCGGGAAGCGTCTCGATGAACAGCTTTTCCCAGACTGCAATCCTCGCCCGCACCGGCAGCGCCGCGAGCCACGATCTGGCAAATTCCGCACGTTTGCTCACGCGACGCCGGGCGGTCGCGATGGCACTTGCAATGATTGCCAACCCGGTTGCGGCTGGAATCTGGTGCCGCAGCCATTGGACGCTCTCTGCCACCCAGTCGCGTTCCGCGTACAGCAGGACAAACGCGAGCACGCCGCCTAAGCCAAGCAGGATGGGCGGCACCAGCCGCCGCGGTGCCGCTCGATTGCTGCGCATCAAATACGCGGCCATGAGTCGCGGCGCACCCGCCAAACGACTGGATTTTACGGAAAACAAATTGACCAGCGCGATCATGCAATCTTGGGCGTGGCGGCGATAAGGGCGCGGGTATAGGCATGACGGGGAGCGGCGAACATCTCCTCGGTGAGTCCCTCTTCCACGATTCGTCCCCGGTGCATCACATAGACTCGATCGGCAATGGCTCTTATGACGTGTAAATCATGAGAGACGAATAGATAAGCCACCTGCAGCCGATCCTTGAGATTCGCCAACAAAGTCAGGATCTGATCGCGCAGCAGCACGTCGAGCGCCGATACCGCCTCATCGAATGCGACCACCTTCGGCTCCGTGATCAGCGCGCGTGCGATGGCGATTCGTTGGCGTTCGCCGCCGGAAAACTCATGCGGAAAACGCCGCGCATCGCTTGCCCTCAGCCCCACTTGTTCGAGCATTGCGGCAACTGCGCGCCGACGCTCCGCCGCCAAAGGAGGCGCGTCGAGCAGAAAGAAAGGCTCCGCAATCAACCGCTCGACCGGCCACCGCGGATCGAAACTGCCATACGGATCTTGAAACACGGCTTGTATGGCGCGGCGCAAGCGACTCAAGTTTGTGCCTTTGGCGCTCGAGAATTCATCGCCCAGCAATCGTACTTCCCCTGATGAAGATCGCTGCAACGCAAGAATTACCTTCAACAGGCTGGACTTCCCCGAACCGGACTCGCCGACCAAGCCGACGGTTTCTCCGGCATGAACGGCCAGCGAGACTCCGTCCACGGCGCGCAGCGGTGGCGCCGCATGCCACAACGAGCGCCTCTTGCGCGGGTAGTCGAGCACGATGTCGCGGGCCTGCAAAACCGGGGCGCCGCCTTTTTGCATCACGCCGCGCCTTGATTGCAGTTTCGCGGCGGCCAACAGCGCGGCCGTATACGGGTGATTGGGATCGCGCAGAACCTGGGTCGTTGACCCTTGCTCGACGATCTGCCCTTCTTGCATGACGGCAACTCGATCGGCGAGTTGGGCAATCACGGCAAGATCGTGCGATACCAGAATCAAGCCCATATTGCGTGTGCGGGCCAGGTCGCGGAGCAGAAGCAATACCTGCGCCTGGGTAATGACGTCCAGCGCGGTAGTGGGTTCATCGGCGATCAACAGCGGCGGCGCCATGATCACCGCCATCGCAATCGCCACCCGCTGCCGCTGGCCGCCGGACAATTCATGAGGGAATTTGCCGAGCTCGCCCTGCTCGCCGCTCAAACCCACCAGGTCGAGTGTTGCACGCGCCGCAGAGCGAGCCTCGACGCTGGACAGCGAGCGGTGCAACCGCACCGTCTCCGCCACTTGATCGCCGATACGCATCAACGGATTCAACGCGCTCATGGGCTCCTGGAAAACCATGCCGATATCGCGGCCGCGTATGTTCTGCATCTCCAGATCGCTCTTATTGTCGAGCGCCTCGCCGCGCAGACGCACCGCGCCGGTCGCCGCAGCGGCCGCGGGCAGGAGCCGCATGATCGCCAGCGCCGTCATCGATTTTCCGGATCCCGAGGCGCCGACCAGCCCGAGGATTTCGCCGCTGCGGACCTCGAGCGACAGGTTCTTGATGACGGGAGTGGCACCGACGACGACGTTCAGTGCCTCGATTTCCAAGAGATTGGCGGCAATCATTGTTTACCAGAGAGCGATTGCCGCAATCCCTCGCCCAAGAGATTCAATCCCAGTACGAAAAGCAGCACTGCGAAGCCCGGAAACAGGGCCAGAAACGGCGCAAGCGCGGTCAAGGTTTGCGCCTCATTGAGCATGCGCCCCCAACTGGGGATCGGCGGCTGCGCGCTCAAGCCGACATACGACAGGCCGGCTTCGGCAATGATTCCCAGGGAAAATTGTATCGTGCCCTGAATAACAAGCAACCCCGCGAGATTCGGCAGCATGTGTTCATAGGAAATTCGCAGCGGACTTTTGCCCGCAACGCGTGCGGCCAACACATAGTCGCGAGCCCATAGCTGCAGCGCTCCGGCGCGCGTGACGCGCGCAAATACCGGGATGTTGAATATGCCGATGGCGATGATGGCGTTGACGGCGCCGGGACCAAATACGGCCGTGATCAGAATCGCGAGCAGCAGGGCCGGGAACGCGAAAATCAAATCGTTGCCGCGCATCACGAGTTCATCGATCCCGCCGCGATGTGCCGCAGCAAGCAAACCTGCGGGCACACCCACGAGCGATCCAATCGCCACCGACAGCAACGCCACGCCGACGGAAGTTTGCGCGCCAGCCATGATCATCGAGAGCACGTCGCGGCCGAGTTGATCGGTGCCGAACCAATGATGTTCATCGGGCGCGCGCAGCTTGTCGACAATGGACAAGGCAGCGGGATCGTACGGTGTCCAGAATCGTGCAATGACAGCGATCGCCATGAAGCATGCGGTGATGAATGCGCCGGCGATCAAACTGAGGTTGCGCGAGGCGGTGCCGTTCATGGCCTACGCCGCCCGCAATCGCGGATTGACGAGTACATAGGCAAGGTCGATCAAGAAAGTCACCGTCACCACGGCGAACACCAGAATAATCACCACGCTTTGTACGACGATCAAATCGCGCTGCGCGATGGCTTGAAACACCAACCGTCCCAATCCGGGGAGAAAGAATACGTTTTCGATGATCACGCCGCCCGCCAGGAGAAACGAGAACTGCATGCCGAGGATGGTCAGGACGGGAATCAGCGCATTGGGCAGGGCATGCCGCCACAGTACCCGCCACTCGCCGGCGCCCTTGGCGCGCGCCGAGCGAATGTAATCCTCGTGCAGCGTATCAATCAGCGCCCCGCGCATCACCCGTGCCAGGATCGCGGCTTGCGGCATTGCGAGGGCGATCGCGGGCAGTGTCAACGCCTTCAGCGCCATCCAGAATCCCGCCTCCCAACCGGGGAACCCGCCTGCGGAAACCCAATGCAAGCCGATGGCAAATAGCAGCACCAGCAACATACCCAGCCAGAAATTGGGGATCGCCAGACCCAGTTGTGTGAGTCCGCTCAAGGCGAAATCGCTCGCGCGCCCGCGTTTCGCCGCGCCCCATAATCCAACCGGAAAGGCCAGCGCCGTGGACAGCGACAAGGCATACAGCGCCAAGGGCAACGATACCTGCAGCCGTTCAGCCACGAGAGTGCTTACCGGCACGCGATATGTGTAGCTCAAGCCGAAATCGGCGTGCAGCAAGCCGGCGACCCAGCGCAGGTAGCGCTGCAAGGGCGCGATATCGAGACCCAATTGATGACGCAGCACGGCCACGGTACCCGGATCCGCTTGCAGTCCCATCATGTAACGCACGGGATCGCCGGGCACGATTTGCACGATGACGAATACGATCGCGGTCGCGACCAGCAGCGTTGCCGCAAGCACGCCGACGCGCCCCATGACATACGGGCCGCCGAAACGGCGCCACACCAGACCCGCCAGCAGCAGCACCGCCGCCGAGAAGACGATGCCGGCGCCTCGAAACGGCCGCGCCGCCAAAGTACCGGGCGCGGCGCCGTCGAAGCGCGACGCGTAGCCGGCTTCACGGTACTGGGCGCGGCTCACGTCGATGACGCCGAGCACATTGTCGAAGCCGATTCCCTGCAGCTGCGCATTCCAGACATCCAATCTCGGGTACTGGAACAGGAAACCGTTGACGGCATCCTCGGCCAGCTTGCGCTGGATCTGCTGCAGCAAATCGCGCCGCTTCGCAGGATCGACGCTTTCGTCCAAGGCAGCGATGAGCGCCTTGAATTCGGGATTCGAATATCCGAAATAATAATCGTCGCGGGCATAGATATCGTAGTCCAGGGGTTCGGCGTGTCCGACGATGCTCATGTCGTAGGCATGGCGGCTGTAGACCTGATCCAGCCACTGCGCCCACTCGAGATTTTCGATGCGCAGTCGAATTCCGATCTGCGCCAACTGCGCGGCCACGATTTCCCCGCCGCGGCGGGCGTAGCTCGGCGGCGGCAGCTTCAGCGTCATGGCAAAGCCCTGTGGGTACCCGGCCGCCGCCATCAGTTCTCTGGCCTTGGCGATGTCATGCGGATACCTGCCGGTCAGATCGACGTAGGCCGGATTGCGCGGCGGGAAATGGCTGCCGATGGGCGTGCCATAGCCGAACATCGCACCGTCGATGATGGCGCGGCGATCCAATGCGTAGGCAATCGCCCGGCGAACCAGCAGATTGCCCAGCGGCGCAACGCGCTCGTTCAGCGCCAGCACGGTTTCCATTTCGGTGGTGCCGGCGAATACTGCAAAGCGCGGATCGGCGGCAAACTGCGCAAAACTTTCCGGCGCCGGATAATTGGCGAAGGCGTCCACATCGCCCGCCATCAGCGCGGCATAAGCCGCATTCGGATCGGTTATAAATTTGAACGTCACTTCTTCCAATCCCGCGGGCGGGCCCCGATAGTCCGGATTGCGCGTGAGAGTGATCGAATCGCCGCGCCGCCATCTTCCGAATCGAAATGGACCCGTGCCGATGGGGCGTATGGCGTTGCCGGCGGCAGACTGCGGCGAAACCATCACGGCCGATCCAAACGCCAGTGACTGGAGCAGTCCTCCGGAGCGCCGATTCAGCGCGATCTTGACGGTATTGGAATCGACGATTTCGACGGACCGAATGGCGCCAAACCGCGATCGCTGCGGATTGATGGAGCCGGCCGCGATGATGCGATCCAGCGAATATTTCGCCGCGGCAGCATCGAAGGAGCTGCCGTCATGAAAACGGGCGCCGGCAACCAGGTGGAAGACATAAGTGAGGCCGTCGTCCGAGATGTCCCATGAGGCGGCGAGCCGCGGCAGCACCGAACCATCGGCGGCGAATTGCACCAGCCCTTCGAGCACATTGCCGTACAGAACCTCTGAAATGGCGGCGGCGGGATTTGCGGTGGGATCGAGTATCGGCGGTTCGAGCTGCATGCCGATGATGGCTCGCTGCCCGGCAAGGGCATTCGGCCCCGCGAGCAGCGGCAGTCCCAGTAAAACCCAAACCGCCGCTCGCTTGAGGCTCATGCGGCGCCAAGCAGCAGCGATCGGGCGGCCATGGCCATGACCTTCGCGGAATTCATCATGTCGTCGATCCGCACGAACTCATCCGCCTGATGCGCAAGATCAAGAATTCCAGGACCGTAGGCTATGCAGTCGCGCAGCTTGCCGATACGATCGATGTGCTTCTGATCGTAGGTGCCCGGCGAACAAATGAATTCGGGGTCGCGGCCGATCACGCGGCGAATCGCCGCCGCGGTGCTGCGTGCCACCGGGCCGTTGCGGTCGGCCATCGTGGGCTGCACCTCGAAAATGTCGCGAATGCGGTACGCGAAACCGGGGCGATCTTTGACCAACTGTTCGAGCAGGTCGCGTACCTCGGCTTTGACGCCGTCCAGGTTCTCTTCAATGAGCACGCGGCGATCGATGACCATGCGGCAG
>Ga0210394_10007716_pt1 | contig 11258 bp, 16 predicted proteins | sample IncBWC12MmetaG_FD_160121 | JGI IMG/M metagenome (GOLD analysis project Ga0210394, IMG submission 160121) | Forest soil microbial communities from Barre Woods Harvard Forest LTER site, Petersham, Massachusetts, United States - Inc-BW-C-12-M | ecosystem: Environmental > Terrestrial > Soil >... | reverse complement strand
TTACCGCCAACCCGGATAGTGATATCCCCAACTACCAAAGCGAATATGGCATCTACGAACCGAACTGTGGGCTCGACAAGGTCCACCTCTCGTTTGGACATGATGAATACATCTATCAGGCGACGCGAAGGTACCTGCCAGAAGAGGCTCAGTCCATGCTTCGGTATCATTCCTTTTATGCTGCGCACCGGCACGGTGCTTACCGGCACCTGATGAGCGAACAAGACGAACGGATGTTTGAGTGGGTTCGGAAATTCAATCTCTACGATCTGTACTCGAAAGGCCGCGAGCGCCCCAAAACGCAACAGATTCTTCCCTACTACCAAGACCTCGTCTCAGACTTCTTTCCTGACAAAATTGCCTGGTGATTGATTAACGGCGCGGCAGCGTACCCGGACTGCGTTTTGGAATCGCGAGAACTGCAAAATCTTCTTCATGGACGGAGACACCCTAAGCTCCGAGGGAACTCTCTCTGCACGCGAAGAAACTGGCTGACTACTCATCGAGTGAGCCCATTCCCGAACCGACGGCAAGCCCCACTCCATCGGAATTGTCAGACAACGAAATAATTCTTGAAGTAGTCGAAGAGAGCCTGCATATCACCGAGCACTCGCTTGGCGAACCTGCGAGCGTCCTCTCGGGTCTTGTCTTGAACGAATTGGCTAGATTGGCTATCGGAATCGAACCGACACCTGAACCTTGGCAAGGTTAGATTATAACACAAAAACGCTGGATTTGGCGGCATTTTCAACGTTTTTAGTTAACCTCAGTTGGAAAATGAATGGAAATTAAACCTCAACGTCTCCCTGCTCTTTCGGCTCGCCAAGCTGCCGGTGTGTTACAGCGGAACCTTCAGCTAGGGACTAACCTTGTCGTTGACCGTGTGTGAGGAAAAATTACTCAAATCACCCTTAGCACCACCAGTAACAGCCTTCAGTTCATCGATTGTCAGTTCTTCCGGCTTTTCCTTCTGGGCATCCTTCTCGATAGGCTTGTTTTCGTCGCTCATTGTAGCCTCCGTTGTGCTAGCGCAGTGTCTGCCTCCAGATTGACTGCGTCAAGCGGCATTATTGATTCCCGCGCTAAGCCTACGCGGTAGTTCACGACTATTTCCTAAGATGCTTTTTGCAAATCTCAATGAAGATAAGCACGTTCAGGATGATTCCCTCAAGCTCTCATTCGTGGTTAAGTGTCTGGAGTGCATGGAGGAGTCGGTCTACAAACCATCGGACCTCCGCAAATGGCCCTTAACACTCCCTGAGGGTTGGGAACCACACCTGTTCTTTCGTAAGCCTTGAGCACGCCCGCAAACTCCCGCTGACACCTCCGTAGCGTTATGGCCCTGCTCAAAGGTTAGTGCGGATCGTCGGCAACCGAGCGATTCGCTCCGGAGTTGCCAGCGTTTCATGAGATGAGATAATCGTCCTCAGCCATGAAAAGTGCAGTCCGCTTGCTTCTCTACGGTTCCCTTTGTTTGGCGGCAACTATTTCCGCTGCGGACAGGTTCAGTTTTTCCGGTTCGTACACGCTCACTGGCACTGAAGGCCCAAGATTCGAGAAAGGAACGGTTCAGAAACTCCGCGTGGTTCAGACCGATGCTTCCATTGAAGTCACGCAAACGATAGACAGGCATCCGTATACGAATGTCTATCCTTTCGACGGTAAGGAGGGGATATATGTAAGCCCCACCGGAGCGAAGGGAACTTGCAAGGCGCAGTCCAAGAAAAATTACCTTATTTTGGAATCCGTAGTTACGACGCGTCCAGACGTCAACGACCCGCTCGTCCAAATTCACACCAAACAGAAATGGGAGCTGTCGCGCGACCTGAAGACGCTAACCATTCGCTTCGCCGTGGACTCTCCACAATCCGCGCTTAACTTTATCGAGCCCTGGACAGACATTTACAAACGCGACTGACGGTCGGCAGGATTTGCCACGTGCTCCAGAGATTTTTTGCCCTGCAGTTTGGAAGCAGCCCGCCTAACGGTCGAGCACACAACCAGCTTTAGGATTCCACCAACTCACCGCAGCGCGTCCGAGGGTCAACGATGAAGGCAGCCCTGTACAAACAACGGCTCAGTACCTATTCGTTCGGGGGGAAGTGGTATCCGCACATCCCACAAGACGCGACAATTGCCGGTAAACGGCGTCTCTTGGTGGAATGCGACGCCAAAACGATTGGCGCAGATCACACTCTACGATTTGTCGTAAAGGACCCAAAAGGCGGCAGCTGGCTCGCTGAATACAAAACTACCGTTAGCGGAAACTTTTGGATCCACCTGACGGGGTTGTTAGAAATTGATTCCACCATGGACTCCATACTACGAATTGACGACCTGGGTGTCGCGAAAGCTCTAAGTAGCGTCCAAATTAACAATCTGGTTCTTATGGAGAGAAGAGAGGCGCCGCAGGAGAGCGTTTCGACCAGCTCCACGACGCGATAGGAGCCTCGCTGGGCGCGGTGAGGATCGAATTTGCATCCCTCACTTCTAAATCTCGCTGGCGGAAGGCGTTACCGGCCGCTCCCCGAACCAATTGTTAGAAGCGTTAGAAACGCGCCATTTTTGTGGAGAAAACGCGATCCCCAGCGATGGCTCCGGGGCGACAGCAAGGCTATCAGTGGCAGCCTAAGCCTCATGGATCGTTGCATTTACCAGCACAAGCTCCGAGTAGGATTGCCCCTGGATACCCTGGTTTTTAAGCACAAATTTCCGAAATTACTCTTGAAATTGACTTCGCGAAATGCGAAGATTGTCTGGTCACAAGAACGCGCACACGCCCATACCGTGAGAATCATTAGCCGAAAGAAGATTCGAGAAGCTGTTGCGAAACATGGCGAATGGGAGGCTTCGCTAAACTCTTGGTACAAGATAACGAAGGGTGCGAAATGGAAGCATTTTCCCGATATAAAGCAGAGCTGGAAAAGGTCAGATGTCGTGGGGAGTTGCGTTGTTTTCGACATCAGCCATAACAAATGCAGGTTGGTTGCTTATATTTCTTACCGAGGACAACGCGTCTATATTCTTCACATCTTGAGTCATATCGAATACGGAAGGGATGGGTGGAAAGATGATTGCGACTGCGATTGAGAAATACACAATGAAAGATATCGGCGCTCCCAAGGTTATTACGTCGGAGACCCAACACGATCAATACGTATCGGTTTTACTCAGCCTGGATCGCAAAGACCACCTGACGCCAGAGGAAAAGAGTTTCTCCGAGCTGCTAGCTTTGCTGATTGAAAACTACGAAGATCATCACCATGCCATCAAAGCGGCCTCTCCGATAGACGTTCTGAAGGAGTTGATGGCCGCGAACGAATTGCGTCAAAAGGACTTGGCCCAGCAATTGGGTTCGGAGAGTATTGTTTCCGAAGTGCTGAGCGGAAAGCGCGAACTAAATAAGCATCACATCGATAGCTTGAGCAAGAGGTTTGGCGTTTCTCCCGAGGTTTTCTTTTAAAGCGGGACGCATCGCTGTTCGAGCAGCGACACGCCCTAATCACCAAACCACGCGGACGTGTACGCGATTCAGCAACGAGCGGGCCACAAGAATATTCCAACACGACGCACGTGAGCGATGAGCAGGCCAGCGAATCGTGCCGCGAAGCCCTGATGATCGCATTCGGCTAACCGCCGTGCTCCCTCTCGCCGTTCTCCTGCACGCTCCAGTAAACAGTTTGGTGGAGACGCTGCAAGTGTGGGCCTGAACGACCAACTTAGGCGGGCTCGTCGCTCGGGTCGCTAAAGTCACTTGTCCGGTTGGCGCTACGAGGCCACCGTCGAGCTTAGCCGCGAGCTCAGGCGGCAACTTGAGGATGCGGTCATTGCGGCGTATGAGGCCCATCGGCAGGCGGGGATGCGCGATGAGCACCACCGCAGAGCTAATCACCGTTCGTGGGGACAAGGTAAAGAAACGCCCGGCGTATTGGGTTTGGACGAAACGCTTTCCGGCGGGGGCCGGGTGTCTATTGGGTGAAGGCGGAATTGGTAAAGCTGCCGACGAGACCTGCTGGATCACATCACTTGCGCTAAATGAGCGCCATCTGAAACGGCTGCTCGCTGACTATGTCGGCTACTATCACGACGACCGCACGCATCTTGGACTCAGGAAGGGAACACCTGACCACCGGACTCGTTCCGTAGCTGCGGGTCGTATCCTTTCTTACAAGCGACTCGGCGGGCTCCATCATCGTTACGATCGGGCGGCCTGATCCGGACTATCTTTTCACCCTCCTTATGCATGAGCACGTTCCCACCCAAGAGAATCTTCCCGCTCCTTAAAGCAATTCTTGGTCGAGTCCACTTTTCACGCTGTGACGGAGGAGAATCGCGCCATTTTCGGCGTGCATGGAATTTTGGCGAGGGACAACCGTGAACGAAGAGCTTTCTGACCGGGGAAAAGTGCTTGACTCCTTCCGAGAACGTTACTTTCATGAAACGCCTCCCGCGCTATTGGAAATCCGCGAAGGCGCATTTCACACCATCGGTGACGCAGTCTAGTATGAGTACGAGTTCACGATTGAAACGGAGCGCGAGCGATTGCACGGGCGAGGCATGACGATGTGCAGGAAGTCTGACGGACGCTGGAGGATGGCGAGCATGCATCATTCGCTGGTGCGGTCCGAGCCGGCAGATTCTCCCACTGCCAGCCACAGAAGATCAACGAGAACGATTCCATGCGCTAACTGATACCAGACGGGGCCGCGCGACCTGCAAACGACTCAGAAGTCTTGTTTCTCGCAGGAGGCAGTTTGTGATTTGGGAAGCTAAGCATGAAATTCAGCGGGGATAACGTAGTGGGGCCGTGCTTGGTAACTCGATCAAATGCGATACCTCCCGGATAATCGCCGACTTGGAAGCACTCCGGAAACGCAGTCTCGGACATCCACACAGGGATGAAATCTCGCCTCTACTGATTCGATCTAGGCTTGCGTGTGTTGCGCACGGGTCGTCTGAGCGCCGAGGAATCGTAGGATAGCTTGGTGTGCCGCTTCTGGTTGGTCGGTTTCGAAAATGTGGCTGGCGTGCCGAATTAGAACCAGTTTGGCGCCCGGAACACGATCGGCGATCAACTCGGCGTTGACCGGTGGAATGAGTCTGTCAGTTTCGCCGTGGATAACAAGTGTCGGTGCGGTGATCTTTTGGATCCGGCTGTAGGCTTCCCAGCCGAGGATGCCTTGTAGTTGGCTCGCATATCCCTGCCGCGTGGGATACCACTTCATGCGGATGGCCATATCCTCGTCGATGCGTTCCCGCGAGGTGGCAGGGTCATAGATGAACGGAATAATGGCCTCTTTGGATTCCTCGGGGGTCATGTCCTGGCGCATGAGAGTTTGGATGGCTGCGGGTTCGGCCTGTACGGCATGGGGACCGCCCGCAGTAGCGCAACCCAGAATCAGCGAGCGCACGCGCTTCGGATATTGAAGCGCAAATTCTTGTGCAATCATGCCCCCCATGGAGACACCAAACACGTGGGCGTTCTCAACGCCTGCAGCATCAAGAACGGCAGCCGCATCAGAAGCCATCAGGGCGATGGAATAAGTGCCGGGAGGCACATCGCTCTGCCCAATGCCGCGATTGTCGAAAGCAATGGTGCGATAGCACTCCCGAAGAATGGGTCGGCTACGATGCCACATATAGGAGGGATAACTGAGACCCATGATGAGCAAAAGGGGCTCGCCGGCCCCTTGCTCATCCCAATAGAGTCTGACTCCTTGATTTTCAGCGAAGGCCATCAAAGCTCCTCGGTCGCGCGCCTCGGCGAACGAAATCAGGTCTGCGAGGGAACGCTGTCACTATTCGTCCGCTACTTTCAGGATGAGTTTTCCAATGTTCTCGCCCGTGAAAAGCTTCAGCAAGGCGTCGGGAAATGTTTCGAGGCCCTCGACGATGTGCTCGCGCGATTTCAACCTGCCTGCGGCCAGCCAGCCTGCCATTTCGCGCGCGGCTTCGCGATAGCGGCTGGCGTAGTCGAACACGACCATGCCTTTCATGCTCGCGCGATGGATCTTGGCGGTGCGGTAGGCACCGTCGTGGGCAAATATCTCGTCGGCGTTGCGGGAGGCGACATCCTCGATGCTGTGCTGACTCAGCTTGCCCGCGGCGCCCGCATCGTCATCTGTGGTGCCCATCGGACGGGTGGCCAATTCGAACTTATGATTGAGAGTGTTCAAGAGCAGTCCTCCGCCCGCAAACTGTTTTCACGTCTTCCATCCTGCGTTGAAATCTGACCTGACGGCAGAAAGCGGACACTTGCCGGAACAGCTTTCAAGAGTCCGGCTGCAGCAAGATTAGATTCGGTCACGTGCTCAATCGGCTTCAGGCATCGCCGGGACTGGAACTCGATCCTATACTGATAGTCGCTCACACATGATAGTGACCAACGTAGCTCCGATTGTATATAATCGCGTCCGCTATGCCAAATCAGGAAACGTTGTACAACGTGGCCGACCGGGTCGCCACCGTTACCTTGAACCGCCCGGATAAACTGAACGCCTGGACCGCAGTGATGGAGCGCGAGGTGCGCGTCGCGATGGAAGACGCGGAGCGTGACCAAAACGTTCGAGCAATCGTCTTGACGGGCGCGGGCCGCGGATTTTGTGCGGGCGCGGATATGTCGCTCCTGAGCAACGTCGCCGAAAAGGGCCTGGGTGAAGCGCGGCGAACTCAGGCGTTGCACTCTTCCGACAGCGGCCGGGAAGCTGTGCGCGTGGATTTTCAAAAGAAATATTCGTACTTCCCGGCGATCACAAAACCCGTGATTGCGGCCATTCAGGGCCCCGTTGTGGGATTAGGGCTGGTGATCGCGCTATATTGCGATCTGCGATTTGCTTCCGATGCCGCGCGTTTCGGCACGGCTTTTGCGCGTCGAGGGCTAATCGCCGAGTATGGAATGGCGTGGATGCTGCCGCGTTTGGTGGGGCATGCCAACGCCCTGGATCTGCTGCTTTCAGCGCGAATGATCGATGCAGCGGAGGCGCTGAGGATGGGGTTAGTGAATCAAGTTTTTCCGCAAGACGTATTTCTGGGGAAGGTAAAGGACTACGCGCGAGAGTTGGCGGCCAATGTGAGCCCGCGGTCGCTGCGGGTTATCAAGCGGCAAGTGTATGAAGCGATGTTCCAGACGCTTGCCGAAGGATTTGAAGCGTCGGAGGGTGAGATGGTTGCTAGCTTACAGTGCGAAGACTTCAAAGAAGGTGTCGCGCACTTTCTGGAAAAACGAGCGCCCTCTTTTACCGGTAAGTAGACGAAGCTTATGAACTTTGCGTTCAATGAAACAACGAAAGAACTGCAGCACAGGCTGCAGAAGTTCATGGAGGAGCACGTCTAAGGTTGGGCGCATTCTTAAGGACGCCGACGAAAGCCACGCGAAGTCCACGAGCATCGAACGCAGTCCCAACCCCTCTTCCGGCGGCAAGAGCAGCATTCATTGAACCAGCGTGATGTCTGCAAACGGCTCCGTTTGATGGCATCAGCGGAGCCTCGCCAGTACCCGCCAAGATACCAACGAAGCTCCTGACAGTCGTTCAGATTTTTTCTTTTAGAGAGGCTGCTGATGGGAAGACTACACAAGAAGTGCGCCAAGGTTGTCATATCGTGGTTGGTCGCAGGACCGCGGGGAACCGACTCCATGCGTGCATCAAAAGCCTTGGAGTTCACTGAGCGCTATTTACGATCGTCGCGGTTAGTTACACGCAGCAAGAATAGCAAGTAGCCGATGAGGGCCAGTCCGCCGATAATGATGGCAATTAATATTCGGACGAGCAGCTCGTCGGCAGCTTTCGACCCAACGCTCCGTCCATGAGCCAGGGTTATAGCAGACGGCGCTCCGAAACAAGGCTGTAAGTCATTGATTCTTCAGCCAGTAAGCATTTTGGCGAATGACAGCCTGCTGGAAAGTCATTACACTCGTCCCTTTCGACAAACTCATCAATTTCGACCCTTCAGCTCGAGGCCTGGATCGACCGGCGATTCATGCATGCTGAGGATATACCAACGGTTGTCGGATCTGCGGCAGAGCATCATGCCCCGGCCTTCAGCGTGGACGGATGAAGATTCGATGGTGTAATCGTACAAGGTCCACACCAAGTCACCTACGGCTCGCTGGTCGCTTATCGTGAGGGAAAGATGGCTGCGCTGGCTGGTGTCGAAATACTTTTGCCGAAAATGATTGGTGGCCTCGTTTCGCCCACGTAGTTCGCCGCCCGGAGAATTCAGGACGAAATCCGGATCGAAACAGGAAGCAAGCTTGTCGGCGTCTCTGTTGTTGAAAGCTTCCGAGCAGGAATGTAATGCTTTCTCCATGTCCGCGATAAGGGATAACTCCGAGGAACTTGCTGGCGTAATGCCGAGGCGCGCAACGCTGCGATTCAGATCGATCGTCACGCCCAATTGCTCCAAAAGGTCAACGCCGAGGATTCCGTCGACTGTGCCGCCGCAAGCATGGGCGATGGCGCTCAAGTCAATGGCCGGAAGCTTGACAGTTCGCAGGTTGTGACTGCCCAACGATAGTTCGCCGATCGAAACTTCGCGTGCGTTCAGGGCGGTTGTTTTGTTCCAGGATTGGACGCGGATCTCTTTGGTAGATCCTCTGGGGAATGACTTCTCATTGAGCATGGATGTGGCAGCCGTGTCGATGAGGAAGCGTTTGTCGGTTTTGTCTACCTGGAGAATCACAATGGGCAGGCGATCGCAGTGCTGAAGAGGAATCTCGGTTGCGTTGGCCGGGTTCTGCGCTCGCGCGCTGCGCATGGTTACGGGGAGAACCAACCCCGCGAAGGCGCAAGCGAGCAAACTCAGACGTATTCGCATCACTGCCTCAATGGCATCGATTCTGTGGCCTGGTCGATGCGCTGCAGAATCGCGCCGCGGACCAGGCGGAAAGCGTTTTGATCGCGGAACAGGCGCGAACTCCAGTTCGCTCCCATCGCCAGCGCCTGAATTTCAAACGCAAGCTGGCGTACGTCCGCTTCTTTCTTGATTTCACCGGCTAATTGGGCCTCGCGCGCCGCTTGCTCGAGACCTCCCAGCCACTTCTTCATCAATTCCACAATCTGATCGCGAACGCGGCCGGGCCGATCGTCGAACTCGAGCGATGCGGCGGAAAAGAAGCAGCCGCCAGGGAAGACTTTCCCCTCGCCGTACGACAGCCAGTTCTCGCAGAGAGCCCGAAGGCGCTTGAGTCCGCGGAATTCATACGCCGGGCGGACGACTTTCTCGACGAAGATCTCGCGGGCGGCATCGACCACGGCGCACTGCAAATCTTCTTTGGAACCGAAGTGAGCGAACAAGCCGCTCTTACTGATTCGGAGAGCGGAAGCCAGCTTTCCGATGGTCAACCCCTCGAGACCTTCGAGTGAGGCGAGATTGACCGCCTTTCGCAGGATTGCTTGGCGGGTTTTCAGTCCGCGAGTCCGGCGGAGTGGGGCTTTCCGAGCTGAGCCAGAGCTTGGCTTTGGCCGATCGGAAGCCCTGATGCGTTTTTGGCTTGGCTTCATTTTGGTAGCAGATAATAGCACGATCGTTCGTTCTATTACAATAGATCTTCCGGATTGCCCGGGAAGCGTGCGCAGCCTCAAAGCGACGACGGTTGCGGTTTGAGATGACAGCAGAGAAGGCGGGCGAACGCGGTAGTCACTTACAGATGAAGGTGACTAATGCGGGCGCCACTGTATATAATCCGCTTCACTATGCTAAATCGAGAGACCCTGTATGGCGCGGCTCGCCACAATCGGAGCTCCGGGCGCGGAGCTTACGCGACGGTGTGGCCCATTCTATTGAAAAGCGGGATGCACCCATCACGGGCAAATAAGAGAGACTGATGGACTTCGAACTCAGCGTGAGGACCAAGGAATTGCAGAAGCGCTTGCAAGCGTTCATGGACGATCATATCTATCCAAACGAGCATCGATTTGACGAGGATGTGGAGAGAGCGCGATGGAAGCCGGCGCGGATTGTCGAAGAGTTGAAGTCGAAAGCGCGGGACGCGGGTTTGTGGAATCTGTTCTTGCCCGAAGATGAACACGGCGCGGGTCTCACAAATCTTGAGTACGCACCGATTTGCGAGATCATGGGCCGGAGTCACATGGCCCCGGAGGTGTTCAACTGTTCGGCACCCGACACCGGGAATATGGAAGTTCTGGCGCGTTATGGCACCGCGGAGCAGAAGAGGAAATGGTTGGAGCCGCTTCTGGCCGGCGAAATTCGCTCCTGCTTTGCCATGACCGAGCCGGATGTTGCGTCCTCGGACGCCACCAATATCAGAGCAGCGATCGTACGAGACGGCGACGAGTACGTCATCAACGGGCGGAAGTGGTGGACCTCCGGGGCGGGTGATCCTCGCTGCAGAATCGCAATCTTCATGGGTAAGACCGACCCTTCGGCGCCGACGCACAGACAACAGTCAATGATCCTGGTTCCGCTCGATACGCCCGGAGTCAAGATCGTGAGAATGCTGAAAGTGTTCGGGTACGACCACGCGCCGCACGGTCACGGCGAAATTCAGTTCGAGAATGTGCGGGTTCCGAAAACCAACATATTGCTCGGCGAAGGCCGTGGATTCGAGATTGCTCAGGGCCGTCTGGGCCCCGGGCGGATTCATCATTGCATGAGATGTATCGGCTTGGCAGAGCGGGCGCTCGAAGCTATGTGCAAGCGAACGCAGGCGCGCGTGGCCTTTGGAAAGACGCTTGCCGAACAGGGGACGATTCGTGCGGATATTGCGGTGTCCCGTATGGAGATCGAGCAAGCGCGGCTGCTGACGCTGAAGGCCGCGCATATGATGGACACGGCGGGGAACAAAGCGGCGCGCTTGGAAATTGCAATGATTAAGGTGGTCGCGCCAAGTATGACCCTGCGCGTACTGGATCGTGCGATGCAAGCTCACGGCGGCGCGGGGGTTTCGCAGGATACGTTTCTGGCTAGCGCCTGGGCGGCAGTTAGGACACTGCGTTTGGCGGATGGGCCTGACGAAGTCCATATCGAATCGATCGCGAAGTGGGAGTTGGCCAAAGGCAACAAAATAGGGACACCTCCGGTTTCACACTGATCGAAAGAAACCAAACAGCCGGTATGACGCGGTTGGTACCTGGAGAAGTTTGTGCCGCCCTTCGTCGTCAAAAACGCGCACGCATTAAGAGAGTTTGTGGGCAAGTATATTGGCCACACGGACTGGTTCTGTGTCACGCAAGAGAGAATCACGCAGTTTGCGGAGGCCACGGAGGACTCGCAGTGGATTCACGTGGACGCCGCACGGG
>Ga0210394_10007715_pt1 | contig 11258 bp, 9 predicted proteins | sample IncBWC12MmetaG_FD_160121 | JGI IMG/M metagenome (GOLD analysis project Ga0210394, IMG submission 160121) | Forest soil microbial communities from Barre Woods Harvard Forest LTER site, Petersham, Massachusetts, United States - Inc-BW-C-12-M | ecosystem: Environmental > Terrestrial > Soil >... | reverse complement strand
ATGGGCGGACGTCAACCAAACGGCCGCCGAATGCGTGGTGCGGGAAATCGCCGAGGAATCGGGATTCGAGGCCAGGACGCTGAAACTCGCCGCCGTGCATGACTATCAAAGGAGCAATCACCCGGCACGTCACATTGACTCGATCTATAAGATGTTTTTCATCTGCGAGATCACGGGAGGCGCCGCGCGGGCCAGCGACGAGACCAGCGAGGTGGCGTTCTTCGCGCGCGATGCACTGCCGCCGTTGTCGCTGGGGCGAACCACCGCCGCGCAGGTGGAGAGAATGTTTCAGCACGCGGAAGACCCCGGTCTTCCAGCGGATTTCGACTGATCCGGAGCACATGCCGGCCGCTCACTGCGGTGCATAGGGCAAATCCAAAGTGACGCTGAGACCTCCGCCCTCCCGGTTGGCGAGCTGGATGCGCCCGCCGTGGGCCTCGGCGATTTCGCGCGCGAGCGCCAACCCCAGGCCCGTGCCGCTGCGCTTGGTCGAATAGAACGGCAGCAGCGCCTGCGCGAGCACGGTCTGGCTCATTCCGGCACCGCGATCGCGCACTTCAATGCGCTGATAAGCGCCCACACAGATGATCAGGATCTCCACTGCGGTCTGCGCTCCTCCCGCCTCGTGCGCATTCTTGAGTAGATTGATCAGCGCCTGTTCGACTTGCGCCCGATCGAACCAACCGGGCAACGTCGGAATAATCGCCGCGGTGGTGAAAAATTGTTGGCGCGCAAGATCGGCCAGGAATGCCGCCCATTCGATGCGTTCCGGGCGGGGTGCGGGCAATCTGGCAAACGTGGCATAGCCGCTGACGAAGTGGTGCAAGTGCTCGGCGCGTTCGGCGATCGCCGCGAACACGGTCGGCAGCGTCGAATAGTCTCCGCGCCGGGCAATCTCGGCGCCGGAGTGCGCCAGCGACGACAGCGGTCCCAATGAATTGTTGAGTTCGTGGCTCAGAACGCGAATCAGCTTCTTCCACGTCGAGACTTCCTGGCGGGACAGCTCGCGCGTCAGCCGCTTGAGCAGGTACAACCGAAACGTGCGCCCTTGCAGAATGAAGGCGCGCTGCGACAGGTGGAATGTCTCCTCGACCCCCTCGATCTCGGTCGAAAACAGGCTGTCCTCGTGCGCGGCAGCGGCGTCGCGCAGGGCCGGCGGCGCACGCGCCAGCGCGTCGCCGAAGCGCAACCCGTTGAGGCTTCGCCCTTCGCTCAACGAGTGGCGCGCCGCGAGGTTGGCATAGGCGATACGCTCATGCGCGTCGACCAACACCAGCGCCACCGGCGAGTTCTGCATGACTGTATCCAGCAACAACTCGCGCTGCACCAGATGCGCGCGCTGCGTGCGCAGGGCCGCGGATAGTTCGTTGTGAGCCGTCATCAATTCGCCCAGTTCATCGCCGCGGTTGACGACCAGGGACAAGCTAAAATCGCCCTCCCGGTAGCTCGCCACGGTGCTGGACAGGGCGCGCAGCATCTGCCCGATCGGCTGCATGACGCGCGCCGCCAGCCAACATATCGGCAGTACCGCGGCCGCGACGATCAACGACCATGCCAGAAGCACGCTGCCCAACGCGTGCGCGGCCCACGCACCAAGCGCCGCAGCCAGAGCGAAGATCGTCAGGAGCAATGCCGCCAGTTTGGCCTTCAGGCTCAAGGCGCGCCGGAGATTCAAGTTCATCGGCGCTTCAGCCGCCGCCGGGAGGCCGCAGGTTGAACCGCTCCATGCGACGGTACAGCGCCTGGCGCGACAGGCCGAGGCTGTGCGCGGCCCGGCTGATATTACCGCCAGCCTCGCGCAGGCTGGCCTCGATCGCGTCGCGGCCGGGCTGCTCGGCGTCGCGACCGGGCTGTTCGGCGTCGCGACGCATCGCCTCGACCTCCGGCGCGCGGTGCACCGGCAAATTCAAGTCGGCGGCGGTAATGATTTTCTCGCGCGCCAGAAGCTTGACGCGCTCGATGGAATTGCGCAGCTCGCGCACGTTGCCGGGCCAATCATGCGCCATCAGAGCCGCTGCGGCGTCGTCGCTCAAGCGCAGTTCCTGACCGAGAAAATGCCGGGCCAGCGGTAATATATCGGCGGTCCGGTCCGCCAAGGAGGGTACGGCGATCTCGACGACATTGAGACGGTAGTACAGGTCTTCGCGAAATCGCCCGTCGCGGATCAGCGCGGGCAGATCGGCATTGGTGGCGCTCAGAACCCGCACTCGGGTGCTGCGGGTCCGGCTCGAGCCCAGCATCTCGAACTGACCGGTCTCGAGCACCCGCAGCAGTTTCACCTGACCGGCAAGCGGCAGATCGCCGATCTCATCCAGAAACAGCGTGCCGCCGTCGGCCGTCTCGAACCGCCCGGGGCGGGCGCGGCCTGCTCCCGTGTAGGCGCCGGCTTCGGCACCAAACAGCTCCGACTCGATCAATTCCGAGGGAATCGCGCCGCAGTTGACCGCAACGAAAGGGCCGCCGCGGATCGATGAGTTCGCGTGCACGATCTCCGCGATGCGCTCCTTGCCGGCGCCGTTCGGTCCCGTGATCAACACACGCACATCGCCGCGCGCGACGCGACAGGCAAGCTCGATCGCGCGCTCCATGGCGTCCGAGGCAAAAACGATGCCGCGCAAGTCATACTGCTCCGCCAGCCGCTCGCGACGGCGGCGCAGCTCGTTTTGCAGCCGCTGCCGTTCGCGGTTCGTTTCCGCCAGCTCCAGCAGATTTTCAACTGTCGCGAGCAACTTATCATTATCCCAGGGCTTGCCGATGTAATCGGCGGCGCCGGCCTTGACGAGCTGCACGGCGGATTCCAGATGGGTCCACGCCGTGAGCAGAATGACCGGCAAATCGGGTTGGTTGGCCCGCAATGCACGAAACAGCGCCGTCCCCTCCTCGCCCGAGGTCGTGTCCGCACTGAAGTTCATGTCGGCCACAACCAGATCGACCCGTTCGCGCGTCAGCAGCGCGAGGCCTTGAGCGGGAGCGGCGGCGGCGAGGGTTCGTATGTCGTGCAGGCCGAACAGCAGCGATAGGGCCTGTGCCACTGCCGGGTTATCATCGATGACGAGTACGGTGCGCATTGGTGGCATGTTAGCGGCTGCGGCGCGGAATCACACCACGGGTTTAGGGATCACCGTTTACGCGGCTCGCGTTGCCAACGCGGGCGGAATGGACGCCGCCTTCAGCGCCGGCCAGAGCACCGCCGCCTGCCCTAGAATCATCACGACGATCGCGCCGACGAGGGCATAGCCGGTGTGCAAGCGCTGCATCGCAAAGGCATTGACCATCCATAGGTTCAACGAAACAGCGAGGACAACGCCGATGGCCGCACCGGCACCCGCGATCAGCAGGTTTTCAGTCTGGAAGTATTGAACGATGGCATTGCGCGTGGCGCCTAGCGCGCGGCGGATGCCGATTTGGCGCCGCCGTTGCGCAACCCAGTAGCTCGTCAGGCCCACGATCCCGAATGCGGTGACCGCCAACAAGGCAGCGCACACCACACCGAGAATGATCACCAAGCCTTTATCGTCCTTGTAGGCTTCCATGCGCGCCGTGGTGAGCGTCAGTGTTTTCTGAATGACCCGTGCGCGGCTGATGTCGAAGACATTCTTTGGCGCCGCCTGCATCAGCTCGGCCACCCGGCCGGGTTGAGCATGCACGATGTACGTGTAAGGGTAGGGACTGATCAAATTGAAGGGCTCAATGATGGAGCTGTCGTTGAACGTACTGCCCCATCCGCTCGCCTCGACCCACGGCACCTGCAATCGGTCGACAATGCCGACGATGAGCTCCGTACCACGCTGGGCATAGTCGTAGACGTTCTGACCCAAGGCATTGCCGTCCGGGAATAGCTTGTCCGCCAGGACCCGCGTGATGATGATTCCGCTGGGAGCCTTCAAGTCCGTATAGCCCAGTTTGTCCACCACGTCCGCCGGATTGAAGTTGCGTCCGGCGACGAGTTTGAGCCCCAGTCCCGCGATCGCGTGTTCATCACCAAAATATATCGCCGCCAAGGCGGTCGCATTCTTCTGATCCGGATGCAGGCTGAGCCCCGTGGTTGAGCCGCTGCCGCTCAGCGGATAGGTATTCGTCGCAAAGGCATCCAGCACACCCGGCAGCGACCGCAAAGCCGCAAGATCCCCCTGCAAACGTGCAGACGCATCCGGTGGACTGCCCACCCATTGATTTTTGATGACGAATACATTGGCTTCATCGGCGCCCGTCGGGCGCCTGCTCGAGGCAACCCGTTGCTCAATGATGAACAAGGCATTGCACAGGATGGCGAGGGTGATGGCCATTTGCACGGCGATCAAGATCGCACCGGCTTTATTGCGGCGCATGGCCGAAATGATGGGTCGAAATTCCATGGGGAGTTCCTCTACTGTGCTTTGAGCTGCCAGGCGGGCTGAACTTGCGCAGCACGCCAGGTGGGATACAACCCGGCGAGCGTGGTGGCAACCACGGCCAGGATCACTGCAATGGTGATGTCCGAGGGACTGAAGTGCGTGAGCCGGGTCAGATCCTCGGATAGCACCGAGCGCAGACCCATCAGACCTAAACCGGCAAGAACCAGTCCGAGCAGGCCGCCCGCCAGACCCACGACGGCAGCCTCGATGAGGCACTGTCCGAAGATTGCTCGGCGACTGGCGCCGAGCGCGCGCCGCACGCCGATGTCGCCGGCTCGTCCCATGATTTTTGCCAGCATCAATCCCATGGCGTTGAGCAGACAGACCAACAGAAAGCTGAAACTGACCAAGACCAATATTCGAACTTCGTTCGAGACCGCATGCTGATAAACCAGCCAGTCGCGCACATCGCGAATCCGCGCGTGTGCCGGCCAGGTAAAGCGGCCTGAGCGCTGCTGCTCGGAGGCATAGTTATTCAAGAACGTGCGGTAGTGCTCGACGTCCGCCGCGGTGGGAAGTTCCGCCCAGAATTGCAGCCAGACGCATTCGGAATGCAATCGGCCTGCCCAGCCCGGCTCGACGTTACGGCCGTTGCAATTGTTATTGCCCCAGCCGGGCATTTGCCCGTCGATCGCGCGCGTGAACGGCACATAGACCTCGGCGCTCTTGCCGTAGGTGTCGTTGTTGAGGTCGTAGAATTTCGGTATCGGATCCCATAAGCCCAGCACGCCGACCACGCGATATTCGTGGTTGTCGAGATTGACGGTCTTGCCGATGGAATTTGCGCCGCCGAAGATCTTGTCATTGAGCTCGTGCGAAATGACCACGACGTCGGTCCGGTCATTGTCATCCGCGGCGCTCCATGGCCCTCCCATGAGAAACGGGGTATCGAACATGGCGAAAAAGTCGGTGTAGGCTGCGCGAATTTGCACTTGGAAGGGCAACAAGTCCGGATTCGACGGCGTCAGGGCGGCACCGGTGACGTACATCGCCGACTGGCGGTGGGCCGCCCGCGCGTTCATCAACCCGTTTGCATCGATATAGCTGATTTGCGGTTGAAATCCTTCCGCATCGCCGGTGACGACGCTGTTTCCGTTAGGTCCCCAATTGTCGATTTGCACGGCGAAGAGCTGGCGGGACTTGCGTGGAATGGGATCGTTGTCCATGGCTCGAAAGACGGTCAACGTCGTCATCGAGGCGCCGATCCCGACGCCGATGGCGGCGATCATCAGCACGGTAAGCACGAGGTTGCGCTTGAGGCTGCGAACGGCAAGGCCGAAGTAGTAGTTGAACACGATAGTCTCCTATGTGCCGGCATTGGCGGCATGCGCGGCGGCAATCAGGCGCGGTTGCGCAGCCAAATCCACGACTTGACCGTCCACGATGTGCACTTCGCGCTGGGCGCGAACCGCCAGTTCAGGATCATGCGTCACCATGACAATGGTGGCGCCGTCGCGATGCAGCTCCTCGAGCAGATCCAAAACGCCGCGCGCCATCTGCGTGTCAAGATTGCCCGTGGGTTCATCCGCCAGCAGCAGTCGCGGAGATCCGGCGAGCGCGCGCGCGATGGCCACACGCTGCTGTTGGCCACCCGACAGTTCCGCCGGATAGTGACGCGAGCGCGCCGACAGCCCGACCCTGCCCAACGCCTCCTGGATGCGGCGGCGTCTTTCGGCGCCGTCGAAACCACGATAGCGCAGCGGCACATCGATGTTGTCTTGCACGTTCAAGTCGGCAATCAGATTGAAGGCCTGGAAGATGAAGCCGATTTTCTCATTGCGAAGTTTCGAGCGCTGGTTGTCGTTCAGACCGCGCACATTGGCGCCGTCCAGCTGATACTCGCCGCCGCTGAACTCCTCGAGCAGCCCCGCGATGGTTAGGAACGTGGTTTTGCCCGAGCCGGATGGCCCGGTCACTGCGACGAACTCGCCTTCGCGCACGTGGATCGAGAAGTCTCGCAATGCGAAAGTCTCGACGACTTCCGTGCGATACGCTTTCGATAGATGAGTCATTTTGAGCATGGTGGCCTCTTGCGGCTGGTTGATTTCATGTCAGTGGCTGAGGATGACGCGTTGCGCGCCGTTGAAAGCATCGGTGCCCGAATTGACGATCTCATCGCCGACCGCCAATCCGTCGAGAATCTCGACTTTGGCGATGCTGGCGGCGCCGAGATGCACCGGCCGGCGTTCGGCGACATTGCCATGGACGAGATAGGCAAACCCGCCGCCTTCCTGATCAACGAACGCGCCGCGGTCGACCATCAGCACGTTGTCGCGCTTATCGATGAAGATTCGAACCGACAGTCGCTGGCTCTGGCGCAAACCGGCCGGCTTTTCGTTGCCGAAGCGCAGTCTTGCTGTGACTTGCCCGGCGACGACCTCGGGCGACACGCCGCTCACGCTGCCCTGCCAGTGATGACCGCCGCCCTCGAGATCCGCGGCCATGCCTGGGCGCAGATCGCGGGCCAGGCTCTCCGTCACCTTGATCTCCACTTCGAGCGCCGATAGGTCCACCACGGTGAGCAGAGGGGCATCCTTGGCAACGCTCGCGCGATCGGCCACTTGCACCTGTCCGACCTGGCCGTCCACCGGAGATTTTACGTTCAGCCCCCCGACTTGACGCCTGAGGTCCGCCACCAGGAATTGCTGACGATCGAGCAACGCCTTCTTGCTGTCGATGTCGAATCGATTCTGTTTGGGTTGCGATTCATAATTCGTTTTGGCCTGCTCAAAAGCGAATTGGGCCTTCTCCAGCGAATCCTCCGCCTTCAGCGCCTGCAGTTCCGAGTAGGAGCCGAGTTCGTAGGCCTTGCGGCTGCGGTCGCGCTCGCGCTGCGCGGTTTTATGGTCAACTTGTGCCTGATCGTAGGCGTCTCGAAGCTGCGAGAGCTTGCGGTCGGCATCCAGCGTGGCGCGCTCCCAGTCGAGGCGAAGGCTCACCAACGTCGCCTCCTCTTGTGACAGCTTGGCGGTGAGATCCGGACTGTCGACGATGGCGAGCACCTGTTCCTTGGCCACTGCGTCGCCCGCATGCACCTTGAGAGTGACGGTTCCAACGGCATTGGCGTAGAGAGTGGGACTCACCGCCGCCACGACCTGGCCGTCGGCGGCGATGTCGCGCACGAAACTGCCGCGCTCGACCGTGGCAATCGACAGCCGCGAGCGGTCGACCGAGGCGCCCGCCCCCGCGTAGCGCAGCAAGTAGCTGAGTAGGAACCCGAGCGCGATGATCACCGCGACACCGATGAGGACCAAGGTTCTATGACGCACCCAGAAACTCGTGCGTTCGATCACCCGATCCTGTCCCGCGGTGTCACGCAGCATCACGGGTTCCTTGGGCAAGAGCCGCATGGTCAAAAGAGACCGGCCTGACGCAAAACCGCCGGCACGTTCGTCAAATAGCGGCAATGCGTCTGGTCGTAGGCGTTCAGCAGCGATGCAGAGGCAACACCGAGTCCAATCATGGCAGCGAGTACGACGATTAGCGACAACCAAAGCCGCTTCCACATGTTCTCGAGCTCGATTGCAGGATCGGGACCGTGAATGTCGTAGCGCATGGCAGTGTCCTCCTTTGGCAACGGCATCTTCATGAACCGCTCTCAACGAGCAGGTCATCGATGGCGGTGAGATCGCGCTCGCTCAAGCGTCCGGCCTGTTGCTTGAGAGTCAGCACGTTGGTCAAATAGTCATAGCGCGACTGACGGTAAGCGCGCAGCGCCGCATAGTAATTATTTTGCGCATTCAGCAGGTCGAACTCGGTCCCCGTACCGAACTCCACGTTCCGTCGGCTCGCCTCGACTGCTTCGTGCCCCGAATCGACCGCGCGGCGCGCGGCGCCGATGCGTTGAATGCCGCTGACGATGCCGCGAAAGGCTGCTCGCGTCTGCCGCTCGGTATCGCGCTGCGCGGCGTCGTATGCGGCTTGCGCCTGCCGGTACAGCGCTCGCGACTGGCGAACCGCCGACGCCACCGCGCCTCCTTGAAACAAAGGCCAGCTGAACGACACGCCGACGGTGTCCAGCGTTTGATTGCCGCCCAACACGTCGTCTTGCTTTACTTTGGAACTGGAGCCGGCCAGCGAGAGCGTCGACAGAGACCTGGCCCGCTGCGCCGATATGTCGCGGGATGCGGCCTCCATTTTGAGCTCGGCGGTCCGGACATCGAAATTTTCCCGCCTCGCGGACGTCACCCACTCATCGGCGGATGCCGGATCCGGAGACGTCAGAGGTATTTCCTGGCGCAACGGCGCAATCTCTGCGGCATGCTGACCGACGATTTCACTGAGAGCCAGGTTCGCATCGTCGAGGGTATTCTGCGCATCGATGACGCTCTGCTCGGTCGCATCGTAGAACGCTTGTGCCTGTGCGACATCGCTGCGCGGACCGACACCGGTTTGCTCGCGCGCTTTGGCCTGGTTGAGCAAGGTGCCAAAGGCATCGCGTTCCGCTCGGTTGGTGGCGAGTTGATCGGAAGCCGACAGGATGGCGAAGTAGGCCTGCGCGACCCGCAGCAGGAGGTTCTGCTGCGCGCCGCGAAAACTGGCCTCGGCCGCAGCGGCCTGAAAATTCGCTTCCTTGAGCTGGCTGAAAGCCTGAAAGCTCCACAAGGTCTGCGACATGTTGAGTCCGAGACCGCGCGCGGTGCCGTAGCAATGCTGGACTCCTGCAACGGCGCTGAGCACGCAGTCAGCCGCCTGACTGCCCGTGGGCTGGCCCAGCGCATCGAAGCCCAGGCGCTCACGGGTTGCGGAGGCGCTGGCGGAGACTTGCGGCAGCCATTGCGCCAGCGCTTGAGGCCGGGCCTCGATGGCGGCGTCGCGCTGGAAACCGGCGGCCTGTAACGAGGCATCACGCGTCAGCGCGAGCTCATACAGGTCTTTCAGATCGTTGGCGTTGGCACTCCGGATTGCCAAAACCATCGCCAACAACGCCAGCGAGTACCGCATCATCTTCACCGGATGTCTCTTGATTCGACCACTATGGCCGGACGAAGCAAGCGGCGTGCCAGGTCATAAAATTCATAAGTGATTGTTTTTTAAATATTTATTTTAACTTGCACGAGATGGAGTGTCCGCGGACAGTGTCCGCGGACGACGGCGGACACCGCAGCGGCGGCTTGCGCCTCCCTCGCCAGCAGCTATCCTCGCAGGCCTGACGCATCCCGCGTTCAATTACAAGACGAACCGCCGTGCCTGACGACATCCTGCTGGCGATCGATCAAGGGACGAGCTCCACGCGCGCCATCGGCTTCTCCGCCGCGGGCGACGTATTGGCGGTCGAGCAGGAAAGCTTCGAGCAGCTCTATCCGGGGCCGGGGTGGGTGGAGCACGACCCCGAAGTGATTTGGGCCACGGTCGTACACACCGGCCGCAGCGTCCTCAAGCGCCTCGGCGAAACGCAGCCGGTGGCCGCCATCGGCATTACCAATCAGCGGGAAACGACGGTGCTATGGGACCGGCGCAGCGGCGTGCCTCTGTACAACGCCATCGTTTGGCAGGACCGCCGCACGGCTGATCGGTGCCGGCAATTGGAGCGAGAGCATGGAGAGAGCGACATCGGCCGCAAAACCGGTCTGCGGTTCGATCCCTATTTCTCGGCCAGCAAGATCGCGTGGATTCTGGATCGCGTGCCGGGCGCGCGCAACGCCGCAGCAGCCGGGCACATTGCCTTCGGCACCGTCGATACTTTCTTGATTTGGCGGCTGACCGGCGGCCGCTTGCATCTCACGGACGCCACCAATGCCAGCCGCACGGCGCTGTACGACATCGAGCGGGGTCGTTGGGATGAGGCCCTGTGCGAACTGTTCAACGTGCCGATGAGAGTTCTGCCGGAGGTCCGGGACAGTGCCGGTGATTTCGGCGTGGCCGATCAGGCGGTCTTGGGCCGTGCATTGCCGATCCGCGGCGTCGCGGGTGATCAACAAGCGGCACTGATCGGGCAGGGATGCTTTGCCGCCGGCGATGTCAAAAGCACCTACGGCACCGGCGCATTCCTGGTGCTCAACACGGGCGGGCAGCCCGTGCCTTCGAAGCACCGTTTGCTCACCACCATCGCCTATCGGCTCGATGGCGCGGTCACCTATGCGCTGGAGGGTTCGATCCTGTCCGCGGGCGCCGCGATTCAATGGCTGCGCGACGGACTTGGTCTCATCACACAGGCATCGGACGTGGAGGCGCTCGCCGCGTCGGCTGCGCACAGCGGCGGCATCTATCTGGTGCCGGCATTCACGGGATTGGGCGCGCCCTATTGGGATCCCGACGCGCGCGCCGCCATCCTCGGGCTGACGCGGGCAACGTCGCGTGCGCAGATTGCACGCGCCGCCCTGGATAGCGTCGCCTATCAGACCTACGATCTGCTGGATGCGATGGCCGCCGACGGTCAGCGGCCCGAGAGCCTCAAGGTTGACGGCGGAATGTCGCAAAACAATCTGCTCATGCAACGCTTGGCGGACCTCACGGGAATGGAGATCCGGCGACCGGCAAATGCCGAGTCCACGGCATTCGGCGCGGCGTGCCTGGCCGGTCTCAGCTGCGGCATTTATCGATCCGTGCAGGACATCGCCGCGTTAGGCCGATCCGAAACGCGTTTCGCGCCAAACTTGAGTGCGCCCGAGCGCGCGGCGCAAATCTCCGGCTGGCGCGATGCGCTGCGGCGGGTAAGATCCACCTAATGGAATTTTCCGCATTCATCGACCGCTGGCGCCCCAGCACCCTTCGCGCAAGCGGCCGCATCATCGCCCCAGGAATCGCCTCCACTCTGATCGTCGCGCTGGCCGCGACCTACCTTTCGGATCATTACCACGCGCCGCCCGTCATTTTTGCCCTGCTGCTCGGAATGGCCTTGAATCAATTGTCGGCCGAAGCGCG
>Ga0210394_10007714_pt1 | contig 11259 bp, 7 predicted proteins | sample IncBWC12MmetaG_FD_160121 | JGI IMG/M metagenome (GOLD analysis project Ga0210394, IMG submission 160121) | Forest soil microbial communities from Barre Woods Harvard Forest LTER site, Petersham, Massachusetts, United States - Inc-BW-C-12-M | ecosystem: Environmental > Terrestrial > Soil >... | reverse complement strand
CAGTTGGCTCCTACTCGTTCGAATTTGGGTTATGGCAAGCGCCTCTGCGCTTGCACTTGGGGCCGTTCTAGTGGCTTTGCTTGACCATAGGTTAACAACGACCTACGTGGGTGGGGAGCCAGATCGTATGACCCTTGCGCAATAAATTACCTGTAAGTTGCGCACAAAGAAACCGGTTAGGTGGGCTACGGAGCATTGCCCGAAGGGCAGTACCGGGGGCTGGTACGGCGCAGCGAAATGGGGTATACACCAGCCCGACACGCGCGACTTTTTCAGGTCGCGCGGGCTATTCCACCCAAAACATCACTGAAAGGAGACTCCCATGGCCCAGCTAACCACCGCAAAAGACGTGATATCCGCCACTGGTAAGGTTTCGAATCCCGCGCCATTGGGCCTTGCTGCATTCGGGCTGACCACGGTTGTATTGAGCACAATCAACGCCGGGTTACTGCCGCCCGAGGCCGTGCCGGCGGTAGTGCCTCTAGCGTTCTCCTTTGGGGGCTTGGCGCAAATCATCGCCGGGCTCCTGGAATACGGGAACGGCAACACCTTCGGAATGGTGGCCTTTACTTCGTATGGGGCGTTTTGGTGGTGGTACGCGTTTCTGAACTGGAGCGTGGGAGCGGGTTGGATCAAGCCGCCAGATCCGAGGGGCGTAGGAGTGGCGCTGCTGATGTGGGGAGTGTTCACGCTCTACATGTGGATACCGACATTTCGAACGAACTTCACACTGTGGTCGATTTTCCTGCTGCTGTGGATCACGTTTTTTCTGCTTGCCGGGGCCGATCTGGGGATGGGATCGGGTTGGCGCACGGCAGGCGGTTGGATGGGCATGATCACAGGGCTCGATGCGCTGTATCTTTCGTTCGCGGAAGTGACGAACGCAACGTTTGGACGGCCGGTGATGGCGGTGGGCGGCGCGGTACTGAAGGCTTAAAAAAGAAAATCCCCAGGGCCCCGCAGACAGTGGCGGGCGCCCTGGGCTACAAACCACGGCGACTTGTGCCACACGCTCGGCTATGTACTCGCTTCGCCGAGGCATGTAGAGTCACCCACACGTAAAGACGACCCTTCGCAAGCTCAGGGCAAGCAGTGTGGGGCACCCGTAAAACCGTAATTCGGATAGAGGGCTTGACGACGAGCGGGTCCCGGCAATACCTTCAAGATATGAGCGCGATCAATTTGAAGGTAAATGGCAAGATTCACGCGGTGGATGTCGATCCGACGACTCCGCTTCTGTATGTGTTGAGCGACGATCTGGCACTGAACGGCCCGAAGTTTGGCTGCGGGCTAGGGCAGTGCGGAGCGTGCACGGTGATCGTCAAGGGGCAGGCGATCCGATCGTGCATCACGCCCGTGAAGTCCGTTGAGGGCGCCGAGATCACGACGCTCGAAGGCATCGGCACAATCGACAAGCCCCATCCTCTGCAGGCAGCATTCATCGAAGAGCAGGCTGCGCAGTGCGGCTTTTGCATCAACGGCGTGATCATGACCGCCAAAGCGTTTCTGGACAAGAATCCGAAGGCGACCGAGCAGGAAATCCATCAAGCCATGTCGGGTGTGCTCTGCCGCTGCTTTACGCACGTGCGAATGTTGCGCGCGATAAATCGAGTGCGGGAAGGGCGTGCGAAGGAGGTGGCGGCGAAATGAGTAACCACTCGGAATTCGCGCGCAAACGCACGCTCACGGAAGATGGCGTGGCGGCATTAGACCGGGCCGGATTTTCACGGAGATCTTTTCTAGCAGGCGCGGGAGCGCTGGTCGTGAGCTTCAGCATGAAAGGCGCGGTGCAGACCGCATTAGCTCAGGGCGCGTTCGAAGGAGGGACGGCCGGTTCGCCGCCGCTCAACCAACTCGATTCGTGGATTGCTATTGCGGCGGACGGCGGCGTGACCGCGTACACCGGCAAAGCAGAATTGGGCCAAGGAATTTCGACCGCGCAAATCCAATTGGTTGCGGAAGAACTGTGTGTGCCGTTCAATCGCGTCAAGCTGATTTACAGCGACACGGCGCTGACACCCGATCAGGGAATTACGTCGGGCAGCCAGTCGCATCCGACGAACTTCAATCAGAAGAATCTGGCGCAGGCTGCGGCGACGGCGCGCGAGGCGCTCGTGGAATTGGCTTCGATGCGAATGGGCATACCGGCAGTTCAACTTGTAGCTGCGAATGGCGCGATCAGCGCGAAGGGCGACGCTTCGAAGAAAGTTGGTTATGGCGAACTTGTCGGCGGCAAGAAATTCGAAATCAAGCTAGACCCGAACGCAAAGCGCAAGCCTGCGAGCGAATGGACCGTGCTGGGGACGCCGGCGCAGCGGCCGGATTTGCCGGCGCTGGTCACCGGGCAATTTGAGTTTGTGCATAACGTGCGAGTGCCGGGAATGCTGCACGGCCGCGTGGTGAGACCACCGGCTGTCGGCGCGAGCGTCGTCAGTGTGGATGAAAGCTCGGTGCAAGGTATGCCCGGGCTGGTGAGAGTAGTGGTCAAGAAAAATTTCGTGGGTGTGGTTGCGGAAAAGCCCTGGCAGGCGATTCAGGCGGCGAATAAATTGAAGGTCAACTGGAGCGCGGGCACCGGGATGCCGAGCCATGCGGATTTCTACAACTATTTGCGAACGCAGCAGCCGACGAGGGACACACTGCTCGTCAATTCGAAGGATGTGGACGAGAAGCTGGGGCAAGCCGCGACGGTGGTGAAGGCGACGTACTACTATCCGAACCAGATGCACGGGTCGCTGGGGACTTCATGCGCTGTGGCAGACGTTCAAGGCGAAAAGGCTACGATCTACTCGCCGACTCAGGGCGTGTGGCCGGTGCGAAACAGCACCTCCATCCTTCTGGGCCTGAAACCTGAAAATGTTCGCGTAATTTTCCGACGAGGTTCCGGCTGCTACGGACTGAACGGCGCCGATACGGTTACTTACGACGCGGCGCTGCTCTCGCAGGCCGTGGGCAAGCCGGTACGCGTGCAATTGAGCCGGAAAGACGAAATGGCCTGGGGCGAAAATTACGGATTTGCGTTTGCTATGGATGAACGCGCAGGGTTGGACGCACAGGGTAACATCGTCGCGTGGGATCACGAATCCTGGTCGGCCAATCTGGGGAACCGGCCCGGCTACAACACTCCAGGAAACGTGATCACCGGAACGCTGGCGGGTTTTTCGCCGGAACCATTTGCGCCCAGAACGCCTGCACCGGAACCGCGCACCTATCAGAACAACAGCAATGGCGTGCCTTCTTACGTGGCCGGCAACGTCGGCGGCAAAGCCGAGGGCAGCGGCAAGGTGAAGTCCGAACGTTCGCTGACGCACAACATTGCGTCGCCGTTATTTACGGCGCCGTTGCGCTCGCCCGCGCGGCTGCAGAATACGTTTGCGCATGAGAGTTTCATGGATGAACTCGCGGCGCGAGCCAAGGCCGATCCTGTAGCTTTCCGGCTGCGACACCTGAGCGATCCGCGATTGATCGACGTGGTGAAAGAAGCAGCAGCGCTGGCGAACTGGCAAGCGCGGCCTTCGCCGAAGGCGCAGAGCAGCAGGACGGGCGTGGTGACGGGGCGCGGATTTTCGTGCGTGGCCTACGAAGGAGAAAATGGGTGGGCCGCGATGGCGGCAGATGTCGAAGTCAATCAGGACACCGGAAAAGTGACGGTGAAGCGAATATTTTTCAGCAATGAGTCCGGCCCGATCTCGAATCCCGATGGTTTGCGGAATCAAATTGAGGGCGGCGCTTTGCAGGGCATGAGCCGCGCCATGGGTGAAGAGGTTACCTGGGACGATCAGAAGGTGACTTCGGTCGACTGGGCAAGCTACCACAGCCTGCCTTTGGGCTTCGAGATACCGGAGTTCAAGGTGAAGCTGATCAATCGGCCGGACGAAAATGCAACCGGCGCGGGCGAGACCTCCATCACCATCGTGGCCGCGGCGATTGCAAATGCCATCTTCGATGCGACGGGCGCGCGGATCCGGCAGGTTCCCTTTACGCCGGAACGCGTGAAGGCAGCGCTGAGCCAGTCACTGAGCAAAGCGTAGCGCCGGCGCTTTTCCGCACGTCGCTGAATCGGGAGCAGAAATGAACGGCGTCAGCGGGCTTCCCTGATCACTGCGTCTGCGGGGGCGTATAAGAGAACAGTGCGTCCGGGCACGCCGGCGGACAGACGCCGCAGGACATAGTGGAAAGGGCGAGGCCTGACTCCCAACGATGCGGTCTCCAAACGGTAATAGGCACCTTGGTAGCGCACGGTGCGCGGCGGATCCCATCCATCTTTTTTCTGCGAAGCACAAATCTCCAGAAATTCCACGCCACCATCGCGCCTAAAGCAGAGCTCGTCCGAAACCGATCGAAGTCCAGCTCCGGCGATCCGTCCGCGGATACTGCCCGTCTCGGAAGAAAAGTTGCCGGCAGAAGCAGCTTCGCTCATCGGCCCGGGCTTGCCGCCGCCGAAGACAAGGAGAAAGATTCTGTCGACCAGAAAGAATGGAAGCGTGCCGAGACCGGTGCCGGTGAACGCCGCGCCCAGCCGGAGAGCGCCTTCGAGACCGAAGTATCCGATGAGCCACGTCAGAGGATGGCTGGCCCAGACGATAAGCGCTACACCGCCGATATCTTGAGGCCGCAGCTCGGGCCCGGACTTCCCGCTTAGAGCTCCGTTCAGAGCCACGTCGACTCCGCGTCCGACCCAAGTGTTCATCGCGTAGAAATACCAATGTGAAAGCACGACGAGCGCAGCCGCCGACTCGGCAATCCCGCTGATGGCGGTGGCTCGCGCCCAGCGCACATAGCATGAGAATGGCAAGGCTTCACGCCAGCGCTTGGGGAAAATAGAGAGGAGGGGCCCAAGAATGTACGTCAACATATTTTCCTTTTTTTATTTTAGGGTCACAGAGGGAGAGTGCGAGGTTTTCCGCGGACGGAGATATCCGAAAAGGCAATTGCTGGCGCTGCGCGCGGACTGCAGGCTAGGAGTCGGAGAGATCCTTCGGGCGAAAAGCGCCCTCCGGGTGACGGGAGTGCGTGCGTATGCTCAACGTTTCGAACGATGTTACGGTGAAAACAATTTCTGGAATCCGGGTTTTCAACCGAGTCATGCGCAGCGGAGAGTGAGCAGAGAGATTTCCGGGGGGACGCCGAGGCGGACGGGAGCGCCGATGGTGCCCAAGCCGCGATTGACGTAGACGAGCGCGGCCGGCGCGGCGGAGGTGGCGGTTGATACCTCTTGATCGCCTAGTGCGCTGTCGCATCCGAGCGGCCGCTTATATAAGCCGGCCACGTAGGGAGTCATAAAATGGGCCGGGCTAAAATCATGGTCCAGAATCTCCACGCGCACCTGGCCGCCGTGGGTGTGGCCGGTGAGCATCAGCTCGATGCCAAGTTCCGCCGCACGCGGGAATGAATTGGGATTGTGGGAAAGAAGGATATTGGGGATATCGCGGCGCACCAACGCGCCGGTGCGCGCCAGCATGATCAGGCGCCGGCCGTGGAAGCTTCGGGCAAGCTGGTAATCGACGCCGATCAGATTGAATTTTGCGCCGCGCCAGCCGATCTCCGCATTCTCCTGACGAAGAAGCTTCATCCCATGGTCCGCGAAGAGCTCCGCGGACCTTTCTTGAGCCTTCGCGTAGATCTCGTGATTCCCGTTGCAACCCCAGACGCCCAGCGGGGCCTGCAAGCGCGCCAACTCCGAAATGCAGCTTTCGAGAGGATCATTCGGGCCGGTGACGAAGTCTCCGGTTACGACCGAAAGATGGGGGTTGAGTTCATTGGCGAGGCCGACGGCGCGGCGCACTTCGGCAGCAGACATGTAACTGCCGATGTGGATATCGCTAAGCTGGGCGATGCGCAAACCATCGAGCTCCCGCGGCAGTCCGCTGACCGGCAAATCGACCTGATGCACGCGATAATCGTGCCGGCCGATGAGAAATCCATAGGCGCCTACTCCGAAGGGAATCGCTCCGGCGAGCGCGGTGGCGGCCTGGACGAATCGTCGGCGGTCCAGGCGAACTTCATCGGGCTGAGCGCGTAACGGCGGATGGCTGGGCGAATGGACTGCCGGGCCAGCACGGTCAGGAGTTCGGACAGGAACACGGCGAGCGCGCCGCGCGATCCAACTTATGCCGGAGATGAGGCTGATGAGAACCCAAGACATAAATGCGGTGGTAATCCACAGGCCGACGACGCCTACAGTTCCGGGGAGACCCCAGACCAGATCCCGGCGTCCCACAAAGAATGTGGCCAGGAGCACGGTAGCCACAAAGGCAAGACCCATGGCCATAAGCGTACGGAGAGCGCGGCGCAGGCTTTGGAATTGAATGCGGCCGCTGAATCGCCATAGAAGCCGAAACCAATACACCTGCGCCCACAGGAAGAGCAGCAGGAGAGGAACAGCAACGGCGAGCCGCAAGACGCTGAATACGTTCAAATGGGGTACCTTGACGCTTTCATTTTATCATCCGGCGTGCGCAAAGCCGGGGGCTGAAGGATGGGCATGTGTCTGCAGTTTCACCGGCACAAACCGATGCCGTAATGCCGCCGAATGTGTCATTCCTCCTGGGTGCTGGTCTTTCGATGATGCAGCGGCCCATTTGGGATGTAGCGGGTAAAGCAACCAAGGGTTTTTATTCCGCCTGAATTGCAGCGCGACGGAAGGATGCCGGGCTAAAGCCCGGGCGCTACAGAAAGGCAAAAAGCAGATCCCTCGCTCGCACCCTATCACGTGCAGGAGCGCGCGATAGTCGTATTGCTCGCTCGGGATGACACCTCGTTTATGCGAGATTCTCTAAACAGCGGCGGCGCCGGTGCCGACGCCGATGTGGGCGAGAAGGTCGGTGAGTTTTTGGGGATCGGTGACTGGCGGAAAGCACGTGCCACCGGTGCAGACAAGCGCTTGCGTTTTTTCGGCATGAAGCTCCGGCAGGGTTTCACGCAAGGCGCTGGGCAAAGCCTCCAAATTCGGCTTTGGAGTGACGCGCAGCACAGCTTTGCCGAAACGATAAAAGAGCGAGGCGGCGCGCTCGAGTTGTGAAGCCGCTTCGTCGTCGTGGGTGCCGGTGATCACGATTTGCAAGGGGTGGCGGGCGTGGAGCACTGAGGCCAAGCCGTAGGTCGACGCGAACATTCCGTAGCGCGAGGCGATATCCGAAAACGCTTCGAGTGCGATTTGGGCCTGCTCGCGATATTCGTTCTTACCGGTGTATTCGTACAGGCGGTCGAGCGCCATGATCGCGACGGGATCACCGGCGGGCGTCGGCGCATCCTGAATCGGCTTGCGGCGGACATCGAAGCCGCCGAGCGGCGCGGCGTCGGACGCACGGTCGAAAAATCCTCCATTCTCATTATCGGCGTACTTCTCAAGAACCAGCCGCATGGCGCGCTCGGCCAGATCGAAGTAGCGCATATTGAGCGTGGCTTCGAAGCCATCGAGGAGAGCGGCGGCGGCGAAAACTTGATCGTCGAGAGTGCCTTCCAGACGGCCGCCTGAGCCGAGGCGGTGAGAAAAACCGCGGCGGTCGTCCCATCCTTCCTCGATGAGGCGGTCGAGAGTGCCGAGAGCGAAAATGCGACAGCCGTAGCCCTCCGTGCCGCCGAGCACCTGAGCGGCCTCGAGGTAAGCGGAAATGAACATGGCGTTCCAACTGGTATAGATCGTGGTGTCGACGTATGGCGCGGTACGCTTTTGGCGCGCGGCAAACAATTCGCGGCGTGCGGTTTCGAGCTTTTGCGTGACGTCGTCGACAGATGTGCCGAGCGCTTCGGCAATGGCTTGGGGTTCGCGGGCGACCCACAGAACATTCTTCGCGGGATTGTGGTGCATTTCGCCGCGAGGTCCGACGTCATAATAGAGCTCGATGACACGCGAAAGCTCAGGGCTGAGGACGGCGCGGACTTCGTCGAGCGTCCAGGTGAAGTAATCGCCATCATCGTCCAGTGAGATATCGGCGTCCTGGCTGGCGTAAAAGCCGCCATGCTCGCGGTCGGAAAGCACGGTATCGACCCAACGAATGATGCCAATGGCGGTTTCGCGGAAAACAGGGTTGCGCGTGACAGCGTAGCCGTGGAGATAATTTTTCAGGAGCTCCGAATTGTCGTAAGACATTTTCTCGAAATGGGGCACGAGCCATCGCTCGTCAACGGAATAGCGATGGAATCCGCCGCCGAGCTGATCGTAGACGCCGCCGCGAGCCATTTTTTCGAGCGTGGTCTGCGCCATAAGCAGCAACTGCGGATCGTGAGTGCCCTGGTGGCGTTCGAGGAGCAGGTCAATGGCGGCCGAATGAGGAAATTTCGGACCGCTGCCGAATCCTCCGTGGTGCGGATCAAAATGCTGGCGGATGGAATCCGTTAGCTCGTCAACCAGCGCAGGAGTCCATCCGCCGCGGGCTCCTGCAAAAAGCTCTGCCTGCTGTACGGCTCCCACCAGAGCGCCAGCGGCTTTTTCGATTTCATCACGGCGCGTGGCAAAAGCCTCAGCGATACTTTCGAGCACGCGGCGAAAGCTGGGGCGGCCCATGGAGTCCTGCGGGGGGAAGTAAGTGCCGCCGTAAAAGGGCCGGCCATCGGCTAGCAGAAAACCGGTGAGCGGCCAACCGCCCTGGCCGGAGACCGCGCTGATCGCGGTTTGATAGCGGGCATCGACGTCGGGCCGCTCGTCGCGATCAACTTTTACAGGAACGAACTTCTTATTGATGAGGGCCGCGAGCGCGGGATCTTCGTAGCTTTCGCGGTCGATGACGTGGCACCAGTGGCACCACACGGCGCCGATATCGAGCAGGATGGGTTTATCTTCGGCGCGGGCGCGGGCAAAGGCTTCTTCGCCCCATTCGTACCATTCTACCGGTTGGTGGGCGGCCGAGCGCAGGTAGGGGCTGACGGAATTTGCCAGGCGATTGGTTTGGTCAGCGGTCAAGTTTCTTCCTATGTGAGCCTCATTGCACGGGATTATTCGGGCCCGCATCGCCGGGGTTAAGGGGCTTGCGGCCGGCGAAGCCTTCGTTCTGACGATGCCAGAAGCGAATGCGCTCTTCCCCCAAACGCCAGCAGAGATAAACCTCTTCGTTGTTAATGATGGCAGGAAAATCGAGCAGGCCCGTATCAAGATCCTTTATCAGACAGCCTGTAGACTGAATGCGCTCGAGGGCGGCTTTGAGAGATTCGGCGAGTTTATCGTGCTCGAAACGCAGCCGAGCTGTTTTCTCGTAAGGGATCACGGAGCCGCCCACCCACTGAATGTGGGCAGAAATGGCTCCGAGTTCTTCGACCAGCGGGGCGAGCTTTTTGCGCAAATCGATGGCCTCGACGAGGACAGGCTCGATCTCGCGCCGGGTACTCTCGGCCTCGGTGAGCGTAAATAGCCTAGGTTCTGGCGCTTCCTGTTCGTTTTCTTCGTCTGCCATCGTTTGCTGCTATCGCCGCTGGAGTGGAAGCGGCAAAGAAAAGCCGCGTTTCGCTCAGGTTCCAGCTAAGTATTTTCACCCACGCGGAACTACATTGCCAGCCCCAATCCCCGAGAATTTGTGGAGCATCCGATGAGTCAGACTGGGACAGCAGGTGCAGGACGGCGGCAAGCTGTGGTTGGCTAGCATTTTCACCAGCTTTCCTCGCCCTTTTCACAGCCAGTCATACTTTCGATGCGCTCAATCACTTCTTTCCTCACACATTTGTCTCCGGCGCGGTTAAGCTAACGTCCCTTGGAGGGGTGTCGCTCATGGCATTGGTAGGCCCAGTCAGCGAGAACGTAGATGATGCGCAGAGCGCCAGCGTGCGCCCTGCCGGCGACGGTCAGGTACTGACTTTCGATGAAATCGATAACCTGACGGCGGAAAGCGGCAAGCCGGCAGAAACGCTGATGAACGTGGTGGCGCTGATCGCGAGGCGCTTTCAGACGGATGTGTGCTCAGCGTATCTGCTGGAACCGGACCGCGCAAATCTCGTTCTGGCCGCAACGCTTGGACTGCGACCGAGCTGTGTGGGAAATCTTCGCATGGCGCTGAACGAAGGGCTGGCGGGACTGGTGGCGGAGCAGTTGCGACCAGTGGCTGTGGAGCAGGTCAAAAATCATCCGCGTTTTAAATATTTCAGTGAGGCAGGCGAGGAGCCGTATCAGTCATTCCTGGGCGTTCCACTGATCGACCGAGGGGTTTTGCAAGGCGTGCTCGTGGTGCAAACCATCGGGACGCGCGCCTTTAGGGAAGACGAGATTCAAATGCTGGTGCAAGCGGCGGGACAGGTGGCGCCGGTGGTCAGCGAGGCGCGCACCCTGGATCGCTTTATCGCTCCGGCGCAAGAGCGGCTTTGGGCACTGGCTCGCAATTTGTGGTGGAGTTGGGATCACGATTCCACGAGCCTATTCCACGAATTCGATCCCGCGCACTGGTGGCAGCTGAATCAGAACCCCATCTCGCTTCTGACGGAAATTCCGTTTGCCGGGATCGAGCGTCGCGCGAGAGAGATGGTCCTGCATAGCCGCATCAATTACGCCTATCGCCGCCAGCGAGAATATCTGGAGGCAGATCGCACCTGGGGCGCACGGCATGCCGGCGTCTTGCGGACGCGTCCAGTAGCTTACTTTTCGGCTGAGTTCGGATTGCATGAATCGATGCCCATCTATTCGGGCGGGTTGGGCGTGCTTGCCGGAGATCACATCAAGAGCGCATCGGATTTGGGCATTCCCCTGATCGGCATCGGTTTGTTTTATGGCCAAGGCTATTTCCGCCAGCGCTTGGATCGAAATGGCTGGCAGCGGGAAGAGTACCTATCCGCCGATATCAATCAATTACCTATGGAGCCGGCCATCGGACGCAAGGGCGAGCCCGTGACCGTCAACATCGAAACACGCAGCGGGGCCATTCGCGCGAAAATCTGGCGAATCAAGGTTGGCCGCTGCGATCTTTTGCTTCTCGATTCGAATGTTGAAGGAAATGCGCCCGAGGATCGGGAGTTGACTTCGCGGCTTTACGGAGGAGATAGGCGCACGAGGATCCGGCAGGAATTACTGCTCGGTGTGGGAGGTTTGCGCGCTCTACGTGCAATGGGACTGACTCCAGGGGTCCTGCACCTGAATGAAGGGCATAGCGCCTTCGCTATTTTGGAGGCGATTCACCACCGCATGCAGGACGAGGGCCTGGATTTCGAGCGCGCGGCTACCCGCGTGGCGCGTGAAGTAGTATTCACAACACATACGCCCGTGCCGGCCGGTCACGACCGTTTTTCCTCGGAACTAGTCGAGGAGCACCTGGGGCCCCTACGCGAGGGTCTGGGGCTTTC
>Ga0210394_10007713_pt1 | contig 11259 bp, 7 predicted proteins | sample IncBWC12MmetaG_FD_160121 | JGI IMG/M metagenome (GOLD analysis project Ga0210394, IMG submission 160121) | Forest soil microbial communities from Barre Woods Harvard Forest LTER site, Petersham, Massachusetts, United States - Inc-BW-C-12-M | ecosystem: Environmental > Terrestrial > Soil >... | reverse complement strand
GGCTCTGCCCGCCCTCCCGTTTTGCTCAACCTCAACCGATGAGTTCTGGCAGTGCTTCGTGCCTGCAACAAACCAGATTTCAGACCGTGTGCGCCAGTCGCTGCTACCTTACTGACGGATTGGGGTAAACCATTGCCTCTTGACCAACTACTGGACTTAAGCATTGAGATCACGGATGCCCTCGCCGCCGCCCATTCCGCGGGAATCATTCACCGCGACGTCAAGCCAGCGAACATCTTTGTTACCAAGGTGGGACATGCCAAGATTCTCGATTTTGGATTGGTTAAGCGTGTCTCTGGAGACGTAGGCCTATCCACTATGCCGACAGCGGAAGAGACGGCGCTGTTGACGAGCCCGGGATCCACCGTGGGCACCATCGCATATATGTCGCCAGAGCAAGCGCGAGGCGAGGAACTCGATACACGCACCGACCTGTTTTCCTTCGGTGCCTTGCTGTATGAGATGGCCACGGGCCGTCTGGCGTTTCCGGGCAACACGGCGGCCGTTGTTCACGAGGCGATATTAAACCGAGCGCCTGCGCCAGCAGCGCGCCTGAACAAACAGGTCTCCGCGGAGTTAGAAGAAGTCATCAGCATTGCATTGGAGAAGGATCGCAAACTGCGCTACCAGAGAGCAGCCGATATCCGCGCGGATCTGCAACGGCTCAGGCAAGAGACTGCGGAACGTTTGTCCGGTTCGTCAGGCGTCGCAGGCAGGACCGGATGGCGCTTTAAGCGGATGGCACGGAAGCGCTGGAGACTCGTTTTGACGGCGCTTTTGGCGATCGTAATTGTTGCAGTTGGTGTTCACTTTTACCCACGGCCTGCAGCTGCGTTGGGCGCGAAAGACACGATTGTCCTCGCCGACTTTGCGAATAGAACCGGCGATCCTGTGTTTGACGAAACACTGCGACAGGGGTTGGCTGTACAACTCGGACAGTCGCCATTCTTGAGCCTCGTCTCCGAACGACGCATCCAACAGACTCTACGGCTCATGGGTCAGTCTCCTGACAAGAGCATCACACCGGAGATCGCGCGAGAACTCTGCCAGCGCGCCGGAAGTGTCGCCGCTCTCGACGGCTCCATTGCCAGTCTGGGCAGACAATATGTTCTGGAATTGCGCGCTGTGAATTGCCACTCAGGCGACACCGTGGCGCTTGAGGAAGCTACCGCTGATGGCAAGGAGCAGGTGCTGAAGGCACTCAGTCAAGCCGTCGGCAAGATGCGCGAAAAGCTGGGCGAATCCATTGCCACTGCTGAAAAGTTTGATACGCCGCTCGATCAGGTCACCACTTCGTCCCTGGATGCGCTGCAAGCGTTCAGCCGCGGCCGGGTCAGCGAGATGGCGAAAGGCGACTTCCCCGCGGCAATTCCTCAGTTCGAGAAGGCCGTCCGGCTCGATCCAAATTTCGCTATCGCCTACGCGGCGCTCGCGACCTGCTCCTACGACCTCGGAGAGTCTGCTAAAGCAGCGGATTATGCGAAGAGAGCGTACGACCTACGCGATCATGTCAGCGAACGAGAGCGCCTCGCCATTGAGTCGCAATACCACTTGTTTGCTACCGGCGATCTGGAGAAGGCTCGCCATGCTTTGGAGTTGTGGGTAGAAACCTATCCACGTGATTTAGTGGCTCGAGTGGACCGCGACGTCAATTACGGCACTCTCGGACAATTTGACAAGAGCTTGGTGGGATCGGCGCAATCTGTGCAGCTGGACCCCGGCAGCGCGCTGGCCCTCGCCAATCTTTTTTCAGCTTCCATGGAAACGAACCATTTCGAGGATGCCAGGAACTTGGCTGTCGAGGTGCAAACCAAAAAACTTGACTCCCCGACCTTGCACCTGGGGTTGTACCAACTTAGCTTCCTCCAGAACGACACCGCCGAGATGGCCAAGCAGGTGAACTGGGCTAAGGACCAGCCTGGCATTGAGGATGCCCTGATCGCCGCCGAGGCGGACGCCGCGGCTTACTACGGGCAATTGTCCAAAGCCCGCGAGTTCTCCGGCCAGGCCGTGGCCTCCGCGCTGAAGGAGGGCGAAAAGGAAACCGCATCAGGTTACCAAGCCGATGCCGCGCTTCGTGAAGCCCTCTTTGGCAATCCAGCCGAAACTAAGCAGCGCGCTTCGGCGGCCTTGGCACTCGCCACTCCCCGCGATGTCGAATATGGAGTTGCCCTGGCCTCCGCTCTCACAGATACTGGCAAGCATTTCCAGGCGCAGATAACGAAACGCATGGATGACCTGGCCCGCCGTTTTCCTGAGGATACCGTGGTCCAATTCAACTATCTGCCGGCTGTCAACGCCGTTCTTCAAATTAATAACGGAAATTTCGCCAAAGCGATCGAGATCCTGGAAGCGGCGCATCCTTATGAACTCGGTTCACCCAGCAATATTTCCATGAGTCTTAGCATGTATCCCGTTTATGTCCGCGGGCTGGCGTATCTGTCAGCGAAACAAGGTACACAAGCCGTTGCTGAATTTCAGAAGATTCTTACCCATCGTGGGATTGTTCAGACTGAACCAATTGGCTCGCTTGCACAGCTCGCACTGGCTCGCGCCTACACCCTGCAGGGTGATGCCGTCAACGCCAAGGCCGCCTATCGGGATTTCCTCGCGCTCTGGAAAGATGCCGACCACGACATGCCAATTCTCAAGCAAGCCAAGGCCGAGTACGCGAAGCTAGAATAGTTTCCGGTGAGTTGTCCGGTAGCGGCGTTGTCAGGACCTGGCCTTGCTGTTGTGGCAAAATTGTGGACGCCCGTTTTGTTTTGTCCATCTGGCTCTCTACAAGATGGGCAGGCACACATTGGAGCGCGCGCTACTTAATTCGCAAACCGCAGGGAATCATGAATCGACTTGTCCTTATTTTTTGGCTGTTGGTTGCGAGTCGGTTGATTGCCAATCAGACGGCTTCGTCGGGCTCTGTTGTGCCACTTTGGACAGTAGAGGTTCTCCAGCAGGAATCCAATAACTTTGGGAATGGGACTCCCGATGCGTCAATGCAGATTCCCAGTGATAGTCCAGGGGTCGCGTTCTTGGACAACAATCGGCTGATCGTTTATGAGACAGGTTCAACCGGCAAGCTGTCCTCGCGCACCAACCCCGACATCAGTAGTGCATTCCGGCTGCATGCAACCGTGATCGATCCAGCTTCCGGAAAATTCATGCTCACGAAGGATTGGGGCGCCCGCCCCTACGGCTCGTCGATTCAGGTGACGAGTAGTGGAATTCTGGTGCGAACCGGGGAAGTCCTTAGGATCGTTTCCCATGATTTTTCGGAGGTTCAGAGATGGACTTACGCCGAAATCCCAAACAGGAGCGACCCGAGACATTGCGACACACGTACCATGAGCGTCTCTCCTACGGGGGAGACAGTGATGGTCAGCTGCCACAACTTCAAGCTGAATTCTACTCACTTGGAGGTTTGGGACAGTAACTTGTCGAAGTCCAAGTACTCTTGGAACGAAACTTCGCAGCCTGACGTTTTTTTGCACTCGTATTCGATCTCGGATACCGGTATCGCCGCGATGGATCCCCGACAGCAAAATATCATCGTGACGCAGTTCGGTAGTACCGTCTGGGAGACTCTGGACGTAGGAACCAATCAACCAGCGTCTGCGGTATTCTGCGCTAATTTTCCCACGTTGGTTACCGACACTCGGTTGGTTAATGTTTGTAGTAGCGGATTCTTGTTAATCTCGACGGATGGTCACGTCCTGATGACTGAGCCGCTCGATAAAACGGGCTCTCCAACTCATCCTCCAAACAGGAACATCGCCATTTCTCAGAACAGCCAACTGATAGCCGTATCGTTGGACCGCATGGACGTAAAGAAGCATCTTCGGTCGGAAGACAACGGGCGTCGTGTCGCAACACATTTGGTACTGTACGATCTGCGCGTGCGGCGACGGGTTCTGGACGTGAATATCACGCCGTTGCCGGAACGCCACTACGATTTCGCCCTGTCGCCTGACGGATCGAAGTTAGCTGTTTTGAATGCTCGCAACGTTTCTGTCTATTCCGTTCCGGTCCAGTAGCCGGCACCGAAGCGCCACGACGACACATCAGACGAGCGCAGACATGTTTCACCAACGGAGAGCCCTGCACTCACTGGACGGTAAGTCGCATAACCGCACATCTGCCGTAGCCGGATGCTACTGGACGATGACGGCGTTTATCGAGCGCTGGCCGATTTTCCCGCGACTACGAGCAGAATCCTTGACCTCCTGGATTGAGCTGCTCTTAGTAAACAGCGGAATCCAACTGTGCCGCCTCGCCGTGTCTATGCTCATCGGCTGTATTGTTGCGCTGGCCTGTAAAAGAAGGGAGATGTTAGCTACCATCGCGGTAATCCTAGTCTGTGGATTCTGGACCGTTTTGCGCGACCGCAAGGACTACGCGACTCTGGGATCGTTCCTCCCAGTATACTTACTCTTTTTCTCTGGTGGCTTGTTCGCGAGTCTGATTGGCGGCGGAATTGTCCCAAAATGCAGATTTCGGGCTCTGCGTCCTGCTAGGTCTGATTAGTTCGTAATCGGAAACTTCAAATCCACACGGAGGGTAACAGTGTTCATCTTCCTCTGGTGTCAGCTAGATGGAGGGGGAACTCGATGAGAATCATTTGCGCCCTGATCTTTTCGCTGATCGTCCCGCTTGGCCCATCAGATGGAGAACTCTTCGGGCTCGAAGGAGTCTGCGATGCCTAGGACTGCAATGCAGCGATGCCGAGGAGTATCGCAAAGGAGCAACGAACCACGCAGGCCTCCCAAAACCGGCTCCCTTACAGTCTGCCTAAAAGCCATTCGTGTTACTGAGAGCATCACACTTCCACAATCATTAGACGCCATGGTGTGAGCCATTGTGGGCGGCCAAGACATCTCCCCTGATTGTGCAAAAGTGAACAGCGCGCATCCTGGAGAATCTTTAGGATGCGTCACTGGATGGTCAGCCGGCGCCTAGTGGGATTTCTTCATCGGTGACCCGCGATTGCGCAAGGACCAGCTGTTGTGATCGGCCCGGACACGGGAGTATAGCCGGGTCATCAGCTAGGTCCACGCCTTCGTACTGTATTCGCTCAACGTCTGTGCGACACGATGCGCGATTCGGCGCGTATGTTTTTGTCACATCACGAAGTTGCCGGCTAAGGCCTATGACAAACGCTGTGCCCCCGCCCCACGCAACTGAAGGGTGGTGCTTTTCTCCATGAGGATTCTCTTCCCCGCAATATTTTGTTCCCTGTTGTGCACTGCGCCTGCTTCAGCGCAATCGTCAATCGTGGGTGCAAGTGGCGAAGCTTCCGCCGCCGCAAGTGCCGAAACTCCGCTCGCCCCCATAAGGCCAGTAAAGCCCATGAGGAGCAGAACTCCCGTGGCGACGGCCAAGAGCAAGACTATAGAAATGGGGCTGGGCTACTCCTACGTAAGTCAACCAGGGAACCAGTCCAAGCGATTGGGTTTACAGGGCGCGGATGCCAGCTTCACGATCGGTTTTTCTCGACTGGGCATAACGGCTGATGTGGGTTATGCGCGAGCCTCCAATGTGCTGGACACGGGGCGGCACAGTACGGTACTTAGCTACCTCGCGGGCCCGGTTTTCCATCACACGGTCCACCGTAGCTTTGATTCTTACGTTCATGTGCTCGTGGGGGGCGCCAAAGTGAGTGGTCCGCTTCTTACGAATGGCGGGACAATCCTGCTCGGCGGATGGACGACCGGCTATGCCTGGGCGGTTGGCGGCGGCGTTGAGTACTGGGCAACAGATTCCATGGCCATTCGCACGGGCGCGGACTATTTGAGAACTTCCTTTTACGATTCTTCGCTTAGGGTTCGGGGCCAGGGCAATCTGAGGACAACGGCGGCGGTGCTCTATTATTTCGGAAAGCCGTCACGGGGACAACGCCGGCTGGCACCGCATTAACTCTTGGCCGGGTGGCGCGCCCTTTGGCCCTAAAGTGCGTGGATTCCCACGGAGCCGGGTGGCCGCTCTCTTGGGTGGTATCCTCCCACAACCGCCCTACCTCAGCGGGGGACAACGAAGGGGCTTTACTTTTGGGCTGCCCGCCCATAGGTCCTTTTTGGGGACGAGCAAATTTATGATAGAAGCGAAGAAAAAGAAAAAAGGAGCCTTATATCCGCGGCCTAGAAACGCCGAGGCTTTACGCCTAAGAACGGTAATCCTTACTCGCTATGTCCTTGCTGACCGAAACACGTGTCCGTCCGGATACCGCACCTAAACTCCCCGAGCAAACCCCGACACGCCATCCAACGCAACCGCCCCCAATTCTTCTAAACATCGCATCCGCCTAAAATAGGCTTCGTGCCACTTACGGTAACGGCGTTCTATCAGGCACAATGGCAATATGATCGCTTTCTCATCTAATTGTCCGCGTGTGATTGAGTAACCCGCGGTACGAAAGTACGAAAGCCGAGGGGGCTATTCCAGTGAACGCCTCATTGTTGAATCACTTAGGTTCGGCACACAAAGTCCGCCGTCTCTTCCGAAGGGCTTTCTTCCTCTCCTGTTCCTGTGTTGTCCTGATCCTTACAAATGTGTTGCCTCCTCAGAACAGTGAGTCCCGCGATGCGCGCTCATGCGGTCAGAATAGCAACGGGGAGCTCTCAGACACACATTCAACGTGGCGCGCCTATGGCGGTGGCGCGGATGGCGCGCAGTACTCTTCGCTACACCAGATTGACCGCAGCAACGTCGAGAAGCTGAAGAAGGTCTGGAGCTATCCGACGGGAGACGACCTGCCGTACGCGTTCAATCCGCTGGTCGTCGACGACGTCATGTACGTGATGGCACGGACCAATAGCATCGTCGCCCTCGACGCCACTACAGGAAGGGAAATCTGGACTCATCCCACCGGAGCGAAGACGGCACTGATAACCAACCGAGGCATCGACTACTGGGAAAGCGCGGATCGCTCTGAACGGCGCTTGCTCTTTGCAGCCGACAACCATCTGCAGGCAATTGACGCACGGACCGGACAAACCATCGTTGATTTCGGCAAGAGTGGCAGCACGGACCTCCGCGAGGGGCTTGGGCGCGATCCGACGACGTTAACGCTGGTGCAGTCAACTAATCCCGGACGCATCTTCGAAGACCTATTGATCCTAGGTTCCGCGACGAATGAGGAGTACGACTCCGGCCCTGGCGACATCCGAGCGTACAGCGTGCGCTCAGGCAAGCTGGTCTGGAGCTTTCATACGATTCCCCACCCGGACGAACGAGGCTATGAAACCTGGCCAAAGGACGCTTGGAAAACGGCTGGTGGCGCAAATGCGTGGAGCGGTATGGCCGTCGATTCCAATCGCGGCGTAGTCTACGTGCCCACCGCAAGCCCCAAGTACAACTTCTATGGAGCCAACCGCAAAGGGTCAAACCTATACGGCAACTGCCTCCTGGCTATCAATGCACGCACAGGCAAATTGCTTTGGTACTACCAGATGATCCATCACGACATCTGGGACTACGACAATGCTGGCACGCCAATGCTGACTACGGTTCAGCATGACGGCGAGCTGATTGACGTGGTCGCCCAGGTCAGCAAAGTCGGCTTTGTGTGGGTTTTCAATCGCGACACAGGCAAGCCGCTGTGGCCTATTGAGGAACGCGCAGTTCCGAAATCCGATATGCCAGGAGAGGAGACGTGGCCAACCCAGCCCTTTCCGTCGAAGCCGGCACCCTTCGCGCGGCAGAGGTTCACGGTGGATGAACTGAGCCCTTATCTTGAGCCGGAAGAGCAAGATCGCCTGCGAACGCAGATTCTGAAGGCGCGTAACCGTGGGCTTTTCGAACCGCCGAGCACCGAGGACACCGTCCAGATGCCCGGGAACAACGGCGGCGCAAATTTCGGTGGTTCTGCCGTGGATCCCAAGCATGGTTATCTGTACGTCGTCTCGAAAGATCTGCCGGCAATGCTAAAACTCTCCCTGGCAGATCCTCTTTCGAAAACTGACCCGCCGCAGTTGCGTCCGCGCTCTCTCTACCAGGCGAATTGCGCGCGGTGCCATCTTGACAATCTACAGGGAGCACCTCCGGCTATCCCATCGTTGGTCGGACTGCGCAGACGGCTAAGCGACGATCAGATCAGAATGATCGTGGCGGATGGTAAGGGCTTGATGCCACCATTCGCTAAGTTGACGAGTGAAGAAATCAATCTAATCCTAAGTTATTTAGCGGACCCTCGGGGCGCGCCCGCAGAGGCTTCTGCAAATCGGGTTCCAGCCAATGCTGGAAGCGCCGATCTCACGGCTGCGCATTACAAAAGCGGATTTGGATTTATGTTCGCAAACAGTGGCCTCTCTGTGATTGCGCCGCCCTGGACTACTCTGACCGCGTATGACCTCAATTCCGGTGAAATTCGCTGGAAGATCCCCTTGGGTGAAGTCCCCGAGCTTGCGGCGCGGGGCATCACCGATACAGGTTCCCACTTCCCGAAGGTGAACCCGGTCGTCACCGCTGGCGGCCTCATTTTCGCCGGCACGCGTGACCGCAAAGTAAGAGCACTGGATTCCGCAACCGGTAAGGTGCTGTGGGAGTCCACAGTCGACGCCCCGCTAGAGGGCATGCCAGCAGTTTACGAGCAGGCAGGCCGGCAATATGTGGTCTTCTGCGCAGCCGCGAGGGCCTCCACGCACGCACAAGCAACACCGGGCCATCCCACTGACAGGATCCCGGGCGCATACGTCGCATTCGCTCTTCATTGACATTCTCCTCGCCCTAAAGGGCCGTTAAAGGGCGAGGATTCCTACGGAGCCAGGTTTTGCTCCGGTCTCTTCGGTGGGTTCTTCCCATAACCGCGGGCGGCACAAGGCCATTTTGCGCGCTCTAGATTTTCACTCAAGCAGCCGACACTTCGTCCAGGGCGCCAATCGGGAACTACTGCTGTCCTTAAACTAACCCTCTGGACAGCTGGCAGCTTGCTTCCCGAAGCTTAGGCTGCCAACTACCAGTTCTATCTGCCATACAGTTTAGGAGACATTATGCGTGCCCTGAAAATCTTGCCCGTGGTCCTGGCGCTGAGTGCGATCCCCCTGACTGCAGCTCCCCAGCAACAGCCGCCACTGACTGAAGTCGTGGACAAGATCGTGGCGCAAGAGCAGGCGGAGGTGCAATCGCTTCGCCAATACTCACCCATTGTGGAAACGTACATTCAGATTCTCCGTCCCACCAAGGATCTCGGCGCGGTGCCGAACGGCGACAAGTATTTTCTCGGGCGCGCGGAGCTCGCGAAGGGTGTGGAGCTCGAGCCGCTTATCAGTGGCACTCATACCAAACACAATATGATTGGCGGCTTAGGGAGCATGTTCTCGATGGAATTTCTCCCGCGCGGATTTCTTCAAATGATCTACCTGGACACAAACGGCTTCGACCGCCAGCATTACAATTTCGCCTATGTCGGCCGCGAGTTCTTGGGCGAAGTTCGCTGCCTGGTTTTCGATCTCGATCCGTCCTCGAAGAGAGACAAAGGGCGCTTTGTCGGCCGCATCTGGGTGGAAGATCAGGAGTACCACATCGTGCGCTTCAACGGTGGCTACAGTGGTCGCTCCAAGACCAGCTACTACTTCAACTTTGACAGCTGGCGCACAAACACAGGGAAAAACGAATGGCTACCGACTTTCATTTACAGCGAAGAACTCGAAAGCGTGACGCTCCCGTCATTCCGGGCCCAGACGCGCCTTTGGAGCTATGCCCCTAGCCACGTTCGGGAAGAGCAAGAGCTAAGCAAGGTTCTGGTGGAAACGCCTGTGCCAGTGAAGGATCAGAGTGAAATCGCTAACGACTACTCTCCGCTTGAGGCGAAACGCGCCTGGGGACGTCAGGCCGAAGACAATGTCGCAGCCAAGATGGAACAGCTGGGCGTGATGGCGCCTTATGGAGATGTGGACAAAGTGCTGGAGACGGTAGTCAACAACCTGGAGGTCACAAATAACCTCGATATCCAGCCAGCGGTCCGTTGCCGCGTCCTGATGACCTCAACACTGGAGTCCTTCACCATCGGCCACACCATCGTCCTCAGCCGCGGCTTGGTGGATGTGCTTCCTGACGAGGCCAGCCTGGCGGCCATCCTCGCGCACGAGCTCGGTCATGTCGTGCTTGGACATCGTGTGGGCACGCAATATGCGTTTTTCAATCGCTTGCGATTCGACGAAAAAGAGACCTTCCATCACTTCGGCTTTACTCACACATCGGAAGAGGAACAGGCGGCGACACATGAGGGAATCGAATTACTGAAGAAGTCGCCATACAAGGATCATCTCGGAAACGCGCAACTCTTCCTCCAAGCGTTGAATGACCGTTCGAAGGAGATGCCCAATCTGGTTAGTTCGCATCTAAGCGACAGAATCGCGACAGGCTTGACCAGCACTACCGCAGCGCCCACCGAGCAAGCGTCGGCAGCAAAGCCAGCGGGCAACGTCATCACTGCGCTCCCGCTCGGCGGACGCATCAAGGTCGAACCATGGAGCAATCAACTTCACATGCTCAGGTCCAAGCCGGTAGGCACGGTGGCCGAAAACGAGGTGACGCCCTTCGAGCTCACTCCGTTCGTCCTCTATCTCACCCGCCAAGGGGATAACGCATCGGCACAAGTTCCAGGCGCAGTATCTGTGAAGTCGGCTATAGATACGAATATACCGGACATCAAACCGTGAGTGACTCGAGAGAGATTCCTCGAACCGAGTGCCAAGGTTGGAGCGTCGACGCCGTCAGGCCGATCCGATTCCGGTAACTTCAACATTTTGGAACCGGGTTGTCACTCGGGCCGCCGAGAACTGCTCACAAAAACCGGATGCCTATCCCTTAATGCCGCCTTTTGCCGCCTCTTTTTTTGCAACTACCGTCAAGTCAGATAGACATGGCGGAAGCGTGTGGGAGTCGAAGTCAAACCCTAGACTCCCAACTCGCGGCGAATGATGACGTTGCAGCTTCCGCCAAGTTCCAATTGGAGTCGATTGGATCAGAACGGCACCGAGGATTGCTTCCCTGCTTTCTCTTGGGCCTTGTTTCTCGGACTGCCGAATTGCTGACTTGTGTCGGGCGGCCGTCGGCGCAAGTTTCCGAGCTTTTGAACCTGGGTTCGATTTCCTTGGCCCGCTCCAGAATCATTAAAATGAACTTATGCGAAAGCGCTAACCCAGATAATTCATGATCTTAGAAGCACGAAAGGCCTCGCTATGGTACAAATCCGTTGTTGACGCGGGTTTGATACCAAAAGTGAGGCCTTCGCTTGAACGAACATACCACAACAGACTGTCT
>Ga0210394_10007712_pt1 | contig 11261 bp, 7 predicted proteins | sample IncBWC12MmetaG_FD_160121 | JGI IMG/M metagenome (GOLD analysis project Ga0210394, IMG submission 160121) | Forest soil microbial communities from Barre Woods Harvard Forest LTER site, Petersham, Massachusetts, United States - Inc-BW-C-12-M | ecosystem: Environmental > Terrestrial > Soil >... | reverse complement strand
CACCGATAGTTACCATTTCGGCCAGACCGTCGCTTACGATTTTGGGCGGCCCTTTGAGCGCGGAACCAACGGCCAAGCCGGCGGATCTTTCGACGCTTCAGCAGGGCCGCTAACCATATATGTGCGCGCGGAATACCAACACGCTCCTGCGGCACCCGCGGTTTCTGATGCAGCGCGAAGCGTCATTGCCCGAGCAGACGGGGTACCGCTCTCCGAAGTGCAATCGGGTGCGGTAGCAAGCACCAATCAAGCGCAACTGCTTGATGCTTACGCAGCTGTAGACGTGCACAACTTCCAACTTGCTGTCGGCAGGCAGAGTCTTTCCTGGGCGCCTGGACCGGATTCGATGATGTGGAGTGACAACATCGAGCCAGTGACCATGATTCGCCTGGTGAATCCGGAGCCTTTCCTTCTACCGGGTTTTCTTCGCCACCTCGGCCCTGTGCGAATGGACCACTTCTTCGGACGCCTTGAAGGACATCCTTACGTTCCGAATCCGTTCGTCTATGGCCAAAAGATCAACGTCAAGCTGTTCCCGTTTTTGGAGCTAGGGTTCGGACGCAGAACCATGATCGGAGGCGCCGGCGGAGACCCACTGACAACTGGGGATTTGCTTCGCAGTCTGGTTGGATCGGTCAGTCCCAAACTCAACAGTGTACCTGGTGACAACGAATCCGAGATGGACTGGACCTTTTATGTTCCTAAGGTTCGGAACTACATAGTCCTCTACGGAGACGCCTACGCGGAAGACGACATATTACCGATAGAAAATCCGCCGCGTAATCCTTGGCATCCCGGCATCTTCATTACACGGATTCCCGGAATTCCTAGGCTCGATTTCCACATGGAAGGCGTCTCCACAGAGTCATCTTCCGCGTTAATCGGCGGAGGAAACGCTGGACTTTATAACTATTACAACTATCAGTATCCCGACGGAAACACAGCGAAGGGCAATTTGATTGGGAACACTGTGGGCCGCGAAGGCCGGAGTATCCAAAGTTGGTTTACGTATTGGATCTCGCCACGGAACACCTTGCAATTCATGTATCGGCACAACAGCGTAAACGCGGAGTTCATTCCCGGCGGAGGCGCTTGGCAAGACTATGGCTTGCGAAATGAGTTGTATCTGCGGAACGGCTTTTACATGAAAGGTGAGCTGCAGTACGAAAACATTTCGCGTTATCCGGTGCTGTTCAGCGGGCGACAGAGAAACGTCACCGCAACCCTCGAAGTCGGCTTTTATCCCGAGCGAAATTCTGGAAGACAGAAGTAGCACGCAATAGAGCCATGAAACGCGGCGCAAGAATAGGAAACCTTGGTTGATGGAAGACGACAAAATCAAATCTCACGAGCCCTCCGGCGCAGCGTTGCAATCTGACATGAACGATGCTGGCTCGGAGGAATGTTACCCCGCGCGGGAGAAATGGATAGCCATGCTGCGCCTCGTTTGGAATGAGCGCGCTTACATGGCCCGTGTGGCCGGTGTGGGCCTGCTGCTCTCACTGGTGCTCGCGTTTGCAATTCCGAAGCGATACACAACTAGCACAAGGCTGATGCCGCCCGATCCGCAATCGACGTCGGGCATGATGATGATGGCGGAAATGGCCCAAAAAACCGGCGGCGGACTTGCAGCAACGGCCGGCGATCTCCTGGGACTGAAAAGCTCCGGCGCATTGTTTGTTGGCATGTTGCAAAGCGAGACGATCGAGAACCATCTGGTCCAGAGCTTCGATTTAAGAAAGATATACAGTGCCCGGCTCCTGGAAGACGCGCGCAAAGAACTGAGCAAGAACACCGTCGTTCAGGAAGACCGGAAGAGCGGCATCATCACCATCACAGTTACCGATCGGAGCCCGCAGCGAGCTGCAGCCATTGCCAACGCCTACGTCAATGAGCTGAATACGATGGTCGCTCAGCTCTCGACCTCCTCCGCCCATCGCGAGCGCGTGTTCCTCGAAGATCGTCTTCAATCCGTAAAGCGAGATTTGGGCAACGCAGAGGGCCAGCTGGCCCAATTCTCAAGTAAGAACAGCACTCTCGACATCCAACAGCAGGGTAAGGCGATGCTGGATGCCGCCTCGAATCTGGCCGGCCAGATGATCGCAGCGGAATCCGAACTTCAGGGCATGCGCCAGATCTACACGGAAAACAACGCCCGCGTTCGAGAGCTGAGTGCGCGAGTCGGCGAACTCCGCAAAGAACTCGACAAGATTGGCGGCACCGAAAGTAATGTGGGAAGGGCCAGACGAAGTGATACAGATCCTTCGGCTGACCCGGTCACAGATTCGTCTGCTGACATGCCCTATCCGTCCATTCGGCGATTGCCCCTGCTCGGTGCGAAATACGCCGACTACTACCGAGAGGCAAAGATCCAAGAGACCGTCTACGAATTGCTCACACAACAAAACGAGCTTGCCAAGGTCGAAGAGGCCAAGGAAACGCCAAGCGTAAAAGTGCTCGATGCGGCCGAAGTGCCTGAAAAGAAGTCGTATCCACCGCGGCTGATCGTGATCGGCCTCGGCACGATACTCGCGCTTGCCGTCGCCGTGATTTGCGTGCTTGGCAAGACTCGCTGGCGCCAAATGGACCCGGAAGACGAAGGCAAGGTTTTGGTGCAGGAAGTCTTTGCGTCTGTGAAAACGCAGATGCGTCTGCTCCCGCAGACTGGGGTGAGCCTGCGCGCGAAGACATGGGGGATTTTTGGCCGGCCGCGTCGCCCGGTTGAGGGCGGCGCGGACTAACGAACCGCTCGTAATGTATTGAGCAGCGGCCACTTAAGGTTTTCGGGACCTGTAAGAGACGATGGCGGAGCTGTGTGCGGACGCAGCGTGGAATCAACCTCTCAAAATCTGAACAGGGCGGAGCCGCCGATTTCGGAATCGGCTTGTGGCGAAGCGGCTTGCGGCGAAGCGGCGGGCGGCGAGTTCGCGCCGCAATGGTTCGCGGCCTACACGCAGCCCAATCACGAAAAAAGCGTGGCGCGCCAGATGAGTGAGAGGGCCATCCCGCATTACCTGCCGCTCTACGAGAGCGTGCGTCAATGGAAGGACCGGAAAATGCGGCTCGATCGGCCGCTTTTTCCCGGTTACGTCTTTGTGCGGATGCCTATTCAAAACCGCCTGAAGGTCATTCAGGTGCCGAGCGTGATACGGCTGGTGGGTTTTGGAGGCGAGCCGGCGGCGATTCCCGAGGCTGAGCTCACGGCCATCCGAACGTGCCTCGATCATGACTGCAAGCTCCAGCCGCACCCGGTGTTGCAGGCAGGCCAGCGCGTGCGGATCACGCGCGGCGCACTCACGGGAATCGAAGGAATCCTGGTGCGGAGGAAAGGGATCTCGCGGCTTGTGCTGTCGATCGGACTCATCACGCGAGCGGTGGCGGTTGAGGTGAACATCGCGGAGATCGAGGCGATGACTTCTTGACGCTGCGAAGCTCCTGATGTCCATGACGTTCGCAGCGGATGACGTTCGCGGCGAGAACGCGCGGCCGGTGGCGGCGCTGAAAAGTTGAGAATTTGATAGAAGAGAGACAGGGGTACCCCCCCACATTTTTTGCGCAAGTGCGCATTCTAAAGGGGTTGCAGGCGCAAGGAATTTGGAAGTGCAGGGCCTGCGAGAGCTCTGCGCACTGTCATGCGCGGGCTGATTCTGCCAGGGCGGAACGAGCCTGGAAGCGCCCATCCCGGTGGAGCCGGGGTTAGTCATCGCGAGCGCGGAAGGGAAGCCGGTCCTATTAATAAGGACCAGGAGGACCCCTCGAGACTCTGGGCAAGCCCTTCGATTCGCTGCGCGCCTCTCTGGGCAAGCGGGGAGTCGCGGGGAGCCGGGGCTAAGCGGGAGGGCGTTCGGGGAAGCCGGGGAATGTTGGGCGGCGGGCGGCGAAGCCGGACGATGGAGTGAGCACAGCCAGGAGTGGCTGTGCCGCTTGCAAGGCAGACAACGCCCGTATGCGCGAGGTCGCGGCGACGAAATTTCGAGCATTAAACATTATACCGCTGGCGTAAAGAGGCTTTCGGATTCGGAGCAAAACCCTCAGGTGTCCGACAGAGAACGTCGAGACACCTAAGCTACAAAAGACGGGCTGAGCTACAGAAAAGCAGTCTGAGCTACAACTTGGGTAAGGTCGAAGAGATGCCGCAGAGATGCCGCCCTGAAGGGCGGCGCTACACAAAGCCAGTAAAGAGCGGCTTCGGAGAGATCCTTCGCTCCGGTTCGTCGCTCAGGATGACAATCCTGGTCGGGTGGTCGCAAGCGAAAGAAGATGGGGATGGATGATGGCGACAAGCGCTAAAGACGCGGCGCTCGTTCGAAGCGAGCCACCCTTCGAGACACCCTTCGAGGGCGAGCCCTTCGATTCGCTGCGCGCCTCTATGGGTAAACAGGGCGAGCGGAGTTGGCCTCAGTGGGTGCTATGGCTGAAACATCTTTTGGGGCTGGATCGCGCCATTGCCTACACCGTGCTCGCGCGCGGGTTTCAGATTCTGGGCAGCACGGGAACCGTCCTGCTGATCCTGCGTTTCCTGACGCCGGTCGAGCAGGGCTACTACTACACTTTGCTGAGCCTGGTCTCTCTTCAGGCGGTTTTTGAGCTGGGCTTCTCGTTTGTGATTTTGCAGATGGCGGCGCACGAGTGCGCCCGCCTGACGCTTCATGCCGAAGGGCGCGTGGAAGGCGACGCGGTGGCTCACGCCAGGCTGGCCTCCATTTTGCAGAAAGCATTTCGCTGGTATCTGGTGGCAGCGGTGATCCTGTGCGTTTCGCTTTTGCCGGCGGGCGCATATTTTTTTTCGCGGCACGCCCGGCCACTGTCTTCAGTGGAATGGCATGGCTCTCCAGTAGCATGGCATGGTCCGTGGGCGGTGGCGGTATTCGCGACTGCGTTTTTGTTTCTGCTGAATCCTTTCTGCTCGTTTCTCGAGGGCTGCGGACAGGTGTGGCAAGTGGGCCGGATGCGCCTGGGCCAAGCGCTCCTGGGGGCGGCGATGTCCTGGGGAGCGCTGCTGGCGCACCACGGGCTCTACGCGCCGGGCGCGGTGATCATTGGCTACGCAGCGGCGGGCCTGGGGTTCCTCTACAGCCGGCGAAAATTATGCCTCGGATTGTTGCTCTATCCGGCGCGAGAGCAGTCCGTCTCCTGGCGCAACGAAATCTGGCCCTTTCAGTGGAAGATCGCCGTCAGTTGGGCATGCGCCTATTTCACGATCCAGATTTTTACTCCGGTGCTATTCGCTTACCGTGGCGCGGCGGAAGCCGGCCAGTTCGGGATGTCGCTGGGTATCACCGCCTCTCTCTCGATCCTGATGATTTCCTGGATGTCCACGAAAGCCACGCCGTTTGGCCAAATGATCGCGCGCGGAGAACTTCAGCAACTCAGAGCGTTGTTCTTTCGCACACTGCGGCAGGCGCTGAGCCTGATGGTTGCCGCCGCTGCCTTATGCCAACTGGCTGTAATTGCGTTGCACTACCTATTCCCGCGCCTAGCCGCTCGCATGGCGTCGCCACAGGTTTTCGTGCTCCTGCTGCTCACCTGTATCAGCAGCTTCGTCGTGCAAAGCATGGCCATCTACCTTCGCTCGTTCAAGCGCGAGCCGTTCCTAATTCAGTCAGTAGTTATTGCTGCCCTAACGGTTTTGCTTTCGTTCGTAACGGTGAAAGGCTGGGGAATCGCCGGTATCAGTGCGAGCTATTTGACCTGCACGGGAGCTATAGGGCTGATTCTGGGAGCAAACACTTTCCGGTCGTGGTGTGCAGGCATGATGGCGGAATGCGAGCCCGGGCGGTACGCATCTCAAAATGGGGTTTTGAATTTGAATGAGCGCAGCTACAGGAGAGCCGGGCTCAGCGAAATGCTGCGCGGGTTGGGGCGTGGTGTCGACTTCTTGTTTTTATTGGTAACGCTTCGTATGCGTAGGAGACTGCCTTCCTTTAGCGAGTTACGCAAAATGTCATTTGTAGAGTTGGGACCGGGCCCGACCAGGATGGGGAAACTGAAAGGACTCTTCTTCCGAAAAGTATTCTTTATTGATCAGTGTGATTTTGGAATCCCTGACCCACAACTACGCGTTGCGAATCTTGACCAATGTGCCGATGCCACAAAAATTATCGCGCTTTGCGACCTTTCAGCAAACGAGGGTGGTCTGTTCCTATTTGCGGACCACTGCATTGAACATCTCAGGGAAGAGACCGCGCTTAGACTTCTCGGATCGTTGGCAGATCAGAGATTCGCGGCTTGTTTTCGCGTTCCCAACATTGAATCCCCCGCGGGACAGAAAAATTTTGCTGCCGACACCACCCATCACTCCTCTTTTGATGAGGGGCTTAGGAGCTGGTTAGGCAACCTCGGCTTTGTGGTTTCTCCGTGGATACGGTGGTACCGATCGAATTTGCTGGTCAAACTAATGTTTAAGAGTTCGTCAGCGATGAGCTTGGCTGATGAAATTGTAGTGAGTGCAAATTTCTCGTAGTTTCTCGGAGGTCCATCCTTGGAGATCGCGACTCCGTCAAAAGTGCTAATTACAGGCGGTCATGAAATCGGTGGTGTCGGAAGTTTTGCCGATGGGCTCGCCCAGGGTTTCATCGCGTTGGGAGTCCCTTCGGAGGTCATTCCGCCCTCTCGAATCTTGTCGCATTGGCGCGACCTACGTGACCCCACGGTACTGAAAATTCTGAGCACCAGTGCCGTTTTCGCAGCACCCCTCGCGCGCCGTGCCATCTGTATTGCCCACGGCGTGCCTCGTGGGGACTACCAAGGTTGGATAAAACTCCTGGCGATAATCGGCTCGTTCAAGCTTGCCAATATGTGCGCCGGAATCCAACTGGTGTCCGTATCTCACTACAGTGCCGTCACATTGCGCGCCATCTTTAATATTAGGACTGATGCGGTCATACACAATCCTTTGAAGCCCTTGTACCTCGAGTCTGATGACGAAGGGCCCCGCAAACGCTGCTACATCACCTATGTCGGAAGATTGATCGCGGCAAAGAACTTACACCGGATTCTTCCTGCAATGCGAGACCTGTTAGATGAGACGCCTGGCCTACGTGCTTGCATTATTGGAGATGGAGAGGAAAGGTCAGCCTTGGAAGCAATGGTTAGTGATGATGCGCGCTTCGAATTCAGGGGTACGCCCGACGATCGATCTGTTCGAGAGACGCTTCGTCGCACGAAAATCTTTGTGTCTGGCAATGAAGTGGAGGGGTTTGGCATTACTTACCTGGAAGCCCGGACGCAAGGTTGTATTGTTGCGATGCCTGCTTGTGGCGGTGGCTTGGAAATATCCCTGGACCAAGTCGGTAAGTCGATTCAACTCCTATCGCTCTCCTGGGAGCGGAGCGAATTACTTGCGGCCTTGCGCCGCGCGTTGAATGAGCAGTGTACGCCGATTCCCACGGCGTCATTCACCATCGAAAACGTTGCGAGCGCCTACTTACGGGTCGGGTCGAGGTTCTCGATGCACGGCACAGTCGCGCGTGAAGGTGCTGTAGCAATTAGAGAAGGCGTCCAATGATTCGCGCCGTTGGACAATCGCACGCGGGGGTAGGAGCTACGTGGGCTTTCCTCGGTGCATTCCTGTTTGCTTGCCTTTTGTTTTGGTGGCTCCCTAGCATACTTTTTGGTTTTGTCGGCGTGGATGATCCTGTGGAGGGCTGGGCTCTGTGGGTTAGCTTACTCGGAGCAGCTACATTTGCAGGTGGCTATTTTCTGCCCCCCATCCGCTTCAGGAATCACTTCCCCTCGCACCTGCTCGATGTGTGTGAGGCATTCGCATACAGGGCGACGCTCTGGCTTGCATTGCCGGCCCTGGTTCTTGCACTGCAATTTTTCCGTTACCGCTCCGGCGTGGAATACGGTCAAGGCGAGGGCCTATCACTTCTTCATCAGGCAGTGTTTTACGGCCACATGTTCTTTGCCTTCCTATTCCTGGGCGCGGCAAGAACAATTCCTCAGGATCGACGCAGGATTATCATTGCGTCGGCCTTGGTCATCGCTCCCCGCCTAATCGTTTCCCTTCGTTGGGGGCGCTTCTTTTTGGTACAGGCGGTTGTGCCCGTTCTTCTCATCGCACTCGCTCGCGGATGGGTCACACTCTCAAAAAAGCGTGCTCTCCAGTTTACTGCTCTGGCGCTTTTCGTACTGTTCGTGCCGTCCCTGACGCGGGGCGACAATTTTCTCGGGCAAGATGAATTAATCACGTTCTTTCACGCAGGAAGCTCGCTAGGACTGTTGCAGGACAATCGCGACTTAAATTTGACAGGGCTTTGTCCTCCTCTACTCGTTTCGCTGACTGACAAGCTAGTTCCTTATACTCTGCTGAACGTTTGCACGATGGAGTTCCAAGGATCACAAGGAATACCCGCCACGCTGGACCGCATTTTGACTGAGGATGATCCTGCTACTGTGGGGACGTTGACAGGTAAGGGATCAAATTACTTGCTCGAACTCTATTTAACCGGAGGGATCGGAGCGATCATTCTGGGTTCGGTGATCTTCGGTTTTACAAATCGATGTTTCGTGCAGTGGATCAGCCAGCGTTCATTGTTTGCCGGAATTTGGGCTGAGTGCTTGTCCCGTGCTCTCTTCGCTCCTCGGAGTACTCTCGGCTACGTGTACGAGAGAATTCCCAGCCTATTGCTGGCGACGATGATCGTCGCTGGCGTTGTCTCCTTTTTGTACCCTCAAGTCCGTACGTCATTCAGAGGCCGTGGTCTCGCGATGCGTCCAAACCTCAAGCAGACTGTATAGGGTAGGTTGCACTGAAATTCGTGCCGTCGCGTAACGACGCAACTAACCATCCGAAAGGCAAATCGATGAAACTGTCCGTGCTGATGTCCGTGTATCACAGGGAATCGCCTGAATTTTTGCGGCAATCGTTGGATAGCCTAGCCGCGCAAACGATTCAGGCGGACGAAGTCGTAGTCGTAAAAGATGGTCCGCTTGGGAACGAGTTGGACACAGCCATAGATTCCTACGCCGGTAAGCTACCCATTGTGGTGCTGCAGTTGAAGAACAACGTTCGTCTTGGGCTAGCGCTGCAGGCAGGGCTCAGCCAGTGTCGTGGAGAATTGGTTGCCCGAATGGACACGGACGATATTTGCCTGCCAGAGAGGTTCGAAAAACAACTGACATTTCTTGAACGGAACCCGGAGGTAGACGTAGTGGGAGGCGCGATCGCCGAATTCGACACTGATTGGACAAAAATCGACGCGATCCGACGTATGCCCTGTGACGCGGAGCTGGTTGACAGAATCGCGAGACGGAGAAATCCGCTGAACCACATGACGGTAATGTTTCGCAAGGCTTCCGTCATCGCAGCCGGCAATTATCAGAACTGTAACGGGCCGATGGTCAGCCTCGAGGATTACGATTTATGGGCAAGGATGTTGATGCAGGGAGCGCGAATTCGCAATCTTGAAGATGTGTTGGTCTATGCCCGGATCGGAAATAGCATGCTGCAAAGAAGGGGCGGGTTTAGATATCTGCAAGAGGAGGCGAGGCTTCAATATCGCTTCATGAAAATGGGCTTTCTCTCCAAGGGGCAGTTCGTGCTTAACCTTGTTTCACGTGCACCCGTCCGGCTCGCTCCTGTGTCTTTAAGGGCGGCGGTCTATCGGCGCGTGCTGCGGCAAAACTAGCGGGTTTCCCTTCAAAACAACATAGGGCAACTTAGCACGATTTGATCAGGGGAACGTGTGTGCGTTGCCCGAGAGTTCGCGGAGTTGCGTTCGTTAGGGATTTGGGAGTTGGCAGCGGGGCTTTATTAACGCGCGAAAGCTCCTGATGTCCATGACTTTCGCGCGAAGAGGTTAACGTGCGAAAGCTCCTGATGCCGTCTTTAACGCCGCCAAGCTCCTGACTTTGTTGACCGCGAAAAGCGCATCCCGTGGGTAGCCTTTTCGCGGAAGAGACGTTCGCGGCGAGGAGACTTTCGCGCGAAGACGAGAACGATTCCATATCAGGAGGGAGTTAATCCACATGCACTGGGGACATCCATGCCGGCACAAGGTGACACTGTTTCTGGGAGATATCGGACTGATAACGCTTGTTAGCGTCGCGGGGTGGTATGTGTATCCGGCGGGGACAAGCGACGCGGTGCAAAAGGCGCTGTCGTTGGCCGTACTGCTGACAACCTTCGTGGGGGCACTTTACGTTTTCGATCTTTACAGCATGGCGGAGTTCAATCGACTGGGAATGCTGTTTAGAGTGCTGATCGCAGTGGGCGCGGCGAGCGTCCTGTGCAATGCGTTTTTCCACATTTTTCAGCTGGAGATTCCCGGTTCTCGATCGATGGAGATGTGCGCTGCGATTCTTCCGGTGGCGGCGTACGTCTGGCGGAAATGTTACCTGCATAGCTCTCTCCAGTACGGAATGCCGGAGAGACTGGTGGCTATCGGAACCGCCAGAGATACGGAGATCCTGAAAGCGACGATCAACCCTACGAATCCGCGTTATGACTTGCTGGGGATGTTGCGTGCGGAACCCGAATGGCGACGAGGCTTCGAGAAGCAGGTGGACGCGGAGGGCTTGAGGTACGTTAGCGGGGCCGCGGAGATTTTTGCGTCTCCTTCTTATTCAGTAACCGCAACGGCAATGGCGGAGGCGGCGACGGCGGTGGCCATGGCGCGCGAGCCGGAAACCGCAGTGTGTGTGATGGAGCTGCCCTTGGGGATCGCGGAGGGGGCGGAGCGCTCGGAGGCCGAGGAAGGTGCCGAGCTCGTTCCTGGACTCGTTCCCGATCTTGTTCCCGATCTTGTTCCTGATCTGGGCGCGGCAACTCCGGAAAACTTGTTGCGGGTGGTGGCTACGCAGGACGTCAAGGCCATCGTGGTGCGGAACGATGCCATGACTTTTGAGCTTGCCGAAGTGCTCACGCGGCTGCGGTTCAACGGGATCCAGGTGTACTCGTTGCCGGATTTCTGTATGCGGTCGTCGGAGGAGTTGCCGCTGGAGATCCTGAACGAATTCTGGCTGTGCGTGGCGGACGGGTTCGATTTGTTGCAGGCGCGCTTTTTCCGGCGAGTCAAACGGCTGGCGGACGTAGTCCTGGCCGCGGCGGGCCTGTTGGCGGCGGCGCCTTTTATGCTGGCGGCGGGCGTCGCGGTGTGGCTGGATTCGCCGGGGCCGATACTTTTTCGCCAGCAGCGCGTGGGGTGGATGGGCCGGCCGTTCGAATTGCTGAAGTTTCGCAGCATGGGAGTGGGCGCGGAGAAAGGGCGAGGCGCGCAGTGGGCCGTCGTGAATGATCCGCGCGTGACCAAAGTGGG
>Ga0210394_10007711_pt1 | contig 11262 bp, 8 predicted proteins | sample IncBWC12MmetaG_FD_160121 | JGI IMG/M metagenome (GOLD analysis project Ga0210394, IMG submission 160121) | Forest soil microbial communities from Barre Woods Harvard Forest LTER site, Petersham, Massachusetts, United States - Inc-BW-C-12-M | ecosystem: Environmental > Terrestrial > Soil >... | reverse complement strand
TATCACCGGGCCTAGGAGGTATCCTCGCTACATGCCCACAGACTTCGTTTACCTGGCTTCTGGATCGCCGCGGCGGCGTGAATTGCTGCAGCAAATCGGCGTGCCGTTCCGTGTGGTCGGGGCGGCTGTCGACGAGGCGGTTTGGTCCGGCGAGGTGCCCGCGGCCTATGTCGCGCGGCTCGCCGCGGCCAAAGCCGAGTTGGGGTGGGAACGCAACCGCGACGCGATCGACGGCCCGGTGCTGGCGGCGGACACGTCGGTGGTGCTCGATGCGAAGATACTCGGCAAACCGGCCGACCGGGAGGAGGCCGAAGCGATGCTGCGCCAGCTCTCCGGCCGCACTCACGAGGTCTTGACCGCCGTCGCTTTGCGCACCGTCGATGGCCTGCGATCCAGGATCAGCCGCAGTGAGGTCACCTTTCGGCGCATCGCTGCCGCGGAAGCCCGGGCCTATTGGGATACCGGAGAACCCTGCGACAAGGCGGGTGCCTACGCCATTCAAGGCCGCGCCGCCGTATTCATTGCCGAACTGCGCGGCAGCTACTCCGGCGTGATGGGGCTGCCCCTGTTCGAAACGGCCGAACTCTTGAGCGAAGCCGGCCTCTGGAGCTGGCAGGGCCGCGGACCGGCCCGATGAGCACCGAAATCCTGGTCAATGCCAGCCTGCACGAGGCGCGCGCCGCGGTCGTCGAGAACGGCGTGCTGCAAGAGGTGTTTCTCGAGCGCGCCAGCCGCCGCGGCCTGATCAGCAACATCTACAAGGGCCGGGTGTCGCGCGTCCTGCCGGGCATGCAGGCGGCTTTCATCGAGATCGGCATGGAGCGCACGGCTTTCCTGCACGCTTCGGACATATTCGATCCGCGTCATGCGGAAACCGGCATCGAGCCGCCGCGCACCGAAAACATCCGCTCGCTGGTCGCGGAGGGCAACGAGATCCTGGTACAGGTCGTCAAGGATCCGCTCGGCACCAAAGGCGCCCGCTTGACCACGTACATGACTCTGCCGTCGCGTTTTCTCGTGTACATGCCGAAGGGACGCGGCGTCGGCGTCTCGGCGCGGATCGAGACCGAGGCGGAACGCGAGCGCTTGCGCGCCGCCGTGCTCGCCGGGATCGAGGCCAATGAAAACGCGGGGTTCATCGTGCGCACGGCCGCGGAGGACGCGCCGCCGGAGGCCTTGCGCGCCGACATGATTTACCTGAGAAAGCTCTGGGAGTTCGTACGTCACAAGGGAATGCGTACGGAGCCCGGCAACCTGGTGCATGCCGACCTGCCGCTGCACCTCCGCGTCCTGCGCGATTTGCTGCGGCCGGATGTCGACAAGGTGCTGATCGATCAGGCGAGCGCGCATCGCGAGATGCGCGAATTCGCGGCGACGTTCATGCCGGACGCGCTGCCGCGCATCGAGCTTTACGGCGAGACGCGCCCGCTGTTCGAGCTGCACCACGTCGAGGAGGAGATCCAGAAAGCCCTGGACCGCAAAGTGCCGCTGAAATCCGGCGGCTACCTCATCATCGATCAAACGGAGGCCATGACCACGATCGACGTCAATACCGGCGCGTTCGTCGGACACCGGAATCTCGAGGAGACCATTTTTCGAACCAATCTCGAGGCGGCCGTGGCGGTGGCGAGGCAATTGCGCCTGCGCAATCTCGGCGGCATCATCATCATCGATTTCATCGATATGGAAGAGCCCGAGCATCGCCGGCAAGTCATCCAAGCCTTGGAGAAGGCGCTTGGCGACGATCATGTGAAGACCAGCATCTCGTCGGTATCGCCGCTGGGATTGGTCGAGATGACGCGCAAGCGCACGCGTGAAAGCCTGGAACATATGCTGTGCCAGCCCTGTCCAACCTGCGAGGGTCGCGGCTTCGTCAAAACGGCGGAAACCGTGTGCTACGAGGTGTTCCGGGAGATCGTGCGGCAATCGCGCCAATTCGAGTGTCAGCAATTGATGGTATTGGCCCATCAAGACGTGATCGAGCGATTGCTCGATGAGGAGTCCTCCGCACTGGGCGAGTTGGAGCTGGTCACCGGCAAGCCGATACGCCTGCAAACCGAAGCGCTTTACACCGTCGATCAATACGACGTCGTTCTGATGTAATGAGCGCGCGCAAAGCCGGAAAGGTCCTGCTGTACACTGTCGCCGCGCTGCTCGGGGTGCTGCTCCTGTTGATGCTGGGCCTCAAGCTCGCGCTCGACCAAGCACCCGCCTACCAAAGCGAGATCAAGCAGTGGGTGCATGCGCAAACCGGGTATCACATCGCCTTCGCCGGCGTTTCGCCGTCCTTCCGCTGGTACGGGCCGGAGCTGCATTTCGAGCGGCTGGAGTTGCGTTCCAAGGATGGGCAGCGCGTGCTGGCGCGCGCCGCCGGCGGTCGGGTGGCCGCGGACGTCTGGCAGCTGCTCAGCACCGGCAAGCTGCTGGCGGGCCGGATCGAAATCGATTCGCCGGCCATCGTAATCGCACGCTTGGGATCGACCAGCTTCGCGCTGGCATCGGAGATCAAGTTGGGGGGCGGCAACTCCTCGCTCGAGACGCTCACGCTGGATGATCTGCCGGCCGGCAAGCTCGCGATTCGCCACGCCACGGTCACGATGCAGGATTGGAACTCCGCGTTGCCGCGCCTCGAATTGCAGGACGTCAATCTCGACGTGCGGCGCGGCGGTGCGGATCTGTCCATGGTGTTCAGTGCGCATCTGCCCCGGGCGCTCGGCGGAACCCTGAGCGTCAGCGGCGACGCACGCGGCCGCAGCGATCTGCCAATGCTGGATTGGAGCGCGCTCGCGCGCGCGCGCGGCATCTCCTTTTCAGGATGGCGGTTGCTGTTGCCCGACTATTTGAACCGCCTCGACGCCGGCAGCGGCGAATTCGATCTGGCGGCGAGCGGTACGGGCCGCATCCTCGCCAGCGCGGATCTTGATTTTGCGGCGCAGGACGTGGTGACGCAGTTGAGCGATGGACCGAGCGCGAAGTTTCAACAAATCAGCGGCGCCGTCAGCGTCGTCCACGCAGGCGACCGCTGGACATTGACGGGCAAGCGGATGCGCACGGTGCGGTCGGGCCGGCGCGACCCCGACTCATCGTTCGACGTGAGCTGGCGCAGCACGGCCGCCGGCTTGCTCGATTTGCATGCCCGCGCGAGCTACCTGCGCGCGGATTCTCTGCTGCCGCTCGCCGGGTTGCTGCCGGACAAGGAGGTGCGCAACCAGCTGCGCGAGCTGGCGCCGACCGGTGAATGGACGGATACGGCGATCGCGTTGGCGCGCAACACGGCCGCGGATCCCTTGCGGCTGCAGGTCCAGGCGAAGTTCCGCGACGTCGGATTCGCGCCGGTGGGCCGTGCACCGGGGCTGCGCGGATTGACGGGTTCGATTGCCGGCACCGAGAGCGGCGGGCACGTGACGATCGATGCCCCGACGGCCGTGTTCTCCTGGCCGGCGCAGTTTCCGCGTCCCGTGGAGCTCGACGCATTGACCACCACCGTGTATTGGAAACGCACCAACGAGGAGCTGCTGGTGGCAACTCCCGATTGGCAGATGAAGAATCGCGACGCCGGCATGCGTCTGAAGGCGGCTTGGGCCGAGCCCGCCGACGGCTCATCGCCGGTGCTGACGCTGGTGAGCAGCATCGAGAACGGCAATGTCGCGAACACCCACAATTATTTTCCGCGCGGGCTGATCGCAGCGCCGGCGCTCGCCTGGCTGGACCGAGCATTCGTGGCGGGCCACCTGTCGCGCGCGGAAATCGTACTGCAAGGGCCGATTCGGCATTTCCCGTTTCGCGACGGCAGCGGCCTGTTCCTGGCGCGCTGCGCCCTCGACGGTGTGACGCTGGACTACGGCGAGGGATGGCCGCGCCTCGAGAATCTCGCCGCACAGGCGGAATTCCACAACGAGGGAATGACCGCGCACCTCATTTCCGGGAAAGTCGGCGGCATCCCCGTGGGTTCGGCCGACGCGCGCTTCCCCGATTTCAAAACCGGCGAGCTGGAAATTCACGTCGGTGCCGCCGGCGACGCCGCGGACGCGCTCGCATTCTTGAGCGCCGCGCCGCTCAACGACATGACCGAACATGCGTTCTCCAGCGTCGAAGCCAAGGGACCGATGCGCTTCACGGTGGATTTGTTTCTGCCGTTCAAGGATTTCGTGCATCGGCGCATCCTGGTGCACGGACAGCTCGAGGGCGTGACGCTCAATCGGCCGGGTTCGAGCGTGACGGCGAGCGAATTGAACGGCGAGTTCGACATCGACGGCGCACAAGTGGCGCGCGCCGACGTTCGCGGCCGCGTTCTCGGCGGGCCGTTCCAAATGCAGGCTCGAGCATCGCGCAGCCGCCCCTTGACCCGAACCCAGCTCGAGTTTCGCGGTACCTTGAGCGGCGAGGCCTTGCACGCGGACCTTGGCTTGCCGGCCGGCGTGGGCGTCGGCGGCCAGACGGAATGGCGGGCCGCGTTGAAAATGGCGCCCGAGCCGAATCGCGAGCGCAGCTTGCGCGTGAACAGCACTCTGGTCGGCCTGGAGTTGAAGGCGCCGGCGCCGTTGGACAAGGCCGCGGATACGCCGATGCCGTCCTGGTTCGAAATCCAATGGCCGGCGACGGGCGGTCCGCAAGGGCGGCTGTCGTTGGGATCCGTGGTGAACGGTTCCTACGCCCTCGAATCTGACGCGAGCGGATTGCGGCTCGCGCATTTGACCTTGAATTTCGGCATGGGCGAGTCGATTTCGAGCAGCGCGCAAATATTGGACGTGGGCGGATCGGTCGCGCGCCTTGATCTCGCGGGTTGGCTCAAGTTGAGCTCCGCCGATAAGGCCGCCAGGCCGCTGTCGGATTACCTGCGGGCAGCCCGGCTGAACGTCGCCGAACTCGACTATCTGGGCCTGCGGTTTCGCGACGTGTCATTGGATTTGGCGGTGGCGGAAGGCAGCCTGCACATCGGGGTCGGGGGACCCAATGTCACGGGGACGATTACGTTGCCGCGCGCCGCCGATTCGACGGAAGCCTGGAAGCTGGAATTCGCGCACCTGAACGTCGATGCGGCGCCCGAGCCGGAGGACGGCGCTGACGCGGCACCGGGCGCGGCCGACGCTGCCGCCGACGGTCAAACAGCGGGCGGTCTCAAGACCCCCGGGGATCCGCGCAGTATCCCGTCGATCGATTTTCATGCGGCCGACATGAATTGGGGTGAACGCCACTTGGGCGACGTGCAGGCGACCCTGGTCAAAATGGACGACGGCGTGAGCTTGCGGCAGCTGACCGTGGCCGGCGCCAGCTTCAACGTCACTGCGATGGGCGAGTGGCGCGGCAAGGACGCAGGATTGGGGCGCATCGAGGGCAATCTGAGCAGCAGCGACGTGCAGGACACTCTCAAGCAGCTGGGCTATATCCCGGTCATCGAAGCCCGGGCGGGACATCTGGATTTCGACCTGAACTGGGTCGGCGCACCCTCGGCGGTGAGCTTGAGTCAGGCGGAAGGGCAGCTGCAGGTGACCCTGGACAAGGGGCAAATCGTCGGCCTCAAACCCGGCGCCGGCCGTGTATTGGGGCTTACCAGCGTTGCCGCGTTGCGCAGGCGCCTGGCATTGGATTTCAGCGATCTTACCGACAAGGGCCTGGCGTTCGACACCGTTCGCGGCGACTTTGACCTGCGCGACGGCAGCGCCTTCACCGATAACCTGTTGGTGAAGGGGCCCGCGGCGGAAATCGGCCTCATTGGCCGGGTCGGCTTGAAAAACAAGGATTACGACCAAACTGCGGTGGTTACGGGCAGTGTTGGTAATTCGCTGCCGTTGGCGGCCCTGGCGGGCGGGCCGGTGGTGGCGGGCGCTGTGCTTCTTTTCACGCAAGTGTTCAAACAACCGCTGAAAGGCCTGGCACGAGGGTATTATCGTATTACGGGCGGTTGGGATAATCCGATCGTCGAGCGAATCAAGAGCGCAGACGCAGCATCTGCCGAGGCACCGAAATAGATGGGCGTAGTTGCCGCCATTCAAATGACCTCGAGTCACGTCGTCGCCGACAATCTGGCTGTGGCCGCCGGCCTGTTGCGCGAAGCCAAGGACTTAGGTGCAGAGATCGCCTGCCTGCCGGAGAACTTTTCATTCATCGGCCTGCACGATGCCGACAAGGTGCAGGTTGCCGAAGCGGACGGCGAGGGCCCCGTACAGTCATTTCTGAGCGAGACCGCGCGCGAGCTCAAGATGTGGATCCTGGGCGGCACCATCGTCATCCGCGGCAACGGCGCGGTTCGCGTCGCCAACTCTTCGCTCCTGATCGATGCCGCCGGCAAGCGAGTGGCGCGCTATGACAAGATCCACCTATTCGACGTGACCATTCCCGGCCGCGACGAGCAGTATCGCGAATCAACCCACGTCGCCGCCGGGCGCGAGCTGGTGATTGCGGATACGCCGGTCGGCCGGCTCGGGCTGTCGGTGTGCTACGACATGCGGTTTCCCGAACTGTACCGGGAACTCGTCGCGCAGGGCGCCGAATGGCTGGCGATGCCCGCCGCGTTCACGGTGCCCACCGGGCGCGCGCATTGGGAAACGCTGCTGCGGGCGCGGGCCATCGAGAACCTGTGTTACGTCGTGGCGCCGGCGCAGAGCGGCACGCATTCCAGCGGCCGCGAGACGTACGGCGATTCGCTCATCGTGGATTATTGGGGTCAGGTGCTGTCGCGCCTGGCAAAGGGTGCCGGAGTGATCACTGCAGATATCGATCTTGCCAAGGAGGCGGAGACGCGTGCGCGCTTTCCGGCGCTCACCAACCGGCAACTGGGGCTGCCGAGCGCAGCGACGGTGCTCACATGAATGCACGCAGCGCCGACAGCAGCGAACCCATGTTCGAAGTGGCGGAAAAAATGATCCTCGCGCCCTCCGGTCTCGACGAGGGCCGCTTGTCGAGCGTGCTCGACGCTGTCATGAGCCGCGGCGTGGACTACGCCGACCTGTATTTTCAACTGTCGCGCGAGGAATCCTGGTCGCTCGAGGACGGCATCGTCAAGGATGGATCGCACAGCATCGAACAGGGCGTCGGGGTGCGCGCCATCAGCGGCGAGAAGACCGGCTTCGCCTATACCGACGAAGTACTGCTGCCGGCATTGCTCGAGGCGTCGGCCGCCGCGCGCGCCATTGCACACAGCGGCGGGCGCAACGCGGTGAAGGCCTGGCAGCGTCCCCTGACTCACCGGCTGTATCTGCCCATCGATCCGCTCGACGCCATGCGCGATGAGGACAAAGTGGCATGGCTGATGCGCATCGACGCCGATACGCGCCGCATCGACCCGCGGGTCAAACAGGTGATGGCGTCGTTGGCCGCGGTGCACGAAGTGATACTGATCGCAACCAGCGACGGCACCTTGACGGCGGACGTGCGGCCCCTGGTACGGGTCAATGTGTCGGTCATCGTCGAGCAGAACGGACGCCGCGAGCAGGGGTATAGCGGCGGCGGCGGGCGCTTCGGCCTGGACGAACTGCTGCGCGGCGACGAGCCCTTCGAGCATGGCCGTGAGGCCGTGCGCCAGGCGCTGGTGAATCTCGACGCGGTCGCGGCCCCGGCCGGGTCCATGACCGTGGTCTTGGGACCGGGCTGGCCGGGTATCCTGCTGCACGAGGCCATCGGCCACGGCTTGGAAGGCGATTTCAATCGCAAGGGCACTTCGGCGTTCTCCAATCGCATCGGCCAGAAGGTGGCGGCGGAAGAAATCACCGTGGTTGATGACGGCACCCTCGATCGACGCCGCGGATCCTTGAACGTCGACGACGAGGGCACGCCGACGCAGTGCACGACGCTGATCGAAAAGGGTGTGCTGCGCGGTTATATCCAGGACAAGATGAATGCCAGATTGATGGGCATGCCGGCGACCGGCAATGGCCGGCGCGAATCCTTCGCCCACATGACCCTGCCGCGCATGACCAATACCTACATGCGCGCAGGCGCGCACGCGCCGCAAGACATCATCGCGTCGGTCGACAAGGGCTTGTATGCCGTCAATTTCGGCGGCGGCCAGGTCGACATCACCTCCGGCAAATTCGTGTTCTCGGCCAGCGAAGCGTACTTGATCGAGAACGGCAAGATCGGCGCACCCGTCAAGGGCGCGACCTTGATCGGCAATGGCCCGGATGTCCTGCAGCGCGTCAGCATGGTCGGCAATGACTTGAAGCTGGACGGCGGGGTCGGCACGTGCGGCAAGGAAGGCCAATCGGTGCCTGTCGGGGTCGGCCAGCCCACCCTGCGCATCGATGCGCTTACAGTGGGCGGCACCGGCTGACCCGTAACTGCACGTTCGCGCCGTGATCGGAGGTTTTCCGCCGAACGCCGCTCTCGCACAATACTCCCGCGGCGCATTCAAGGAAGAAACCCAACCAGGGATAGCAGGATGCTCGGCCGCGGCGCGGGCGCGGCGTTCCACTGCACGAACGTCGGCCCGCGCCTTTTGGGCGTATGCTGGCGTATGCAGGATCATCTAAACCCAAACGCCGCATTTGAAGCCGTTGTCGCCGAGCGTTTCGGCATTCTTCCGAATTTCTTCCGCTCAGCTCGCGCGGCGCCGGAACTCCTTGAACAGCTCTGGGGTTTTGCCAAGGCCGGTTATCTTGACAATCCCATGCCGTCGGTCTTCAAGGAGCGGCTGTTTGTCTGGTTGTCTCGATTCTGTCCGATGCGCTACTGCATCGTGCGGCATGTCGGATTCTTGCTGGGTGGTGGACATGGGCGCGCGGCGGGCGATACTGCCGCCGTCGGCCAGGGCATCGACGAGGTGATCGAGTTGCTGCGCCGACCCTCTCCGTGGAAGCGGGACATGACGCTCGTCTATGCGAGCTTGCAGGCGGCACCCGACACCACCGGGCGGTGGCCTGCTCCGGGCAGCCGCCTGGAAGACGAAATTTTCGCCTGTGCTGCGGTGATGTTTGTCGAGCCGGCTCGAAGCGATTCCGCCAGACGCGCACTCGTTCGCACGCTCGGGCCGCGCGAGTATGAGTTTTTCTGCGGCTGTCTTGCCTTCATTCGCACGGCACACTACTGGACAATGCTGCATCCCGAGATCGAATCCGAAGAGGACATGATCGCACTCATGCGCGGCCATCAGGAGCTTGCGCAATTGCTGATGGAGGATCCGGAGGCGGATCGTTCTGAGTTGGGCGAGCGTATGTTTGCGGAGCTCGGCCGCCTGCGTGAATTGAATGAGCGCCAGGAACTGCAAAAAGCCAAGCAGGCGCTCGAGGAAAAGGACCGGCAAAAGGATCAATTCATTGCGGTGCTCGCGCATGAATTGCGAAACCCGCTCGGTGCCATCCGCACTTCCGCATATGCCCTGCGCCGGCTGGACTTGCAGGACGACCGCGCGACGCCGCTCGTTGAGCGTGTCGAACGCCAGACCGCGGCCATCGCCCGCATGCTCGAGGATCTCTTGGATGCCTCGCGCATCGCCTTTGGGAAGGTATCCGTCCAGCTCGAGCCGTTGGATCTGCGGGGTCTCTTGGCCGATGCGCTTGATGAGCAAGACTCACATGCCCGGCAGGCGGGTTTGCAATTGACCGCGAACATCCCGGACCACCCGTGCATCGTCGACGGCGATCGCGTTCGCCTGCGGCAGATCGTCGATAATCTATTATCGAACGCAATCAAGTTCACTCCCGCGGGCGGCAGCGTGGCGATGGCTCTGGCGATTGAGAATGGTGCAGCGGTCGTTTCTCTGCGCGATACGGGAATAGGCTTCGAGAGCTCGTTCGCAGAGAAACTCTTCGAGCCCTTCATCCAGCATGAACAGGGCCGCGATCGATCTGCCGGTGGTTTAGGACTGGGGCTGGCGATTGCCGCACGGCTGGCGCGTCTTCAAGGGGGTTCATTGGCGGCGCAGAGCCCTGGGATAGGCCAAGGGGCGCTTTTCACGCTGTCAATGCCCATTGCGCCTCGACTCGAAGCCACTGCGGTTGACGGCGGCACGGTCGAAGAGTTTTCTCCGCGATCCCTACTATTGGTCGAAGACAACAAGGACCTCGCCGATGGGATCGCCGAGTTGCTCAGGCTGCACGGCGTGTTCGTGCGCGTCGCCTATGACGGCCGCTCGGCAATCAAAAGCGCTCTCGAATCCGCACCGGATATCATTTTGTGCGATTTGGGATTGCCCGGTGGAATGGACGGATTTGCGGTGGCGCGCGCCTGCCGCGCCGAAACATCGCTGCGACTGGTGCGCTTGGTGGCGGCTTCCGGTTATAGCTCCGCGGAGGATCACGCGAATGCCACCGCCGCCGGATTCGATTCCCTCATGATCAAGCCGCTCACCGAAGAATCTTTGCGCACGTTGATTCGCTGAGCGGCTGCGGCTGCTGCCGCAGATGAGGCGAATGTGACAGGAATCGGCCCTCGACATATTGCAAATATTCCTACGCCGCGTCGCATTGTGGCGACGGGTTGCTTCGCGCGCCAATGCGAAACAACAATAACGTGCACCGGATCTCATCTGCCCTGTGACGGGACTCGGTAGGCTCACCTTAGGTATCAACGATGCAACGACGGAGTCTCCTATGGCCGACAATTCAATGACGGGCACCTTCCAGCTCAACCTGCCCAAAGATCTCGTGTCGGAGGCCAAACGGGCTCCCAAAGTCAAGACCGAGCAGCTCCGAGTCGAGGGCTGGCGCAATTCCTGGCTGTCACGCATTGCCGAGTTGTTGGTCGGCAAGGACTAGGCGGGCCGCCATCGGCGCCCCCCGGTCTTTTGGTCCGGCGGGTAGGCGGCGCCGGCGCGGGGGGCGGTGCAGCAGAGCGCCCGGAAATCATGGGTACAACACTGTATTCGCCCGTTTTTAAGTAAAATCCGGGGGAATTTCCGCGGCGGATTTATTAACATAGCGCATGGAGGTCGTTTCCATGCGCCTGGCTCGCCCCGTTTATGAAAGTCTGCCCTACGTCTACATGGCGCTGGGCGGCTTGGCGATATTCCTGTTCTACGTAGATCCGATCGGTCCGCGCGCGGTTATCGCCTTCGTTCTCGGGGTCGTGGTCGAAACGGCGGCATTGACGCTGCTTCTGCGGCGCCAGGACTACCGCGCCCTGAGCCGCGAGTATTCGGGCGAGACCATCGACCTGCCCTCGAGTCTGCAAAGCTAACCCCAGTCAGGGCTTTTCATGCGGGTCGCCGTCGTCGGGTTCGCCGCCGCGCAGGCGCGGCTGCCGCTCGTCGATGTACATGATCTCGTGCTGCCCTACCTTCACCACGTCGCCGTCGTTCAGGTTGTGGCGCCGCACGCGTTTGGATTG
>Ga0210394_10007710_pt1 | contig 11263 bp, 10 predicted proteins | sample IncBWC12MmetaG_FD_160121 | JGI IMG/M metagenome (GOLD analysis project Ga0210394, IMG submission 160121) | Forest soil microbial communities from Barre Woods Harvard Forest LTER site, Petersham, Massachusetts, United States - Inc-BW-C-12-M | ecosystem: Environmental > Terrestrial > Soil >... | reverse complement strand
AGAAGGGCGACTACGGTATCCTGAGCGTCTACAAAGATATGATTGGGCTGACGAGCGGAATCGACGACTTCTATGGGCGCGGAGCGGGCGACCCCACGAACAATCGCACAGCTACCGGCATCGCGTCAGTGATTAACGAGGCAAACTTCCGCTTCAAGATGTTCATCCGGAACTACGAGCTAGAGATTCTCCAGCCGCTCCTTGAGATGTGCGCTTCGATGATTCAGCAGTTTATGACGAACGAGGAGGAAGTACGTATCACGGATGCACCCGTGGGCATCGAGAAGTGGCCGGTGATTCACCCGGAGGATTTGATTGGGAACTTCAGTTTTGACCTCGTGGCAGCTAACTACGCGACGAATAAGGTCGTACGCCAGCGGAACTTCCTCGCATTCGCCAACTGGGCCGCACAGACGCCCTACTGGAATCAGGGTGAGGGACTTCGTGAAATCGCTAAGGTATTTGAGATTCGTAACATCAACCGTATTATAAAGACCGACCAGCAGGTTGCTATCGAGCAACAGCAGCAAATGCAGCAGCAGATTGCGATGATGATTCTCGAAGCGCTCTTGCAGCACGAGAGCAAATCGCAGTTGGCTGTGCAGAAAGCCCGCATGACACCTACAAAGGGTAAGGACGGCAAAGTTGGCCGCCCGCGCGGCATGCAGCAGGAAGGTCAGATTCCCGGAATTGGTACAAAGAATCTCGCAAAGTCTGTTGGACAGCTCATGGGCGCTAACGGCATGGGCTTGGGGGGATTAAGTGGCGAATAAGCCGGAATTTAAAATCTTAGAGATTGAAAAGGCACAGGTGCCGCCGCTAGACGCAGCATCCGCTGCGAGCGTTGTTAGCTTGCAAAGTCACCCGGGCTTCCAGTATCTACTGGCAAAGCTACGGGTGCAACGTGCAGCGCTCAAGCATGCGCTTGAGACGCAACGCCAAAAGGAACTTAAGGACTTCGAGTTCCTCCAGTCCGGGGCCAACTGGTGTAACTGGCTTCAGGTTCAACTTGACGAAGCCGTCAAGTTGACGCAACAGCCCAAACCGCGCAACGCAACCGCGTACGAGCGCGAAGCTTTTGAGCAACTACGCTCCCAACTTGATGTGGTCGGCGTAGGCTCCCGAGGGACAACCCTCGGAGATGTAGGGCCACAAGCCCACGAGGTAGCAACGAATGAGTAACGACCCGAATCAGAACGCCGACTGGAACCCTCCGGACGGTGGACTGAGTCTAGACGAGCTGTTCCCAAACCCGGAGCTTGCGTCACAATCGCCAGCGACGGCCACTCCAACTGCGCCACAATCGCACGACGAGTTCTTCCTTAAGACAGGCACTACGAGTTATAAGACTGCCGAGGAAGCGGCCCGGGGAACAGAAGAAAAGGACCGCACTGTAGAACGCCTCAAAGCTGAGGTGGCGCAACTCAAGGCCCAGCACCCAGTTCAGTCGACGACAACGTCCCCTGAGCAGACTCCCAGCCAATACAAGAAGGCCATGTTCAAACGGCTCGCCGAAGCAGCGCAAGCCGGTAACGAAGAGGCTTACATTGATTCGCTCGCGGAGCTCCAAACGGCTGTCCTGAGCCAGTTCGCCCCCGCCCTTACGGGCGTCTACGAGCAGCAAGCAATCGCATCAGTCTCCGGAGAAGCAAAAGACTTCTCTAGTTGGCTGCATGGCCCCGAGTACACCCGAACGTTGGAGCAGTTCCCGGCACTCGCTTCGGCCATCCAGACAGCAAAATCCGACCCACGGGCCGCAGGTCAACTAACGGAATTCTACCGTCTCGCTTACCGCGCCTACGCTGGTGACCCAAGTCGGATAAATCAGGTGATGACTGACGCCGCGCGCAGTAGTGTAGCTCCAGTTGTGCCAACCAGACCGACGCTTCAAAGTTCTACTCCTACGCCAGTCCCTACGGGGATGCCGCAACGGGGCGCCCAACTCACACGTGAGCAGATTCTAAGTGACCGAACTGCCCGCAAAGAGTTCATTGAGCGCTTCAAGCAGGAGAGGGGGGCTTCTATGGAGCAACGTTGGGGTGACATCGGTCTCTAGGGTTCACCAGAGGTGAACCCTCTAAGAGGATAAGATGTCTCTTTTGACCAGAATTAGCAACCTCCTATTGGTTGCTCTGGGGTTGGGCGCAGACGTAATTACCGTCACGAGCGGTACAGTTGGCGCTGCGGGTAACACCGCCGCGGAACTGATTACGTTTATGAGTGCTCGTCTTCTCGAAGTTGCTGAACTCAACACGATTACTGACCAGTTCGGGGAAAAGATTCCCCTCCCTGCCAATAGTTCGTTGACGATTCGGTTCGTTCGCGAAGAGAAACTCGCTGTCGCCGCTGCCCCCACCCAGCTCACCCAGGGCGTGCCCCCGGATGCAGTTGGAATTACCACCAACCAGTTCGAAGCTATCATGGAGCAGTACGGTACTGTCGTGCGCATTTCCGACCTTGCCGAACTGACTGCCCGCCACAACATCATCGAGCGCACGATTTACGTGCTCGGTTTGCAGGCGGCTGAAATCTATGACCAGCTGATTTATAACGTCCTCGACGCCGCGGTTAACCAGTACCGGCCAAACGGCAAAGCGGGCGACGTCAACCTCACTCAGAGCGATGTCCCGGGCTATGCAGACTTGGTAGCGCTCGACGCAGCTTTGAACAGCAACGGTTCGCGCCCCTTCGAGGGCGGGGAGTATGTCTTCCTGACGTCTCCGCAACCCTACGCCAGCCTCTTAAAGGACCCGGACTTCAAGGCTTCCCACCAGTTCAATCAGCCGGAAGCCATCTGGAATGGCGAAATGGGCCGCCTCGGCGGATTCCGTATCGTCCGTTCGAACGCTCCGGCGTTCGCCGCAACCTCACAGTCCACTGTGGGTGCGTCTAACCTGGTGTACAGTTCGTTCGCTCTGGGACGCTTCGCGTACCAGATTTCGGACTTGCAGAACCTCAGGGTCTACGTAATCGCCCCTGGCGGCCAGTCTGACCCCTTGCAGCAAAACCGCAAGATGGGTTGGAAGTTCGCCTTCAAGGCCATCATTACGAATCAGACCTGGATTCGCCGCGTCCGCACTGCTGGCGCGAACAGCCTCAACAACTAACCGATGAACGAGCAGACCAGTTCGCAGTTGGTGCTGCTCGTCCGTCACGCACTAACGGAGCTAAACTCCGAAGACCGCATCCGAAGTATCGCGGATGTGGACATCAGCGCGGAGGGCCGTCGTCAAACACTGGCTACGGCCCGCCAGCTGGTTCGAATAGACGTAAAAAAGATTTTTTGTAGTGACCTTAGCCGCGCCGAGCAAACCGCGGAGATTCTCGCAAACCAGCTCTTTGTCGACGTTGAGGAGACTCGACTGCTACGAGACTGGGACATGGGCGAGATGATTGGCGAAAAAACGGACGAAGTCCGCACGGAGATTCACTACTACATAGAGAATCCTCGTAAGAGCGTACCCGGCGGCGAACCTTATGGTGAATTCGAAAAGCGCGCCGCAGACGCCCTTAGGTTTCTCGTAGCCCAATCGAAGCGCATGAGCCCCATCGTAGCCGTCACGCACTCCAAGGTTATCGAGTGGATACGCTGCAAAGTAGAGGGTACCGCGCGAGACGCAGCTAAGCTGGAGGCGTCTAAGAGCGTGGACCCAAGTGGAATTCTAGCACTAAAAGTGCAAAACGGCCGCATCACGCTGTATGAGCCGGAGAAATCTCAAGGAGTAATCTAATGCCCGAAGTCCTGAAAGCAGTCTCGGAGCCCAAAGCGGTTCCGGTTGTGAAGCCCGAAACCAAGGAGCAGAAGCTCGAAGCCGGTTGGCGCTACGTCACCATCCCCGACCGAGATACGTATGACTATGTGTTTAAAGGCATCTGGCTTAACGGCACCGGTTCGCAGCCCGATTATCCACCGGGTGTGCACCTCGTCCATCCGGATGTGGCGGACGCCCTCGAAGAGCGCCTTAGGGTGTGGACCGCGTACAATCTCCGCCTTATGAACCCGACTAAGGATGTTAAGGCGATTCTTGAGTCGCGGGTACCAATCCTACCGTAATGGGCGTCCTACACGTAAAAGACGGCGTTTTATTCACGAAGATTGCTCCTGGGGGCTTCCGCATCCTCAGCGCAATCGATGACACCGCGCAGAAGCTAAACGTTGACCTAACAATCACGAGTGCGTGTGACGGCGTACATAGTGGCCCGAACGACCCACACCACCGCGGTGAAGCCTACGATGTGCGCACCCACGACATCGACGTCACAAAAGCCGCGGTACTATTCTCCATTCGCGGCATCCTGGGGGATGCGTTCTTCGCATTCCTTGAGGACGAGGGAACTGATAACGAGCATATCCACGCGCAGGTTAAGAAAGGCACGACCTTTCCGTAGGGGCTAATATGGCAGACGTAGGAAAATTCTTCGGCTCTCTCTTCGGTACTGCGGCTAACGCCGCCAATCCCGCTACGCCCGTCGAGGGCATTCTCGACGGCGCATCGAAGATTATCGGTATGTTCAAGCTGCCGCCCGATGTTAAGGCGCAGCTTCAGGCGCAACTAACCGCCGAAAACATCGACCTCGAAAAGGCTCAACTAGCTGCACAGGTTGCGGCTATGCAGGGCCAACTAGACATCGACCGCCAGGAGGCTGCCTCTACAAGCATCTGGGTGGCTGGCTGGCGCCCAGCCGTTGGTTGGGTGTGCGCCTCGGCTCTGGCGTGGGAGTTTGTTTTGAAACCGTTCCTAGTCTTCGGCCTTATCGCCATTCATCATCCGCCGATAACTCCGCTTCCAGTACTAGATACAGCTACTCTAGTCGCGGGTCTACTCGCGCCGCTACTCGGGCTTGGCGGTATGCGCACCTTCGAGAAGGTAAATTCCGCTCCCGGAGCCACGAGTCTTCAATGAGACGCTATAATAACGTAGTGCAAAACGCTGCGGGGGCGGCAATTCCCGGCGCAGCTGTTGTTGTGCATACAGCTGCCGCGCCTCCAGGCTCGGGGCCTCTCGCTACAATTTACAGCGACGACGGCTTTACAGTCATCTTTAACTCGATTGTGGTCACGGACGGGTTTGGGCGCTTCAGTTTCTTCGCCCCTACGGGCAAGTACGACCTTGTAATTACCGGGCCTGGTCTGGTTACCTATACGGTGGCGGGCGAGGAAATTACGGACTTCCTAGAGTTTCAGGCTGGTAAGGACAACCAGCCTACAACCGGGGCGATTGTCAGTAGCCCAACAGCAGCGCAGACGATTAACGGCTCACTTCTTGTGTCGAGTTTGACGCCGGGTAACTGCGTGCAAGCTGGAGCTGGCGGTTTGCTAACTACGACGGGTGCGCCGTGTGACACAGCAGGCGGTACCGTAACCACTACGGGTAGCCCCGTTAGCGGTAACTTGGCGAAATTCTCCGGCGCTACGTCTCTAACGAACGCAGACCTTACCGGTGATGTAACCACCTCTGGTGGCGTAGCGACTACGCTCGCTACGGTTGCCACCCCTGGAACCAGCACCAAGATTACCTTTAACGCTAAGGGACTTGTTACCGCCGGTGCGTCCGCCAATCTGGCAACCGACGTAACTGGCAATCTTCCTGTAACAAATCTAAATAGCGGTATCGGTGCCACCTCCGGAACCTTTTGGCGCGGCGACGGAACGTGGGCCAACACCCCCGCCGCCACCCCCATAGCCGCATATAGTGTAACCCTTGAATCTTCTAATACCGCGCTTTCAAGCGGTGTTCTCACCTCTGTAAACTCACACGCGGTCACCTTCCCTGCATCTGGCGGACCCTTTCGAGTATGTGTGTCCTACTTTCAATACGCCACTACGAGCGGGTCCTCCGCGGTTTTTGAGGCGCTTGTCAGCGATGGTACTAACGTGTTTGCCGAAGCGGAATGGCCCATCCCGGTGAATAATGGCGTTTCTGGAGGAGGCTCTGGAATGTCACCAGTTACGTACGCAAATGGCGCCAACGTAACTTTTACCGTAAAAGTGCAGGTCGACGCATCGGGGGTAACAGCTCAACAAGCACCGTTCCACGCCTATGGTGGACGCAACTCACGTCTAGAAATTGCAGTTATCGCGAGTAATTAATGAGACGCTACAACAACTCTGTAATTACCTCCACGGGCGTTGCAGTTCCGGGCGCCACCGTAACGGTACGGCTTGCCTCGATTCCTCCTGGAATCGGAGCCCTCGCCACTCTTTATGGGGACGAGGGTGTTACAACCACTCCTAATCCTACATCTACCGATGCGTTTGGACGCTTTGGATTCTACGCGGCCGCTGGACGCTACGACATCACAATCTCCGGTAGCCTCATCGCCACCTACACACTAGCAGCTGAGGAAATTGCCGACGTCGTCGGTCCGGGACTGAGCGCGTTCTACTTTGCGATTAACGGTTGGGGGGCTGGCGCATCGATAACCTCGGTTGTGGGTACGCAAGTCGCCTACGCAATAACAGTCACCGCAGGGACTGCGCCCTCCGTCGGACCTACCATCACATTTACCTACCCGGCCATTCAAGCTTCTGTGCCGCGTCTGTTGGCTAATATGATAGGCGGAACAGGCGATGTCTCGGATGTCTCCGTTGTTGCAGGCACAACATCCGCACTTTACACTTACGAGGGTCTTCCGCAGGCTGGTAGCACTTACACAATCTGTAGTTTCATGTCGGGGATATAATGCTTAAAAGACTTTTATTTGCGCTAGCGCTTCTGGTAGCCCCAGCCGCCTTCGCCCAAACGTCCGTCACCGGACGTATTCTAGAAGGGCCTATCGGGACGCGCCCCCCGTGCGTTCGAGCGGGCGACTATTTTACGTCAACGGATGAGGTGCCAGTCGTAGAATACAAGTGTACACCTCCTACTTGGGCGGCTGAAGCGGCTGGGGGAGGTGGCGGCGGAACACCGGCGGCGCCACTAAATACATTGCAAAAGAATTGTGCGGGCGCTTTCTGCGCTTCGAATTTAACTGAGTTAGGCGGCGTGCTGACGAACGGTGACCAAAACAACAACCGTGGGCCTAATCTTGGCGTGGACATCACATTCTTTGGTGGTCGAGCGGTAAACCCCAACTCGTTCGGTACAACCACTGGAACAATCACAGGTGGAACGAACTTGCTCGTTGTGGCCAGCTCTACCAACTTCCAAGTCAATGACGGCATCGTGGGACTCGGTATGGGTGCAACGAACTGCGCAACGCAACCATCGGCTCCAACCGCGTTTGCTGGTTTGGCTTCGGCACCTACAGGGACAGGCTGGATGGTTGCTGGTGGAACCGGCTCGACTTCCGTTTCCTATGCCATAAGTGCTATCAGTCAGGGGAATTGCTACACCGCAGCCAGCCCAGTCGTGACCGTATCGAACTCCAGCAACTCAATGGGGCAGAACACGCTTGCCATAACGAGTCAGAGCATAGCCGTTGGAAGCAACCTAGTGACGGTCACGGTCGGCTCGACCGCTGGGCTGGCAACCGGATTCTGGGGCCTAATCGACGGCACATCGGACAATCAGGAGTTCGGTGGCTACCGTCACTTTACGGTCGTGGACGGAACGCACCTAAGCTACCAGTCTACGCTGGATAGCCGTTACTACATGACCGCTACCACTGCGACTGGCGGAACGCTCTACTACAAGGCTGGCAACCATCTGACGTTCCCTGCACTGCCAGCGGGAACGAATCTATACAAATGGGTGGTGTGGCGCTGCATCGGCGCATCGTGTGCTTTGCCTGCGAACGCGGCTAGCTACTCAATGGTCTACGTCAGTTACACGGCAAACCTTGGCTACACCGACACGACCTATAACACTTGGGACGACTTCGGCACGACGATGACACCAGCGATGGGCGCGGGATTCAACGCGGATTGGTTCATCCCTAATACTCCACCGTCATCGAACATCAATGACGCACTCATTGCGCAGATCACGAATATCGCAGGAACCACGTTCACGCTTTCATCTAACGCTATAAATTCCGCCACTAGTTCGCCAGTTCGCTTCGGGAATGACTACGCGGTGAACACCTGCCATGCCGCAGTCCCAAAGACATCCACAGGTGGAGGCGGTACCTGTCATTGGCCCCCTCCAGTTGAGAACCCAGCTACAGGTGCGTTCTGCTACGTAACTAGCTCATACCTTACATTCACTGGGTTCCTTGATAACTTCGGTGGTGTTCCGTGCCCAACCGTAACCTGGAACATTGGAGCGAGCAATCTAAACGGGACAGGTGAAGATGGTGCCCGTTTTGTGTTTGGCAACTTCGGTCATCAAAGCTTACCAGACTTTAACTGCCGTGGAGCAAACCCGTGTCTCTTACGCGCAGGGGCCGCCATCAGGAATTTGATAATCGAATCATTTTCTCCTCAAACAATTCTTGTGTTCGATACGAGCGGTGGACCAACGGTTACAGAGAATGTCCACTTTGAATCGGGCAGCAGCGCATCCGACTATATGACAACGCTGTACTACAGCTACGTTGGTTCGACAGGGAGCTTTGGGGGTACGTTCAACAATACCTCGTGGTCAATGGGACCCGCTCAAGTCGTTGGGGCAACCGACACGCCAGCGTTCATCAGTAAGAATAATTCGGAGTGGCACTTCAACTACATGCAGGGAAACCGCCGAGGCTTCTATTTCGAGTGCAACCAACCAGCGATTAACGCCTGTGGATTTTACGAGAGCATGAAGATGGGCGAAGAGTGGCAGGGGCCAATCACTCCGCTTGCCACATTCAACAGCGCTGTTACTGGCAATCTTCAGGGGATTGTCTACTTGGAGCATTTCTTCCAAGACTCGGGAGAGATGCCACTGTTTGTCGAGTCGAACACGGTTGGAAGCATCGGCGCCCCCAAGTTCATCAACCAATCGAACGCCCCTGGTAACAACATGCCTATTATCAGCGGTGATGCTCCCAATGGCGGGATTGCTCTCAGTTCGACAGTGCCGCAAAGCAGCCATCAGGCAGGTATAAACCACGACCTGACGCAATGCAATGGGCAGGAGAACATAGGACCAATTGCCACGCAGGGTTATACCGGGTGCAGTCTACCCAGCTTGAACCTAGCGACAGCTACCTACGGGGTGAGCCATACGCTGACTGGCGCTGAGGGAGTTGTATACGCCTCGGCACCGGGAATAACGTTTACGTTACCTCATGCCCTCGCTGGGCAAACATGGGACATCTACAACCCCACCAGCGGAAATATCACGGTGACCATAGATTCAGGCACACTATCTGGTAATTCAGGGACGGGTCCGATAAACATTTCACCCAACCTCGGGGTGCGGGCTTCATGTAATGGTACAAACTGTAGCGCATTGGGATTGGGAGCGGGCGGGGTTGGGACGGGCATCCAAAATTGCTTGACCGACTGGCTGACTACCAGTACGCTAGGCAGTATTTGTGGGAGTGTAACAGGAGCGATTCCAACCTACGTTAATGGAAATCCACCTACGGCTCTATCTCCGTCAATGCTTGATAGCCCGAATTCGCCCGTAGTGACTACGCCCTATACCATTGCTTGCGACACGGCTACGACAATCGTCGACCGTACTAGAACGGTACGCTTTCAGTCGGGAGCCGCTGCGGTTACGGTACCGCTTTCAACGGCTTCAGGTTGCGCGGGCTTGGTTACAACGGTATTTGACGACGGAGCAGGCACGCTGACGTTTACGCGTTCCTCGCCTGATACATTGACAATCGTCAACGGAACGACTGCGCTCGACGCCCAAACCTCGTTTAATCTAACTAATGGCCAATATGCAACCCTGTCGCAGAACGCCTCGGGGTTGTGGCTCGTTCGTGTAGCAATTGGCGCTTCGGCTGGTGTTAGTAGCCTCACAGGCGACACTGGGCTGTTCTGCAATAGTGGAAGCACCGGGGCTGTTACGTTAGTGCCGTGCGCTACGACTGGCGCCCACAAGTATTGGGGTAACTCAACGGGCTCGACCGGGACTGCTAGCTTTAACGCGCTAGTTGTGGGTGACCTGCCAACGGGTATTCCGAACGCGAACCTCGCCAACACCGGAACAACCGTCGATGGCGTGGTGTGCACTTTGGGTTCGACCTGTACGGTTGGATATAATAATATTCCGGCGGGGGCTCTAGCTAACGGAACGTCTGCTACAACACAATCCGCAGGCGACAACACGACGGACGTGGCCACCGACGCCTTTGTGACCACTGCGGTTAGCAATGCCATCGCCGCTGTGAACCCAGCTGTAGCGGTACTCGCGGCGACGACGGGAAGCAACCTTACGGGCACCTATAACAATGGCACGTCGGGCATTGGCGCGACGCTCACGATTACAGCAACCGGCGCGTTTGCGCTCGACGGCGTGGCGATTAACACCATCGGCCAACGTGTGTTGCTAAAAGACCAGACCTCGGCGTTCCAGAACGGCGTCTACACCGCGACGATTGTTGGTACGACAGGCGTCTCGGCGGTCTTCACTCGTGCTCTCGACTACGACCAACCTTCGGATATTAACAACACAGGCGCTATTCCTGTCGTAAGTGGAACCGTGAATGCCGCCACTTCGTGGCTTCTTACCTCGACAGTCAACACTGTGGGAACGGACGCGTTGACTTACGTGCAGTTCAGCATCGCGCCATCAAACATTGTAGTTGATACCGGAAACACAACTACCACTGCCGCTAAGGTAGCTATCTCTACCACGACGGCAGGTAAAATTAACTACATTGACTTCCCCGAACGGTATTTCATACCTGCTGCAAACTGTAATAATACGACCGCTGGCGCGGGTTGGTCTATCGGGTCTGGTGGGACGGTCACCTGTCGAGCGGGAACGAACAACAAGGGCGGGTACGTTGCAATCACGGACACCTCCTCGACCTTCGCGCAGTTTACCATCACCATTCCCGAAGATTGGGACACGGGCACGAATCCCTCCGTTCGCTTCTACTTCGGCTATCCGGGAACGGACACGGGGCATACTATCATCCCAGCGATTCAAGTTACCTGCTCAAAGGGAGACGGCACGACTACCGACGACGTGACGTTCAATGCCGCACATTCGTCCAGTACGACAACAACGAACGCAACGGCAAATCAATTCTGGTCTAATTCCAACGTAACGATGAACTCCACTGACGTAACTGGGTGCGTGGCTGGGGCGCAAATGACCGTGCAGGTCGGTAGAGCGACCGATACAGCAACCAGCGCGGTTAATTTCTACGGAGCGGATGTCACGTTCCCGCGATTGCTGACGGTAGGTGCGGAATAATGAGGCTGCTACTC
>Ga0210394_10007708_pt1 | contig 11265 bp, 11 predicted proteins | sample IncBWC12MmetaG_FD_160121 | JGI IMG/M metagenome (GOLD analysis project Ga0210394, IMG submission 160121) | Forest soil microbial communities from Barre Woods Harvard Forest LTER site, Petersham, Massachusetts, United States - Inc-BW-C-12-M | ecosystem: Environmental > Terrestrial > Soil >... | reverse complement strand
CGCCAAGCGAGGAGTGAACCACTCCTTCGGCAGGAATGCCGCGCCCATTGAGCTCGGCGAGCGAAGACGCTAGAGCTTCGAAAACCTGGGCGAGGATGGACAGCATGGCCTATAGCGCTGCCTAACAATATCTAGATGACCTAAGCGTCGCGTTGTAACACGGCACTTGCGTCGCATAAGTCGCCCGACACCTCGCAAGCATCTGATTTGCTCGATCTTCAGCCGCGCCGTTCGCGACACCCTTCATGATTGCGCCCCGAGCCGCAGTCTGCGCCCGCGCGCCCGCCCGCTTACGCCCTCGGGTTTGCCGGTCGCGTCGGCGCGCCCGGCTGCTCGGGCGGCGGCCGGCGAATGATGCTGGTCGCCATGGTGACCACGGAGGCGAGGTCGGAGAGGTGCCCGGGCACGACGAGCGTCGTGCTCTCTTTGGCCATCTTGCCGAACTGGCGCACGTACTCCTCGCCGATGCGCAGCTGCATGGCTTCGATCCCGCCGCGCTCGCTGAGCGCGCCGCCGACGCGGCGCAGGCCTTCGGCGGTCGCGGTCGCGACCGCGAGAATCGCCGCCGCCTGGCCGTCCGCCTCGTTGATCTGCTGCTGCTTGTTGGCCTCGGACGCCTTGATGACGCGCTGCTTGTCGCCCTCGGCCTGATTGATCTTCGCGTCGCGCTCGCCCTCGGAGGTCAACACCACGGCGCGCTTCTCGCGCTCCGCGCGCATCTGCTTCTCCATCGCCGACAGCACGTCCTTGGGCGGGGTGATGTTCTTGATCTCATAGCGCATCACCTTCACGCCCCACGCGACGGAAGCCTTGTCGAGCTCCGCGACCACGTTGGCGTTGATGATGCCGCGGGCCTCGAAGGTGCGGTCGAGCTCGATCTTGCCGATCTCGCTGCGCAGCGTGGTCTGCGCGAGCTGCGCGATGGCGAAACCGTAGTTGGTGATGCCGTAGGAGGCCAGGTGTGGATCCAGCACCTGCATGTACAGGACCGCGTCGACCCCCACCTGGACGTTGTCGCGCGTGATGCAGATCTGCTCCGGCACGTCGAGCGCCTGCTCTTTGAGACTGTGCCGGTAGGCAACGCGCTCGACGAACGGAATGAGGATGTGGAAACCGGCCTGGATCGTGCGGCTGTACTTGCCGAGGTTCTCGATGACGTAGGCGCTCTGCTGCGGCACGACGGTTGCCGTGCGCCACACCACGATCACGGCGATCACGGCCAGCGCGATGAAGACGTAGGAGGTGTACATGGTGTGTCCCGCGGCGGTTGGCTTAGACGTCGGGTCGTACGAGGAGCGTGAGATCACGCACGCTGGTGATGCGTGCGCGGGTGCCGGAGGCCAGCGGCGTGTCGCTGTCGTTGCGCACCGTCCAGAAGGTGCCGCCGTACTCCGCCTGGCAGCTCTCGCCGACCGCCAAAGGAACGTGCAGCGTGAGCACGCCGCCGGCGGGTCCGGTGTTCACGGTGGGCGAAGCGCCGTGGAACCTGCGGTAGATGCGACTGCGAAACGTCACCATGGAGACGATCGCCAGCACCGCGAACAGCGCCCACTGCACCCACGAGGCGGCCGCGGTGATCATCGTCACCAGGCCCACGAGGATCGCCGCGCTGCCGATGAACACCAGGTAGAACTGCGCGTTGACGAAAGTCAGCTCCGCCCCGAGAAGGATCGCGCCGGCGATTATCCAGCCCCACCAGCTCATCTGGGCGCCTCATGGTTGTTGGTGGACGCGCGCCACCGGCCCGGCGCAAATTATATACGAAGGTGCGGTCCGCCCTTGTGTCAGGCGCCCCCGCCACTGACGTTGGCGCGATCCGCGCACGGGCTGCGCCGTTCGCAGCGGCAACCCCCGCTTTATGAAATGCGGCAAACGCGCGCCATATGCCGCTTCCTTCCCCGGGCGGTCGTCTGCTTTCATCGCCGCACGAGGTGTGCGCCGTGCCGACTTTCCGCAGGCTCGCTGAACGGGCGGCAGGAGCGCCCGGACTGCTCGCCGTGGCGCGCGAGCGCATGCGCACGCGCCACCTCGCGCTGCGCACCGAGCAGGCGTACCTGCAGTGGATGCGGCGTTACGTCGCATTCCACCAGCGCCGCCACCCCCGCGAGCTCGGCGCAGCGCACCTCGAGCAATTCCTGACCTTCCTGGCGGTGCGCCGCAAGGTGAGCGCCGCCACCCAGAACCAGGCGCTGCAGGCGCTGCTGTTCCTCTACCGCCAGGTGCTCGGCATCGAGCTGCCGTGGCTCGAGAACATCACGCGCGCCACCAGCGCCAAGCGGCTGCCGGTAGTGCTGACCCGTGAGGAAGTGGCGGCGCTGCTGGCGCGGCTGCAGGGCACGCCGTGGCTGGTGGCGAGCCTGCTCTACGGCAGCGGGCTGCGCCTCATGGAAGTGCTGCGGCTGCGGGTCAAGGATCTCGCGCTCGAGCGCGGCGAGCTCATCGTGCGCGAAGCCAAGGGCGGCAAGGATCGCGTCACCATGCTGCCTGGCGCGCTCGATCTCGCCGTGCGTGCGCACCTGGCACGGCTGCGCGCCTGGTACCAAGACGAGCGGCGGCGGCAGCAGCCGGGCGTCTCGCTGCCGCGCGCGCTCGGGCGCAAGTTTCCGCGCGCCGGCACACAGTGGGGCTGGCAGTACCTGTTCCCCGCGGCCACGCTGTGCCGCGATCCCTACACCGGGCTGCCCGCGCGGCACCACCTGCACGAGAAGGCCATCCAGCGCGCCGTCGCGGCGGCGGTGCACAAGGCGCACCTGACACAGCCGGCGAGCTGCCACACGCTGCGCCACTGCTTCGCCACGCACCTGCTGGAAGACGGCTACGACATCCGCACGATTCAGGAGCTGCTCGGCCACGCGGACCTGAAGACCACGATGATCTATACCCACGTCATCCGTAAGGGCGCGAACGGCGTACGCAGCCCGCTCGACCGGCAGGGCCCCGCCGCGCCGGCGCCGCGCCCGGGCGACTCAGGGCCGCCGCAGCGCGGTGGCACCTGAGAAGCCGTTCTGCCGCCACGCTTCGTAAACGACCAGCGCGACGGCGTTGGCGAGGTTCAGGCTGCGGTTGTCCGGGCGCATCGGGATGGCGAGCTGCCGCGCGCGCGGCACCAGCGCGAGCACCGCCGCCGGCAGGCCGCGCGTCTCGGGGCCGAAGAAGAGCGCATCCCCGGCGCGAAACCTTGCCGCGCTGTAGGTGCGCGTGCCGTCGGTCTCGATGCTGAACAACCGCGCGCCGGCGAGCGCGGCGCGGCATTCCGCGAGGCTCGCATGCACGTGCAGCTCGGCGAGCTCGCCGTAATCCAGCCCGGCGCGGCGCACCGCCTTGCGCGTGAGCTCGAAGCCGAGCGGCCGCACCAGGTGCAGCGTGCTGCCGCAATTGGCCGCCAGGCGCATGACGTTGCCGGTGTTGGGCGGAATCCGCGGCTGAAAAAGCACTATGTGGAACATGGCTGGTGCGATAATGCTCTCGTATGGCGACGGTCACACCGGAAAGCCCGGCGCGCGCGGGGCCGGCGGCGCCGGCCACAAGCCCGCTGCACCTGAAATTCTGCGGCCTCAACTTCGCCTCGCCGATCGTGCTGCTCTCGGGGTGCGTCGGCTTCGGCGAGGAGTACACGCGCATCGAGGGTTTCTCCAACCGCGATGCCGGCGCCATCGTTCTCAAGGGCACCACCGCCAGGCCGCGGCTCGGCAATCCGCCGCACCGGGTGTTCGAGACGCCGGGCGGCATGCTGAACGCCATCGGGCTGCAGAACCCGGGCGTGGACGCGGTGGTGCGCGACATCCTGCCGCAGCTCGACTTCAGCGAGACGCGCTTCATCGCCAACGTCTGCGGCTCGACCCTCGAGGAATACGTCGAGGTCACGCGGCGCTTCGATGCCTCGCCGATCGACGCCATCGAGATCAACATCTCCTGCCCCAATGTCAAGGAAGGCGGGGTCGCCTTCGGCAACTATCCGGACATGTCGGCGCAGGTGGTGGCCGCCTGCCGGCGCGTCACGCGCAAACCCCTCATCACCAAGCTGTCGCCGAACCAGACGGACATCCGCGAGAACGCGCGCCGCTGCATCGAGGCGGGCACGGACGCGCTCGCGGTGATCAACACCATCATGGGCATGGCGATCGACGTCGCCGCGCGGCGCCCGGTGATCGGCAACGTGCAGGGGGGCCTCTCGGGGCCGGCGATCAAGCCGATTGCGCTCTTGAAGGTGCACCAGGTCTACGAGGTTGCAGCTCCCCATCGCATTCCGATCATCGGCCAGGGCGGCATCGTCAGCGCCAGCGACGCACTGGAGTTCCTGCTCGCCGGCGCCACCGCGGTCGGGGTCGGCACGGCGCTCTTCTACGAGCCGCTGGTGTGCAAGACCATTAACGAGGGGATCAGCGCCTACCTGCACGCGCAGGGCGTGGCGAGCGTGAGCGCTCTCGTCGGCGGCCTGCGCACGTCGCAGGACGTGACGGACTGCGCGGTCTCGGGCTAGATGCTGACGCGCAGCCCCTGGGCGCTGCCTGCTGCGCTCACCGTCGCGCTGAGCCTCGCCGTCGCGCTCGGTCTCGCGGTCGTCGCGGGCGGCGCGACCGCGGAGGATCCCGCGGACGCTTCCGGGCGCGCCGTGCAGCTGCGGCTCGATCAGAACGAGCAGGCGCGCGGACGCGCCGATGCGCCGCTCACCCTGGTGGAATTCACCGACTACCAGTGTCCGTACTGCCGCCGCTTCGAGGCACAGACCTGGCCGCTCATCAAGCGCGACTGGGTGGATACCGGCAAGGTGCGCTTCATCGTGCGCGACCTGCCGCTCGAGTTTCATTCCGCCGCGCGCCCGGCCGCGGAAGCGGTGCACTGTGCCGCCGAGCAGGGCCGCTTCTGGCCCATGCACGATGCGCTGCTCGCGGCGCACGCCGACCTCACCCCGGCAGGGCTGTCGCGCACCGCCGCCTCGCTCGGCGCCGACCCGGCGCGCTTTGCCGCCTGCACCACGGAGCATCGCTACGATGCCGCGATCGCGCACAACGCCGGGGAAGCGCAGGCGCTCGGCCTGCACGGCACACCGGCATTCGTCATCGGGCGCGTGCGCGACGGGGTGCTGCAGGGGTGGGTGCTGCTGGGTGCGCGGCCCTACGAGGACTTCGACGCCGCGTTGCACGAGGTGCTCGCGGCGAACTGAGCGCGCGCTGCGCGCCGTGAACGCGGCTTGCCGTGCAGCCGTGAGGCTGCGCGCTACAGGAGGCGCTGCTGTCCGCTCGCGTCGGCGGCGGGCGCGGCCGGCAGGTGCAGCCGCACGGCGCGCGGGGCAACTGCGGAGAAACTCACTTCCATGGCGCGGAAGCGCTCGAGGATGCGCAGGTTGATGCTCTGCTGCGCGTCCGCATAGCTCTTGTAGTCGGCGCGGGTGACGTAGTACACGGTCTCGAACTGCAGCGCCGCATCCGTGCAGCGCAGCAGGTGGCAGCGGTCGAAGCGCGTGTCGGGGGTCGCCTCGATGATCTCGCGCACCGTACGCGGCACGGCGGCCAGCGTCGCCACTGGCGTCTCGTAGTGCACATCGAGCAGGAACAGCGCGCGCCGCTCCTGCAGGCGGCCGAAGTTGCGCACCCGCGCCTTCACCAGGTCGCCGTTGGCGATGATGATCTGCTCGCCATTGATGCTGCGCAGCCGCGTACTCCTCACGCCGATGTGCTCGACCGTGCCGTTGCAGTCGTCCACGCTCAGCGCATCGCCGATGCCGAAGGGCTTGTCGAGCGCAATGGAGAGCGATGCCAAGAGGTCGGCGAGCACCGTCTGCACGGCGAGCGCGAGGGCGATGCCGCCGATGCCGATGCCCGCGAGCAGCGGCTTGATCTCGATCCCGAGGTTGTCGAGCGCGAGCAGCACCGCCAGCCCCCAGACGAGGAGCCCGGCGACGAACAGGATCACCTCCATCGAGCTCTTGAGCAGGGTGTCGGGACCTTTGGAGCGCTGGCGCCGCGCGTCGATGGCGTAGCGCACGGTCGTCATGGCCCACAGCGCCGCCTGCATCCAGAACAGCAGCACCAGGGCGACGCTCAGCACGCGCTCGAGGCGCGGCGGGAACGTCAGATCGCGCGAAGCGAGCCAGAAGGCGACGCCGAGGAGGAACACCCGGCTGGTGCGCTCCACCAGCAGCCCCGCGAGCTCGATGGCCTGTATCTGGGGCAGGTGGTGCTGCGAGAGGCGCCGGCGCTGCGCGCCGATGAAGCCCTTGGCGAGCGGCAGGACGGTGAACGTGACCAGGAACACGAGCAGCGCGAACGCCCACGCGCCCAGCTCGTTGCCGAGGAAGGCGATCTGCCACACCGCGCGCCAGTCCGACATGCGTCAAGGCTCCCGCGCGCGCCGCTTCGGGTGGGCGCGCTTCAGACAGTCCGCGCGAACCTTAGCGCCTTCGCGGCGGGGCGACTATTCGTCCTGGCCCGGGCCGCCGTTCATGCCGTGCTCCTTCAGCTTGCGGGTGAGGGTATTGCGACCCCAGCCCAGGAGCTTCGCCGCCTCCTGGCGGTGGCCCTGGGTGCGCTTGAGCGCCGCGCGGATCAGCACGCGCTCGAACTGCGGCTGCGCGGCATCGAGCAGCGGCGCACTGCCGGTGAGCAGGTGCCGCTCGGCCCAGTCGCCGAGCACCACGGCCCAGTCGGCCTCGCGGCGGGTGGCGATGGGGCCGGCGAGCTCCGCCGGCAGGTCGGCGAGGTGCACCTCGCTTCCCGGGGCGAGCACCGAGAGCCGCCGGCACAGGTTCACCAGCTCGCGCACGTTGCCCGGCCACTCGTGCGCCGCGAGCCGCTCGAGCGCCTCCGCGGCGAGCGCTTTCGGCTCCACGTCGAGCTCCTGCGCGGCGATGCGCATGTAGTGGCCCAGCAGGTCCGGGATGTCCTCGGGCCGGGCGCGCAGCGGTGGCAGCTCGATGCGGATCACGTTCAGGCGGTGATACAGGTCCTCGCGGAACAGTCCCTTGGCGACGCGCTCCTGGAGGTTCTGGTGCGTGGCGGCAATCACGCGCACGTCGACGTGGATCGGGGTCTGGCCGCCGACCCGGTAGAACTCGCCCTCCGCCAGCACGCGCAGCAGCCGGGTCTGCAGCGGCATCGACATGTCCCCGATCTCGTCGAGGAACAGCGTGCCGCCGTCGGCCTGCTCGAAGCGCCCGCGCCTGAGCGAATCCGCCCCGGTGAAGGCGCCGCGCTCGTGGCCGAACAGCTCCGACTCGAGCAGGTCCTGGGGGATCGCCGCGGTGTTGAGCGCAACGAACGTGCGCGCGGCGCGCGGGCTGTGCCGGTGCAGGGCGCGCGCCACCAGCTCCTTGCCGGTGCCGGATTCGCCGGTGATCAGCACCGTCACCGAGGAGCGCGCCAGGCGGCCGATGGCGCGAAACACCTGCTGCATGGCCGGCGCGCGCCCGAGGAGCTCCGGGATGCGCGGTGTCCCCGCCTCGCCGTTGCCGCCGCCGAGCGAGCCGCTCGCCGCACGGCGCACCAGCGCCACCGCCTGGTCGATATCGAACGGCTTGGGCAGGTACTCGAACGCCCCGCCCTCGTAGGCCGACACCGCGCTGCCTAAGTCCGAGTGCGCGGTCATCACGATCACCGGCAGCGCCGGGCGCGCATCGCGGATGCGCCGCAGCAGCTCCAGTCCGGAGGCGCCCGGCATGCGGATGTCGGTGATGAGCACGTCGGGGGTGTCGCGCCGCAGCGCATCGAGCGCCGGCTCCGCGGCCTCGAAGGCGCGCGCCGACATGCCGTCGTTGCGCAGCGCCCGCTCGAGCACCCAGCGGATGGAAGCGTCGTCATCGACCAGCCAGACTCGCAATGCGCTCATGTCTCTTCTCCCAGGGGTAACAGCAGCGTGAACACGGTGCGCCCCACTTCACTGTCGAATTCGATGATGCCGCCGTTGCGCGTCACCAGGTCCTGGGCCACGGCCAGCCCGAGTCCGCTGCCATTGGCGCGTCCGGTCACCAGCGGATAGAAGATCGAGGAGCGCAGCTGCGGCGGCACGCCCGGGCCGTTGTCCTCGACCTGCACGCTCGCCACCAGCCGATGCATCGCCGAGCCGATGCTGACGTTGGAGCGCGCGCGCGTGCGCAGCACGATGCGCCCGCGGTCACCCTGCGCCTGCAGCGCGTTGCGCGCCACGTTGAGCAGTGCCTGGATGAGCTGGTGGCGATCGAGCATGGCGTTCGGCAGGCTCGGGTCGTAGTCGCGCTCGATCAGCAGCGTCGCCGGCGCCTCGGCGCGCAGCAGGTGATAGACGTGCTCGCAGATCTCGTGGATGTTGAGCACGGTCTTGCTCGGGGCGCGGCTCGGGCCTGCCATGGAATCCACCAGCGCGGTGAGCCGGTCGGCCTCGCCGATGATCACCTGGGTGTACTCCTTCAGCGCCGCGCCGGGCAGCTCGCGCTCGAGCAGCTGCGCCGCACCGCGTAAGCCGCCTAAGGGGTTTTTGATCTCGTGCGCGAGCTGGCGGACCATCAGGCGGCTGCCGTCGAGACGCGCCAGCAGGTCGTTCTCGCGCGTGATGCGCTGGCGCTGCGTGGTGTCGGCGAGCTCGAGCAGCAGGTGTCGCCCGGTGAGCCCATCGAGGGGCGTGAGGGTCACGTCGAGCGTGCGCGCCTCGCGCGGCGCCCCCGCCGGGCGCACTGCGAGCTCGCGGTCGGCGATGCTCTCGCCGCTCATGAGCACGCGGCGCAGGATGCCGCCGAGCGACTCGGGCTCGTGCAACAGATCGGTGAACGGTCGGCCGCGCGCCATCGTCAGGCTGAAGGCGAGCAGATCCTGCGCGGCGACGTTGGCATACATCGGGCACAGCTGCGCATCCAGCATGACGATGCCGGTGGAGAGCGCGTCGAGCAGGTCGGCCGGGTCGAAATGCGCGAGCGCTGAGGGCGCGCTGTGCTCAAGCGCGGCCACGGCGCCTCCGGCGCGCGGCGGCGCGCGTCAGTGCGGACGGATCGGGACGTTGGGATTCAGCAGCGAGGGCTGGTGGACGCTGAAGCTCACGGTCGGTGTCTGGCACAGCACCGTGCCGTCGCTGTCGCGTATCTGCGCCGCCACCGTGTGCGTGCCGCGATCGACCGGCGAGAGTGAGAACTGCCCCCCGGTCGGCTTGCCGTTGTTGAGCGGCGCTCCGTCGAGGTTGACGAAGATCTGGTCGCCGGGCTTCAGTCCCGGATCGGTCTGCACGGAGATGGTGAGCGCATCGACGTTCATGAAGTCCTGCTGGTCGGTCGGCTGCACCACCGCGCACCCCTGGTACGCAGGTCCGACACGCTGTGCCATCGGCGGCGGCGGCGCGCCGGCCGTGGGCGGTGCGACGCTCGGCGAGGAGTGCGGGAAGGTCTGCGCGTCCTTCACCTGTAGTTTCTCGGCGTTGGGATGCGGCTGGTCGCTGTAGTGCACCACGCCGTTCTCGTCGACCCACTTGTAGACCGTCGCGGCGAAGGCCAGCGAGCACATGAGCGACATTAAGGTAAACGCGAGCTTGCGCATGAGCCTTCAGCATAACGCCCCGGGCGCGCGCCGACAAAAGCGGGCAGCGGCGTGTGGTGCGCGCCGCTGCCCGCATCGTTTGCCCCAGCGCACGGGCAGGCGCCCGCGGCGCCTGGGGCGCCGCGGCGTGCAGTGGGAGGCTCGGCCGGTACATGGCGATCAGCAGCTGTAGTACAGCTCCAGCTCCACGGGGTGGGTGGACATGCGAAAGCGCGTGATCTCCTGCATCTTCAGTCCCATGTACGCATCGATGACGTCGTTGGTGAACACCCCGCCGCGCGTCAGGAACTCGCGATCCTTGTCCAGGTGCTCGAGCGCCATGTCGAGCGAGTGGCACACGGTCGGGATGTGGCGGGCCTCCTCGGGCTCGAGGTCGTAGAGATCCTTGTCGGCCGGATCGCCGGGATGGATCTTGTTCTGGATGCCGTCGAGCCCGGCGAGCATCATCGCCGTGAAGGCGAAATAGGGATTGGCGCTCGAGTCCGGGAAGCGCACCTCGATGCGCCGCGCCTTGGGGTTGGACACCCACGGGATGCGGATCGAGGCGGAGCGGTTGCGCGCCGAGTAGGCGAGCATCACCGGCGCCTCGAAGCCGGGCACCAGGCGCTTGTAGCTGTTGGTGCCGGCGTTGGTGAAGGCGTTGAGCGATTTGGCGTGGCGGATGATGCCGCCGATGTAATACAGCGCCAGATCCGACAGCCCGCCGTACTTGTCGCCGGCGAACAGCGCGCGGCCTTCCTTCTGCAGCGACTGGTGCACGTGCATGCCGCTGCCGTTGTCGCCGACCAGCGGCTTCGGCATGAAGGTCGCGGTCTTGCCGTAGCCGTGGGCCACGTTCTGCACCGCGTACTTGAGGATCTGCACCTGGTCGGCCTTGATGACCAGCGTGCCCGCGCCGATGCCGATCTCGGATTGTCCGGCGGTCGCGACCTCGTGGTGGTGCACTTCGACCTTCAGTCCCATCTCCTCGCACGCCAGGCACATCGCCGAACGGATGTCCTGGAACGCGTCCACCGGCGGCACCGGGAAGTAGCCGCCCTTGATGCCGGGGCGGTGGCCTTTGTTGCCGTCGGCATACTCCTTGGGAGAGTTCCAGGCGCCCTGCACCGAGTCGATGGCGTAGAAGGCGCCCTGCATCTCGTTGCCGTAGCGCACGCTGTCGAAGATGAAGAACTCGTTCTCCGGTCCGAACAGTGCGCTGTCGGCGATGCCCGTGGATTTGAGATAGGCTTCCGCGCGCTTGGCGAGCGAGCGCGGATCGCGCTCGTAGCCCTGCATGGTCGTCGGTTCGATCACGTCGCAGCGCAGGTTGACCGTCGTCTCCTCGAAGAACGGATCGATGACGGCCGTGCCGGGTTCGGGCATCAGGATCATGTCCGACTCGTTGATGCCCTTCCATCCGGCGATCGAGGAGCCGTCGAACATCTTGCCGTCGCGGAACAGGTCCTCGTCGACCAGTCGCGCGGGGATCGTCACGTGCTGCTCCTTGCCGCGCGTGTCCGTGAAGCGCAGGTCCGCGAACTTCACCTGCTTTTCTTTTATGAGCTTCAGTACGTCACTCGGTGTCATGTCGCCTCCGGGAAAGGGTAGAGATCGCCGCCATTTCACAGGTCCCATGTGCTGCGAAGACGGCGAAGTGGTCTGACGTTGCAGGGCCTGTGCCAGAGGTTACCGGCACGAAGAATCAAGCCCTTAGGGTCAAACAGTCGCAGCTTTGCACCATCAGGGTGCATTCGGCAGGGATTATTGCACTGTTTGTGTGCGAAAAGTC